>Ga0138256_10004736_pt1 | contig 14452 bp, 10 predicted proteins | sample KNB2016incub_MG_FD_105486 | JGI IMG/M metagenome (GOLD analysis project Ga0138256, IMG submission 105486) | Active sludge microbial communities from wastewater in Klosterneuburg, Austria - KNB2014incub_MG | ecosystem: Engineered > WWTP > Activated sludge > Unclassified | place: Austria... | reverse complement strand
CAACTTTGAAAACTCGCTGACCCTGCTTGATACAACGCTGAAAACTATGCCGCATGATACCGTTGTGCATGAATTTCGGAGTCTCGTGCTGTTCGCGCTGAAGAGATATCCAGAATCGGCAGCGGCGATCTACGCAGTCCTTTCTGCTGGACCAGGCTGGGACTGGACGACGATGAGCAGCCTCTATCCGAGCGTCGATGTTTATACCCAGCAACTGCGAGAACTTGAGAATTTCGCGAAATCAAATCCAACGTCTGCGGATGGGAGTTTCCTGTTGGGCTATCACTATCTCACGATGGGACATCGGGAAACAGCCAACAAAGCCTTTAGTCTGGCTTTGCAACAACTGCCGGGCGACAAACTGCTGACGCAGCTTGTTGAGATGACGGCGCCAGCAGGGACAGAAGCGAAATCGCTTCCACCGACACCTCCTGCTCCTGCTGATCTTCCCCCGGAGAAAGTGCTGTCCGTGGAACAAATGGTGGGGACATGGAAGGCCACCAGCGCGGATGCCAAGTTTGAGCTTCAACTCTCGAAAGATGGCGCGTTCGTCTGGACGTACAGCCGGGGAGAATCAACGGAATCCGTTAAAGGCGTATTTGCAGTCGATCAAAATAATCTTGCAATGGAACCGAATGCAGGCGGCACGATGCTGGCAGAAATCGACTTCTCCGATCCCTCGAAATTTTTGTTCAAAATGATCGGCGGGGAGGCCAATGATCCTGGCCTGAATTTCACAAAATCCTGACGGCTGGAGGAGAGGCATGAATGATGGGCACATCACTCGAGGCAAATCCAGGCCAGGGCGTCCTTGTCAGCGACTTCGATGGAACGATGACACGTTATGACTTCTACAAGCTGGCATTAGAGTCACTGCTTCCCGCAGATGTACCAGACTATTGGGCCGAGTATCGAGTTGGTGCCATTACACACTTTGAAGCTCTGCGTCGTTATTTTGCGGCCATTCGTGTGAATGAGGCCGAAGTCCTGGCGGTCGTCGAAAGAATGGAGTTGGATCCGAAACTCCCGGCGACTTTGAATTCCCTGCGGCGGGCGGGCTGGAAGGTTGTCATCACGTCTGCTGGCTGCGAGTGGTACATCCGCCGTTTGCTGCTCGACGCGGGCGTTGAAATCGAAATTCATGCCAATCCGGGACGATTTGAATCCGGGCAGGGACTCTTGATGGAGATGCCGAAGGATTCGCCATTCTGGTCGCCGACGATCGGCGTCGATAAGGCCGGTGTCGTCCAACACTTTCTGAACAAAGGCTGCACAGTCGCCTTTGCGGGCGACGGATTTCCCGACGCTGAACCAGCTCGTCTCGTTCCGGCCGACCTGCGTTTTGCACGCGGAGACTTGGCCGACATGCTGAACCGTGAACAGTTGCCGTTTCATCCGTTCGAGAGTTGGTCTGACATTTCCTGCAACTTGCTGCAAAGCGTGAAATGAAATGCTTCGGCCTGTCCACATAGCCATTCCAACTCTGGTTCGCGTGAAGAGTGGTGCGCTGGATCGAATTGGAATTTACCTCAGCCGGGACAAACGTTTCACGGTCGCTGTCCTCATCAGCAGCGGGCTTCAGGCACCGCTGCCGGATCGCATTGCCGCGAGTCTGAAAGAACATGGAATTTCGACAGCGGCCTGGATCGAAGTCTCAAATAATGACCTCGAGTCCACGGCACGATTGTTCGCTGAGCTTCCGTCCAATGTCCATGCCGTCGTCGGAGTTGGCGGCGGCAAAGCGCTGGACGTAGCGAAGTATGTATCGTTCCTGGGACGTCTGCCCTTTTTTGCAGTTCCCACATCTCTGTCGAATGACGGATTCTGCAGTCCGCAGTCCAGCCTGACAATTCGCGGCCGTCGCCGTTCATTGTCGGCGTCACTCCCGTTCGGCGTGATCATCGATACGGAAGTTTGCCTCGCCGCTCCTCGATTTCTGACGCTGTCCGGCGTGGGGGATCTGGTCTCGAAGTTCACCGCAGTACGCGACTGGAAGCTCGCGTTCCACGCGAAGGGAGAGTCTGTGGATGATTTTGCAGCGTTGCTCTCCGACGGGTCGATTCATTCGTTTCTCAGTCATCCCCGATTCGATCTGGATGGCATCCGCCTCCTTGCCACGGCCCTGATGATGAATGGCATCGCAATGGAAATCTGTGGATCATCGCGACCAGCGAGTGGAAGCGAACACTTGATTTCACATGCACTCGACGCAATCTCCCGGCGACCCCGCCTTCACGGACTTCAGGTGGGGATTGCGACCTACATCATCAGCCTTCTCCAGGGCATCAATACTGATCGAATCATCGACTTGTTCGATGCTACCGGTTTCTGGACGGCGATTGCCGAAGATCCATTTTCACGGTCCGAATGGCTGCAGGCTGTTCGGACAGCCCCATCGATCAAAGAGAATTTTTACACCATCCTTTCGAGTCGCGATGTCATGCCGGAAGTCGAGCAAATTCTGACCAGTGATTTTCGCCTAACGCCATGCTTTCAGGACTGACGTGTTATACTTCACACGGTGCAGACTGAGGTACTTTCAAAGTCAACGTTTTCGATGTCCCTTCTCCCCTGGCAAGGGGGAGAAGGTGGCCGACAGGCCGGATGAGGGGGCTGACCAGGAGTTAATATTCTGAACCAGAAATCAGTTGAATCGTCCCCCTCACCCTAGCCCTCTCCCCCCGTGGAAAACGTGTCAAGATAGAAAATTAATTGCGGGGGGAGGGGACAATCGCAAGAAAATCCACAGCATCATTTCTGACGGCGTGAAGTATATGAGTCGAAACGATGAATGACCAAAGCGTGAAAAAGAGGCAGACGATTTGGCCGCCAGCGCAGTGGCTCCGGAACTATCAGCGTGGCTGGCTGATGCCTGACGTCGTGGCTGGTGTGACATTGGCTGCCTATGCGATTCCAGTGTCGCTGGCCTATGCAACGCTGGCGGGACTGCCTCCTCATTGTGGCATTTACTGTTATCTACTTGGTGGTGTGGCCTATGCGTTGTTTGGCACATCGCGACAACTGGCGATTGGTCCAACTTCAGCCATCGCGATGCTGGTTGGGACGACAATCGCTGGAATGGCCGAGGGCGATCCGGCATTGTGGGCCGGGATTGCTTCCCTCACCGCGCTGGTTGTGGCAATTTTAAGCGTGCTGGCCTGGCTGCTCAGACTCAGTGTACTGATGAGCTTTGTCAGCGAGACGATCCTGCTCGGCTTCAAAGCGGGAGCTGCACTGACAATCGCGCTGACACAGTTGCCGAAGTTGTTTGCCGTTCCAGGTGGGGGCGAGCATTTTTTTGAGCAACTTTGGATTCTTGGTCGGCAATTGCCGGAGTTAAACTGGGTGGTGCTGGGCTTTGGATTGTTCGCGATGGCGCTGCTGCTGGTTGGCGAAAAGTTGCTTCCTGGTCGCCCTGCGGCTTTGGTCGTCGTGATCCTCTCGATCGTTGTAATGTCGATCACTTCGCTCAGTGAACACGGGCTTAAGATCGTCGGTGAGTTGCCGCAGGGACTGCCCGCCCTTCAGTTACCATCGCTGCGCTTGCGCGACATTGAAGGAGTCATCCCCCTGGCGTTCGCGTGTTTCCTGTTGTCATTCATCGAAAGTGTTTCGGCCGCTCGCACACTGGCAGCAAAAAACGGCTACGAGGTGGATCCACGTCAGGAGTTGTTAGGGGTCGGCGCTGCGAATTTCGCGGTCGCTTTCGCTCAGGGATTTCCGGTGGCAGGGGGACTTTCGCAATCAGCGGTCAATGACAAGGCCGGCGCGCGTTCTCCGCTGGCTCTGATCATGGCCTCCATCACCCTTGGTCTGTGTCTGTTGTATTTGACGGGGCTGTTGCGCAACTTACCCACAGTCGTGTTGGCTGCGGTGGTGCTGTTCGCAGTGCGAGGCTTGATTGATGTGCCCGCGCTGCGGCGGCTCCGCAAAGTCAGCCGGCTGGAATTCCGCATTTCGATGGTGGCTCTGATCGGCGTGTTGCTGCTTGGAATTCTCAAAGGAGTTCTGCTGGCAGCTATTGTTTCGCTGCTGACGCTGATCACTGTCGCAGCGCGGCCGCATGTTGCTTTTTTGGGCCGCATTCCGGGATCAAAGCGATTTTCTGATGCGGATCGCCACCCGGACAATGAAACGGTTCCAGGCGTTTTGATCTTCCGTGTCGAAGCGTCACTGCTGTACTTTAATGTCGATCACGTGCGTGACATCGTGTGGAAGAAGATTCAATCAACGACACCATTGCGGCTCGTTATTTGCGACCTGTCCAATTCCCCTCAATGCGATGTCGCGGGGGCTCGCGTTTTGTCCAGACTTCAGCAGGATCTCACCGAGCGTGGCGTGAAGTTGCGCTTGGTGGAAGCTCACTCGAACTTACGCAACGTACTGCGGGCGGTGGGTCTGGAAGAACAGGTAGGGCATCTCAGTCGCCGACAGTCTGTGGAGCAGGCGATTGTCGAGTTTGAACAGTGTAGCTCTGCGCCATCCTGATTTTGAACAACGCCGCACTTCGTTGCCGGGGCGGAACGGATTATGTCACATGCGTTCGGTTGTCGATGTATCGCACGCCCGGTACTTTTCGAATGGATTCCTGGAGAGTCTGTTTTAGATAGAACGATGGCAATCTGCCGGAAAGCACGATCGTTTCACCGGATATTTCGATCGTCAAAACACCAGTGCGCCCGCGAAAACAGGTTTTTTCTTCGAGGTGTTGGCGGATCCGCGTCACCAGGCTATCTTCCGGCAAAACACATTCAGAGCTGGGCAGTGTTGGATTTTCCTGTAAATTTGGCATCACGCTGTTCCCCCAAAAAAAGAAATGTCGTGAAGGCAAGCAACCTCTGGAATCAGGCTGCATGATACCTCTGCCATTTGGCAGTTCAAGATTACAATCATTAATTTCGTACAATAGATTTCGTGCGCGAACCAGGAACAAGCGATTGTTCCCTCTCCCCCGCAATGGATTTTCCAACTTCACACGTTTTCCACGGGGGAGAGGGCTAGTGTGAGGGGAGAAGGGACATGGAAAACGTTGCCTTTGAATGTACCTCTGTCTGCACCGCGTGAAGTATAACGAAATCAGGGTTGTGACCACCGGATTTCGAGTTTGCAGAATGCCCGGGGTCTTTGTTGCATTCGTGATTCTGAGTTGGGACATTGAAGTGCGAAGACACCCGTATCGGAACGCCGTCTCGCGACAAATCAAGGAAACTGCTTGTGAATATTCTGGTGGCTGATGTCGGTGGAACGAACGTCAAGATTCTTGCCAGCGGTGAGTCTGAACCCCGGCGGTTTCAGTCTGGCGAATCCATGACCCCGGAACAAATGGTTCGTGGTGTCAAGGAATTGGCAGGGGACTGGAAGTACGACGCCGTCTCACTGGGTTACCCAGGCATCATTCATCGTGGACGCATTGTTGCGGAACCGCACAATCTTGCTCCGGCCTGGGTCGGTTTTAATTTTCCAGCGGCCTTCGGTTGCCCAGTGAAACTAATGAACGACGCGGCGATGCAGGCATTGGGCAGTTATCAGGATGGATTGTTGCTGTTCATTGGGCTGGGCACCGGACTTGGTTCTGCGCTGGTGTCCGAAGGTGTTGTCGTGCCGATGGAACTGGCGCATCTCACATACCGAAAGGGTGAATATGAAGACTACGTTGGGGCGCGAGGCCTGGCGCGTCTGGGAAAGGCGCGCTGGCAGAAGCATGTTGAATTCCTCGTGGCGCGGATGATCGATGTTCTCCATCCCGATGATGTGGTGCTCGGAGGTGGCAACGCCAAAAAGCTGAAAACACTTCCGCAAGGCTGCCGTCTCGGAGACAACGCCCTTGCCTTCGTGGGAGGATTCCGCATGTGGGAGAAACTTGCGAAAGTCTAATTATTTGTGCATCGCCACTCTTCGAGAAATGCGAGCGTTTTTGTAACCCGAAGCGTAAGCGAGGGATTCTACGCAAATCATTCCCTTGCTTACGCTTCGGGCTACTACTTCGGACAAATATGGCGCGATTCAATTTGGATGCTGGCATTCAGGACGTTGAGAAAAGTCCGTTTTCCCCGTCAAAGTCGATGTAATCGTTAAATCTTTACAGCTTGGCTTGCCGAGATTGATGTGAGGGCGTTGCAATTCGTGGGATCGTCCGCGTGATGATATCTCTGGCTGAACTAAGGCAGCGCGGCAATGCTTCGTCGATTGGTGTTCATACTCCTGCTGGTCGCCCGGAATTCCGGTTTGGGCGACGAACTGCTACAGGAGATGCACGGAACGCATGACACCAGAGTAAGCGAACTCGAACAAATCGTTTCGGGTCTCCAGAGTCAGCTCGATGCTCTCGAAGGACGCTCCACCAGCCGAAGCGCGTCTGAACCGCCTTCATCGCTCCTCAATGCAGAAGCACCTTTCTCGCACGGCGTTACTTACGACAATGGATGGACGCTTCGCCCGAAGAATCCGCAGCGAACTCCATTCGAGTTGAAGGTCAATCTGCAGAACCAGTTCCGCTATACCGGCTTCGCCAGCAATGATCCGTCTATGATCAACGCTGCAGGCCGCACCGTGGCCACGCCTTCGCGGAATGATTTTGACATCAACCGGGGGCGGCTGATCGTATCAGGGCACGCCATCGATCCTTTGCTCGAGTACTACGCCAACATCGATTACAACACGGTTGCGGACCAGCAAATCCAAATGCTGATGGCATGGGTTCGGCACCCGTTTGATCCGGCGTTTAACGTCGCGTACGGCCTCGGCAAAGTTCCTGGAACATGGGAATGGCAGGAGAGTTCTCGGGTGACGTTAGGGGCCGAGCGCTCTCTGGCCACCACGTTTTTCAGACCATCCATGACAGCGGGCATCTGGGCCGATGGCGAACTTTTTCCTGGCTTTCATTACCACACGTTGATTGGCAACGGATTTAATACTTTCAATCTGAGCGCTTCGGAAGTTGATACCAATCTGGTCTATTCCGGAATGCTGTGGTGGGAGCCACTTGGAGAATTCGGCTCAGGTTTCTCCGATATCGCGTATCATTCCGAACCTGTTGTGCGAGTTGGCCAGGCGCTAACGTTTAGCCGGCAGGATGCTGCCCCCACGCTGGGTCCGGGGCCGGAACAGACTGCTATTCGTTTGTCGGACGGGACGAAATTAGTGGAAGAGGGGGCACTCGGGCCAGGCGTGACAGTCAATCAGTTTGATCTCACTTTGTATACGATTCATGCCGGACTGAAGCACCGGGGGTGTAGCCTTTCAGGGGAATACTTCTTTCGATGGCTGAACAACATTTCTGGAAATGGCTCACTTCAGAGTACATCAGTTTTCGATCACGGCTTTTTTGTGCAGGCAGGGACATTCGTGATACCGAAGACCCTGGAGATTTTTGGTCGTGGCTCTGCTGTCCTTGGTCCGTATGGGAACGGCTCTGAGTGTGCGGGCGGTGTGAATTGGTATGTCAAGGGGAAGCAAAACTGGAGGTTCACGATGGACGTCTCCCAGGTCGAAGATTCTCCCGCTCAACAGGATCGGACGGGGTTTATCGCCGGAGGCAGCGGGCTACTCATGCGCGCACAAATCTGGACGTATTTCTGAGTTACGATCAAGCAGGATGAGAAACCTCGGTCCAGCGACGAATCACAGACTCTTCATCGGTTCGCACAATTCGAACATCGCTCGGACAATCCGGTGAATCCCGATGCCAAAAACAGAACATGTTGATGATGTCATCCGTCACACAGATGAGGCCCTGGGTTACGCCGCCCCGAACAAAGAATCCGTTTAGTGCCATGGCCAGCTGATACTGCTGAACCAAGCGCGACACCAGTTTTGCCGAAATGACGACATCGGCGTCTGTTTCACAGGCATGTGCATACAGCAAATTGTCACTGAAGAATTTCACCACACCTCGTTGGACGAGGGACTCGTCGTCTGCCGACCGGGAACTCCGAAGAAAATTGCGGGCATTGCTGATTGCATTTGCGATTCGCTGCAGCAAGTCCTGAGCTTTGTCGATCTCCGTGTGCTCGCCGCAGAATTGTGAGAAGCCCAGAATGTCGAGAAACGCGGTGATGCTATTGCGGAGCAGCGGCTCACCGTTTGCTCCGACAAAAGGGCTGGTTTTGGGATCGGGCACGAGATAGCCTTCCGGAGAAAAAACGTCGGTCAAATGCAATGGAGGAGTCGCCCAATCCGGCTGTTCCTGCATCGCTTGATGACCATGTGAGCGGCAAGGCGTTAGCCCAATGCCACTCGATTTGGGTGAATCACAAAGGTACGACAGGCTTCCAGCCTGTCGAATCTCGTTCAATGACAGGCTGGAAGCCTGTCGTACTTTCAAATCGAGTGCCATTGGGCGCTAGCCGCCGTTTGCAAAACCGACGGGAGTAAGATAGTCGCAGCGTGGGGTGTGCGACAAATAGCAATCTGGCGAAAAAAATTTAGGTGACAATTGATCTCGCCCCTTGCCAGCTCGCCTGGCACGAGCGGGAGATTTGTAATGAGCAAGAGGGAACGAACACGAGTCCGCCCCGGTTGGCTTGTCCAACAGGAACGGAAAGTTTTGCACGATGAAGCATGATGCACCGCTGAATTCAGGCGGTTTCCGTCAGTCAAATCCATTGTGGAAGGATTTGGCTTGTGAGAGAATCGAACCGCTGTAGGATTCCTCCCGACAATTCAGTCATGCCGACGCCAATCAGGGTGAGAAACTGTGAAGAAGCCGAGTTCGTCATGAAGCAGATTGCGGACCTGATGTTACTGGTCTTCGTCGTCTCATGCGTGTTGAGTGTTGGTCTGAGTCTGACCGTGTCGCAGATTCTGGCACCATTGCGACAAACGCGTCTTGTTGTATTTTCGCTGGTCGTCAACTTCGTCGTTGTTCCGGTCCTGGCGGTTGCGATAACAAAAATGCTGTCGCTCAGCGAACCGGCGAAGATCGGCCTGCTATTGCTGGGGTCTGCAGCCGGGGCGCCGTTCCTGCCAAAGATCATCGAAGTGGTCAAGGGTGACGTCGCATTTTCAGTGGCTCTGATGGCCCTGCTAATGCTTGCCTCGCTGGCATACATGCCGCTGGTGTTGCCGCTGATGTTGCCCGGAGTCTCAGTCAATTCCATGGGCATCGCGCAGTCGCTGCTCGTAACAATGATCCTGCCCCTGAGTATCGGACTGTGCATTAAAGCGCGCCGTGAATCCCTGGCTGTGCGGCTGCGTCCCATGGTGAGCGGACTGAGCAATGTCAGCATGATCATCGCGCTGGTGCTGATTCCGGTGGTGAACTTTCAAATTTTGCTGGAGTTATTGAGTTTGCAAATTCTTGTCGTCAGCATATTGTTTGTTGGCCTGTCGTTTGCTGCAGGATATGTTCTCGGCGGCACAGGAAACGAGGCACGCAGAGTGATGGGCTTTGGTGCTGCCGCGCGAAACATACCCGCCGCTCTGCTTGTTGCTCGCGAAAACTTTGTCGATCCCAAAGTCATGATCATGGTGATCGTCGTTGCGTTGCTGTCGCTGATCGTGTTGGCACCGCTGGCAATCGTGTTTGCCCGAGGAAACCGTTCGCAAACGCAGCCATCGTGACTCGCTATTGCTTCAAATTTTTTTCTTTGCATTCTCTCTCAGTATGTCGAGTATGTCCTGAGTGATACAATCATCAGTGGACAAAGGGCAGCCTTGGTTACCTGTTCGCGGGGTTCCGGAGTATTCAATATGACGACTGAAAAGCAGCGTTTACAGGAGGTTCAGGACGGCACCAGCGACTGGAAAAAATGGGGGCCGTATCTCAGTGAACGGCAGTGGGGAACTGTCCGCGAAGATTACAGTGAAGGCGGTAACGCATGGGACTACTTCAGTCACGATCAGGCTCGGTCACGCGCTTATCACTGGGGCGAGGACGGGCTGGGTGGCATCTCGGACAGCAAGCAACTGCTGTGCTTTGCGCTTGCCCTGTGGAACGGCAAAGATTCGATTCTCAAAGAGCGTTTGTTCGGGCTCACCAACAGTGAGGGAAATCACGGTGAAGACGTAAAGGAGTATTACTTCTACCTTGATTCAACGCCGACGCATTCGTTCATGAGGTATCTCTACAAGTACCCGCAGGCGGAGTACCCATATGGCCAGATCGTCCAGTCTAATCGCGATCGCGGCAAGCTGGACATGGAGTACGAACTGCTCGATACCGGAGTCTTTAATGATGATCGCTACTTCGATATTTTCGTCGAGTACGCAAAGGCCGGGCCGGAAGACATTTTGATCGAGATTACGGTGGCAAATCGCGGGCCGGAAGCGGCGACGCTGCAAGTGCTGCCGCAGTTGTGGTTTCGCAATACGTGGTCGTGGGGCGACAATAGTGAAAAACCGACGTTGGAGTGCGCAGCACAGACCGATTCACTGGCCATCGTCTCCGCGACGCATCCTAAGCTCGGGCAGAGATTTTTTTACTGTGAGGATGCGCCAACGTTGTTGTTCACCGAGAACGAATCCAACACACAACGGCTGTTTGGCTTCCCGAATTCGACGCCATTTGTGAAGGACAGTATTAACAGTTACGTCGTGCATGACCAGAAGGACGCTGTGAATCCGGCATTGGTCGGCACCAAAGTCGCCGCACAGTACGTCATCACAGTTCCAGCCGGGGAATCGAAGACGCTGCGACTGCGGTTAAGCGAGTTGCAGCCGAGTGCCATGACGCTTCCTCCTGAGGGAGGGCCATTTGGACAGGCGTTTGAAGATGTCATGATCTCGCGGCGGCGCGAAGCGGATGAATTCTACGCGGCACTCACGCCGAAAAAACTGAGCGAGGATGAAGCCCGCGTGATGCGTCAGGCCCTCGCAGGAATGTTGTGGTCCAAGCAGTTCTATTACTACGACATCAATAAGTGGCTGGAAGAACGTGGCTGCGATCCGTTCAAGGCCAATCGCAAGCATAGCCCGCGCAATGACAGTTGGCACCACATGTACAACGCCGACATCATCTCGATGCCGGACAAATGGGAATACCCGTGGTATGCGGCGTGGGATCTGGCGTTTCATGTGATCGCACTCACGATGGTCGATCCCGACTTCGGTAAGCAGCAGCTTGGCCTGATGCTGCGTGAGCACTACATGCACCCGAATGGGCAGATCCCGGCCTATGAGTGGAACTTTGGCGACGTCAACCCCCCGGTTCACGCATGGGCGACGATCTTCACGTACCGCCTGGAAAAAGCTCGCACCGGCCAGGGAGACACGAAATGGCTGGAAAAATGCTTCCAGAAACTGCTGATGAATTTCACGTGGTGGGTAAACCGAAAAGATCGCAGCGGAAAGAACGTATTTGAAGGAGGCTTCCTGGGTCTCGATAACATCGGCGTCTTCGATCGGAGTGCTCCACTGCCTACCGGCGGGTATCTCGAACAGGCCGATGGGACCGCGTGGATGGCTCTCTTCTGCCAGAACATGCTTGAGATCGCAGCCGAGTTGGCAGCCGACGACGCGGCCTATGCCGAGATGTCGCTGAAGTTCATACAACACTTTCTGTGGATCGCTTCGTCAATGATTCATGCGGGCGGTGGCACCGGCATGTGGGATGAAGAAGACGGATTCTTCTACGACGTATTGCAACTGCCAAACGGCGAGTCGCAACGGCTCAAAGTCCGCTCAATGGTTGGCTTACTGCCACTCTGCGCAGCGACGGTCTTTGAAGGGAAACTCGTCGCTCGGTATCCCGAGATCATTGAACGCTATCACAATTTTCTGACCGCGCGACCCGAGTTGGTCGAGTTCATCCATGACTCACGAGCACCAGGCGTCGCCGACCGTCGGCTCGCTTCGATCCTGAACGAGGAGAAGCTACGTCGCGTCCTCTCTAAGATGCTGGATGAGAACGAATTTCTCAGCGAGTTCGGCATCCGTTCGTTGTCACGCTACCATGAGCAGCACCCCTTCGTGACGCACGTTGGCGGTCAGGAATATCGAGTCAACTACCTGCCAGCCGAATCAGACAGCGGTATGTTTGGTGGAAACAGCAATTGGCGTGGCCCGATCTGGATGCCGGTCAACTCGCTCATCATCCGCGCACTCTTGCAGTATTACTCGTACTACGGAGGCAAGTTCCAGGTCGAATGCCCGACCGGCAGCGGTCACATGATGACGCTGTATCAAGTCGCCGCAGAAATCTCGCGTCGCCTGGCGCACATGTTTGTTCGGGACGAGCACGGTCGGCGAGCGGTGTTCGGCGGAGCTGAGAAGTTTCAAAACGACGCCCACTGGCGCGATTGCCTGCAGTTTTACGAGTATTTCCACGGCGACAACGGGGCGGGCCTTGGAGCCAGCCACCAAACCGGCTGGACCGGCGTTATTGCCCGGAGCCTGCACTTGTTTGCTTCGCTCACGCCAGAGCAGGCGCTTGAGTCAGACAAGAACGCATGGGCTCATGCCGCAACCGGGACAAGTCCGACAACAACAACAGGGAATGCCCCTTCTCCAGCACTCACTACAGGCCGCAAGGAATCCTGATGTCCTCTCCCCGCTATCCATCGCTGTACCAGGTCAACACGCGTGTCTGGTTGACTGAGTTGTCCGGCACGCTCGGTCGCCGCGCGACGCTGGATGACATTCCAGACTCAGCACTCGACGAGTTCGCCGCACAAGGCTTTGACTGGATTTGGTTCCTCAGCGTCTGGCAGACTGGCACGTTCGCGCAGAAGATTTCGCGGTCGAATGCCGAATGGCGGCATGAATTTGAGCAGACATTGTCAGACCTGACAGACGACGACATCGCTGGCTCGGGCTTCGCCATTACGAGCTACACCGTGCATCGCGATCTCGGCGGCGACGCGGCACTTGCTCGACTGCGAGAGCGGCTGAAGAAGCGCGGCCTCAAGCTCATGCTCGATTTTGTTCCCAACCACATGGCACCTGATCATCCCTGGATCTCTGAACATCCCGATTATTTCGTCGGCGGCAGCGAAATTGACCTGACTCGCGCGCCGCAGAACTATTTTCGTGTCCCGACGAAAACCGGTTCGAGGCTGTTCGCGCACGGCCGCGACCCGTTCTTCTCAGGCTGGCCTGACACTGTCCAGCTCAATTACGGAAATCCCGCTCTGCAGGAGGCAATGATTGGCGAACTGATTCGCATCGCTGGCCAGTGTGATGGCGTACGCTGCGATATGGCCATGCTTGTGCTGCCCGAGGTGTTTCAACGAACCTGGGGCATCGATTCAAAACCGTTCTGGCCTCGCGCGATTCCGCGCGTTCAGGAAAAATCACCTGGATTTGTGTTCATGGCCGAAGTTTACTGGGATCTCGAATGGACTCTGCAGCAGCAGGGATTCGATTACTGCTACGACAAATGCCTGTACGACCGCCTGCGCGAAGGCCACGCTCGTCCGGCTCGAGAACACATGTTCGCCGGGCTGAATTTTCAGGACCATCTGGCTCGGTTTCTGGAAAATCACGACGAACCTCGCGCTGCGGAAGCGTTTAACACGGCCCAGCAAAAAGCTGCTGCGCTGGTGACGTTTCTGTCGCCCGGCCTGCGGTTTTTTCATCAGGGCCAGTTCGAAGGACGCCACAAACGCATTTCACCACACCTTGTCCGCGCACCCGTCGAGCCAGAAGATGCGTCGCTCCTTGAGTTCTATCAAAGTTTGCTTGGCATCCTGAAGCATCCAGTCCTGCGTGACGGTGAATGGCGGCTCGTCGAATGCCGACCTGCATGGGACGGCGATGGATCAAATGACAACTTCATCGCTTTCGCATGGGAGACGTCGAACAGTGAGCGGATCCTGATTGTCGTCAACTATTCCAATCGTCAGAGCCAGACTCGTGTGCGACTGCCGTTCAGCGATCTGCCCGGCGAAATCCGCTTTAAGGAACTGATAGGCACCGACACCTACGACCGAAATGGAGCCGACGTTGCAGCGAACGGATTGTATGTCTGTTTGCCCGCCTGGGGCAGCCATGTCTTCACGGTCAATTCCGTGCCGTGACCGGAAAACGGATTGCAAATCGGACCCACTTCGGGAGCTCAGTCGGCCCGGAAAGTGGACCCACCGCATAAGATAATCCCCCGTGCAGAAGATTTTGTTGTTGAATCCCTCAACCACACCGGACGACAGCCTGCCGCCCGCTCGAAACCAGTTGAGCAACAGTTCACGCTTTCTGCGAAGTGTCTTCGCCAGCGACCGCATCGCGCGGGTACACCATGCGTCTAAAAATCGGCCCGCTGTCAGGCTAAGATGAGTCTTTGTAGCGGGTTCGAGTTCGGCGAGAAGTCGAGGTCGTTTCTTTGTGCAGCGTGCTCTCCGCATGAGGCTGCGGCGTTGGCGCGACTGGAGTTGGCTGATGTGAGGAGTCGCGTCGCGAAAGGGCAGCAGGTCGGTGGAGGGGAGCGGTTCCGGGTGACGCTGGTGGAGATCCAGAGCGTGAATCATCGACGGGCCTTCCAGCACGATTCGCACACCTGCCTGGCGGTCGCGGCGGAACT
>Ga0138256_10004734_pt1 | contig 14457 bp, 9 predicted proteins | sample KNB2016incub_MG_FD_105486 | JGI IMG/M metagenome (GOLD analysis project Ga0138256, IMG submission 105486) | Active sludge microbial communities from wastewater in Klosterneuburg, Austria - KNB2014incub_MG | ecosystem: Engineered > WWTP > Activated sludge > Unclassified | place: Austria... | reverse complement strand
TAACACAAACTGTCTATCTCCCATTTGCGCTCATGTATGCCCGGCTTCATTTCTGTCTTGTCATCTTTCCATTCACTCACTTTTGTTTCATCTTTATAAAAAGCATTGGCATAAGGGTCTTTTAAAATACATTTTACCTGGCGGTTGATAACACCTTTGATCAGTTCCTGCAAATTTTTATCCTCCTTCATCAATGGCAGGTAAGGCCATACCTGGGCAGAGGAATCCCTTAGCCACATGGCATCAATATCGCCGGTTATGACAAAAGTATCGGGCTTGCCATTGATGATCTCAAAATCTACCGTGGTATCCAATGTATTGGGGAAACAGTTCTCAAACAACCAGGCAATTTCTTTATTGCCAATATTCTTTTTAATTTCAGCGATCAGCTTCTCTACCGCCGGGCTTTTAAATTTCCGCTGTTGTTCCGGTATCCTGACTACGGGGAAGTCGCTTTGCCATTCAGCAAATGAATTTGTACTCATTAAAATACCTGCAGTTGCAAGAGCCGATTGCTGTATGAATTTTTTTCTGTTCATACTGTTAAGATAAAAAGAAAATGCATCCGCTGAATGGGGATGCATCATCATAAATAATGCCCGGCACAATTATTCTACATCCACCTGTTTCTTTATCACTGAACCATTGGCAGTTTCCATCAAAAATTTTCTTTCTTTTAGAAGGTAACCGTTTCCGTGTTCGCAAAAATGCACTTTTAAATTTTCGATGCTGATGGGATTGCCATAAGGAATATCGGCAATATTGGAATGCCTGATATCGTGCCCGTCGATGATCATTACCAGCCCGCTCCCGATGGCTTCCATCTTATTGCTGTCGGTTATCAGCATGGCCGTGTCTTCGCCAAGCCCAATACCAATACAGGAAGGGTTTGTTGCTACAGCCTGTGCCAGCCTGCCAAACCTGCCCCTTTTTTCAAAATGAGAATCAAATATCACATCCTGCATGAACCCGAGGCCGGTGGTGATCTTTACTTCGCCTTTCAAATGTGCCCTGGTGGCATTTCCTTCATAGATCATGGTGTTGCTCATGGCCATGGCTCCGGCCGAGGTTCCGGCAATGATAAAATCCTTCTCAGCCTTGAACCTGTCTAAAATTACCTGGAAAAGATCAGTACCTCCAAATGTACTGCTCAGGCGTAATTGGTTACCACCGCTGAACATTACCACCTGGCATGCACTGATACGCTTTATGTAATCTGCAGTTGCCGTATCTGCCCGGTTGCGGATATGTATGATACCTATATTGGTGCATCCGATCTTGCCAAAAGCATTCAGGTAATTGTCGCCAACTTCGTGGGGGATCATGCTCGCTGTGGTGATCACTTCAATACGGCTCAGGGGGCCGCCGGCTTCTTCAACGATGCGGGATAATATTCCCAGCTCAAAAAAATTGAGGTTATTGCGTTGGATCTTTCCGGTCTCCAGGTCTGTGCCTTTATCTTCTGCCCCTCCAATCGCAATTAGTTTTCCTTTGGCAAATTGCATTAAATCATTTTTATGATTAACGCAAAAATAGGGGAAATCGTGTATGCATTGCCATTTTTGGTTATTAACGGTTGTTAATAACAGGTAAAAATCAGCTTTTTGCAAATGCTTCAATGCCTTCTGCCAGCCGGTCTAAATTTTTCGTACTGGTATATACGTTGGGGGTTACCCGAACACCCCGGATATTCTCCCATACAATACCTACCGTATGTATCTTGTAATGTTGCCATAAATAACTGTCCAATGCGCCCGGTTCTTTTCCATCAACACTCACCAGGCCGATGGCACAGCCAAATTCTTTTTTAAAGGAAGTATGCAGTTTCACTTTGGGGATATCCTTTACTTTATTCATCCAGTAATTTTTCAGGAACAGCAAACGTTCCTCTTTTCTTTTACTGCCGATCATATCATGAAAATCAATGGCTTTATCGATGGCTTCTTCAATATAGAACGGGCGGGTGCCTAAATGTTCAAACTTGCGGATATTATCCTCATTATTGTCTCCGGCGCCAAATAAAGGCCATGTGGCTTTAATTTTTTCTTTTCGTACATACAGGAACCCGGTACCGATCGGGGCGCCCAGCCATTTATGCAAACTGGTTCCAAAATAATCGCAGTTCAGGTCAGGTATCAGAAATTCAAAATGGGCAAAAGTATGTGCCCCGTCAACCAATACAACTATATCCCTTTTTTTGGCAGCATCTGCAATTTTGCGAACAGGCATTTTCTGCCCGATCCAGTTGATCATATGTGTTACCTGTACAACCCTGGTCCTGGATGTAAACGCATCGGTGTATTTTTTAACCAGGTAATTTTCATCTTCACTGGGCAGTTCCAGGTCGATCCAGACCAGTTTTATACCTTCTCTTTTTTCACGTTGTTTCCAGGCACCGATCATATTGGGGTAATCCTGTTTGGCAAGTACAATTTCATCACCCGGTTTTAATTCAATTCCAAAAATGGCGGTTTCCAGGGCTTCGGATGCATTGCGGTGCAGGGCGATCTCTTCCGCATCACAACCGGCCAGTTGCGCCAGGTTCATACGCAGGGGTTCACGCCCGGCATCAATAATGCGCCACATAAAATAACTGGGGCCCTGGTTACTGATATCGTAATTCAGCTTCATGGCATCTGCTACCGGTTTTGGTGCCGGGGAAACACCGCCGTTATTCAGATTTATAAAATTGGGGGCAATGGTATATGATTGCTGTACATACCTCCAGAAATCCTCATCAAGCGCAAGGTCGGCAGGTGAAACAGATTCAGCATTTTTTAAAGCCGCCTGCAGATCACGGCTCCAGGCAGGTTGCAGCAGTCCGGCGGTAATGGCCGATGCAGACAATAATCCCATTTTATGCAGAAAAGAACGTCGATTGCTCATGATGAAGAATTTTGTTTTACAATTTACATATTTTGTTTTTTGCAAAGCAAGATGATTTTGGTAATTTCCATTTTATGGGAAAATCGAAAGTAAAAAGTAAAAATTCAAAACTGTTGATCCTATAAAGATTTTACTTTTGAATTTTCACTTTTGCCTTATCAAAAAACAAAACAGCTCAATTTATGAAGATTGTTGAAATTAAAGTACTGAGGGGACCAAACTACTGGAGCGTACGCCGCACCAAACTGATCCAGATGAAACTTGACCTGGAAGAAATGGAGCAACGCCCTACCAACCAGATCGAAGGATTCAGGCATAGGCTGGAAGCGATGTTCCCGACCATGATAGAACACCGCTGCAGTGTGGGTACCCGCGGAGGTTTTTTTGAGCGTGTGGATGAAGGTACCTGGATGGGGCATGTGATAGAACATATTGCCCTTGAAATGCAAACCCTTGCCGGTATGGATACCGGTTTTGGCCGTACCCGGGGCACCGGTAACGAAGGTGAATATTATGTCTGCATCAGTTATATGGAAGAAGATGCCGGTGTATATGCTGCAAAGGCTGCCGTACGTGTGGCAGAAGCGCTGGCCGATGGAAAAGAATATGACATGGCAGAGGATATCATGCGCATGCGGGAGATCAGGGAAGATACGAGGCTGGGGCCCAGTACAGCCTGCATTGTGGATGAAGCTGCCAAAAGAGGCATACCCTTTATCCGTTTAAACAAACATTCGCTGGTACAACTGGGATATGGTGTACACCAGAAAAGGATCAGGGCAACCATTGCCAGTACCACGGGGAATATTGCGGTTGACATTGCCTGCGATAAGGAAGAAACCAAAAACCTGTTGGATGCAGCCGAGATCCCCGTACCCAAAGGCGATGTGGTAAGAACCGAAGAAGGATTAAAAACAGAGATCGAAAAGATCGGTTATCCCATCGTTATCAAACCCATTGATGGTAACCACGGAAAAGGAAATACAACCAATATCATTAACTGGGACCAGGCGTTAAAGGCATTTGCCGCTGCCAAAGAATATGGCCGCAGTGTGATCGTTGAAAAATATATCACCGGCTTTGACTTCCGTATCCTTGTCATCAATTATAAATTTATCTGTGCCGCTTTGCGTACACCCGCTGCTGTTACAGGTGATGGACAGCATACCATTCAATATTTAATGGATGAAGTGAATAAAGATCCCCGCCGCGGTTACGGGCACGAAAAAGTATTGACCCAGATCACGGTTGACCAGTTTACCCAAAAAATGCTGGATGACCTGGGTTATACGCTGGATACCATCCCGGCAAAAGGTGAACTGGTATTACTGAAGCCAACCGCAAATCTTTCTACAGGCGGTACCAGTACCGATGTTACGGATGAAGTACATCCTGCCAATATCATGATGTGTGAGCGGATCGCCCGTATAATAGGCCTGGATATTTGCGGTATTGATATCATGGTAAATGACCTGAGGTCACCGGTTAAGGAAAACGGTGGCGCCATCCTGGAAGTGAATGCAGCACCGGGTTTTCGCATGCACATTGATCCATCCATAGGTTTGCCGCGCAATGTGGCTGAGCCTGTAGTGGATATGCTTTTCCCCAAAGGAAGTGCAGGAACCATACCCATTATTGCCATTACCGGCACCAATGGTAAAACAACCACAACCCGGTTAACGGCACATATTGCAAAAACGGCCGGTTATAAAGTGGGATATACCACCAGCGATGGGGTGTACATACAAAATCAACTGATGATGAAGGGTGATTGTACCGGCCCGGTTTCTTCCACCTTTGTTTTAAAGGACCCGACGGTTGATTTTGCTGTATTGGAATGTGCCAGGGGCGGCATTTTAAAAAGCGGGCTTGCATTTCAAAACTGCGATGTGGCTGTTGTTACCAATATCAGCGCTGATCATATCGGGCTGGGCGGTATTGACTCCATGGAACAGATGGCCAAAGTAAAGGCCGTGGTACCCGAAACCGTTTTTAAACATGGTTATGCCATTTTAAATGCAGACGATGACCTGGTATATGCCATGCGTGACGGGCTCAGTTGCAATATTGCCTTTTTCAGTATGGATGAATATAATCCAAGGATAGTAAAACATTGCAGGGATGGCGGTTATGCAGCCGTTTTTGAGAACGGTTACATCACCATCATGAAAGGCACCTGGAAGATACGGGTGATAAAAGTAACAGATGTACCGGTTACCTATGGTGGCAAAGCCTTACACAATATCATGAACTGCCTTCCTGCTGTTTTGAGTACTTATTTCTGGCGCAATATCGAAATTGAAGATATCAGGCTGGCCCTGCAGACTTTTATTCCTTCTTCAACACAAACACCGGGAAGGTTGAACCTGTTTCAATTCAAACAATTCCAGTTTTTGGTTGATTTTGCCCATAACCCTGCCGGGCTTGAACTGCTTTGCGATTTTGTAAGCAAACTGGAAGGTGAGCCCAAAGTGGGGATCATCAGCGGTACCGGCGACCGGAGAGATGAAGACATCAAAGAACTGGGAAAGATCTCGGGAAGATCATTTGATGAGATCATCATCCGACAGGATAAAAATTTAAGGGGCAGAACGGCCGAAGAGATCGTAAACCTGCTGGTGGAAGGTATCAATGAAACAAAAACAAAGGATATCCCGGTTACTATTATTTTAAATGAAAAGGAAGCCATCATGCATGCTTACAACACAGCAAAACCAGGATCCTTAATCACGATCATGTGTGATGTGGTAGCAGAAGCACTGGACCTGATCAAAGGATTAAAGGAAAAAGAGGACCTAGAATAATTTATAGCCTGTATAAATGCTTTTTGGGAAATATGACCTGTTATCCTAAATTTGCACTCCCGATTAAAAATTGAGGGTATCAAACTGGGTTATGGTGTAAAGGTAGCACAACAGATTTTGATTCTGTTTGTCTAGGTTCGAATCCTAGTAACCCAACAAAAAAGAACTGATCACTCAGTTCTTTTTTTGTTTATATAATGATTTACTTTATCAGTTCTGCGATCACCTTACCCACACTCCCGTTTGGCATCTGTATCTGCAGCATGGCAGCCAGGGTTGGTGCTATATCGGTCATATACACTTCGCGGTAACTTTTGCCGGGCTTTACTTTCCAGCCAAACCAAACCAGGGGAATATGGGCATCATACGGGTTCCATAATCCGTGCGTAGTTCCCTTTTTGCCGCCATCAAAATACCCCGGCTTAAGGGTGAACTGTAAATCGCCGCTGCGTTTTGGATTATACCCGTGTATCATCATCTCTTTTTGAGGCTGCGATAAATTGGTTCCGGCAATGTCTTCCGTGGTAAAAGCTGCAATAATATAAGGCTCCTGTTTCAACATTTTTATGGCGAGTTTTTTAACGGCTTCCACATCTTTGCCGGCAGTTTCTATTAAAGCTGTATTCAGGTAAACCTGGTAATTCATGACTGATTGTACTGCTTTTTTTATGCCAAAGACAGAGTCAATGGCTGCATTCAGGTTTTTGGCTATGGCATTATCATCAAAAGTACCTGCAGGTATTTTATGTTCCTGCATAAAGGCGGGTATATGTGCCACACCATGATCGGATGACAGGAAAAAAAGATAATTGCCAACGCCCAGTTTTTTATCGAGGTATGATAAAAAATCAGCAATATCCCTGTCTAGCCGTAAATAAGTATCTTCTATTTCCATTGAATTTGGTCCGAACGAATGCCCGATATAATCGGTTGAAGAAATACTCATGGCTAAAAAATCGGTTACCGTGCCCATACCCATAGCCTCATTGTCGATGGCAGCTTTGGCAAAATCAAACGTGTAGGTGTTTGCGTAAGGTGTTGTTTTGAACGATGCATATTTATCCGCTGCTCCAATGGCTGAAAGCCGGTGAGGCAACACCAGGCTCTTTAATCCTTTAATGGTATTTACATAAGGTTTTTCATCTGCAGTACTTAAAACATATTTACTTGCGGGCAGCAAAGGGTTCCAGTCGTTACGCATATAAACCGAGGGCAGGTCCTTTGCATTAAAATCCTCAACCCATTTTGGTAATTGATTCATATAAAAAGAGCTGGTGATCCATTTACCTGGTTTATCATCGTACCAGTAAGCGGCGTTGGCAGTATGTCCTGCGGGCAGGATGGCACCCCTGTCTTTTAAAGCAATACCGATCACCTTGCTTTTAAAATTATTGCTGAGTTTTAATTCATCGGTAATGGTTGTGGTCCACATATTTGCCGGGCTCATCATTCCTGCACCGGAGGTACTGCCAACTGTTTTAACAGTAGAATCATCGGTACAATAAACAACCCTGCCGGAGTTTTTATCAAACCAGTTATTACCTACAATCCCGGTAATAGCCGGTACACTGCCCGTATAAACACAGGTATGCCCAACAGCTGTATAGGTTGGTACATACGGAATAAATGTATTCTCATTGCTAAAACCCTGGCTAAGCAGGCGTTTAAATCCATTGGCCCCGTACAGAGCTGCATAGCGGTATAAATAGTCCCACCGCATCTGGTCAACAACCAGGCCCACAACCAGTTTTGGTTTTTGGCGATCCCGGCCTGCCGGCTGGTTTTGTGCTGTTACAGCAAATGAAATAACTGACAAAAAACCAAGGGAAAGAAATAATTTACGCTGCATACAAACTGTTTTTTCAAAGGTAATTATTAAGTAACGGAAATGTATGTTAAGCCAATATTACCTGTTTTGCTGTCAAAGTATTAATTTTGCGGCCTCACCCATCAGTAAAATAAAGCATATTTTACCGACAGGTGAATCAAATCTAAAATCTACAATCAATATGGATGTTTTTGAAAAATTAGTTAAAGATGGCGGGCCAATTGGCCAGCATATGGACAGGGCGCATGGTTATTTTACTTTTCCAAAACTGGAAGGAGAACTGGGGCCAAGGATGCAGTTCCGTGGAAAAGACATGATCGTTTGGAGCCTGAACAATTACCTGGGACTGGTTAACCATCCCGATGTAAGAAAAGCAGATTCAGATGCTGCTGCAAAATACGGCATGGGCAACCCAATGGGGGCCCGCATGATGAGTGGCAACACAGCCATGCATGAAGAACTGGAAAAAGTGATCAGCGAATTCATAAGCCGTGAAGATACCATGCTCCTGAACTTTGGCTACCAGGGTATCATGAGTTGTATTGATGCACTGGTGAACCGCCGTGATGTGATCGTATATGATGCCGAAGCGCATGCCTGCATAGTAGATGGTGTAAGGTTGCATATGGGTAACCGTTATGCCTTTAAACACAATGATATTGAAGACTGCGAAAAACAATTGCAGCGGGCAACCGAATTGGCGGCAAAGAACGGCGGCGGTATTTTATTGATAACAGAAGGTGTTTTTGGCATGGATGGAGAGCAGGGTATTTTAAAGGAGATATGTGCTTTAAAAAAGAAGTATGAGTTCCGCATTTTAATTGACGATGCACATGGTTTTGGTTATATGGGACCAACAGGCGCGGGTGCCGATGAAGCCCAGGGCTGCCAGCAGGATATTGACCTATACTTCAGCACATTTGTGAAAAGTATGGGCAGCATTGGCGCCTTTATCAGCGGACCGAAAAATGTATTGAAATATTTACGCTACAATGTACGTTCGCAGATCTTTGCCAAGAGTTTACCATTGATGATCGTGGAAGGCATGCTCAAGCGCATGGAAATGGTAAAAGCCATGCCAGAACTGCGTGAAAAATTATGGCACAATGTAAACCGCCTGCAAAGCGGGTTAAAGGAAAGGGGGTTTGATATTGGGCATACCAACAGCCCGGTTACACCCATTTACATGAAAGGCGATGTGCCCGAAGCCACACAAATGGTGATGGACCTGCGGGAGAACTACCATATCTTTTGCAGCATTGTGGTGTACCCCGTTATACCAAAAGGCGATATCATTTACCGGCTGATACCCACTGCTGCACACAGTGATGCCGATATTGACGAAACCCTTACCGCCTTTGAAGCAACCAAAAAGAAACTGGATGCCGGTGCGTATAAAGCAGTTGATATCCCCGATATGGCGGAAGTGAGTTAAGGAATAAAAAAAATCAGATCATGATCCCGGCTTTTTTAGGCCGGGATTTTTATTTACTTTCCTGTTTAAAAAAGGCAATGAACAATATTCCAAAACTATTGCTCTATTCCATGTCGCTTACTGAAAAACATTATGCCGCGCTGGAAAAACTAACGGGCAAAAAAGCAAATGACATTTATTTTGCCTGCATTGAAAATGCTGCTGATGTTATTGAAGGATCGGAACAATGGGTGCCGGGCATCAGGCAATCGCTGGTTGACAGGGGTTACCGGGTAGAAACCATTGACCTGAGAAACTGGTTTCAAAAACCGGAAGGCCTGTATAAAAAACTGCAAAGCAAAGATGTGATCTGGGTTTGCGGAGGACATACTTATTACCTGCGCTGGATATTAAAAGAAAGCGGTGCTGATACGATCATAAAAGAACTGGTTGCAGCAGGAAAGGTTTATGCAGGCTGGAGCGCCGGTGCCATCATGGCCGGTCCCACCACAAAATATTTTGAGCTGATGGGAGATGACCCGGCTGCTGCTGCTGAACTGATTGATGCAGGATTAAACCTGACCAATAAAGTGATCGTGCCGCATATAAACAACCCTGATTTTGCCGCAGGAGCCGCAGCAACCTGCGAAGCATTACAGCATGCAGGCTTTAAAGTGATCGCATTAAACGATCATGAAGCCTTTCTTATTCATGGAGCAACAGAAACCCTGCTCTGATCATTACCTGTTTTTACTTTCCTTCAGTTTTTCATAAACCTTATGCAATACATCCAGTTTGCTGATATAGATACTGCGGCCGTGTGTGCCGATAACCAGTTCATTTTCCCGCTGCTGAATAACTATATCATGTACGGGTACACGCGGTAAATGATGATCTAATACCATAAACGATTTTCCCATATCAAACGAAGCATACAGGCCGTTATCGGTGCCCACATAAATGATGTTCTCCTTTTTGTGATCCTCTGTTACCACGTTTATGGGTTCCATGGGCAGGTCATTGCCCAGCTGCACCCAGGTGGCTCCATAATTCTCACTTACAAATAAGTAGCTCCCGAAATTGTCATTCCGGTAACCGTTTAAAGATGCATATACCCTTCCTTCTTTAAAAGCTGAAGGCGTTACCCGGCTGACATAATACTCCTGTAAAGTCTTTGGTAAATTGCTGCTGATCTTTGTCCAGGTATAACCTGCATCTTTACTCACATGTATGTTTCCGTCATCGGTACCGACGTATATCAATCCAAATTTCATGGGCGATTCAACCAGCGTGGTAGCGGTACCAAAGGGTACATCTCCTTCCCTGCCGCCATTGGTCAGGTCGGTACTCAGCGCTTCCAGGTTTTCGCCTTTTTGCATACTGCGGTGAAACCGGTTGGTACCGTAATAAAAAATATCCTGGTTGTGTTTGCTGAGCCAGATGGGTGTTTGCCAGTTAAAACGGTATTTTGCCTCGCCCAGGTCGGGACGCGGGTAAATAAATAATCTTCTTCCCCCATCGGTACTTCTTCTTCCGTAAAAACCAAACTGCGATCCGGAATAAACGGTTTTGTTATCCCGGGTATCCACCTGTACCTGCATACCATCGCCGCCGCCTAAACGCTTCCAGGGATATACCCCTTCATAATCCCACTGGTCTTTATCCCTTGTATTGGAAGGGCCGTACCAGGTACCGTTATCCTGCAACCCGCCGTAAATGTTATAAGGTTTTGCATCATCAACTGCAATTTTATAAAACTGTCCTACTGACGGGGTATTGGCCTTGAACCAATGTTCACCATTATCATAGCTAACATTGCAGCCGCCATCATTGGCTGCTACCCAGTGACTGTCATTACCCGGGTTCATCCAGCAGCCGTGCCAGTCGGCATGGGTGGCTTCATTATCTGTGTCTTTAAATGTCTTACCGCCATCGGTACTTAACATTAAACTAACACCACTGAGTACCACTTTATTTTCGTTGGTATTGCTTACCGATATTTTTCCAAAGTAATAGCCATAGGTATTGTACAAATTCAGCGCTTTTGTATTCACTTTTTTCCAGGTTAAACCGGCATCATCGCTGCGGTAAATTTCACATCCAATGATGGGGGTTTCAAACAGTGCCGTATTGGCATCAAATAAATAATCATAGATCTCTGTTGGTTTGATCCTGCCTGATTTCACCAGTTCTTTTACAGAAGCGGCAGTATACTTTTCTTTAAAATTATTTTTAACCAGAAAACTGTCTAATTTTTTATTATCAAGCGCTGCAAAACCGGCTGTGCTGAGGTCCTTAAAATTTTTTAACACATAATTGGTATCTGTTTTTTTTGCAGCCGTATCGGGCCTGCGGCCCTGGTTATCCAGGCTTGCATAAATGATATTGGGTTTGGCTGCAAAAACGGCCACCCCGATCCGGCCCAGGCCATCGCCTGCAGGAAAACCACTACCCGAAACCGTTACCAGCTTCCAGCTGTTGCCACCATCGGTACTTTTATAAATACCGGAAGTTTTTCCGCCTTCTTCCAAATTCCATGCCCTGCGGGTGCGGTACCACATGGCTGCATATAATTCATCAGGATTTTTTGGATTGATTTCCATGTCTACAGCCCCGGTATTTTCATCTACATATAAAGATTGTTTCCAGGTTTTACCCCCATCAGAAGTTTTGTAAATACCCCTTTCCTTATTTGGAGAATACAGGTGTCCCAGTACGGCCACCCATGCAATATCATTATTGACGGGATGCAGGTTTATCTTCCCGATATGGTGGCTCTCCGGCAGGCCCAGGTATTCCCAGGTTTTACCATGATCCTTACTTTTATAAACACCCAGACCGGAATAGGATGAACGGCTGCTGTTAACTTCACCGGTTCCAACCCATACCATTCCGTTTTTCCAGTTTACGGCTATATCACCAATACTGAATGCATTTTCCCTGTCGAATACCGGTACCAGGCTTTGCCCGTTATTTTTTGTGTACCACAAACCACCGGATGCATAAGCTACATAAAATTCTGTTGGATCAGCCGGGTTTACATCTACATCCACCACCCTGCCGCTCATGATACTCGGGCCCACATTACGGAATTTGATGCTGTTTAAAACAGTATCTTTTTCAAGCAATTTTCTTTTTTGTAAACCGTTTAACCTTTCGGCAGCTTTACTTGGCGTAATTTGTGCATGTAAAGAATTAACAAAACAAAAAAGCAGTATTGCCGTAAATTTGAGAATAATTTTCATCATCAGAAGTTTTGGTTTGATCAGTAACAATCAATAAATCAATCGTTATGCAGGTTTTAAAAATACGGCAATTGTTCCTATTAATCATCATCCAGTTTTTGTTTTTGATGAATGGAAGTGCACAATATAAAACGTGGCAAATAAATGCCGAACGCGATACCATTAATGCCATTGACCATAATAACATGAAACAGGGTAAATGGGTGATCCATGTAGAACCCTTAAGGGGAGAACCGGGTTATGAAGAAGAAGGCATTTTTAAAAATGATAAAAAAGAAGGCATCTGGCGGCAGTATAGCCTTGCCGGTGATATCATTGCTGTTGAATTTTATAAAATGGGCGGCAAAGACGGTATACAACAATATTATACCTACCTGGGAGATCTTATCCGGGAAGAATCCTGGCGTGGTTATAACCCTGATGCGCCATATGATACCATTGCCGTTTACGGTGAAGGCAATAATGAGATCATTGATTATAAAATTGAAAAAGCTGAACAATACAGTGTTCGACATGGCGACTGGAAATACTTTGATGCCGGTACCGGCCGACTGGTAAAAGTAGAGACCTATGAGCGTGGCCATTTACAAACGCCCGGTGCTCCCAAAACGGTTGCTGCCCCTGCTGAAAAAAAGAAGGAAGTGGAAAAAACACCTGAAATGCTGGATTGGGAAAAGAAGAATAAAGGGAAGAAAAAAGTATTGAGGGATGGCAGAACTTATTCGGGTGGATAGTCTGTTACCCGTTTAAATGATATCCTGATTTCTTACCTTGAAGCCTTCCCGGTTTTATACCCGCAATTTTTGCCTGGCATCATTTGTTTCCCCGTAATTGAAAAAACTGCTGAAAGAATAATAACTGGAAAGGAATTGCATTAGTCCAATAATCCCAGTTATGTATTCCGGGCCTTTCAATATAAGTATGCGGTATTTTTAAATCCTGCATTTTTTGATGCAGCCTGCGGTTTCCTTCTATAAAAATATCCCTGTCGCCACAATCTATTAATATTTTCAACCCGCTGTTGGTATGATTTTCAATGATGTTGATCACTGAGAATTTTTGCCAGTTACCGGCCTGCAACAAAGTATCGCCAATTCTCCTTGATATCTCAAAACGGTTTTTACTTTCTTTCAGATCAACGCCACCGCTGATGCTGCCTGCGGCGCCAAAAACATCCGGGTGCCGCAAAGCCAGGAATAAGGCACCATGACCGCCCATGCTTAACCCGGTAATGGCCCGCTTGTTTTTATCGGCAATGGTTTTGTAGTTCTTATCAATATAATGAACCACTTCTTCAACAATATGTGTTTCATACCTGTATGAAGTATCCATCGGGCTGTCGAAATACCAGCTGTTTTTTGCCCCATCCGGACAAACTATAATAGTTTGATAATGATCTGCATAATTGATCAATTCCGGTACGCGTATTATCCAGTTGCTGTACCAGCCATCATAACCGTGCAGCAAATACACTACCGGGAAACTGCTTTTTTTTCGTTTATAACTATCCGGTTTTATTACAACAGCCTTTATGTACTTATTCATACTGTTGCTGAAAATAGATACCGTATCTGCCTTGCCGGCAGTTACATTTTCTGAAAAGCAGCAAACAAAAATTAAGAACAATACATATTTCATACACTGTAATTTAGTTAAAAAAAGGTAATAAAAAAGCTGTTCTGCCTATACGGCAGAACAGCTTTTTTTATATCATTAAAATGCTATTTTTATTTGATCTCTTTTTGCATCGGGTTACCGGCGCCGCCTGCACCCCTTGGCCGGCCTGCACCACTCTTAAACAACTGGAATTTACTGGGTGATGAAACCGCAGGCCACTTGTTGTTACCTGTATTGATATCAGCCGTTTCACGCATCGGATCAAGCTGGATAGAAACCACTTCCTTACTCTTCATAAATGTTTTAACCACTTTGTTTTCGTTCTTGCGCCAGACCTGTACCGGGATCCTGTCGGTCTCTTTGGTGCCGTCTTTGAAGGTCCACTCAATGATGATGGGCATTACCAAACCGCCTTTATTGCTGAACGTTAGTTCATAAATATTTTTATCGCCGGCCAGGTAAAAGCGTTCAGCTTCGGTATATTGATCAGCCGCTGTTGCTGCAGGAATGGTGATCTCAAAAGGGGTAGAATCTACTTTCGCCAGTCCGCGGGCATAGTTCCAGTAAAAATCCCTTAATGATTTATCCTCATCCGTGGCAAATATGATCTTACGGTCATCGCGGTTCCTGATCTTTGAAATATCATCAAAATTATTGAGGATC
>Ga0138256_10004732_pt1 | contig 14459 bp, 20 predicted proteins | sample KNB2016incub_MG_FD_105486 | JGI IMG/M metagenome (GOLD analysis project Ga0138256, IMG submission 105486) | Active sludge microbial communities from wastewater in Klosterneuburg, Austria - KNB2014incub_MG | ecosystem: Engineered > WWTP > Activated sludge > Unclassified | place: Austria... | reverse complement strand
CTTGCCTGATGGCCAGATAGAAATAGGTGTTCATATAGCAGATGTCACGCATTATCTCAAAGAAGGAACGGCTTTGGACAAAGAAGCACTCAAGCGATCAACATCCGTATATTTGGTAGATCGGGTTTGTCCTATGTTGCCCGAAAAGCTCAGCAATGACCTTTGTTCTTTGAATCCAAATGAGGATAAATTTACGTTTTCTGCCGTTTTTGTTTTTGATGCAGATCGAAAAATAACCCAAGAATGGTTTGGGAAGACCATAATCCATTCAGACAGGAGATTTACTTATGAAGAAGCCCAAGAAAGATTAGAAACCGGTACCGGAGATTTTGCTAAAGAGCTTTTAATTCTTAATTCTGTAGCACTTAAATTAAGGAGTGAGCGATATGCCGAAGGCTCCATCAGTTTCGACTCAGAAGAAGTCCAGTTTATCTTGGATGAAACAGGCATGCCTCAAGGAATGTATGTCAGAGAGCGCAAAGATGCACACATGTTGGTAGAGGACTTTATGCTTCTCGCCAATAAAATGGTAGCAACTTATATAGCCAAAAAATCGAAGCCAGAAATTCCATTTATCTATAGAATACATGACTTACCTAATCCAGATAAACTGGCGGATTTTGCGCTTTTTGCCCGCGAATTAGGATTTAATTTTAGAATGGACAAGCCAGAACAGATTACAGAATCTTTCAATCAACTGGCGATAGCCGCAAAAGAGAATGTGGCACTCAAATTACTTGAACCATTGGCTATCCGTACTATGGCAAAAGCGGTCTATTCTACCAACAACATTGGTCATTATGGTCTTGGTTTTGAATATTACACGCACTTTACATCACCTATCAGAAGGTATTCGGATGTGCTGGTACATCGAGGATTGTTCAAAAATCTCACCGAAATAACGCGAGAGGACAAAGAGCTACTAGAACAAAAAGCAAAACATATCTCAGACCAAGAGAAAAAAGCTTCCGAAGCCGAAAGAGAATCAACGAAATATTTCCAAACTTTATACATTTCATCCTTCATAGGTCAGGAGTTTGATGGTGTCATCTCCGGTATTATAGAAAAAGGTATTTTTGTAGAATTGCTCGAAAGTAAAGTCGAAGGCCTTGTCACCTTTGATAGTATGGGCGAATTATTTTACGTGCCTACTAGCCGATTAAAAGCCACTTCGCGTATCTCTGGTCAAGAATTTTTTATGGGCCAGTCCATCAGAGTAAAAATAACCGCAGCAGATCCAGATACCAGACGCACGGATATGGAATTGGTAGTGGAATGATGGAATTTGTGTAACACACTGATAAACAGCTATAAAACAAAAAATCCCTAATCAATTAAGATTAAGGATTCTTTAAGTGGGTGGGCCCACCAGGACTTGATTAGTATTTGATTATCAATGTGTTAAAATTTAAAATTTATAAGGTGACGTTTGGGGTGACGTTTTTATGAAAAAGTAATAAATTCATATAGTTTCACCAATCCGAATCAATACCCTGTTTCATAGCTTTAAAGTAGTTATACCGTAACATTTCCGAAAGCATGATGATATTACCTTGATGCTGCTCAGAAATATCTTTGCTACATTTTTTGCATAATGGACCAAACCAAAACTCTGCTGGCTTTTCTATTCCATTCAAACCGCTGCCTTTAGTGTAGATATCATAAATGGTTAATCTTACTTTGTTATCCTTCATCTCTGCTTTTACGGTGTAATGGTATTGTATAGGGATATTGTACTTTGTAACATTGTATTCAGAATATCCTTTGCCTATAATGGTACCCTTTTCTTTATCTTCGAGTTCAATGACTGCTTTTCCTGACTTGAATGTATTTACAAACCATTCTTTGGTCATACTAAAAAGAAGATCCTTTGATTTGTCTATACTATCAATTCTTTGGAATACTATGACGCTCATATCATTGTATTCAGCTTTTGTTATTTCCTGACAAATGCTAAATAATGGTATCAATACAAAACCAAACATTACGATCAACTTTTTCATTGGATTCATTTTTATGACAAAGGTATTGAATGAGAATGACTTTCACCACGTTCACCAAAATTGTTGAATGTGAAAAATCCTTCACTTCACAATTTTATGAAATGAAGGATTCACGTTTGATAGATTTGTCAAACGTGATCACCAGGGGAAACTTATTTGATTTGATATCTAGCTATCCAAGTGTCCAAGTCGCTTTTTTTGAATATTATCAACCTGTCACGCTGAAAGTGTGGTATCTCATCTTTATACCTTCTAAGGGTACTCTGTGAAATGTCAAGGTATTCAGCACCTTTCACTAATGACATGTACCCATCAGAACCAAGCAACATCTTTATGTCCTGTGTCAAATCATCTACTTTTTTTATCAGACCTTCTATGTCTGACTGCATTTTTGAAAAATCAACGTTCATACTATTTTGGTTTTAATGATTATTCAGATAACCCTTTGTACTGCCTAGTCAACGAACATGTCATTTCCCTTGCTGGTAGATTATTGTCATCTCGAAAACGGTACAACTTGTTACCTACGAAATCAGATTGGCAAACATTGTGTATCTCAAACAATGTAAGGATTGCTTTTATTTCAGCTTTTGCTGCATCTGTAAGAAAACAAAACGGTCTTGATGATCTAAGGGTATCAAGTAACTCAAAGTCTTCTTTGAAAAACAATGCATCTAATACCATGCCGCTAATGGCAATATGATCGACATACAAAGTGTTTTCGCTTTTCTCCATAGTGGCAACCATGTTTGTATAAATAGCATCAAGGGTATTAATATCATCATCTGTGATCATCGGTGAATAGCATAAAGGGTCTAGGATTATGTTTCTGATTTCACCAGCAGCATACTTACTGACTTCATTGATTGCCTTATCGTATTGGTCCATGGCATCATTGAACATTGAATAAATTGATTTTAAATTTCTCATGATAAACTATTGAATTTTGGTTAATAAATATAATAAAGGGGCTGGCTTATGCAACCAACCCTATAAATCTGTCTAATCTGAATGATCTGAAGCTTTGCGCTTCGATGTCGAAGTATTTTATTACTTCGGGTTTAGGTTTTGATTCTGTGGTTTTGGCTGTATAGTCGAAGCCTGTGAGCGTTCCTTTGGCTATCCTTATAGTACCATCACTTTTGACATACTCGAACGCTACGACGCCCGTTTTCATGCCTGTGACAACTTTGATACGTGACCAAGCAGCTTTCAAAGCTTTAGCGAATGTAGTGAATAAACCAGCCTTAAACATTGACCACGCATTATTGAAAAGTGATACTTTCTTTTCGTTTTTTGTTATTATTGTTGTTGGTGTCGGTTCGGGTGTAGGCATCATTGCAAACAATGCTTTACCATGGTATGTGGACTTTCTGTTTTCTTTGATTGCGTTGTATATCTCAACCGCTTGTTCAGGTGTTATAGTGGTAAGGGCTTTGTCAATCGCTCTGTCGATCTTTGCAAAGTAATGGTATTCTTTACCGTTATCGATATTACCATAATTGTAATCTAGTTCGTTGATTGCGTTGATGATTTCTAATGTTGTCATGGTGTTGTTGTTAAGTTGTGTTATCAATTATGACGCAAAGATAAGTGTTCTTTACATACTACACAAATAAAATGATAATTATTTTTATCATTTAGTGAAAATAATTACATATTTGACAATTATACTTATCTTTGCGGTCTAAAATATAAGATAATGAAACTTAACATTGATAAAGTCCTGAAAGAAAAAGGACTTTCAGCCGTCGGACTATCAGAACTGATGAGCGCAAAAGGTAACCCATTGAGTAGAATATCAATAGGATCCATCATCAACGGAAATTCAAGTCCAAAACTTGAAACGTTGCAGGATATCGCTAAAGCATTGGAAGTACCTTTGTTTGAGTTGTTTGATGATTATGTTCCTGAAAACAGTACACCCATCTATAAAAAGGACCATCAAGGAGAACTTGTGGAAATTGGATATTTGAAAGAATGATTGAGTATTTTTACGATTGGGAAGGGGATGTTGTCTTTAAGTCTGATTCCGAAAACAGAAAGTACTTTGCCAAATTAAAAGGACGTCAAGAAATTGAAGTAAAGTTTGAACACCCGGGCTTTCAGCGTGCTTTTATGGTTGGAGACAAAATATCAAAAGAAGAGTATGACAACTTTTAAAAGTCAATTAGCCAATATATTAACAAACCATCCTGAGTACACTAGAGAACTAATCATTCTCCTTGGTGTGATCAAATTGTGTGATGAGTTGGATGTAAAAAGCTTTGAGACCATTGTTAAGACTTTTGGTATCAAGTCAAATCAATGGTGGCCGCTAATCAACGAAATTACGGAAGATGATGATTGGGAAAACATCATAGAAGGGGAATTGTACCAGCATGTTTTAAACCTTCAGATGTGGATAGGTACACATGATCATGATATAGAAGAAGGATCTGTCTTGTGGTTTTTGATGCAAAAAAGAAACAATGACAAAAAGGATTGATCACTCCATATCATCAACGTCAATGATCTTGGACAAAGTCCTTAACATTGCGTCCTTTTCGGGTTTCTTGCCTAGTGCCTTGATCATATTTGCTTCATCTTGCAAACGGTCTTTTACGGTACGGTAAAATATTTTCCTTTTCAGCAATGTAAAGAAATGGTATAGATATGTGAGTACTTTGTAAGATTCCAGACAATCAATATTGAGACTTACCGCAATACATTGATCATTTTTGCCCTTATCCGCAAAAATAAGATATAGTTCAAAGGGTGACAAATCAAAGGTTTCCACTATGCGATCATATTCTTTGATAATTTCATTTTCCCAAATAGACCGTTTATCCTTTTTTCTGAGATTGGTAAATATTAGCTCCCACACGGCAGGATCTTGCAACATGTAGGACGCTCTTACCTTTTGCACATCTTCAAACGCTTGGTTGTAAGCTTCAAGGGTATCCCAAGATTTTACAAATCTAATTGCAAAATCTTGGTCCCTTTTGTCCGTGTCATTGAAATAAATGTTCGATACTTTTTTGATTAGGGTTACTTCCATATTTACATCATCATTCTTTTACGTTGTTCTTCTTTCATGAACATCTTACGCCACCTTACAAATATTCCTTTTTGGTCTATCTTGACATCCAGCTTTATGGCTTCAATGGATTCTTTCAGTCCTTTTAGTTCGTTTATTACGGCTGCATCATTACCTTTTCCGTTCACCGCTATAAGACCTGGTACTGCTGATGATTTCATTTGATATAGCTTCACAGCTTCTGGTAGCAACGCATTGGGGAATCCGTTTAGTTTGCTGTTTGTGATCGGGTCAACAATCCTTTCTTTCCCATCAAATCTGGCCGTATATCCATCTTGACCAGAATGTTTGCGGTATTTGGCAAATCTAGGGTCTTGATCTACTTGTTCAATACCTTCGATAAATGCAGGAATATCGCTGAATGAGTTTCTTACAGTGGACACGATTGAAGCAATTGAAGCCGCCAATGCTATGCCTGTCGCAATACCTGTAATAATACCAGCAGGTCCACTACCAAAACCTATTGATATTGCCTTAATTGCTTCTGCAGCCGCTACTGCATTTGCCTGTAATATCTGTAATTGAGCTAAAACCCTTTGGGCTTCAACAAACTTCTCACGCTTTTCTTGAAGCTTCGCCAACCGTTCTTCCTCAATTTCAAGTTGCTTGACATTCCCTTTTTCTGCTATCTTTTCAGCATCTTTCACCCTTGATTCTTGCGCTTCAATCTTTTTATCAGCAGCTTCAATTTCAGATTCCAATATCTGATTTATTGAATCTTTGGCAAGGTCACCAGCAAACTTAATGTCCTTTTGGAATTTCTCAAACTCTTCGTCTGACAATCCAAGTATATTCTGGAATAGACTTTGCTTTTTATCCTTTTTAATGCCACTCAAAATCTTTTTTATGGCTTCTGGAATTTCAAATCCTAATTTTTCAAGATACTCAATAATTTTTTCACCTTCATTTTGTAGGCTGTCGAATGCTTCTAAGTCCAAAGGATCACCAAGTCCAGCTTTAAGTTTTGCTTTCAGGTCATCAACGGCACCAACAACAAGGTTCAGTCTATTCTGTAAAGCAGGAACACGGTCCTCTGGTAGTAGTTTATCTAAGTCGATGGCATCAAATCCGCCTGTCTCAAAGGTTAGCTTATTGAGTTCCTTCGATCCTATTTGTTGTATGGACGCTGCAATAGATTGAAATTGTTTTTCAAACCCTTCTTTAAGTTTCGGGTCATTGGTGGATAATATCTGAGCTGCCAATGCTACCAAAGCCCCTTCGATCTCTTTTGCATTACTCACAACGATATCCTTTTGCTGTGTTGGCAATATTTGCAAGATATCAACCTTCCTTATACTTGATTCAAGTATGTCATACTCTTTTACCGCTTGATCTATCAGATTGCCTAGTTTGATAAATTCCGTTTCGTCGGCCAATGGTCCTTTTTTGATTTTCTCATTTTCAAATGGATTAGTATAGTCTGCTTTTACCCTGAGTATGGCAATTTGCTTTGCAGCTTCAATTTTCTCCAATTCAAACGCCAATACCTTTGCGTCTTTTATGGTGTCTCGTTTTTCCTTTTCTCTTATGGCAAAGTTCTTTTCGATATACTGCAATGTGACATCGAGCCGCTTTTGTTCGGCTTCTTTAGCAGCCTTGATAGGGTCATCTTGTTTACCCTTAGAACCGCCACCTGTGGGTTTGGTCGTTGTCGTTGTTGTATTGGTAGGTGCTACATCAAAAAGTTTGTTGATAGTGGCTAAATCAGTGCCAAGAGACTTTTCAAAGTCTTTCAAAGCATCCTGTTCGCCTTCGAGTTCCTTTAATGTGTTCGTGTACCTACTAGCTGCACCATTTGCGGCAAAGAATTGATTATTTAATCTTTCTAAGGCATTGTAAGCCTTTATACTACCTTGTACTATTGGTTCACCATCACGTTTGGAAAATGTAACGGTAAATAGTTTGTTTAATGAAGCTACAACGGCATTTGTTTGTTTATCAAGGTCATCAATAGAGTTTAGGTCAATAGGTAGTTTTAAATCAGCGACAACTTTGTTTAACTCAATCCTTCTTTTACGCTCAATCTCTAGTTGTTTTGATTTGGCTTCACCAGAAGCTTTTAGGGCTTTTTCTATTTTCTCTTCCTGTCCTTGCAATGCTATACGCTTGATGTATAATTCATTCACTTCACGCAAACGAGCCTTTAGTTGGTCATTGGATGCAGTTTCGGCATCTATGTTTTTCAGGAAGAAAGGATACTTTTCTTGAAGTTCAGCAATCAGACCGTTTCTCTTTTCCTGTGAAATGTTTGTTTGGGTAATAGATTGGACTAAACCGTTCAACTCTATTTGTTCCTCCTGAAGCTTTTCGGATACGGGTATTTGTGTAAACTCAACAAGCTTTTCTAACCATTTTGCAACCGCTCCTAGACTTTCAGTGAAAAAACCTTTGAGACGTTCACCGATGTTTTTATACACCTTTTGGGTATTGTCTCCTATGTTGGATATGATACCTGACAAATCTTTCATTTGCTTAGCGTTGGAACCTGCCACGCCTTGAAGTTTACCAAGTGAAATGACTGCCTTATTTATGGCTTCGGGTGTGTTTTCAATGGTCTGATTTACACCCTTGAAGGATAGTTTTACTTTGTCGCCTTCTTTGGATGCTTTTATACCAAATTCCTTGAGCCTTTCAAATTCTCCAGTACTTGCATCCAATACCGCTTCTGTAAGTTGGTCGAAGCTTTTGCCCTGTGACGCTGCAAGATCTGCAAGGCTTATGATTTCATCTCGAGTAGGCTTCATACCCCTGTTGGCAAACTTAATGTATGATGATGTTAGTTCGTCCACGCTGAACACTGTTTCGGCTGCTGCATTCTCGATCAACTGTAGCGCTTTGGTTGCTTCCTGCTGGCTTCCTGTGGCTACTTTTAGGATGGTGTTGTACTGTTGATACTTCTTTGTAATCTCGAAGATCTTACCAACTTGTTGTTGCACCACTGCACCGGCTATGATACCGCCAAAAGCATTTCGGGCCAAATTGAAAGTCTTTTCAAGTCCACCAACTGACTGTTTGGTTTTGTCTATTCCTTTTGTGTCGGCTAACAGTTCAAGGATTACATTGTATTTTGCTATGTTTTCACTCATTGTGATTGATTTTATTTTCGTTTTCTTTGAATATTCTTTGAATTTCTGCAAGTGCAGCTTTTGCCCTTTTTATGGCATCCCATGCTTCATTTGGGAGAAGTGTTTTGATGTTGTCATCATCATCTGTTTGTTTATCTGACATATTATGTTTTTTAAATGTTTACCAGTCTATACAATCACAATTACTACTTGGACGTGGTACATAAACCTTATCTTTGTTGGTAGATATGAACTGATCAAGACAATTTATTTTACTGCTATTCGTCATATCTGCGGCTTTGCTTGATGATATGGTCATTGCTGTGTCGTCGTACGCGAATGGCAAATAGAATGAAGGATACCTGTTATTCATTTCCGTACCGGGTTTACATCCAGTCACGATGGGAATATAAAACAATTTCTTACCATCATCCATCGTAATAGGTGCTGTAATTGTATTATCACATTTTTTTGTATCTGCAATGATCCTGAGTACAATTGCCACATGTAACGGTTTACCCGCTTTTTGTAGGATGTATAATAATATTTGCTGGAACTCTTTTTGATTCATGCGGGCTGTTATGAAAAATAAATACGAAACTCACCATCATATTCATGCAACTCAGTTTTTATGAACTTCTTGACTATCGTCTCTTTACCACATAGAAACTTCACTTCATCAAATTGGGTGAATACCAATTCTTCATGTTCTGTGTCAGGGTTTAGTACGTCAGATATAAGCCTGTTTATCCAAAACTCCGTGCAATCACGATAATCTATGGTTTTTTCACCAGACTTTATCTGCTCAAACCAATGCTTTTTTACCATTAATAAAAGTGTCTTCATTTATTTAAAATTTTATACAAGATACAAAATATTTTCTAATAATCAAACTAAATCTCTCGTTTGCTTATCGTTTGTTCATTTTTTGTCTAAACTCCATTATTTTGACCAATTATTGATTTTTGTTGGACCATTCCTGACACACTGTGGACTGCATACGGTATTGCGATACTTACCACTATGGCAAAGAATGATTGATAAGTGAAATATTGAGTATTGATATGGTAAGAAAATAGATTCATGATGCTGCAAAAAATAAAGAAGATCATTGATTCCTTTTGCCTGCCTTGGATTACAAAGAATATTATCAAAAAATCCATGATGATCGCTGTAAAAATTGCTGACACTACATTGTAAGGGTTAGGAATGTGACTAATCGAATGCAAAGTAAATGAAGTATGTACACTTTGTCCAAGCATTAAAGCGGTCGCCAAATACAATGCAAATCTAATTGAGCCTATGAATGCTATAATTGGGCTTTGAATTGATTTGGTGACCTGTGGCGAAGGTTCTTTTATATTATGGGTATTTGTGCCACTTGCAGGTAAACAAAGCTTAATCAAGCTACCCAAATCAGTAATCTGTGACGTTATAGGGGTGTCAACTTCGTTGGTGCTAGAATTGTACTCATATCCTGAATTTATGATACTTTGCAGGATGGGTTTATGTGGATTATATTCAGGTTTTAACTCTTTGCCATAATTGGCCGTAATGTATCCGATCAATACAATATGAGATTTTGTGACCGTGACCAAGCTTTGTTCTACCAACTCAAACAGATGGTTAGGATTGCAATGATGATCAAAGGCAACGATACCCCCGTCGTCCGAAGCTAAAAGCAAAGTAAAATACAATGCTTTTGCTTCATCAGACAAACTATTGAGTAATGGATTTGTAACGTCTATTTGTTTTTTCGTTCTCATCGTTTGATATTTGCAATTACATAAGAAAGATCATCTTCCATCTTGCGTGCACCGCCTGCAATACGGTATGCCTTAAAGATAAATATAACTTGATAGAACAACCTTAATGCTTCTTTGGGACTTGTTTCGTATCTTACAATTTCAAGAAGATCCTTGATTGATATGGTTACCTTTTGGTCCAATATCTGAAATAAGGCTAAGTAAATAATCCCGTGTTCAGGTTCTACTTTGACTTCATTGTTTTTTTGAATGATATAATCACGGTCGTTTATTTCTGTGATCGTTTCGTTTAGATATTCTGAATATGTCATAATTCTGATTTTAATTTGGTTCCATTATCTTGTATAGCCAGTACAATCATATTTATAATTTCATCCAAGTGCGCACGAATGAATTCTCCATTACCTTTGCTAAATACAGCTTCGAAAAGGATATTAGAAAAATAAGACATATATCCTTCTTCATCTTCTCTTGTAAGATCATTGTCTGCTAACTCTAACTTAAAAACTTTTGCATGCCCAAATAGCATTGTGTAAACACCAAATAGCACATTTACTTGATTGTCTATACCTTTACGATCCAATGATATTAAATACTCAAAGTCGATGTACTTCTTAGTTTGTAACATCTTGAAAATTCCAAATGCAGCGTACCCGAGATGTATTATATCATCTCCATCACGCAAAGGAGTTAAGATGATCTTCTTGTTGGGGTTCAAAGCTGGAACTTCATTAAAAATTTCGTGTGTCATTATAAATTGATTTTTGCAGACGTTGGTCTGTTGTGATTGGTAAAATTACCGATTTGATTTTTTGTCTTTTGGTCAAACACATTGAACCATCGCCAACCCGGGTAAGTCTTATCTAAAAATTGGGTGAACTTTATTAGATTGTTGACATGGTATTTAAAGATTTGTGTTTGTGATGTTTTTACGATTACGATCATAATTTTATGGTTAAAAAGTTGGTAGAATTTAGGACTAAAGCCTATTGAAAAATAACTACACCTTTCATCAGAAAAGAAAGCCAAACCTTGGCAGTGTTCCAAAATTCTGAATTTTCATTTTTTTTTATTATATTAATTATAAACTTCATTATACATTTATTATAAATTCATTAGATACCTTTATTAAGGTGCGGGTCGACGATCATGTGAAAACCAATTGAAATTCAATCGAAATACAATTTAGTTACCAAAAATCAACTTTTCCTTTATTAAGGTGCGCATTGACGACACGTTTACAGCATATTTTACGTACCCTTTTGCGGTTCGCTTTTTAGGTGTGGGTAAAGTTCTGATATTGCTTTCTGTCGGGCCGCTTTGGTTTGTTCGTGAATAGATTTAACTTTCAGGCCTATCCTTTGGCTTTCAGCAAATTTGATAAGGTGTTCCAATGGCATTTTGAAGCTGAAATAGAAGCCCCTTATGCGGTATGAATAGTAAGACACGCCCCAAAAGACTTGAAGCTGATTCTTTATCTTTTCAAAACCACGCCTATGGTACCACTTATGTAAAGATTCGGGAATGGTAGCCAGAAACTCATCTTGGTACGCTTCGAAATTACCTTCCAATGGATTGGCCAATGGTTTTGACAAACCTGCCATACGGCTAAACAATAATTGTTTGTTACTCTTTACCGCTCCATCGTTTGAGCCTGAAATACTTTTGAGTGCCAAAAATGCTAAAAGTGTGACTTTCATTATTTCGGGTTTGTCTGCATGTATAAAGTCTTTTGCCATTTCCGACGATATGGAAGTAAACGGTAAACTTAATTTTTTGACTTGAACATGAATTCCTAAACCCGTCTTGAAAGCAAATTGAGTATCTGTGAACATACCGCCAAAATAAGCATTGGTTTTTTTGGTGGCTTCTTCGCTGTCTTCTGATTGTTCACGGAGTTCTTTGTGTTTGATAAAATAAGCATAAGAACCGATATTAACTAGACATTTCTTATGATCTGTCATGAAGCCTTGCAGCAATACTATTGGAGCTGTGAAATAATGTTTTTTTTGATTACTCATTATCCCTTGGCATTGTAGTGATAAACTGAACATTTCTACGAAGGGATAAGGGGCAGGTTCCGATCCTGACAACATATAGCAAGCCCTTTTTCTCAAGATTACGCTTCACCCATGTTAGGTATTTTTGTGGCAAACCTGTTTCTTTGGCTACCACTGCACAAGTTGTTATTTTGTCTTGAAGGTGCTCAAAGGCCCTTTTGCGGTAAACTGATTGGAATATTGAAGGCATGTAAGGCAACCCAAAGCTTTGACACACTAAAGGCTGGTTTTGAATATCAACATACCTGTTATTTTCCAAAAAATCTTTTAATTGACTAATTTTTATATCTTTGCTGAAATTTTGCATGACATTATATTTTGATTGCAATTATTTGAACTTATAAGGGATTAGGTGACAAAGGTTATCTTAATCCCTTTTTTGATTCTATCTTGATCAATGCTTGCAATACTTCATCTTTGCGGTATCTTAATCTACTTCCAATTTTATGTGCGTTTAAAATTCCTTTTTTGGACCATTCCCACCTGGTCACGGCAGAAATTTTAAGTAGTGTTTCCGTTTCCTTAGATGATAGCCATTCTTTGGCGCTTAGGTCTTCCTTTTTGGATTGGTTTAAGAAGTTTGTAATTCTTAATACTATGGCATCAGATTGTTTTTCTAACTTCTTATCCACTAAACTTTCAAGGTAATTAATTAAATTTTGCTCTTGCATTTTGTTATTTTTAGATTAAACTGATTAACAACGCAAAAGTAAAGCATATGCAAATTTGTAAAATTCAATTAATCCATTATGTCCAAATAGGACTTGAATGGATATTGAATATCAAATAATTGCACTTATATTGAACAGTATTCGTACAAAGGTGACGTTCTACACAGCTTTTAAATATCGTTCTGAATTAATATTATTTCGTTCCTGTCTTTGAAGTTCTCTATTTGGGTCTGATACTATGTATTTTTGGAATGTATCAAGTTTTTTGTGACCTGTGATTTTCATTATATCTATGGGGTTCATTCCATCATAAAACATATTGGTAGCAAAGGAGCGGCGGGCTGTATGGCTAGTAATCATTTGATTTTTAGGTTTAGTCGTTATAATCGTTTGATTGCCTTTTGTCTCTGTTATTTCTACATTTGCCACTATTCCAGACAATTTGCCTATTTCTTTGATATACCTACCTAATTCTTGAGATGTCATTTTTGGAATGGTAAAATCCCATTTTGTTAAAATTGTGGATAGTTCGGGCCTTAATGGAATATTGACATTGTCCTTTGTCTTTATAGGGATGATCTGAATAAACTGTTTATTGATGTGTTCGGGCTTGATACGGCTATAATCTGAAAATCTTAATCCTGTATACGATCCTGTTAAGAAAATGTCTCTAGCTCTATCTAAATTAGGCTTCATTGATAAATCAAGGTCATATATCAATTGTAGTTCGTTTTCATCCAGTGCAATGGTAATAGTTTTGCTGTTAGGCTTTATAATTCTGTTTATTTTTTTTTCGATATAAGATAAGTCTTGGTATGATAATCCATTTTGGCTACGTTTATTTTTAGCAATGAATAACGTATCGTGTTCCAAATCTAAAAAGTCATGAATGATGCATTTCAACATTTTGATCATTTTCCCTTTGGTGTTCGGGCTGTATTCTTTTTCTTTATTAAAAAATTCGTGTAGTTCGGTTTCAAATTCCTGTGATATATCAGTGACAATAAAATGAGTATCAAAATATGTTTCCAGTTCATCCCACATCTTTTTAAAACTTAAATAGGCTTTTATGGTCTCATTGTCATAATTGGTTTTCGTTTTAGTCTTTTTTTTTCCTGAATACATACCTTTGATATACTCATGTATCAAATCCTTAATAAACGGGGCCTGTGGTGTCTCTGGGGCTGCCTGTGGGGTTTCCTTTGGTTTTATTGGCTTTGGTCTAAACTCACTATCTAAAAATTCTTTGAGCTCTTTAAATTCAACGGCTGCCTTTTGTTGTTCTTTCAATGAAAAAAAGGTAAGGGTTGCAGATGTTATATTTTCCAATCTTTGATTTACATTCCTTAGCTCTGTTTTGATCTGGGGATGATCTTTTTGGTATTGGTCCAAAAGTTTTTTGTTTGTGGTCGGTCTCTGGGTTACTCTATCCCATAATTCAGGGATGATCATTTGACCAGTACCATAAACAAACCTTTTGCCTAAATAATCAAATCTATATTTGATAGACGATGTTTCAGCGGTCGGGTCTTTTAAATCAAATTTGTGATTGATAGCCATGTGTACATTATTTGAACTTGACACAAATATACAACATAATTTATTCAGGTGACGTCTCAGGTGACGTTTTTTATTAATTTGTCTTAATATATCTTAATTCAGTATTTTAGTCATTTTTACATAATACATTGATAATCACCCATAAAACAAAAAATCCCTAATCAATTAAGATTAAGGATTCTTTATATGGGTGGGCCCACCAGGACTTGAACCTGGGACCACCTGATTATGAGTCAGGTGCTCTAACCAACTGAG
>Ga0138256_10004731_pt1 | contig 14461 bp, 11 predicted proteins | sample KNB2016incub_MG_FD_105486 | JGI IMG/M metagenome (GOLD analysis project Ga0138256, IMG submission 105486) | Active sludge microbial communities from wastewater in Klosterneuburg, Austria - KNB2014incub_MG | ecosystem: Engineered > WWTP > Activated sludge > Unclassified | place: Austria... | reverse complement strand
TTATCTGAATAATTCGTCCGACCGCCTTTTGATCGTTACAGGAGCGAATATGGGCGGAAAATCGACGATACTTCGCCAGATCGCGATCATTCAGATCATGGCGCAGATCGGATCGTTCGTTCCTGCAACGGCCGCGAGACTGCCGATAGTTGATCGCGTTTGGACGCGTGTCGGAGCGTCGGACGACGTTACCTCCGGACGATCGACGTTCATGGTCGAAATGACGGAGACCGCGACAATTCTCAGGAATTCAACGGCGCGAAGCCTTATCTTGCTTGACGAGATCGGCCGCGGCACATCGACTTTCGACGGATTGTCGATCGCTTGGGCGGTTGCGGAATATCTGCACAATTCACCCGAACATTCGGCAAAGACGCTCTTTGCAACGCACTATCACGAACTCACGGAACTCGCCGATCTTCTGCCGGGTGCAAAGAACTATCAGATAACGGCGACCGAAGAGGACGGTCAGATCGTCTTCTTTCACAAACTCCTTCCCGGAAAGGCGTCAAAATCCTACGGCATCGCTGTCGCTCGTCTTGCGGGCCTTCCGGCGGAAGTGATCCTGCGGGCCAAAGGCGTGCTTGCAAAGCTCGAAGAATACGAACTGGCCGTCGTTTCGGACGTGGCAAAGACCGGCGTCGAGAAGGCGGCTGCCTCGTCCGTCGCATCTCAGGCAACACTCTTTTCGTTTGCGAACGAATCTGCCTTGGATGAACTGCGCTCTGTCGATGTTGAGAATCTCTCGGACGCTGACGCAAAGGAATTGCTCGCCTCAGTGCGGTCACGCATCGTCTAGAGATCAGACAGGCTGATCCGGCCGTATCTTCTCGCCTGCGCAGACGTGGAAGTGCAGGTGCTTTGATTCCTGATATCGTCCGAGATTTGTTATCACACGGGCCGCTCCTTTCTGAGCGACCGTCTCAGCGGCAACCTTGTTCACGACTCCGAGCAGTTCGATAAGCAGATCTTCGTCTTCGGGCAAGATCGTAAGCAGCGAGGCGACGTGGCGTTTCGGAACAACGACGATGTGTGATTCCCAGAACGGACGCGTGTGGTGAAAGGCGAGAACGTTCTCGGTTTCGAATAGCCGTTCGACATCGACCTTGCCGGAAAAGACGAAGTCGCAATAGAAATCATCCGTAACTTCTTGTGTCATAGTGTTTGCGTCGTCGAATCGTTACTGTAGCATTAAGATTTGCGTTTGCGGAACCGAGAGAATATGCCAATTGCGATACCAGATCTAGATTCCAGACAGCGGATCGGCCAACTCTTTTCCATAGGCATCGCCGGGCCTGAGATCGATGCACCAACTGAAGAACTCCTTCGCGAGATACAGCCGGGCGGCGTGTGCCTTTTCGCACGAAATGTCCGCGACGCGTCGCAAGTTCGCGACCTTTGCACAGGGCTTCGTGAGATCCTGATCGACCCTATCATTAGTATCGATCAGGAGGGCGGCACCGTCGATCGGCTTCGGCGCATCGTTACGCCGATGGCCGCAGCGGGACAGGTTTCTTCGGCTGTCGATGCCGAGAAAATGGGCAGGATCGTCGGTGAATTGCTTCGAATTTTGGGTGTGAATACAGACTTCGCACCTGTAGTTGATGTAGTGGATGGTGTCCGCTCCGGCGCTTCGAACGGATTGTTCACACGCCCGTTCGGAAACTCAAAGGAATCGGTCGTTGAGCTTGCCGGCGGATTTCTGAAAGGTCTCGAGGCAAACGGGATCGCGGGCTGTCTAAAACACTTTCCCGGCCTTGGTGCAGCAAAGGTCGATTCGCATAACGAACTGCCGAAGATCGAGATATCGGACGAGGAACTGTTCGACGTCGATCTATATCCATATCGAGAATTGCTGGCGAAACACGATGTTGCCGTAATGGTCGCCCATGCGGCCTATACGGGCGTATCCTTGCAGGAAAATGCCCAAAATGGCACACTTTTACCGTCGTCATTGAGTGGATCGTTTATTTCCGAGCTGCTTCGGAAAGAGATCGGCTTCAACGGGATGGTATTTACCGACGACCTCGAAATGGGAGCGATCCTTCGTGAGCACGGTATTGGCGATGCCTGCAGAATGGCATTTTTGGCAGGCGTCGACGCACTTTGCATCTGTGCCGAACCGGTAAATATCCGAGCGGGATTTGCTGCCATCGAGGATGCCGTCGCTTCGGGCGATGTTTCAGAAGAAAGGCTTGATGCATCGCTTTCTCGGATATCGAGAGCAAAAGAGAGGCTCGCTGAACCGTTGCCGTTCGACGAAGCACGGATCAAGCAGCTTTCAGAAGAAATCGCCGCCTTCAACGCTTCATTATAAGTCTCGGGAGAATTTGATTTGAAACAAAAAATATACGTCCTGATCTCGCTTTTTGCTCTCCTGTTTGCCATCGCAGCCACCTCCTGCAGACGCCGGGACTCCGGTGTCGTGACGGTCGCCCTGCCCGAGAAATTCACGGCTTTTGACACGATAACGTCCACGAATTCGGACGCGGCAGCTGAACGAGTTAAGAATCTGATGTTCAACTCGCTTGTCAAAAAGGACGAGAATTTTGACTATGTCGGCGAGCTCGCAAAGGAGATCAACACATCTGAGGATGGACTGACCATCACATTCGTGCTCCGCGACGGCGTTAAGTTCCACAACGGAAAAGAACTGACATCCGAGGATGTGAAATATACGCTCGACACGCTCTTTAACAGCAAGGGCTATAAGGCGCAGGCGTTCTATGATTCGGTTCCGGTGGAGAAGCCGGCTGCCAAAAAGACTGCCGAAACGCCAGCGAACGCAAATAGCGCCGCACCAACGGAAACGCCCGAAACAAAGCAGGTGCCGCATATCACCTCGATAGAGATCCCGGATGCGAAGACGGTCGTCATAAAGATCGCAAGGGCCTCGCTAAAGACGACATTGCTCTCTAACCTCGTTACGATCCCGATCATCCCCACAGGTTCTGCCGACCAACAGAAGGATAAGCCGCTCGGCTCTGGTCCTTTCAAATTCGTAAGTCTCGATTCCGGACAAAATATCGTCGAAATGGAGGCAAATGCCGACTATTGGGACGGCCAGCCGAAGATCAAAAAACTTCGTCTTAAGACGATCACCGACGCGAATTCCCTACAGGCTGAACTTCAAACGGGCGGAGTCGATATTGCCCCCAATCCGAACAATATCTCTGCGGATACGATCAAATCGCTGTCTGACAGCCCGAACCTGCAAGTCGTGCAATCAGAAGGATCTAATATTCAATACCTCATCCTAAATGTTAAGACTCCAGTTCTCGATGATGTGAAGATCCGGCAGGCGATCGCGTATTCTATTGATCGGGAAAAGATCGTTCGCGACCTGCTCCTTGGACAAGCAAAAGTGGCATCTTCGGTGCTTCCGACACAGTCATGGGCATACACGCCTGGTACCCAATATAATTTCGACCCGGTAAAGGCCAAGCAGCTCCTTGCCGAGGCCGGATACAAAGGCGAACCGATCGTTTTCAGGTTCGGTGCCGGGAATTTGGCCGTAAGCCAATATGCGCAGATCCTCCAGAGCTCGATGAATGACGTCGGTCTGAACATTCGTATCGAGACAATGGATGTGAATGTGCTGAGGAAAAAGCTGGCGCAAGGCGATTTCGAACTTTATACCGGCGTGTGGATCGGCGGTAATCAGGATCCGATCTTTTTCCGAGAGTTATTTACGACCGCGAAGATACCGGGACCGACCGCATCTTGCTGCAATCGCGGACGTTACAGCAATCCGGCCGTAGATCAGGCGGTTGATGCGGCGATCAATTCAACCGATAAAGAGGCTGCAAAGGCGCTATATCAGAAGGCATGGAACCTCGTGTCCGCAGATGTACCGCTTTTACCGCTTTGGTATCCGGCAAATGTCGTGGTCGCAAACAAGCGTGTCGGCAATATTCACATCAATCCGAGCGGCGATTGGGGCTTTTTGAAAGATGTAACCGTGGCCGAATGAAATTTTACCTGAGCTTGACAATTGGATTCGAGACGCTAAAATTATCATTTGCCATTGCGGGAGTAGCTCAGTGGTAGAGCGCGACCTTGCCAAGGTCGAAGTCGCGAGTTCGACCCTCGTCTCCCGCTCCAATTTTAAAGGTAGGCAGTTCCAGGCCGGCCGATTCCGGTAAGTCTTAGATACCGAAACTGGCCGGCTTAGACTTTTTAAGGGCAGACCTAGGTCTCCGGATCGGCCGCTAGTTGGGAACGGTCAACTCGCTTAATAGCTATAGCATCAGTGGATTAAGTGACAAAGCTTAATTCGTTACTTTAAATGACAACCAGGTGTTTCGTGAGGCTCCTTGGGAACATTGACATCATTCGTCCCGTATTCTGAAACATGCGGGAACCACGCCTTTCGGCGGCGTAGCCAAGTGGTAAGGCAGAGGTCTGCAAAACCTTTATTCATCGGTTCGATTCCGATCGCCGCCTCCAAATTAACAGATCCGCTCTCATCGGTCAGACGAACTAGCCGCCTCAGATAAGTCCGGACAATTCGGCCCTGCGGACAGCTTCGAGACGCGAGTGCGCATTCAGCTTCTTTAGGATGTGCTGGATGTGATTGTCCACGGTGTTGCGGCTGATATGCAGTTTCCCTGCGATCGCAGGAGAGGTCTTTCCGGTTCCGAGCAACTTCAGAACTTCCCTTTCACGCGGGGTCAGTTCGGTCTCACTCACGCCCGAACGTGTCGTACGTACCAAAGCCGCTGCCTTTTCTTCGGGAAGACTTACCTCAGTCACCAAAAAATCTCTGACCGCAAGTTCAAGCCGTTTACGCACATCGACAGGACGCAGGATGTGGATCGTGTGCGGCTCTTTTGAATTGTTCTCCTGAGCGATCAGGACGGACATATTGCACCACTGCTTACCAGTCTGGGTTTCGACCTTTAGATCGAAATGGTGGATCGGATGCAGTTTGCCGGCGGCCTGTTTGATCGAACAGTTCTCCGAGCAGATCTTCCCGCATTCATCCATTCCTTTTACGATCAGGTGGCAGAATTCACCGACGGCCTTGTTCGCGTCAATTCCGAAAAGCTGTTCGGCGGCGCTGTTAAGAGCGACGATCGATCCCGTGCTGTCTGTCGCAAAAGCGGCATCTGCGGTCCCTTCAATAAGTTCACAGATACTTCTTAGGCGCATCATCTACCTCAACTAGAAAAATGATATCAACAGACTATTGTCCAAATCCAGTATTCCTCAAATACTATTCAGGACAAAAATATACGCTTTTCTGATTAAAGTAAATGATCCTATCGAAAACTACCGGCTATGGTGTTATGGCCTTAGCATATTTGGCCGGTAAAGAAGTATCGATGGTCTGCGGACTTCAGGAAATAGCCGAAACCGAATGTATACCTCCCATCTACTTGCGAAAAATTTTAGGCGAACTGCGGCGGCATCGCATTTTGCGATCGATCAAAGGCATTCACGGCGGATATTCGCTGGCGCGTTTGCCGGACACGATCACGGTCTGGGAAGTAAATCAGATACTTGCCCCTGATCCGTATCTGGATGACTGCATTCTGGGATCCGATCTATGCACGTCCGCGGATTCCTGCGTTCTGCACGATAGATGGCAGAGGATACGCCGGGACTACGTCGAGCTCCTAAAGACAACGACGATGGCTCATATCGCGAGGTCCCGCCAAAAGAGACGGCCTCACTCGCAGATCTATGAGAATGAGGAGGAATGGTGATCACCGTCATGGAAGAACAACACGGGCGAAAAAAAGCGGGAAAGACCATTGTGCGGCAGTCCATGTCGGTCTTGCTGATGATCGCAGCAGGCTTGTTTATCGCAGAACGGGCGAGTGGCCAGGACGATGGCGCAAAACTCTTTGAGACTCGCTGCTACAGCTGTCACAACATTGGCGGTGGTGACAAGCAGGGCCCGGATCTTAAAGGTGTAACGGAACGCCAGTCACGTGAGTGGATCGAGGAGTTCGTGAAGTCGCCTGCTGCGATGAGGAGTAAAGATCCTGTTGCTGCAGAACTCTTCAAGAGATTTGCGCCGACGATAATGCCGGATCAATCCCTGACCCCGAGCGAACTCGATTCGATCATCAGCCTGATCAAGAACCTCAGTTCGAAGAACGAGACGTTCGTTCCCGCGGGTGCAAAGCTTTCGCGAGCGATCGTGCCGGCCGACATCGTCGCAGGCAAGGAACTCTTTGCCGGGCAGATCCATCTCGCTAACGGTGCGCCGAGCTGCAACTCCTGTCACAGCGTGAACGGCATCGGGGCGTTGGGCGGAGGAACGCTCGGCCCGGATCTGACCGCCGTCAACATCAAATATCGCGATCCGGAGTTGATCTCGATATTGCAGGCTCCAAACTTCCCGACAATGAACACGATATTTGCCAACCACAAACTGACGGATGAAGAGGTCGTCCAGCTTTTTGCCTATCTTCAGAATGCGAAGCAGGTCAACCCGACGGCGAACGTCGTCCCGACACAGGCCGCGGCGACGACCGACCCGGGATTTTTGATACTTGGCTTCGGAACGGCAACGCTCGTACTAGTAGGCCTTAACGTCTTCTGGCGAAAACGTTCGCACGGCGTTCGTAAGGAAATGGTTCGGAGGTCGAAAATATGACTTGGATCAAAGATCTTATCAGTCCAAAAACGCGTTCTTGGGAAGAGTTCTACCGCAACAGGTGGCAGCATGACAAAGTTGTCCGCAGCACGCACGGCGTGAATTGTACGGGCGGATGCAGTTGGAACATCTACGTGAAGCAGGGCATCGTCACATGGGAGATGCAGGCTCTTGATTATCCGCTGCTTGAAGATGGACTGCCGCCGTATGAGCCGCGTGGCTGCCAACGCGGAATCTCGTATTCCTGGTATCTCTATAGCCCGATACGAGTCAAATATCCGTACTTTCGCGGTGCTCTCCAAGACCTTTGGCGCGAAGCCAAGAAGAAGTTCGCCGATCCGGTCGAAGCGTGGGCCTCGATCGTCAAGGATCCCGAATCGCGTGCCCGTTATCAGCGTGCTCGCGGAAAAGGCGGCTTCCGCCGTGCGAGCTGGGACGAGGTAAACGAGATCATATCGGCCTCCGTCATTCACACGATAAAGGAGCACGGTTCAGACCGTATTCTAGGATTCTCTCCGATCCCGGCAATGTCATTTCTTTCGTATGCCGCCGGATCACGCTTCCTGCAGCTCTTGGGCGGGATGAATCTCAGCTTCTATGACTGGTACTCGGATCTTCCGCCGGCATCACCGGAGGTATTCGGCGAGCAGACCGACGTTTGTGAGAGCGCGGACTGGTACAACTCAAAGTTTCTTGCCGTGATGGGCTCGAACCTTAACATGACACGCACTCCGGATTGCCATTTCGCGGCCGAGTCGCGTCACAACGGAACCAAGATGGTCGTTCTCGCTCCTGATTTCAGCCAAGTGTCAAAATATGCGGATCAGTGGATCCCCGTTCACGCCGGACAGGACGGTGCGTTCTGGAATGGCGTCAACCACGTGATCCTAAAAGAATTTCACTATGAGAAGCCGACGCCGTATTTCCTTGACTATACGAAGAGATACACGGATTCTCCCTTCCTTATCGAGCTCGTAAAGACAGAGAACGGCTACGAGGCCGGAAGGTTGGTGCGTGCGAATAAACTTCCCCGTTACAAGACACAAGAGAACGGTGATTGGAAGTTCCTTATCTGGGACGAGCTTTCAAACGAGCCGAGAATGCCAGGCGGTACAGTCGGACACCGTTGGGAAGAGGCCGGCGGCAAATGGAATCTCGAGTTCAAAGACACGTCCACAGGTGAAGATATTAGTCCGCGTTTGACCTTGATCGGCGACGAAGGCCGACCAACCGAAGTGATCTTTCGCGAGTTCGGTACTGATGAGGTCTTTAAACGCAATGTTCCAACAAGAACGATCCAGACGGACGATGGGCCGGTCGTGGTTACAACGATCTACGACCTTCTGATGTCGCAGTTCGGAGTGGACAGAGGCTTAGGCGGCAGTTATCCGACCGGCTATGACGATGAGGATAGTTCGTACACGCCGGCGTGGCAGGAGAAATTTTCCGGGGTGGGACGCGAGACCGTCATAAAATTCGCCCGCGAGTGGGCGATCACTGCCGAAAAGACGGAAGGCAAGTGCATGGTCATTATCGGTGCCGGCGTAAATCATTGGTATCACAATAATCTGATGTACCGCTCGGCAATGACGGCCTTGATGCTCTGCGGTTGCGTGGGCAAGAACGGCGGCGGATTGAATCACTACGTTGGGCAAGAAAAGTTAGCCCCTGTCGCCCCTTGGAGCACTGTTGCGTTCGCAAAAGACTGGGTGCCCGCGTCGCGTCTGCAGAATGCACCGTCGTGGCACTACATAATGAGCGAGCAATGGCGATATGAACGGGAATGCAAGGAATACTATGCGATTCCCGACAATTCAGCCGTAAGCGATGAGATCGGCAAAATGGCGCATATGCACGCCGCAGATGTGCAGGTGAAGGCAGTTCGGAACGGCTGGCTTCCCTTTTATCCGCAGTTCAGCAAATCGAATGATGAAGTTCTTCGGGATGCGGCAAACAGAGGTGCTTCGACCGATGCCGAAACGATCGACCACGTCGTAAAAGAGCTAAAGGACAAGAAACTTCAGTTCTCTGTTGAGGATCCGAGCGCACCCGAGAATTTCCCGCGTGTGTGGTTCATCTGGCGGGGCAACGCACTTCTCTCGAGTGCGAAGGGGCACGAGTATTTCCTTAAATATTACCTCGGCACTCACAACAACAAGATCTCCGAGCCGTGTGCAGAGGGCACGGTCGAGGACATCAATTATGCGACCGAACCGCCGTCAGGCAAGATGGATCTGGTCGTCGATCTCAACTTCCGAATGGACACGTCCGCACTATACTCGGACATCGTCCTTCCGGCTGCGACCTGGTACGAAAAGGCCGATCTGAATTCGACCGACCTTCATTCATTCATCCATCCGCTTTCAGAGGCGGTCCCGCCCGCATGGGAGTCGCGTACCGATTGGGAAATATTCCGAGGGCTTGCAAAGAAGGTCAGTGAGCTAGCCGAAACGCACCTGCCTGAGCCCGTAAGGGACCTAGTTGCGACGGCTCTAACGCACGATACGAAGGACGAGATCGCACAGCCTTCGGTCAAGGATTGGTCAAAGGGTGAATGTGAACCGCTCCCCGGCAAGACGATGCCGCATTTCAAGATCGTCGACCGGCATTATCCGAGTCTTTACAACCAATTCATCTCGCTTGGGCCGCTCGCCCGGGAGAACGGGATGGGAGCGCACGGCGTTAAGTACGATATCGCGGATTTTTACGATGATGTGGTAGATTCCCGTTCGTATCCGGTCGTCGAATGGGGCGGCAAGAAATATCCTTCACTAAAACGTGCTGAGGAGGCAGCAAATATGCTGCTCTATTTCGCACCGGAAACGAACGGTGAGCTTGCGTACCGGGCGTATCAATACGTCGAGAAAAAGGTCGGCCGTCCGCTCGCTGATCTTGGAGAGACCGCAAGGAATGCTCGTGTTACTTATAAGGACCTGCAGGCACAGCCCCGCCGTCTTCTGAACAGCCCTTGCTGGTCGGGCCTTGTTACGAATGGACGTGCATATGCTCCCTTCACATACAATTATGAACGTCTAGTGCCGTGGCGCACGCTCACGGGCCGTCAGCACTTTTATCACGATCACGAAGGCTATTTAGCGTATGGTGAGAATCTGCCAACTTATAAGCCGTCGCCAAAGCCCTCCGCGTTCGGCGATATCAAGCTCAGTCAGCAGGGTGAGAAGACGCTCGCGCTGAATTACCTCACGCCGCACGGAAAGTGGCACATTCATTCGACCTACTACGACAACAATCGAATGCTGACGCTTTCGCGTGGTATCGAGCCGCTTTGGCTCAATGATACGGACGCTGCCGAGATCGGTCTCAATGACAACGACTGGGTCGAGATCTACAACGACAACGGCGTCGTCTGCACCCGCTGCGTTGTTAGTGCACGCATTCCGCGGGGAATTTGCATTCAGTATCACTCGCCGGAGAGAACTCTTAGTATTCCAAAATCACCAATGAGAGGAGATCGCCGTGCGGGTGGACACAACAGCTTGACCCGCATCCGCCTCAAGCCTGTGCTGATGATGGGCGGCTACGGACAGTACTCATATCACTTCAATTATTGGGGACCGACCGGCGTGAATCGCGACACTTTCATTCTCGTCAGGAAGCTCGAAAAGCTCAATTGGTAAGAGGGATTTCAATTATGGACGTCAGACTTCAGATCTCAATGGTCTTTCACCTCGACAAGTGTATCGGCTGTCATACTTGCTCGATCGCCTGCAAGAATGTTTGGACCGACCGAAAGGGCGCCGAATATATGTGGTGGAACAACGTCGAGACAAAGCCGGGTACGGGCTATCCGACAAAGTGGGAGGACCAGAGTAAGTACAAGGGCGGCTGGGAGAAAAAGGATAATGGCGAACCTGAACTCAAGATGGGCAACCGGGCTTCGAAATTGATCAATATCTTCCACAATCCTTCGCTGCCGAAGATGGATGATTACTACGAGCCCTTCACATACAAATATGAAGATCTCTTCGATTCTCCGGAAGGTGCCGATCAGCCGACGGCGCGACCGATCTCGATGGTCACCGGTAAATTCATGGACATCGAGGCCGGCCCGAATTGGGACGACGACCTCGGCGGTTCGCCCGTCTATGCCGAGAACGATCCGAACTTCAAAGGCCTTACACCCGAGGAACAGCAGGAGCTTTTTGACGTCGAACGCCTTGTCTTCTTTTATCTCCCACGCATCTGCAATCACTGCCTGAATCCCGCGTGTGTCGCCGCCTGTCCTTCGGGAGCGATCTACAAACGCGGAGAGGACGGTATCGTTCTCATAAACCAGGAAGTGTGCCGCGGATGGCGTATGTGTGTTACCGCCTGTCCGTACAAGAAGACCTACTACAACTGGTCAACAGGAAAGAGTGAGAAGTGCATCCTTTGCTTTCCGAGATTGGAAACCGGCCAGGCTCCGGCATGCTTCCATTCGTGTGTCGGACGCATACGCTACCTTGGCGGCATCTTGTATGACGCCGACCGTCTGGTCGATGCCTTGAAAGTTGACGATGACAAGCTCGTCGAAGCACACCGCGATATCATCCTCGATCCCCGCGACCCGATAGTTCGCGAGAAAGCAAAGGAGAACGGAATTGACGAGCGAACTCTCGAAGCCTGCGAGCGTTCGCCCGTGTACCGATACGTGAAGGAATGGAAGATGGCCCTTCCTCTTCACTCGGAATTTCGCACGCTGCCGATGCTCTTTTATGTGCCGCCTCTATTGCCCGTGATGGCAAAGACGGAAGGCGGTGTTTACGAAACGGCAAACGAAGAGTTGTTCAGCCCGATCGAGAAGGCGCGTCTGCCGATCAAGTACCTTGCAAGTCTATTCTCCGCAGGAAATACCGATCAGGTCAGCTACGCGCTCAAGAAGCAGTACGCTGTGAGGCTTTTCAAACGGCTCGAGACTGTCGGCGATGTCTCAAAAGAAGTTGTGGAGCACGCTCTTGCCGAATGCGGGATGGATGCGGCAGAGGCCGAGGCCGTATATCGCCTTACGTCGCTCCCAACGATGGACGAAAGGGTTGTCATTCCGCCAATGCATCGTGAAGAAGCAATGGCGATGCTCGACGACGATATGTGGGAGCAAAAAGGATCGGCAGGATTCGGCTTTCGAGAAGCACCAATAAGAGGAGCGTAAACCGTGCAGGCAGAATTGACTCAACTCACCCGCAAAAAGCTCGCATCGGCGTCCGATCCCGTCCAGTACGCAAGGTTGCAGGCGCCCGACATTGCGGACATTTGCCTTTCACCGGAGGCCGCGGAACTTCCATCAAAGTTCGCTGACATCCTCGAGTATCCGGACGATGCATGGCGGACGTGCGCAGATCAGATTACTGCAAGCCTTCCTGCCGGAAGTCTCGTCGCGGAACACTTTGCCGAATTCTGCGACAAGACTCAAGGAATGTCGCTGATCGAGCTGCAGGAGCTATACGCTCAGTCGTTCGATCTGAACCCGAATTGTGCGTTGGAGATCGGCTATCACCTCTTTGGTGAGGACTATAAACGGGGAGCCTTTCTAGCTAATTTGCGAGAAACGCAAGGTGATCTGGAACTCGGCCAGGAGCAGCAGCTTCCCGATTATCTTCCGGTTCTCTTGAGGCTGCTGTTGTATTTGGAGGATGACGATCTCAGGGGGTCGCTTGCGGGCCATTGCATGGTGCCGGGAATAAGGAAGATCATCGGGGCATTCAAGCAGGAGAATCCATTCGTCGATCTCCTGAAATCTATCCTTGCGGCATTAGAGAAGGCGCTGAGCGAAGCGGGTCATCGGGAGGCCGTTTTCGGGTAAGTGATCTCAAGATCCGGGGAGTCATTGTTATGTGGGACAATCTATTCTTCATAGTTCTACCGTATATCGCGATCACGCTTTTCATCGTGGTATCGATCTACCGCTACGTCACGGACAAGTTCTCATATTCCAGCCTATCGTCACAGCTCTTGGAATCTGATGAACTGTTCTACGGCGTCGTGCCGTGGCATATCGGGATCATCGGAGCACTCGCAGGCCACTTGATCGGCTTTCTCTTCCCTAAAGAGGTTCTTTGGTTCAATGGTGTCCCGGTCCGGCTCTATATACTCGAAACGACAGGACTCGCGTTCGGCTTGCTGGCATTGATCGGCATCGTCGCACTTATGTGGCGCAGGATCAGAATGCCCCGCATACGCGCTGTCACCTCCACCGTCGATACGATCGTCCTCGTACTGCTTTTCGCTCAGGTAGTTCTGGGTGTTTACACGGCACTCTTCTATCGTTGGGGCTCATCTTGGTATGCGGCATCGGCCGTGCCGTATCTTCGGTCGCTTTTCTTCTTCCAGCCTGATGTCGAGATGATCAAGCCGATGCCGCACATCGTCAAAACACACATCATCAATGCGTTCTTGCTGATCGCCATCTTCCCTTTCTCGCGGCTTGTCCACATAGTATCGCTGCCGCTCGAATATCTTTGGCGGCCGTATCAGGTGGTGATCTGGAACTGGGACCGTAAGAAGATCCGAGGTCAATATCCGCGAACCGCTGTGCAGGTCAAAGAGGATCCGACCAAGGATGCGGCCGGCACGGTATCGATCTCAACAAGGTGATCTATGAGTCTAACAACACTGAAGATCTTAATGATATTGATCACGCTCATCGGGGCGTTCCTCGTGTGGCAGAGCAGGACGTTTCGCATTTACGGCGATCAGTTGGGTTATGAACCGATCCAGCCGATCAATTTCTCCCACAAACTTCACGCGGGCGACAACAAGATCTCGTGCCTTTTTTGTCATTCGTCCGCCGATAGGTCGAAGGTTGCCGGCGTGCCTCCGGCCTCGACCTGTATGAACTGTCATTCGAAGGTACTTCCCGATTCGCCCGAGATACAGAAGATCACGGCTGCGATCGCCGAGAATAGACCGATCGAATGGGTGAAGGTCAATGACCTTCCCGACCTTGTCGCATTCAACCACAGCCGGCACGTTACCAGCGGTATCAGCTGCCAGACCTGTCACGGTGCGGTCGAGACGATGGAGCGTCTGTCGCAGCAGAACTCATTCACAATGGGCGATTGCGTCAGCTGTCATCGAACACATCGCGACGTGACTTTGGACGAATCCGGAAAACCGCAGATCGCACGAGAGAAGACGGCACAGAAACTGATGGCTTCGACGGACTGTTCGGTCTGTCATCACTGACGGTTCAAAAAGCTATGAAGGATAAGCTCTGGAAGCAATTTATCGATGAAGATGAACGCGGGCTGCCGGTTCTGCAAAACAGCGTCGGGATATCCCGTCGAGCATTTCTGGAAGCTATCGGCTACACAACTGCAGCGATCGCTTTGACAAGCTGTGCTGCGCCCGAGCAAAAGGTGATCCCATACCTAAAACAACCTCCTGAACTGACGCCGGGCGTAGCAAGTTGGTACGCTTCGACCTGCGGAGGATGCAGTGCGGGCTGCGGCGTCCTTGTAAAGGTGCGCGACGGCCGCCCGATCAAATTGGAAGGCAATCCTGAACATCCTTTGAACAAGGGCGGTCTGTGCGCGGTCGCCCATTCGATGGTATTCGGACTTTATGATGCCGAGCGTATTCAGCAGCCGATGATCGGCGGCAAGTCCGTGTCTTGGAACGAGGTTGATGGTGCGATCGAGCAGAGACTCGCGGAAATAAAGGCTTCGGACGGCAGGGTAAGAATTCTGTCGAATACGATAGTCAGCCCGAGTTCGCGAGCGACGATAAATAGATTTCTCTCACAATTCAAAGACGCAAAGCACGTTGTTTATGAGCCGGTCTCCACGAACGGGATCCGGCTCGCCCATCTTCGTACGCACGGAGTCGAAAGTCTTCCAACATACAGGTTCGATA
>Ga0138256_10004730_pt1 | contig 14465 bp, 12 predicted proteins | sample KNB2016incub_MG_FD_105486 | JGI IMG/M metagenome (GOLD analysis project Ga0138256, IMG submission 105486) | Active sludge microbial communities from wastewater in Klosterneuburg, Austria - KNB2014incub_MG | ecosystem: Engineered > WWTP > Activated sludge > Unclassified | place: Austria... | reverse complement strand
GCTGTGATTGGATTTTTGATAACTGTATTGTGGGTGAAAGATACCAGAGCTTATGTACAAAAGGAAAGCATCACGGACCAAATGACATCCCTGAACAATATATTTATGGAAACCACTTTCAAAAATAAAACCTTAAGTTCAGTGACACAAGCAGGTCTTATCAACAACCTGAATGACGGGATGATTTGGGGTTTATTGCCCGTCATACTTCTGACACAAAATTATGATGCTGAGCATATAGGAATCATCACCGCCATTTATCCCACTGTTTGGGGCATTGGCCAGCTTTTTACAGGCAAGATGTCAGACCATTATTCAAAAAAAGCCATGTTATTTTGGGGCATGCTTTTGCAAGGTTTGGCAATTTTACTGATTCCATTTACCAACGAATTTTATGTATTGGCAACTCTTTCAGCTATATTGGGATTGGGTACAGCCTTGGTATATCCTACTTTTTTATCTGCCATAGCGCAAGCAACCAATCCAAAACAAAGAGCAGAAAGTATAGGTACTTTCAGGCTATGGAGAGATTTGGGTTATGCATTTGGTGCCATCATATCCGGTGTGACGGCTGATCTTTTTGGAATAGATTACGCTATTTTCCTGATAGGCGCGCTGACCATCATTTCTTCAATTATTATAAAATTCCGTATGCCGGAACAAATCAACATTACAAAAGAATGTATAGGCAGTTTCAGTAAAACTGGGACTTCAGGCTAATGAAAAGATACAGGTCATAGATGTGAGAAGTAAAGAAGAGTATGAGCATATTCTTATACCTGCGGCGATCAACATAGCACTGGATGATTTGAAAAATCATATTTCACAACTTAACAAAGATATCCAATATGTTACCGCTTGTGACAAAGGGGGCAGTCGGTCAGCAGAAGCCGCTCAACTTTTGAGAGCATCCGGATTAAAGGCGATTTGGTTGTGTGGCGGCACTAATCAATGGTTTAAATGATGACTTAAGTTCCTGATGATAGTAAATAAACAAGATAAAAGCATTATATTTTACTTTACTAAGTCCTTCACTTTTGCCAATGTTCTTTCCCTTCTTGGAATACTTTCTGCTCTTACATAGCCCTGATTGGGGTTACGTTTTACAAAGTCCTGATGATATTCTTCTGCCTCCCAGAATTTTTTGAATGGAATTACCTGAGTAGCGATTGGTTTGTCGTAATCTGATAAGATTTCCATGATTTTTTGTTCGATTATCGTTTTCTCTCCTTCATTTTTGTAAAAAGCAATGGTCCTGTATTGTTTGCCACGATCTGGTCCCTGACCATTTACAATCGTAGGATCAATGGATGCAAAAAATACCCGAACCAAATCGTTGTATGAAATGATTTTCGGGTCATAATAAACCTGAAAGGCCTCAGCGTGTCCTGTCCTACCGGCACCTACATTTTCGTATGTTGGGTTTGATTCGTCTCCGCCGGAATATCCTGAAATAACTTCCGATACTCCTTTGATACTTTCAAAAATAGTTTCTGTACACCAAAAACAACCACCGGCAAAGGTAGCTACAGATAATTCAGGTTGGATAGGGACAAAAAGTAAACCGCCACCGTCTATGCAATATCTGAGACCAGTGGGCTTGGGACCATCATCAAAAACATGGCCCAAATGTCCGTCACATCTCTGGCAGGTGAGTGCATCTCTGACCATACCCAGGCTTTTATCAGTACCTATATTCAGGCTTTTACCTGAGAATGGTTGGAAAAAACTGGGCCATCCTGTACCGGAATTAAATTTTGCTGAAGATGAAAACAGTGGATTTTTACAACCTGCGCATATATAAATGCCTTTATCTTTTACTTCATACAGTTCACTGCTGAAAGGTCGTTCAGTTCCGTGCTCACGCAAAATGTAATATTGCCGGGAAGTGAGAGATTTTTTCCATTCAGCGTCCGATTTGACTATCTTATCAGTCCAGTTGGTATCGATGGTAATAAAAGCATTTACTGACTTCTCAGATGTGGAGTTTGCTACTTTTTTGTTTTGTTGCCCACAAGCATTAAAGCAAACTGTAAAAAAAATGAATATTGAAATTCGTATCATATTTTATTTAAGTTTTGAATCGTTTAATTGCCAGTCATACTCCAAATACGCTATTTTTATATTTGGTTTTATTTTTGTATTGCTGTATTTGTTGATAAAATTAATGACATTTCCAAAATCAACTGCATACCAATCCATTATTTTAGATAACTTAATTTCAGAAGAAGATATGCGTTGATATTTTTTGTGATTTATAAACTTTTTAGTTTGGTTATCTAACTGGACATCCAGTGTTTTGGGTATGAAAGCTGCATTTAGCAGCGGCGGACAGGATTTTGTTGCGCAATTGACAGCAAAATGAATACGTGCATCTTTAAATTCCGGTCTGATGATGTCATTTTCAATATTGTTTAATGAGTACATTTTGCTTCCTATCTTAATACGTTTCACATCCCATGTTTTACCACCATCCAGATCCCGAATGCTTTTCAGTGGATAGTTATCTGTGATCAATTGGATAGTAAAAACATTGTAAGCATTGATCCAGAATGCCAGCTGTTCATTTTTATTCCATGTCTTATCAGGTTTGCTTCGTTCAAAAATGTTAATTATTTTAGTAAGTTCAGCTTTATTGGCTTTTATGGCGGTATAATCTACATCTCCTGAATCGCTGACATATTTTTTCAAAAATTTGTCCCAGTCATTATAGTTAGGTTGTGCTGACAATATATTAGCTGTAGAAAGAATAACTAAAATACTAAATCTGAAATTCATATTATTGTTTTATAAATCTTGTTACCAGTCTTTTACCATCTTTTCTTTTACAACGTAGAAAATATGTACCGGTTTTTAGCATAGATATATCAATTCCATTTTGAATATCATATTTTGATTTTTTCAGTACTTCCTTTCCTGTAATTTCATGTATTAAGATGTCATTAAATTCAGAAGAAGATAGAAATATCACACCATTTGCTGGGTTGGGTGAGACAATAATAACATTGGGATCTATATTTTTTTCATCGGTTGATGAAACTTCATTTTTATCAAAAAGTGCTGATGCCTGAGACTGAACTACCGCTTTGTCAGTTTGCTGAACAATGGCAATGGCATATAATTTATCTTGATCCCAGATTATGTTTTTTGCCAGTTTGGATGTATAGATATATGGAGAGCCGTTAAATGCCGGTGCGATAAAATTTACTGCATTTGTTCTGGTAAATGACTTCCTGAATACATCATGATGCACACTTTCGCCATTTGGAGCTGCATAATTTACTAATTCTTCCACTAAAGGTACATAAAGTGAAACGTTGATTAGATTATGAGGTGCCACGGCTGCTGCTGTTACTATGACTCTGATAGAATCAATTCCCGCTGGCTCCAGATTTACTAACACACTTATAGGCGTTGTTTTATTTTCATAAGGTGTGTAATCAGATGGTGATTGAACTTCATTGCCTGATTTTTCCTGGCCATTTATTGCAAAAGTAGGCGTGGCCCCATACAAGCCGTAAAAATTTGTACGGGCATCATTTTCAATCTTATTTTGTGTGCTGAACAAACAATTGCTGTATGGTGAACTTGGATGGTAGGCAATATGAAGAACTTCAGGCTTTTGATTCAAAGCATTATAAAATCCCGGGTTGCGACTGGCACAAACACTGCATCGTGTATTTGTAAAATGCTCAACCAATATATTTTTAGGAACAGCTTGTCCCATTATGTAAGTTTTTAGCAACACAATTCCAACAAATAATATGAAAGTTTTTAAGCGGGTCATTTTACTTTTAAAATTTAAGAAAAAGTAAATCGTGTATCTGAATCTTTTTTGTTACAGGAATATGGATAAGGAAAATTATTTTGTTATAATACGAGTAAATATATCTTTCCGGTTTTATTATTTATCCTGAAATTTTTATAATTGGGTTGATTAACTGCTTTTAATACTGTTTAACATCGATTTATCCATTTTGTTAATGGATTATCTTCAGATGGCTCAATTAATTTAATAATTGTCATGAACAGGAGTAATTTTACTAACTGAGTATCTGGCGTAATTAGGATTTAAAAATTCTCCTGAACGATTATTTCTCCTTTTTTCAGAAATATTTTAATGTAATGTCAATCAGCTTTTGCTTAAACGAATTGAATGGAGGAACCAATAAATCCAAAGCATTGGTAATATTCTGTTTTAATATTCCCCTGGTATTTGAAAAAGATTTATATCCTTCCATTCCATGGGCTTTACCTATCCCACTGTTATTTGATCCGCCAAAAGGAAGATAGGTATTATAATAATGTACGGCACAATGGTTGATGCATCCACCGCCGGCCCTTGTATTTTGAATCACATAGTCAATGTTTTTTGAGCTTTTGCTGAATATGTATAAAGCGAGTGGTTTTTCCTGAGTATTAATGTCATTGACTATTTCATCCAGACTTGTAAAACCAAAAACAGGCATAATCGGACCAAAAATTTCATTGGTCATCAAGGAAGAGTGTCTGTCCACATGTGTAATCACAGTAGGTGAAATATAATTTTCCGCCACATTAAATGTACCACCGGACTCAATTTTACCTCCTTTTGCAAGGGCATCGCTGATATAACCTCTCAATCGTTCAAAATGATGAACGTTTACTATCCGGTTGTAAGAAGTTTCTTTTGCTGCATCTTCGGAATAAAACTGGCTGATGTATTTATTCACTGACAATAAGAAAGCTTCTTTTAATGACTCATGTATAAAAACATAATCAGGTGCGATACAAATCTGACCATTATTAGCAAATTTTGCCCAGGTTATCCTTTTTGCTGCCAAATCCACATCAGCTGTTTCGTCAACAATGGTAGGTGATTTTCCTCCCAGCTCCAATGTAACTGAAGAAAGGTGCTTTGCAGCTGCGGCCATGACTATCTTGCCAATGGCCGGAGATCCAGTAAAAAATATATGATTAAACGGGAGTTTCAATAATTCTGTGGAAATGTCTATACCACCTTCTATCAAAGTTACTTCACTTTCATCAAAGACTTCAAGGATGATTTTACTCATCAAAGAAGCTATGTTGGGAGTCATTTCAGAAGGTTTTATACATACACAGTTACCGGCTGCTATTGCTGAAACCAAAGGACAAAAAGTCAGATTTACCGGAAAATTCCAGGGGGAAATAATCAGGACAACACCTTTGGGTTCATATCTGATATATGAGCTTGATCCAAGTAAAGCCAGTGGAGTACGCACAGATTGATTTTTCATCCATGATGACAAATGTCTTTTGGCATGTTTTATTTCACTGATTACAGGATAAATTTCAGTCATATCTACTTCAGAAGGATGTTTTCTGAAGTCATCAAACAATGCTTTTTTGATATCATCGCGGTATTTCAATAATGCCTGATGTAGTTTTTCAAGTTTGGCAATTCGTTGACTGGCTGTGGTGTTTCCAATGTTGTACTGATTGCTTTTTTGCAGGTCAAAGATTTCCTGTATAGACTTAGCCAATTTTGTTTCAATGACAGGGTTTTCCAGAGTACTTAACATTTTATTCTATTATATTTAAAATACAGAAAAATATCTAAAGTTATGGGATATAAAGATAGTAACTTTTATATAATGCATCAATTTAAAAATTTGAAAAAGAACAATTTAATAAACGATGGTTTCTCCGTTTGACAAACATACTCAATCAAATTGCACTAAAAGTATAAATGGAAATAAATTATTTTAGTTCTATTCACAATTCAAATAAAAAAAGCCATTCAGTTTTTACTTCAGAATGGCTTTAATTAACTTATGACTCTTATGCGGCTATCAGTTTTCTGATGGCATTTTTATTGAGTTTATCTACAACGTATATTTTATCTACATTAAACTCTTTGATGTCAGACTGGGACGGCAGTTCAAACATAGCATCCGTGAGTATCGCTTCACAAAGAGATCTCAATCCGCGGGCACCGAGTTTGTATTCCAATGCTTTGTCAGCTATATAATCAATAGATTCAGTATCGAAATGAAGTTTGATTCCTTCCAGTTCGAATAATTTGGAATATTGCTTTAGAAGTGCATTTTTTGGTTCGGTGAGTATGGCAATCAGCGTTGCTTTGTCTAATGGTTCCAGATAAGTCAGAACGGGAAGACGACCAATCAACTCAGGTATCAAACCAAAATTTTTTAGATCCTGATGAGTGATGTATTGCAGCATATTTTCCCGGTCAACATGTTCTTTTCCATCATTACCAAAGCCGATGACTTGTGTATTGAGCCTTTTGGAAATAACCTTTTCAATACCCGCAAATGCACCGCCACATATAAACAGAATATTGGAAGTATCTACTTTGATCATTTTCTGCTCAGGGTGTTTCCTCCCTCCGTGAGGAGGTACATTCACTTCGGTGCCTTCCAGAAGTTTAAGCAATGCCTGCTGAACCCCTTCACCTGACACATCTCTTGTGATAGATGGATTATCGTTTTTACGGGCTATTTTGTCAATTTCGTCAATATAAACGATGCCACGCTGAGCTGCTTCTACATTAAAGTCACAAGCCTGCAGCAGTCTGCTGAGCATACTCTCAACATCTTCACCCACGTAGCCTGCTTCCGTAAATACGGTGGCATCTACTATCGCAAAGGGTACATCCAGAAACTTGGCAATTGTTTTGGCCAGCAATGTTTTACCAGTACCGGTTTCGCCCACCAGTATGATGTTTGATTTTTCGATTTCTACTTCACCGGGATTGTTGTTGTTCAATCTTTTGTAATGATTGTACACAGCTACAGACAAATATTTTTTAGCGTCGGTCTGACCAATGACATACTGGTCAAGAAAGGTTTTTATCTGTGCGGGTGTTATGGTGGTTGGTAATCCCAGAAACTCATCTTTTTTACCGGAGCCTTTTTTATTGGTTTTCAGTTCATCATTGATGATATCATAGGCTTGTTCTACACAGGCTTCACAGATGTGTCCGTCAATACCGGCAATAAGCATCAGGGCATCGCGTTTATCTTTACCGCAAAATGAACATTTTATATTGTCTTTATACTTGGACATTTTATCTCTTATATTGATTACTCATATCAGGCTTTTTTAGCAGCACTTTTTCTTTCCAGCACTTCATCAACCAACCCGTATTCTTTTGCTTCAGTCGCTGTCATCCAGTTATCGCGATCCGAATCCTTTTCTATTTTTTCAAATGTTTTTCCGGTGTGTTGTGCCATGATTTCATACAGTTCATTTCTGAGTTGTTTGATCAGTTTATATGATATTTCCATATCTGTAAACTGGCCCTGCATACCTCCTGATGGCTGATGAATCATAACTCTTGAGTGGGGAAGACAGGTTCTTTTGCCTTTATTTCCTGCACAAAGTAATACAGCACCCATAGAAGCAGCCAGACCTGTGCATATGGTGGCCACGTCGGGAGAAACATATTGCATGGTATCATAAATACCCATACCTGCTATCACCGAACCACCCGGGCTGTTGATAAACATCTGTATATCTCTTTTTGGGTCTGTAGATTCCAAAAATAATAACTGGGCCTGAATGACATTGGCGACATAATCATTGACAGGTACTCCCATAAAGATGATTCTATCCATCATTAATCTGGAAAAAACATCCATACCGACAATATTCATTTGTCTTTCTTCGATGACCTGAGGAGTAAATCCATTGATATCAGGTACAGAAGTTTCCATATATTTGTCAAGGTGCATGCTGCTCATACCATGATGGCCTACAGCATACTTTTTAAATTCATCGTGTGAATACATTCAAAAGGTTTTAAAAATTCGTTAAAAATCTGACACTCTTTGTTCGAAAACCGAATCAGAGTATATTAACAAATTTCATTACAAATTGTTAACCCTTTCGTTTAGCTCTTTTACTTTTTGTACAAAATCCTCTTGTGAAATTGTAAGATTTTTCTTTTTTACTGTATCTCCGATTCTGACAAAAACCCGGTCAGCAAGTATTTCTTCATAGGCTTTATTTACCTGCTCTTTATCTGTCATCAATCTGTCAACAGTCTGTGTAATAAAGGAATAGTCCATATTTCCATAAGATCGCATGTAAGAAAAAACTGAATTGGTAAAGTGTTTTCTGATGTCTGCTTCTTCGATGGTAATTTCATATTTTTTGGCAAGATGTGATTTTTGGAGCGACCATCTCATATTTTTTGCAAAGGCATCAAATTCTTTTTCAACCACATCTTCAGATACGTCATCATTATTTTCTTTGAGATATCTCTTAAGAAATGTTTCAGGCAGAGCTATTTCATTATTATCCATAAGGTAATCCATGATTTCCCTGTACATGAACTGCATAGCCTGATTATCATAATATGCTTTAACATCTTTTCTAAGGAATTCTTTAAGTGATGACTCATCATGTACAGCATCATCTCCGAAAGTACTGAAAAATTCTTCATTCAGTTCCGCTGGTTCTATACGAGATACTTCGGTGATGGTAGCCGAAAACATATTGCCCACGACCTGCATATTATCTTCCGGTTTTTTCAGAAGATATTTATTGGTGTGGGTCTCATCTTTATCTTCCAGTTTGTAGATGTCAATTGTAATATTATCTCCCAATTTTTTAGTCAGTAATTCCTTTTTTACAGCTTCATCTTTGATCACATCTACCAGAATAGTAAATTCTGTCTTCCATCCATCTTCTTTAACGACAGCACCATCCAGCTCTTCAGCGTCCAGTTTTATCATATCCATATTCTGAATGGTATCAGTTGCATCTGTTCTTTTGCCAAATCTCCTTCTTGCAGCCGTAAATTCTTCTTCTACAATAGTGTCTGGAATAGTTACATCATAAAAATTATATTCGTCTGTTGCTGATACACCTTTTACATCAATTTCAGGGGCAAGACCAAGATCAAAACTGAATTTAAATTCCTTAAGGTTATTTACATCAAGATCAAATACTAGATTTTCATCTCTGTTGGGAAGAGGTTGACCCAGATAATTCAGTTTTTGTTCGTCCAGATAACCGAACAGTTTATCCTGAATCGTTTCATTAATGACATCTGAAAGGATAGATTTGCCATACATTTTTTTAATAACAGAAACCGGAGTCATTCCTTTTCTGAAGCCTTTCAACTGAGCCTTATTTTTATATTTTTTTATTTCACTTTCAAATTTCGGAGCATAGTCCAATGGTTCAAGTGTTAGCTCTAAAGTGAGGTGCAACGGGTTTGTATCTTTTCTAACAATCTGCATAGAAAAATCAATATTGGATTAATAAAATAAATGAAACATAGTATAATAATCAGATGAAGATGGCAATCTTTTTCTGTAAGCACTCAAAAAGAGTGCGGGTGGAGGGACTCGAACCCCCAAGCCTCGCGGCACCAGATCCTAAGTCTGGCGTGTCTACCAATTTCACCACACCCGCAAACTAAAGAACACCTGCTTTTTTCAAAAGCGGGGCAAAGATAAGATTATCTCATGAAATAAAAAGAAAAAATTTATTTTTTATGAAAATAAAAGATGTGATTATTTCTTTGGTTTTATTCATTCTAATTGTCAATTATGACAATTCTTTTAAAAAAGAAATATTAGAAATTGCCTGAAATTATCCTTAAATACAACACAATTAATGGTTTTTGATAAATCTTTGCACACTTTTACCGGATGTTGTTAATACGCCTATAAAATAGACCCCAGGTGCTAAATCTTCTATATTTATTTCTACTTCTGCTTCGTTTGAATTTATTTTTTGCAATACAAATCCCTTAACATCAGTGATTGTAATTACTTTTTTATAGGAAGCTATATTATCTCCTGTTTTTATTGATATCCAATCTCCTGCAGGATTAGGAAAAATGCCAAACTCCGCCTGATCGGTGTTATTAGAAAAACTCTGGGTATTGACCTTAAATATATGCTGCATTGTATCACCCAAATAGGTTACCTCATATCTCCATTCTCCGGTTTCAGCATTGGCAGGCAGTGTGTAAAAATTGTACCACCAGGAAGCATTGTAATCATCGTTAAAATTGGCCTGCCATTGTACCCATATTGAATTATCGGGTTTGTAAACTTTCTGAAATGATGATGTGCCTTTTTTCTGATCTTTATAAAACCTGCTGAAATATACCCTGTCTCCCGGCTTGAATTCATTTTGAAAATAAGTCTTTTCCTTCTCCGTCGGACATCCTAATTCTATTACATCGTCATGGGTTATTATGGTGTTGATGGTCGGTTTTTGGTACAATTCCTGTGATTCCCACCAGTTATTATTATTTAAAAGATTGCAGTTTCCTTCGTGGGGCTCTATAAGGTTTACTCTTGTGAACGGCTGACTTTTATAAATCTCAAAATGTAAATGTGGTCCTGATGATCTGCCTGAACTTCCTACTACTCCCAAATATTCACCTTGTTTTATTGTGCTGCCAACTGGTTTTCCTGTAAGTGAATTTTTTTTCATATGTCCATAGAAAGCAACTGATCCATCTGCATGCCGGATATATACAGCATTCCAATTCTGATTACCGTTCCAGTCACAACTATAAGAACTGTTACCATCATCTTTCCCTATTAGGATTCCATCTGCGGCAGCTACTATATGTATGAGATCATTTTCAAGCAAATACCATTGGAAAGGCCACGTAAAATAGTCCACACCATTATGCCCGTCATACGTCCTTTGTCCGCAATTAAAGTCCTTAATACCATTTCCAGCGTCCTGATCTACAAATCCGCTGATACCATAAAAATTATTCCAGTTTAAGTTTTCTGATTTTTTTAGAGGAAAAGCAAACTTTACTATCTGGCTTCTGTCAGATGCAGGAAGCAAGTTGTTAGTGTGCAGGTTTTTAATGTTTTGATCCAGCATAGAAGAAATTCTTGCGTAGTCTGCCGGACCAATGCATTGAATATCTGTAGTATATACAAATTCACCACCACCGGAGTTTTCTGTGTTTTGACTAAATGCCCAGGTAAGTTTACATAAAATTATAAAAATAGTAGCAATTTCTTTTTTGTAATTCATATTTTAGATACTATCTATTGGTTTTATTTTCGAATGCTGAATTATTTTTTACTGTCTGCCATTGTACAAAACTATGGATAAGCCATACATAAAAAAACGTTCTTCCTGAGGTCTGACTGCCATATAACTGTCGTCCAGCTGCACATTCAGCTCCTGATCAAAGTTGCTTATGTCCAGATTTTTTAATGGTACCTGCACATATGGTTTGAAAGCAATTCCAACCTTCTCTCCGGGAAACTGAAAAATTAAGTAAAACTTACTACCGAATCCTGATTCTGATGTCACACTTCTTTTTTTCCTGGGAGCACCTGATATATCCGTTTTGATCCTGACGGTCCTATAACCAAGGGATGCGCCATATCCCAGATTGCCAAAATAATTTTCTACACCCAACGAGTATTCTGTAAGGCTAAAAAACCATTTATCCTGAAAAAGAGCTTTATTTGACATTGTTCCTATTACATCGCTTTTATCACTCATACTCTGCCAGGAAAGTTCAAATCCAACTGAATTAATACGATATCTAAGCCCGACTTCTATACCATGCATAGATTTCAATCTGTCCAGTTGGTCATCAAGTCGTCCTTCAGTTTGTTTATTTAAAAAATCAACATTAAAGTCGTCCACCACTTTGTTTAATACCGGCGCTTTGGTAAAGCCACCAGTATACCCTACTTTTATGTTCATCTGACTCGTTAACGACTGACTATAAGCCATTAATAAAATGAATAAAAGTTTATATTTTTTTACTGGGAGCATACTTCTTTATTAAGAATTTTTTAAAAGTGTTACAAAAATAGGTGAATTTTGCGAATCTTTGCACTCTAGTGCTCTGTGCAGATAAAGAACTTAATTAAATGTGGTTCTTTTTCCAAATCACTGCGTTAAAAATACTCGCCGTAGCTACAGCTACGCCTGTGTTTTTTGCCTTGATCTTTAAAAAAATAACGTCCATTATGATTTAACTCTTTATCTGGACAGAGCACTTGCTATTAATAACCAACATATGAGCAAAAGAAAACAATATAATATTCCAAAATCAGGAATTGTAAAGCAGCCTGTGTCGGATATTCCGGTATTAGAGCAGGTTCAGGGGCCTTTTTTTCGCAACTCTTTTTTTAAACAATACTGGATAGCTGCATTAATCATAGCAGGTATGAGCTACCTGCTATATTATGCTTGCCTTCCGTTTGACTATGTATTGGATGATCAGATGGTTATTACAGGCAATTCTTATACTAAAAAAGGATTTAGTGGGATTTGGGATATAATGACTACAGAAAGTTTTGAAGGTTACTTCGGAGAGAAAAAAGACCTCGTTCAGGGAAACAGATATCGTCCTCTATCAATAATAACATTTGCCATCGAATATGGTATAGTCGGAGATTTAAATCCTTGGTTGAGTCATTTTATTAACATCCTGTTGTATGCTTTGACGGGTATACTTTTGATGATAGTACTAAATATGCTGTTCAGAAATGTTAAATCGCAAGCCTGGTGGATGTCTGTGCCTTTTCTGGCCACCATGCTTTTTATGGTGCATCCCATACACACAGAAGCCGTTGCCAATATTAAAGGCAGAGATGAGATTATGTCCATGTTGTTTTCATTGGGATCATTGTACGCTGCCCTAAGATTTATGGATTCAGGTACCAGAAAATGGTTGGTTTTGAGTTTGCTGAGTTATTTTTTGGGATTACTTTCCAAAGAAAATGCCATAACTTTTCTGGCGGTGATACCTCTGACTATTTATTTTTTTAGCCAGACAGATTGGAAAAGACTTAAAATATTGATGTTTTGGCTTATGTTAACCACCATCGCTTATCTGGTCCTTCGGTTTAATACTGCGGGTGTTCCTAAATTAGGGCTTGAGGCAAAAGATCTGATGAATAATCCTTTTCTTGGTATGAAATCAGGGGAGAAGTTTGGCAGCATTATGTACACACTTGGTAAATATATACAGTTAATGATCTGGCCACATCCGCTGTCTCATGATTATTATCCATATGCAATACCCAAGATCAGCATTTTCAGTGTATTGCCTTTTTTATCACTTGTACTGTACGGTTTTCTGGCTTACATCGGAATCAAAGGTATCGGCAGAAAATCTGTTTATTCCTATTCTGCTTTATTTTATCTGGCTACCCTCACCATTGTATCCAATTTAGTAATCAACCTTGGTACATTTATGAATGAGCGGTTTATATTTATGGCTTCTGCAGGTTTTTGTATTGCTGCGGCTTATTTCATTTCAGAACATCTGCCAAAACTAACGGCCAATGGAAGATTGATTGGCATAGGTATCGCTTTGGCAGCTATCCTGGGATACGGTGCTAAAACATATGTCAGGGTACCTGTCTGGAAAGATGCTTTGACGCTGAATGAGGCAGCAGTGGCAGTATCTACGAATAGTGCCCGTGCCAATTCATTTATGTCGACTGCATTATTTGAAAAATTTAAAGTGACTGAAGACAGGAAAGAAAAATTAAAATTGTTGGATGAGGCGGAATTTTATGGTCAGAAATCTATAAATATTGTTCCGGATTATCAAAATCCAAATCTTATGCTGCTCGGTGTAGCATCTGAGCGTTACAAACTGAACAACGATATAAACAGTTATATAAAACAAATGAAACCCATCATATTACGTCGGCCCGATATACCATTTATAAAAGAATTTAGCGAGTATCTGAAGGGTCGTGGTCATGATGCGGAATTGTTTCCTTTTTATTTTGAGATGGGTAGTAGTCTGATGCAATTAAGAGACAAAAGAAAAGAATGGGCGCTACAATATCTGTCTTATGCGTATGAACTACAGCCAGCAAATAAAGCGGTAAATGAAGCGTTGGCCCAGATGTATGAATGGTTGGGGAATGTAAACGAGGCAAACAGATACAAAGCCTCTGCTCAATCATTGCAATGACACAACAGGAGTATATTTATCTTATTGCACTGACCGGAATACCCAAAGTAGGTCCGGTTATAGCAAAAAATCTGATTTCATATTGCGGAAGTATAGAAGGAGTTTTTTCTGAAAAAAAGAAAAATCTTGTGAAAATTCCTGGTGTTGGGTTGGCATTTGCCTCCAATTTTAATCCTGGCTCTGCCCTAAAAGAAGCAGAAAAGGAATATCAGTTTGCAGAAAAAAACGGCATTCAAATACTGTCATATCTCGATGGTAACTTTCCACAGCGTCTTTTGCATTTTGACAGTAGTCCCGTTATTTTATATTATAGAGGGAATTCTGATCTCAATCATCACCGCACCGTGGCAGTCGTCGGCACCCGTCAGCCTTCTGACTATGGCAGGATTATGTGTGAAAAAATAATAGAAGGGCTGATGCCATATAATGTCCTGGTTGTGAGTGGACTGGCCTATGGAATAGACGCAACGGCTCATCGAAAATGTATAGAAGTAAATATACCTACCATAGGTGTTTTGGGTCATGGTTTGGACAG
>Ga0138256_10004729_pt1 | contig 14466 bp, 13 predicted proteins | sample KNB2016incub_MG_FD_105486 | JGI IMG/M metagenome (GOLD analysis project Ga0138256, IMG submission 105486) | Active sludge microbial communities from wastewater in Klosterneuburg, Austria - KNB2014incub_MG | ecosystem: Engineered > WWTP > Activated sludge > Unclassified | place: Austria... | reverse complement strand
ATCCTTTATTTTTAAAAAGCAAACACTTCTTTATGGGTATCATTTGGCAAAATCGGCCATTCGAGAGCATAAAAAGGTTCTTATTTGCGAAGGAAATATGGATGTGATTGCTTTTCATCAAGCGAATATTCTTTACAGTGTTGCTTTGATGGGGACAGGAATTTCACCTTCTCTTTCTTTACTTAAAAAAAATGTTTCTAGTATTTTTCTTGTTCCAGACACAGATGAGGCAGGGCAAAAGGCCGCTTATCGTTTATCTTCTTTTTTTTGGGAACAAGAAATTTTTCCTAAAATTATTTCCTTGTCTCCCCATAAAGATCCAGATGAATTTTTTCATCATCATTCTAAACAAGATTTTTTAGAAAAAGAGCAAGCGGCCCAAGATGCTATGGAGTTTTTTTTGGAAAAATTACTCCCCAAAGAAGAGGAATGTCAGCATTGGCCTGTAGATAAAAAACTTACCGTTTTAGAGGAAGTCTTTACCTTACTTGCTCCTGCCAAAAATCATTTTTTCGCTTTAGAACTTTTAGGAAAGGCCAGGGCCTCTCTTCAAATTCAATCCTCTCAGGCCCAAATAGAACATCTTTATGCTGACTTCTGGCAAAAAAATTCTAAAAAAGAGCAAAAAACAGAGGCCTTCAAACGAGAAGAGGCCAACTCTAAAGAAAAAGATCAAACAAAGATTAAGAGAGAAACAAAAGAGGCCACTCAAGAGATAAAAGAGGAAAAGAGTGAAGAAATTACTCAAAGTCATCGGAAAGAAATTTTTTATTGTTTAGAAATTGTCTGTCAAATTCCTGATCTCTTGCAGGGATGGGATGAAATGGTGTTGAAATTAGGGATAAAAGGAGAGGAAGTAAGGCGTTATTTTGCGAAAGCATCAGAAAATTTTTCACCCTTTCCTTCTTGGGATTTGTTTTACACCTATCTCCGTACTATACTAGATGCTGGCGTTTTTTCTAAGGGGTTTCGCGATTGTGTCTATTCTTTCTTCACTCATTATCGTTCTCAAGATCCTTTTGTTCAATCTCCTCTTCTGCAAAATAAGGAAAGAAAGAATATTCAAAGACGAGAGCAACTTATAGAGCATGTGGCCATAAAAATTCATATTTTATGGTTAGTTGAAAAAAAAGAACGTCTAAAGCAGCAAAGAGTAAAGTGTGAAACAGATGATGACTTCAAAATATTGTTAGAAGAAATGATGGCCTTAGATCGAAAAATAAATACGTTACAAAAGCAACAAAGAGTTAGCGTAAATTAGGTAAACTTAGGAGAAGAAAAACCATGGGTTCTCAAGTGTTGAATTTATTTTTTAATTCCAAAGAATTTAGAAAATTAATCCATAAGGGAAAAGATCAAACGTTTATAACCCCTGAAGAATTAAATGATTGCTTGCCTGCAGAGATTGTGGCCGCTGATGATATTGATCATGTTTTATTTAAACTTCAAGAATTAAGAATAGATATTTCTGTAGAAGAAATTGTAGAAGAAGAAGAGGATGATGAAGGGATAAGACTTGATGGTTCTGAAGTCGTAGAAGAATCCTTATCACTAGAAGAAAGGAATGAATTAAAATCCTCTTCCTCTGACCCTGTAAAACTTTATTTAAAAAGAATGGGGGCAGTGGCCCTTTTGACTCGTGAGGGAGAAGTTACTATTTCAAAGGAAATAGAGGAAGGAGAAAGAGAAATTATTCTTTCTTCTTTGACCTCATCTCATGCCCTTAAAGAAATTATTAAATTGCGAAAAAAAATAGAATCTCAAGAAAATCCTAACGAATTTGTAAAAGAATTAGTGCGAGGATTAGACGATGAATCTTCAACGGCCGAAATAGAAGAGACGAAAAAGAAGATTTTTGCGATTACAGATGAATTAAAAGATTTTTTAGAGTTACATGAAAATGAAAATGGGACTTTAAAAAAATTGAACAAATTAGAACAAGCTGCTTTTCAAAAAATTGCAGATTCGTTAGCAGATTTAACATTTAATCGAAAACTTATCAATAGTTTCGTAGAGCCTGTTAAACGGTATTTTTTGCAGTATTCAGAGCTTTTTGAGCAAGAAGAGAGAATTTTTAAATTCTTAGAGGTTTCTAATCGCGAAGAATATCGAGATCTTTATAATCAGGTGATGGAAGATGATGTTCAAAAAAGACGATTGGCCAAAAAATTATTTATCAATGATGCAAAATTAGAACAACTTATTCGAAACCAAGAAGACGTCATGAGAAAATTGCGACGTTTGGAAATAGAAGTGGGGATGTCCTTTGAGGATTTAGAGCGAGTTTATAAAATTATTGTGAAAGGAGAAGAGAAGGCCGATAGAGCAAAAGGGCAATTGGTTGAGGCCAATTTAAGATTGGTTGTTTCTATTGCTAAAAAATATACAAATAGAGGCCTTCAATTTTTAGATCTTATTCAGGAAGGAAATATTGGCCTTATGAAGGCCGTGGATAAATTTGAGTATCGTCGAGGCTATAAATTTTCAACTTACGCCACATGGTGGATTAGACAGGCCATTACACGGGCCATTGCAGATCAAGCGAGAACGATTCGTATTCCTGTACATATGATTGAAACGATCAATAAAATGGTGCGAACTTCTCGGCAATTAGTTCAAGAATTAGGGCGAGAGCCAACTCCAGAAGAAATTGCAGATAAAATGGAGATGCCAGTAGATAAAGTTAAAAAAGTTCAAAAAATTTCCAAAGAACCTATTTCCCTTGAAACTCCTATTGGAGAGGAAGAGGATTCAAGTTTGGGTGATTTTATTGAAGATAAAAAAATTATTTCTCCTCAAGATGCTGTTGTGAGTATTACGCTATCAGAGCAAACTCGTGCCGTTTTGGCCACTTTAACTCCAAGAGAAGAAAAAGTTTTGAGAATGCGTTTTGGAATTGGAGAAAAATCTGATCATACCTTAGAAGAAGTTGGACAAGATTTTTTTGTGACAAGAGAGAGAATTCGTCAAATAGAGGCCAAGGCCTTAAGAAAATTAAGGCACCCAAGTCGTTCTAAACTCTTAAAGGCCTATATTGAATAAGTTAAATAATAGATGCATATGGTGATTTTAGAAGAGGCATTTCTTTTAGGTAAATCTTTTTTTGAAGAGTCTAGTCTTAAAAAAGGGCAAGATTTATATCTTTCTAATAAATTAAAACTTTCTTTTGAAAAAGAACGGGCCTACGAGGGTATTGTGGCCCTGACTTTTTCTGGTTTAGTTTTTCAAGATTCTTTGTGGTGGGATGTTCAGCTTTCTTTCAGATTTACAGAAAAAGAAGGTCTTAGCTCCTTGCTCGTAAAACCAAAATGTTCTTGCTTGCCCTTTTTAGAAAAAGGGCAATGTGCCCATGCCGCGGCCCTTTTTTATCATGTTTATGTAGAAAAACTTAGAAAGAGACAATTGGCCTTTAAAGATTTTGTAGAACAAGGGGAAGAAGAGCACGGGGGAGAAATAACTGAAGAAGGTACTGGTCGAACGAAGAGATTTCAGGCTGGGGTTATTCCTAGGGAATTTGGGCTTTTTTACCATCATGCGAAGGAAGTATTAGGCCTTCCTGTTTCTCGTTTTGACTTGGGGTTATTTCAACTGTGTTCTGGCCAAGTCATCTCCTTGCCTTCTCCTACTCCTTTTCTTGGGACGTTAGTCGTTCGATTTTTTTCTAATCCTTACAGAGTTTTATACGCTTATAAAACTGAAAAAATACATACTTTTGTTTCTTTGTTTTCAGAGTACTCTCTTTTTAATTGGGAAACAGGGGAATATTTTTTTTTTGAAAACGTTATTGTTAATGCTTTAAAAAAAATAAAAATGTTAGGCCTTCATGGGCCGAATGATTTGTTTTTTGTTTGGCATGAGTTGGTTGAGTCTGGGCAGGTTATTCTTCTCTGGAATGATGGCCCTTTAGAATCGGTTTTATCAAAACTTCAAAAAGCAACTATTGTGGCCAATTTCTTTTCTCAAGAAGAAAGTACTTGTTTAGAATTTTTTTTAGAAGCAGAAAATGAAAAAGGAAATGTTCTTGTTCAAATTCCAAGTGCTTTGAAATTTTTCTTTTTTCAAGGTGGATATTTAGATCATTTTTATACAAAGAGAGAGGCCTTAAATTTTTTAGAAAAGATCTTAAAAACCTCAAGAGAAAACTGGAAGGAAATACTTACTTCCTCTCATTCTTTAAATGGAGAATGGAAGAATTTTTTCACCTTTCAACTTCAAATGCTTTCTGAGCAAGGAGAAGATCTTATTTGTTTTTCTCCTCAGGGGGAATTATTTAGTTTTTCTTTAAAATCTTGGGAAAAATTGTGGCGTGCTTTATGGAATTTTGGTGGACATGAATTTTTAAAATAGGGAGGTGTTTCTTCTTCTTTAGACAAAGTTCTTTTTAAGGTTTTTAAAAAAACAGATAAAAGAGATATTTTTTCTTTATATTATGATTTAAAAAATATTCCACTTAAGGTGTTATTTTCAGATCGTCCTTTTAAAAAACTGAGTTTATCCCCTACAATTAGACGTCGCTCTTCTCAGGATTGGTTTGAGCTTTCTTTTGAGCTTTCTGCTAGTGATTTTGAACTTATACAACAGTTAAATAAATCAAAAAGTTCTTTATTTTGGGCCGGTGAAGAGGCCTTTGTTTTAGATCAAGCGGATAAGAAATTTTTAGATTTTTTAGGGCCATTGTCTCAATATAAACATTTACGGCCTGATGCTCAGGGTAAAATTACTTTTCAAAAGAATTTTTCTCGTAATCGAATTTTTGAAATTTTTGATCTTAAAAATTTAGGTATTTTGATAGAAACAACACCTGAAGAAGAAAAAATTTATCAATCTCTCATAAATCTTAAATCTCTTCCTCCGGTTACGCTTCCTCGTAAACTTGAAGGGGTTTTACGTCCTTATCAAGAAATTGGAGTGCAATGGCTTTCTTTTTTATATAACCATCGATTAGGAGGGTGTTTGGCCGATGACATGGGCCTTGGGAAGACTATTCAGACAATTGCTTTTTTAGAATTGTTTAAAGATTCCTATGATAGGGCCTTAGTGATTTGCCCAATTACAATCTTATCAAATTGGCAAAGAGAGTTTGAAAAGTTTTCTTCTTTTTCTCCTTTTATTTATCATGGCCCACAACGAGGCAGTAAAAAAAATCACAAAATTGTCATCACAAGCTATGGTATTTTAAAAAAAGAATTAGAGCACTTTAATCAAGAAAAATTTTCGATTGTGATTTTTGATGAAGTTCAAAATTTAAAAAATATAAAGTCCCAAGGAGCAGCGATTGCAAGACAGTTACAAACACAGTTTCGCTTGTGTTTAACTGGGACACCTTTAGAAAATGAAGTTTTGGAATTTTTAAATATTTTAGATATTTGCTTACCTGGAATTTGGGGAGAGGATTTTATTTCTAAATTTAGGCAATTGCCTAACATTCGTTCTTCTCTAGCAAGGCCTTTTGTTTTAAGAAGAACAAAGGCCGCAGTTTTAACAGATTTGCCGCCCAAGCAAGAACAGTTGATACAGTTAGATTTTTCGGAAGTGGAAAAAACGCAGTATTTAAAGTTATTTTTAGAAACAAAGCAGCGAATAGAAATGGCCTCTCCTCAGGAAAAATATGGAGAAACTCTTAATGGACTTTTGCGTTTAAGGCAGTCTTGTCTTTGGCAATCCTATAAGACAAGTTTTCTTTCAACTAAAGTTGATTTTCTTGTAGATCAGTTGGATTTGATTATTAAGGAAGGCCATAATGTTTTAATTTTCTCTCAATTTACAACGTACTTAGATTTGATAGAAAAAAAGTTGCAACAGCGGCATTGGCCTTTTTTGAGATTGGATGGAAAAACTTCTTTAAAGTTAAGAAATGACTATGTAGATAGATTTCAAAAGGGCGAATGTCCTATTTTTTTAATTAGTTTAAAGGCCGGTGGAGTAGGGCTTAATTTAACAAGGGCCAATTTTATTTTTATTATGGATCCTTGGTGGAATCCTGCGGTGGAAGGGCAGGCAATTGATAGGGCCCATAGAATTGGGCAAAAAAATTCGATTAATGTGTATCGTTTGTTAATTAAAAATACGGTAGAAGAAAAAGTTCAAAGACTTAAAGAGCTTAAGGGGCAGTTGTTTGAAGAAGTGATGGGGGATAAAGATAATCGCTTTAATGGCAAGATTTCTATGGAAGATTTTCGCCAGCTCTTGGAGTAAAGAATTTTTATTTCCTTAAAAATTTCTAAATCAAGAAGATTTTTGCAGTTTTTTTGTTCAAGAAGAGATTTTAAAATTTTAATTTTTTCTGCTTGTGTTAATTTAAAAATCATTTCTGTGATTTTTCTTTGTATTTGTTTTTTTTCGTCTTTTTTTAAAGCATAAAGGAAAACATTTTTTAAAAAAATTATGGCCTTATAAAGATTTTTCTTCTTATTTTTTTTTAGTTGAAGTCTAAGATAGTTGTTTAAAACAAATTCTTTGAACTTTGGGTCAAGCATTATAGCAGAATAAAGAATTTGTTTATCTAATATAGATTTACTTTTTGAATCAAGAGAAATGTACATGAGTTGAAACATTTCTTGATTAAAGGGGGCCATAAATTTTTTGGGATTTTTATACAAAAAATTTATAACAATTTTTTTTAATTCTTCTAATAGTGAAGTAATTTTTATTTCGTTAAAGATTTTTTCTGTAAAATTATTTAGACTAGAATCTTTATGAAAGAAATTTTTTTTACCTCTTAATAGAAGAAGTTGTTGTGTGTCTTTTGTTTTTAAGAAGTTGGCCAAAGAGAGGGCCTCTTTACAAGAAAGATATTTTTTTGCTTGAATCAAGGAATTTGTAAAAAAAATAATTTTATTTAAATGTGAAAGAGTTGTAAAAAAGGTGGAATTTTTTTGAGTAGTCAAAAAAGATTTTGAGTTGTAGAGTTCAATGCTTTTTTTGTGTAAAGAAACTAATTCTTCTAAGTGTTGAAAGGTTGAGTAAAACTTATTTTTTTCAAAATTAAGCTTTGTAATAAATTCATAGTATATTGAAAGAAGTAATCTTTGTATAAGAGGAAAAAAATAATCAAATTTATTTGCAAAAAAATTATAAAGTTTTATTTTTGATCTTATGTTTAAAATTGAAATTAGGTCGTATTTTTGATTGAAGCCCAGTTTTTCATATAAAATAAAAAAATCATTAAAAGAAGAATTAGTTAATAAGTCTGCTTTATTTATATGAAAAATTGTTTTTATTTCATTAAAGGTAAAATTAGGGCCAATTTCCCTTATTTTTTTAAATTTTTCTTTAGTAAAGTTGAAAATTTTAAGATCAAAGTTTTTCGAAAATATTTGGATTGAGTCATTTTCAGTATAAATTTCAATTTTTGGGAAAAATTTACAGTAATGAAAAGAATCAAGAACTTTATTTAGATTTTTTGAAAAAATATTCAAATGAAAATTGTTTTTAAAGAATTCTACAAAAATGAAAATTGTTTTATTGTGAGGTCTAGAACACTCAATTTTAGTTAAAAGATTTTCAAGGGCCTTTGTTAGATCTGTTGGTGTGTCTATGGGCAATATTTCTTCATTTTCCTCAAACGTAGAGTAGGTTTTTGAAGCAGGAAATGCTATTTCTGGAGAAATTAAGGCCAATTCTAAAAAACTTTTTTGTTGAGAAAAAATAAGAGTATATCTTTCTTGATGAGGGTGTGTTTTATTTTTACTAAAGAAAACAATGTTTTTGAAAAAAGGTGTTAAACTTTCTTGGAATGTTTTCTCTTTTGATCTTTCTAAAAGTATTTTGAAAATAAGTTCTTTTTTTTTATTTTCTTCTCCAAAAAGGAGAAAATTTTTTATGATTTCTTGCGTATTTATTGGTAAGGGAAGATTTTTTGGAATTTTTTTTAAAATCAAAATGGCGTGATTTATGTTTTTATTTGAGGCAATAGATTTTTCAAATATAAAAAATACCAAAAAGAATTGGCATAATAAAAAAGAGAATTGTCTTCTATGCATAAATTACGAAAACATGAAAAAAAAATAAGATCAATAAAAGAAATATTAAATTTTATAACAAAGGCCTTTTTTTCGTTTTTATTTTTGGGCTATAAAGGAGATGAATTTTTTGAATTGTAAGGGTGTCCTTGTTGCAAGCATTGAAGTCGATAAAGTTGTTTAAGAAAAAGAGGCCGAACCCATTGATGAGGAAAAGTAAGCTTAGAGAGTGAAAGACTGATATGTGCTTGTGTTCTTATTTCTTTGTTATGTCCTTGAGAGGGGCCTATAACAAAAATAAGACGTTGAGGGGAGAGAAATTTTTTTTCAAACCAAACTGCTAATTCTTCTGTGGAATATTGTTCTCCTCTTTCGTCTAAAAGGCAAAGAATGTCTTTTGTTTTGTTGAAGGTGGAGGGTAATTCTTTTTTTATCTCAGGAAGATAGGGAGTACGAAGACGTTTAAGAATAGATTCTTCCAAGGGAACTATTTCAGGGGATAAATCCATGCCAGAAGTGACAAGGGTGATTTTTTTGAAAGAAGGAAGAGAGCACATTTTTAAAATTTTAAAAATAGGATTTTTCTTCTTCTGAGTCTGAAATCTGAGTTAATTTTTCTTGTGGTGAAAATTGGTAATATTCTTGTGGAATAGAGATACTAGGGCATTGTTGCCATAAACTATCAATATCATAAAAAGAACGAGCATTTTCTAAAAAAAGATGAATAATAAAATCCCCTAAATCAATCAAAATCCAGTCACTATTTTCCTTAAGTCCTTCTGCAGAGAGAACTTGGCATTGTTGTTTTTGAATTTTTAAAAGAGAGAGAATTTCTTGGGCACAAGATTCAAGTTGTTTATTGGAAGTAAAATCTCCAATGACAAAAAAATTGGCCAAACTTGAAACTTGTTGTAAATCATAAATTTTAAGATTACTTCCGTTAAAATAAGCAATGGCCATACTACAGGCAAAAGCAAGATTAAGAGGAAAATCGTGATTTTTATTTTCACAAATTTCAGAAAAAGAAGAAGAGAGTAAGGTATTTTGAGACATGTAAAAATCCTTTCGGTTACACTAGTTGGCAGAGGAGATTTTTTAGTTTTAGTATATTGTAACCAGTGCTACTAGAGAGAGGTAAAACTTTTTTATCAAGCTGTGTTTCCAAGATTTCTTGAATTTGAACTAAAAGAGTTGGGTCAACAGCATCTATTTTTGAAAGAAGAATGAGTTCTTTTTTTTCTTTAAAAAGTGGCGAGTAGCTCTCTAGTTCTTCTCGTACTGTAATGTAATGCTCTAGTGCTTCAACTGGGTCTATGATAAGAGAGCAGTCAATTAAATGGACTAAGGCCTTTGTTCTTTCCATATGTTTTAAAAATTTAAGGCCTAGGCCTTTTCCTAGAGAGGCCCCTTCTATAAGTCCCGGAATATCGGCCAAAACAAGAGTTTTTTCTTGATGGGCCAAAACACCTAGATTAGGAATAAGTGTTGTAAAAGGATAGTCTGCAATCTTGGGCCTAGAATCAGAAAGGACAGAGATTAATGTGGATTTTCCAGCATTAGGCATGCCGATAATGGCCAAATCTGCTAAAAGTTTAAGTTCTAAAAACAGTTCAAATGTTTGTCCTTCTTTTCCTGTTCCAAACTTTCGAGGGGCCTGATTGGTCGATGTTTTAAAAAACATATTACCAAGTCCCCCTCTTCCCCCTTTTGCAACAATGAAAGACTGATCTTGAGTGGCCAAATCAGCAAGAAGCTCCCCAGTTTCTTTATTTTTAAGAAGAGTTCCAACTGGAACAAACAGAAAAAGATCTTTCCCGTTTTGGCCATTACATTGGGCCCCTGAACCCTTTTCTCCATCTTCGGCCTTAAAAAGTTTTTGGCCTCTAAAGTGGGCAAGAGTATTGAGATTATGAGTTGCTGTAAAAATGATACTTCCCCCATCACCTCCGTTGCCCCCGTCAGGGCCACCGTTGGGAATGTATTTTTCTCTTCTAAAACTGACGCATCCATCGCCGCCTTTTCCAGCAGCAACAATAATAGAAACTTCATCTATAAATTTCATGGTTGAGTTTAAGAGAGAATAAAATAAGGGAAATAAAAAAGAAAATGGCGAAAAATCCAGAGCTTATTTAAGACTCAGGTATTTTTAAATGACACTGACCACTTTCCTGGATCGTGTGTAAGAATGAAAAGCTACCTTTCCTTCTTTCACTGCAAAAATAGTAAAATCTCGTCCCATTTTTACTCCGACCCCTGGATGAATCTTTGTCCCTTTTTGTCTTACAATAATATTGCCAGATAAAACGGCTTCTCCTGCATATTTTTTCACTCCCCGCATCTTGGGGTTGGAGTCTCGTCCATTGCTGGTGGAGCCTCCGGCTTTTTTCTGTGCCATATCTTAACGCCTAACCTTTTAATTTTTTTTTAATTTGCTCTTAATTTCTAAGTAAATTATAAATCAACATTCAAGACGATCAATTTTTAAGCAAGTATATTCCTGACGATGTCCTTTTTTTCTTCGGTATCCTCCAGGTTTTCTCTTAAAAACTAAAAGTTTTCTACTTCGTTCTTGTTTTAGAACTGTGGCCACAACCTTTGCATTTGCAACAGTAGGGGCCCCGACGAGAACAGAGTCTCCTTTTTGAACAAACAAAACATTAGAAAAACTAACGGTTTCTCCGATGTTGGCCTCTAGTTTTTCTACATCAATCAAGTCACCTTCTTTTACCTTATATTGGTGACCGTTAATTGCCACGATACTATACACGATAGACTCCTTCTTTTTAAATCAGACTGTACATTATCAACAAAAATTTCAAATTGTCGATAAAAAAGAAATGAAAGGAAAATTTTGGGGACTTAAACTAGGAGAATTTTCCTATCCGATCCAGTTTTTAATGGAAGAAAAGTACCAAGAAACCACCTTGGTAAAGCTACTTTTGACACAGTTTCCCAACTCTCAAGCTATTTTTCATAGCTTTAACCATGCAACTGATAAAAAACGGCCTGATTCCTTTTTAAAAATCATTCTTCTTCCCTGTCCGGCCAACTATAAAAAAAACTTAGAAGAATTGCCAACAGAGGAAATTGTGAGACAAAAAGAAGTAAATTATATGTATTCTCATAGAAAAGGAGGAGTTTTAATCTATTCTTTAAATTCAAGACAAAAACTATGGCACCTTTACGCTGATTTAGAAAATCCTCAAGAGCTTTTTTTTCGTTTCTTAGCAAGAATTTTGGCCCTTGCTCTTTCTACTCGTTTTGATTTGGTTGGATTTTGGGGGGAATCGTTAAAGAACAATGAGACAATTCTACGCCTTAATATGGCCGCCTCATTTAAAGGAAACTCCCTTTGGTTTGATCTATTTCATCGCAAAATTTGGGAACTTTCTCCTGAAGGGATTAAAATTTTACCCCATAAATGGGAACAAGCAATTTTGAAAATTCCTCATAGATCTCTGCGTCCAGAAAATTCAAAAGTCTTAATTTTACAAAAAGAATCAATCTATACGGCCCTTTCTTTGCATAATTGTTTTTTAGGCCCTTGGCCTCAATATGCCTCTCATGCGGACTTACTTTATCGTTCTTTTATAAATGCCTTCTCTTACCTAGTGGATGAAGAACGTGTACAGTTAGAGTCATGATTCACACATTATCTCCTGCTTTATTGAAATTTGGTTCTTTTGAAATCCGTTGGTATGGGCTTATGTACGTTTTAGGCTTTATCGTTGGCCAGTATATTCTCAAGCATTTAGCAAAAAAAAGATTTTTTCCAGTTTCTAAAGAAAGTGTGGAAACTTTGGTTACCTATCTTTTAATTGGTCTTTTTTTAGGGGCAAGGCTTGTTTATGTTTTTGTTTATAATTGGGATCTTTACAAAGAGGCACCTTGGGAAGTTTTTATGGTATGGCAGGGGGGGCTTAGCTTTCATGGAGGCCTTCTTGGTTTTATTGTCGCAGCGTTAATTTTTGCCAAAAAGCAAAAAATTTCTTTTTGGCAGGTTGCCGATTCTTTAACAGTGGCGGCCACCCCTGGAATTTTTTTTGGAAGAATTGGAAATTTTATCAATGGAGAACTGTTTGGACGGCAAACAGAGTTAGCTTGGGGAATTATTTTTGAAAATACAGGAGGAGGCCCTTTCCCTCGTCACCCTTCTCAATTATATGAGGCCTTTGGAGAAGGGGCCTTTTTATTTTTACTTTTATGGTTTTTGCATAAAAAAGTTAAAAATCATGGAATTCTTACGGCCATTTTTGTGATGGGGTATGCTGTCATTCGTTTCGCAATTGAATTTGCTCGTGAACCTGATGCTCAGTTAGGATTTTTGTGGGGAGGGGTTACTATGGGGCAAATTCTTTGTACGTTAATGGCAATACTAGGGGGTATTTTTTGGATTTTGTCTCAAAAACAAGGTGTTAGGGTCGAAAGAGGACTTTAACAAATTTTGGTCTTTGAGCCATTTATACAGAATTCCTTCCTTTGAATCTTCTGAAAGAGCGTAGAGTGTTTCAGGAAAACAAGTAAGAATACAGCTCGCTTTGTAAAAAAATTTTATTTTGTCTTTTTGCCAAAAATAAAAACGGGAATCTTCCCTATTAGTTTTAACAAGAGTTGGCCTACCCCATAAATTTTCGAATTGTTCTAACATTTTGTCATGTAAGAAATAAGAAGGAAAAATCCAAAGAATTTCTTTAATTTTTTCTTTCGCAGAATTATTTTCTAGTATAATAAAACTACGCACCAAAAATGTTTCTTCTTTGATCCAAAGACTAAAAAGAGAAGTTTTAGGTGTTGTTTTGGGAAAAAGATTCCATTCTTCAAGGGAATTTTGATGATTTTCTGGAAGAGTTTTATTTGGAATAAGGTCTTTCAAGAGGGTAGAAGGAAAAATAGGCCCTGGCTTGACGACACCACTGGCCTCAAAAAAGAAAAAAAGAGAATAAAAAGTTAGCAAGAGAGAGAAAATGGCCATCTTGTTTCTTTTTTCGGACTTTTTTTAAACTATATTTATTACTTTTTGAAAAAAGAAAGAAATACTCTGTGGAAAAGGTGTCAAGATCTTTAATTTTTGAGACGATGAGAAAAAGGGAGCTTTTATGAGGATTCAACAAATTTTATGGAATTTTTTGCTTGCAGTAATCGTAAGTAGCTGTGGGCATATTTCTTCTATTTCCATGAAACAACAAAATAATTCCTCTTCTTCTCTTCTTGCAAAAAAAACTCAAGAACAATCAGAAGAAATCCCTGCCTCTGCTCCTGAAGATATTTCTCAATTACCCTCTTCCAGTCTTTCTATTCCCCAAAAACTTGAGTCTAATAACAATGAAAGTAAAGGCAAGGTCGGGGAAAAAGTTTATTTTTTATCAGGGGCAGAGCATTTAAATTTAAAAAATTACTATTTTGATATCCCTGTTGTTTATAATGAGGCCGTTAAAAAATGGATTCAGTATTTTACCAATAAAGGGCGCTCTTACTTTGAAAGTTATGCGGCCCGTGCGGGAAGGTATGCTCCGTTAATGGCCGAAATATTAGAGCGAATGGGCCTGCCAAGAGATTTAATTTTTCTTGCCATGAATGAATCAGGTTTTCAAAATGAGGCAAGATCTTGGGCCAATGCAGTCGGGCCTTGGCAATTTATGTCCTTTACGGGTAAAAAATTTGGCCTTGAAATTAATTGGTTTCTTGATGAGCGAAAAGACCCTCTTAAAGCTAGTGTTGCCGCTGCAGAATACTTAAAAAGACTTTATTTGTGGTTTAATAATTGGGAATTGGCCATGGCGGCCTATAATGCAGGGGAAGGCAAAATTGGACGGGCCATCAAGATGTATAAGACAGAAAATTTCTGGAAGTTGCGTCTTGGAAGATATTTAAAATCTGAAACAAAAGAGTACGTCCCTAAAATAATGGCCATGGCCATCATTGGTAAAAATCTTTCTAGCTTTGGTTTTGAGGGAATTGATTTTTGGCATCCTTTAGATTTTGCAGAAGTAGAAGTAAAGGGGGGGACAGATCCTTATCAGGTGGCAAAAGATCTTGAAATCACTTTTGAATCGTTAAAGAGGCTTAACCCAGAAATTACCTTATGGTTTGTTCCTTTAGACAAGGAAAGCTACTCCTTGAGAATTCCTAAAGAGATTGTTGGCCGATGGGAGCAACTTGCCTCTAATGAAAAAAGTTATGTTGGAGATGCTCAATTTCAACGCTATAAAGTGGGTAAGTCTCAAACCTTAGAGATGATTGCGAAAAAGTTTAAGGTAGATAAAAAGGTTTTAATGGCCTTAAATGAATTTGAGAATTCAAAACTTTCTAAAGGGCAGGAAATTCTGCTACCTTTTAGAATTGGAGATGACCCTTTTTCTGCAGAATATAAGCATTTAACAATGCCAAAAAAGAAAATACGAAGAGCAAAAAGAAAAGTAAGAACACAAAATAAGTACTTAAAAAGTTCAAAGTCTCGTTCTGTAAAACAAAGAAAACGCTGAGGTTGTAAAACGTTGGATCTGGT
>Ga0138256_10004728_pt1 | contig 14467 bp, 7 predicted proteins | sample KNB2016incub_MG_FD_105486 | JGI IMG/M metagenome (GOLD analysis project Ga0138256, IMG submission 105486) | Active sludge microbial communities from wastewater in Klosterneuburg, Austria - KNB2014incub_MG | ecosystem: Engineered > WWTP > Activated sludge > Unclassified | place: Austria... | reverse complement strand
GTCTCGATCATGTGCACCGGGATGCGGATGGTGCGCGCCTGGTCGGCGATCGAGCGGGTGATGGCCTGGCGGATCCACCAGGTGGCGTAGGTCGAGAACTTGTAGCCGCGGCGGTATTCGAACTTGTCCACCGCCTTCATCAGGCCGATGTTGCCCTCTTGAATGAGGTCGAGAAACTGCAGGCCGCGGTTGGTGTACTTCTTGGCGATCGAGATCACCAGGCGCAGGTTGGCCTCGATCATTTCCTTCTTGGCGTCGCGGCTGGACTTCTCGCCTTCGTTCATCTTCTTGTTGATCTGCTTCAGATCTTCCAACGGCACCACGGCGCGGGCCTGCAGGTCGATCAGCTTCTGCTGCAGTTCCTGCACCGCCGGCAGGTTGCGCGCCAGGACCACGCTGTAGGGCTTGGACAGCGCGATCTCCTTCTCGGCCCACTTCAGGTTCAGCACGTTGGGCGGAAAGGTGCGGATGAAGTGGTCCTGCGGCATGCCGCACTTGTCGACCACGATCTTGCGGATCTCGCGCTCGTAGCGGCGAAGGTCGTCGACCTGACTGCGCAGGATGTTGCACAGCCGCTCGATGGTCTTGACCGTGAAGCGGATCGTCATCAGGTCTTCGCTGATGGCGTGTTGTGCCCGGTTATACGAGTTCGACTTGTAGCCTTCCTTCTCGTAGGCCTTGCGCATCTTGTCGAAGTGCACGCGCAGCGCGGCAAACTTCTCCAGCGCCTGGTTTTTCAGCTCCTCGAGCTTCTTGGTCAACGCTTTCGAGCCGCCCTGGCCGTCGTCATCGTCCTCTTCGTCGAACTCGTCGAAGTCCTCTTCGGCCACATAGTCGTCGGCCTCGTCCTCGGCGACAAAACCGTCGACCGCCTCGGAGATCTGCATCTCGCCGGCGCCGATCTTGTCGGCGTAGGTCAGGATCTCGGCGATCGTGGTCGGGCTGGCGCTGATGGCCAGCATCATGGCCTGCAGCCCGCCTTCGATGCGCTTGGCGATCTCGATCTCGCCTTCACGCGTCAGCAGTTCCACCGTGCCCATCTCGCGCATGTACATGCGCACCGGGTCGGTGGTGCGGCCGAACTCGCTGTCCACGGTGGACAAAGCGGCCTCGGCGGCCTCTTCGGCCTCTTCGTCGGTGGCGGTGGCGGTGGTGCTGCCGCTGATCAGCAGCGTGGCGGCGTCGGGCGCCTGCTCATAGACCGCGATGCCCATGTCGTTGAGCATCGACACGATGGCCTCGAGGATCTCTTCGTTGACCAGTTTCTCGGGCAGGTGATCGTTGATTTCCTGGTGCGTCAGGAAACCCCGCGTCTTGCCCATCTTGATCAGGGTCTTCAGCTCGTGCCGGCGCTTGGCGACCTCTTCTTCGGTCAGCGTGGTCTCGTCGAGGCCGAATTCGCGCATCAAGGCGCGCTCCTTGGCGCGGCTGACCTTCATGCGCAGTGGCTTGGCCTTGACTTCCTTGCCGTCGCCGGCAACTTCGACCTCGACTTCGACTTCGACTTCCAGTTCGGCTTCGACGTCAGCCAGATCGACGTCGTCTTCCCTCGGCTTCTTGACGTCGGCGCCCTTGATGCCGGCGGACTTGCCGCCTTTGGTGTCGGTCTTGGCGGCCGGCTTGCCGGCGGCTGCCTTGGTGCCAGCCGTCGTCTTACCCGTGGGCTTGGTGGCCACCTCGAGCTTGGTCGCGGTCTTGGCCGCCGCTTCGGCCTTGGCCGAAGTCTTGGCGGGTGCCTTGCCAGCCGCGGCCTTGGGCGCCGGCGCCGGGGCCTTGGGTTTGGTCTTGGTGGCAGGTTCAGCGTTCGGCTTGGCGGCGGGCTTCTTCGCGGTCATGGCGATCCTTCAGGGATGGGGGGCGGCACCGGCACCGCTGGCTGCGCGACGCGTCAGGGTCATGGGCGTGACGCCGGTCCGCGGCGCACACGCTCACGCCATGGTCGGGCGTGTTGCAGACAATGGGATTCCGGCGGGCAAGTTCGCGTGACCGAGTCGGTGGGCAGCCCTTGCGGGTGAGGTTGACCGTACGATGAACCCTTGTCGAGGGTGGTCGGGGCCCGGAGGTGCTGCTGTCACTCTTGCCGCTGCAATGAACGGAGGATTATACCGGCCCCACTTCGTTCGTGGGCATGGCCAGGGCCTCCTTGTGCTGCCGCAGGCGGTGGTGGATGGCGGCGATGCGGTCGAGCTGCTCGCGGTCGGTGCAGCCGCTGCCGATCAGCTGCTGCACCTGCGCATTGAGCTCGTCGATCCACAGCCGGTGCAGCACCCGCAGCAGGTCGTCGAAGTCGTGCCGATCGTCCAGCGATGCGGGGTCGGCGATGCGCAGCGCAACGACCCGAAGCTCGTGCCCGGACAGCGCTTCGTCGAGAGCGGCCCAGGTCTGCGCGCCATGGTCGGTGATCTGCTGCTCCAGCCAGACCACCAGCGCGGCATGATCTCCGCCGAGCCTGTGCAGCCGCTGGTGGTCGTCGGCGGCGAGCCGGTCCCACCAGTCGGCATGGCGCAGCAACAAACGCAGTGCCAGGTCGGCCGACGCGGTGGGCATGATGCGGCCGGCCAGACGACCTGGGCGTCGTGCCAGTGCGGGCAGCTGGCCCGCTGTACCACCGCCCTGGGGCCGCGACGCAGCAGTTTGTCGCGACAGCTGCCACATCGTGTCGAGGTCGTCGGGCCCGAGCTGGGCGGTGCGCGCCAGCTCACCCAGCAGCTGGCGGCGCAGGGCGCCGTCGGGCAGGGCGCTCCACATCGGCCGTGCCTGCGCCAGCATGCGCGCTCGGCCCTCGGCGGTGCCCAGGTCACAGTCGGCTGCCGCTTGCAGCAGCAACTGGCGTGACAGCGGGGTGGCCTGCGCGATGGCCTGCTCGAAAGCCTGCGGCCCCTGCTCACGCACGAAGCTGTCCGGGTCGTGTTCAGGTGGCAGGAACAGGAAGCGGGCCTGGCGCAGATCGGTGGCATGCGGCAGCGTCGCCTCCAGTGCGCGCGCGGCGGCGCGTCGGCCGGCGTCGTCGCCGTCGAAGCTGAACACCACCGAGTCGGTGAAGCGGAACAGCTTCTGGATGTGCTCGGGCGTGCAGGCCGTGCCCAGCGTTGCCACTGTGTTGCCGAATCCACTCTGGGCCAGCGCCACCACGTCCATGTAGCCCTCGACCACCAGCGCGTGGCCGCGCTCGCGGATCGCCTGGCGTGCTTCGAACAGCCCGTAGAGCTCACGCCCTTTGCTGAACACGGGCGTCTCGGGCGAGTTCAGGTACTTGGGTTTGCTGTCGTCGAGCACGCGCCCGCCGAAGCCGATGATCTCGCCGCCCACCGCACGGATCGGAAACATCACGCGGTGGCGGAACCAGTCGTAGCGCTTGCGCTCGTCCGCAGGGGCATCGACGTCGTCGGCACTGCTGCGCACCAGGCCTGCTTCTTCCAGCACGGGATCGTCGTAGCTTGCAAACACGCTGGCCAGGCCGCGCCAGCCGGGCGGGGCGTAGCCCAGGCCGAAGCGGGCTGCGATCTCGCCCGACAGGCCGCGCGACTTCAAATAGTCGACGGCCTCGGGCGAGGCCTTGAGCTGCGCGCGATAGTGGCGCGCGGCGCGCTGCAGCACGTCGGTCAGCGACAGCCGCCGCTCGACCAGACGCTGGCGGCGTTCGCGCTCTTCAGGGCTGACCTGTTCCTGTGGCACCTGCATGCCCACGGCCTGCGCCAGGTCGGTTACGGCGTCGACGAAGCTCATGCCGGTGTGTTCGGTCAGGAAACGGATCGCATCACCGCTGGCGCCGCAGCCGAAGCAGTAATAGAACTGCTTGCTCGGGCTGACCGAGAAGCTCGGAGATTTCTCGCCATGGAAGGGACACAGGCCCATCAGATTGGCGCCGCCGCGCTTGAGTTCGACATGACGGCCGACCACGTCGACGATGTCGACGCGGGACAGCAGGTCCTGCAGGAAGCCGGCGGGGATCACCCGGGCAAGTCTAGGGGCGAACCGCGGCGTGGGCGGTCAGGGGTCGCTGACCAGGGGGCAGCTGTACGACCGAACCGGAGGATCAGCAGCGGACCGAACCGGGGGATCAGTGGCCAACCGAACCGGTCGGTGCCGCTGATTCGGCGCCCAGCGCCGGCACCAGTGCGAACATGCCTTTGTACTGTCGCACCCAGGCGGCCACCAGCCCGGGCGGCATCGGTGCCGCGATGCCGGTGCCTTGGCCGATGTCGCAGCCCATGTCGAGCAGCGTGCGGGCCTGGGCTGGGCTTTCCACGCCTTCGGCCACCACCACGCAGCCGAAGGTTCGTGCCAGGCCCACCACACCTTCGACGATGGCCCTGTCCTGCGAGTCGTCGAGCATGTGGTGCACGAAAGAGCGGTCGATCTTCAGCACATCCACCGGCAGGCGCTTCAGATAGGTGAGTGTGGAGTAGCCGGTGCCGAAATCGTCGAGCGCGAAGCGTACGCCCAGCGCGCGGCAGCGCGCCATCAATGCCGAGGTGGCTTCGATATCGGCATGCGCCGCGGTCTCGAGCATCTCGAGCTCGAAGTTGGGCGCCAGTGCCTCGGGGTGACGCGCCAGCAGTTCCGACAGGCGCTGTGCGAAGTCGGGCTCTTGCAAGTGGCGCGCCGAGACGTTCACGCTGACCGAGATGTCCAGTCCGCCGCGGCGCCACTGCGACAAGTGCTCCAGCGCCTGAGCGAACACCCAGTCGCCGACGCGCGACGACAGCCCGGTGTTCTCGATCAGCGGCAGGAACTGCATCGGCGCAATCAAGCCATGCTGGGGATGGTCCCAGCGCAGCAGCGCCTCAAGGCCCAGCACCCGGCCGGCACGCATGTCGACCTTGGGCTGGTAGTGCAAGACGAACTCGGCCTGGTCCAGCGCTTCCTGCACCCGGCCGATCGCCATCACACGCTCTTCGGTGCGGCGGCGGTGCTCTGGGTCGAAGAACAGGTAGCCGTTGCGACCCGACTGCTTGGCGCCGTACATGGCGTGGTCGGCGTGGCGCAGCAAGGTATCGGCGTCGCTGCGGTCGATCGGGTAGACCGTCGCGCCCATGCTGGCCGTCACCTGCACCGGCTCTTCGGCGGGGTCGACCACGTAGGGCTGGGCCACCACGCGCAGCACGCGTTCGACCGCCATGCGCGCTTCTTCGATGGTCTCGGCGCGCAGCAGCAGAACGAACTCGTCACCGCCCAGCCGTGCGGCCGAGTCAGCCCAGGTGTCGCGCGTGCGCAGTGCACTGCGCAAGCGGCCCGCCAGCTCGATCAGCAAGCGGTCGCCGGCAGCGTGGCCGAAGCGGTCGTTGACCGGCTTGAATCGGTCCAGATCGAGATAGCACACGGTGAGCAGGTAACCGTCGCGATCGGATGAGCGCATGGCCTCGGCCAGCAACTGCGACAGGCGCATGCGATTGGGCAGTCGGGTCAGCTCGTCGAAGTTGGCCTGGCGCTCGAGGCGTTCGCGTTGCACGCGCTGTTCGGTGACGTCGGTGATCACCAGCACGTGATAGCGCAGGTCGCCCTGCGGGCCGTTGACCGACGAGATGGTGACCTGCAGTGTGCAGATCTCGCCGCTGCGCCGGCGCTCGAGCAGTTCACCGCGCCAGCCACCGGTGGCGCGCAGCCCCGACCACATCGCAGCGCGCTGCTGGCGCGCCAGCGGGTCGGCGGCGCTGGGGCGCAGCAAGGACGGCACGCTGCCCAGCATCTCGGCCCGCGTCACGCCCAGAATCTGCGTGTAGGCCGGGTTGGCGTCGAGCACCTTGAGATCGGCATCGGTGATCAGCAGGCCCTCGTGCAGGTGCTGGAACAGGCTGACCGACAGGCGCTGGCGTTCCAGCGCGTCGTGGCGGTCATCGACGTCAAGCAGCGTGGCGAGCAGTCGCAGCGGCTTGCCGCCGGGCTCGCGTTCGATGACCAGCAAGGTGGCTTCCAGCCAGCGCCAGGTGTCAGCCAGTGGCATGCGCAGCTCCAGCCGCATGCGGCCGGTGTCGCCGGCCGTTACCTGCGCCAGCGCTTCGAGCAGGGCCGGCCGATCGTCCGCGTGCACGGCCTCGATCCAGGTCTCGGGTGTCCAGCGTGTGCCCGTGAAACCCGCCAGCGAGCGCCAGGCGCCGGAGACAAAACTGTCTCCGGGCAACAATCGCCAGTCGGCCACACCCAGGCGGGACCCGTCGAGCGCCCATTCCCAGCGCTGTTCGCGCCGCACCGACCTGGCGCGCACGGCATGGGCGACCAGCAAGGTCGCCAGCAGCGACAAGACCAGTGCCAGGGCCTGCGCCTGCACCTCGGGCGCTGCCCGCTGCGCGCCCCAGCCGACCGCCAGCGCGCAGGCCAGCAGTGCCAGTGACGCCGATGCCGTGCCGCCCAGCGCCGACAGCGCGAGCAGTGCCGCGAACGGCAGGAACCACCAGACCGAACGCAGGCTGCCCAGCGCTTCTTGCCAGGGCGCCAGCGCCCCGGCCACGACCACGGCACCGAGCATCACCAACAACAGCAGTCGTGCGGGCCCGAGCCTACGCTCGGTGGGCGCGACGCAGCACATCGGCAAAGCAGTCAGCACAAACCCCGCCAGGCCGGTCAGGACCACCGGCAACAGCCCCTCGACGCCGAGGGCGGTGCCGGACGGCGCGTCGGCAAGCAGCAGCGCGCTCCGATGCAGCAGCGACGTCAGCGCCAGCGACCAGGCGCTGCCCGCCAGCAGCAGCCAGGCCAGATCGCGGGTACGTTCGAGCCGCCAGTCGAAACGGGTTCGGCCGAGCAGCCAGGCCAGTGCACAGCTTAGAACACCCGCGGCCGAGGCCAGCCCGAGTGCAGCGCCGGGTCCGAAACCGGAGGCCCACAGCGCCAAGAAGGTTGCCAGCAAGGTGGTGGTCAACAGGGGCAGGCCTTCGCGGGCGTGGCCAGTCACGGCCAGGCCCGCGACGAGTGCGAGGCCGGCCACCAGGCCGATCAGGCCGCCCCCGGCCGCGGCCTTGCCTGCGATCATCAGTGAGGTGGCCGCGAGCAGCACCAGTACCAGGCGCGCCACGGCCCGCACGCGCGGATGGTGGTCGGCCCGTCGAGGGGCGGGCAAGAGGGAGATTTCGGCGCCGGTCACGGGATCGTCCGGCGAGGCCGGCGATGATCCTTCCATGCTATGCGGTTGCCTTCATCGCCGATGCAGGAACTTGCCCACCGGATTTCACGAGGCGGGGCACCCACGATGCTCAGATCAGGAAGTCATCGAGCCTGGCGCCACCGGCCAGGGCGTGCTTGAGCCAGTTCGGATGCAATCCACGTCCCGACCAAGTCTGGCCGGTCGCGGGATCGCGGTATTTGGCCGGTACCTTGCTGCCGCTGCGTCCCTTGGCCACGGGCGGTGCGGTGCGCGACCCCAGGTCGACCAGCGACAGGCCATGCTGGGCCATCAGCGACTTGACCTGCGCGATCGCCGACGATCGCTCTTCACGCTGCAGATCGACGATCTGCTGTTCGAGTTCGGCCCTTTTGGCCAGAAGATCGTTGAGTCGGCTGGCCATGTTCATCCTCGAGGTCGGTGGAAACTGGGCGCGAATATACAAGATATTGCCGCAGATATCCGGCCGCCTCGACCCAGACGATTCTTTATCGATAGCCCACGCGGTCCAGTATCTGCTGGACTTTGACCTGGTTCATGCCAATCACCCCGACCGCGACCGGGTCAGCTTTGAACCGACCCAGTGCGTCCAGAGCAGGGTTCGCCACCCGGGTGCCGGCGACCACCGGCCATTCGTTATTGCCATTGGCAAAATAGCCCTGGGCGTCGGCGCTGGAAAGGTATTCGAGGAAGCGCAGCGCTGCTTCCTTGTGCTGGGCGTGGCGCGCCATTGCACCACCGGCCACGTTGACGTGCGTGCCGTGGTCGGCCTGATTCGGAAATACCACGGCCACCCGTTCGACCACATCGCGGTCGGCGGGCGCCTGCGAGCGCATCAATCGGGCCAGGTAATAGCTGTTGGTCAGCGCCACACCACATTCACCGCTGGCCACGGCCTTGATCTGATCGGTATCACCGCCCTTGGGTGCGCGCGCCATGTTCGTGACCAGGCCCTTGAGCCAGGTTTCGGTTGAAACCGGCCCCAAATGTTCCAGCATGGCGCTGAACAACGACAGGTTGTACGGGTGCGATCCTGAGCGCGTGCACAACCGCCCCTTGTTTACTGGTAGCGCCAGCTTTTCATAGGTATCGACGTCGCCGCGCGGAATCCGCGACTTGTCGTACACCACGACCCGGGCGCGTGTCGAGAAACCGAACCAGGCCGAGCCTTCGCCCGCGTCTTTGCCACGCAGGTTGGCGGGTATGCGTTGTTCGAGGATCGGGCTGCGGACATGTTGGAACAAACCGGTCACCTCGGCCCGCCAGAGTCGTGCCGCATCCACCAGCAGAATCACGTCGGCAGGGCTTGCCGCACCTTCGCTTTTCAGCCGCGCCAGTATCCCGGCATCGTCGGCGTCGACCCGGTTGATACGGATGCCGGTGGATTTGGTGAAATTCTCGTAGAGTGTTTCGTCGGTCTGGTAATGGCGCGCTGAATAGAGGTTCAGCACCTGATCCTGGGCGACTACGGGGGCGGCCAGACACAGGGTCGAAATCAGCACGCACAGGCGGCGCAGCAAGGTCGGTCGCACTCGAGACTCCAGGCTCAGATTGATGACAACATCTTAACTGAGAATGAGAACGAGTCGCAATATAAGGATCTCAATCGAACATCGACACCCGTGGATGTCGCCACCCACCCATTCAGGAAGTAGCTGCAGGCGGGACATAGCCCACTGGCTTGTCGGCTTCACCGCCGAACAGAAACTGCTCCATCTGGCGCGCCAGGTACTGGCGGGCACGGGCGTCTGCCAGGTTCAGACGGTTCTCGTTGACCAGCATGGTCTGGTGTCGCTTCCAGGCCTCGAAGGCTTCAGCGCTGATGCTGTTGTAGATGCGCTTGCCCAGTTCACCCGGGTAGGGCGCATAGGTCATGCCGGCCGCTTCCTTCTTCAAATAGACACATTGAACCATTCGCGTCATCGGGACATCTCCTTGTTGAGCTTCTTGACCAATACTTGCGAGCGCCGGTCCCAGTTGTACTTGCGCTTGCGCGCCTCGGGCAGCCACTCGGCGTCCACGTGCACGAAGCCGCGCTTGATGAACCAGTGCATGGTGCGCGTTGTCAGCACGAAGATGCTGTCGAGACCGGCGGACCGTGCACGCTGCTCGACGCGCTTGAGGATGCGCTCGCCGTCGCCTTGGCCCTGCACATGGGGCGAGATGGTCAGCGCCGCCATCTCTCCGGTGCGCGCCTCGGGGTAGGGGTAGAGCGCCGCGCAGCCGAAGATCACGCCGTCGTGTTCGATCACGGTGTAGTTGGCCAGGTCGCGTTCGATCTCGTTGCGCTCGCGGCGAACCAGGGTGCCGTCGCGCTCGAAGGGTTCGATCAGCTGCAGGATGCCGCCGACATCATCGACCGTGGCCTGACGCAGGCTTTCGAGCTTTTCGTCGACCACCATGGTGCCGATGCCGTCGTGCGTGAAGATCTCGAGCAGCAGCGCGCCGTCGACCGCAAAGGGCAGGATGTGCGATCGCTCGACGCCGCCTTCGCAGGCCTTGACGCAATGCTGCAGGTAGAACGCGGGGTCGCTGGGCTGCTGCGGCCGCGGCATTTCGGCCAGCATGTGCTTCGCGTCGGCCACTGCCAGCTCAGTGTCGATGCCCGCTTCGCCTTCCGCGTCGGGGTCGTCGCGCTGTTCGGGGATGCCGGGCACTTCGGTCATGAACACCAGCTTGTCGGCCTGCAGCGCCACCGCGGTGGCCGTGGTCACGTCTTCCATCGTCAGGTTGAAGGCCTCGCCGGTGGGCGAGAAGCCGAACGGGCTGAGCAGCACCAGCGCACCGATGTCGATGGCGCGGCGGAGCGAGGCGCCGTCGACGCGGCGCACCAGGCCGCTGAGCAGGAAGTCCACGCCGTCGACGATGCCCACCGGGCGCGCGGTGAGGAAGTTGCCCGACACCACGCGCACGGTGGCGTTGGCCATTGGCGTGTTGGGCAGCCCTTGCGAAAAGGCGGCTTCGATCTCGAAGCGAAGCTGCCCGGCGGCTTCTTGCGCGCAGTCCAGCGCCACCGCGTCGGTGATGCGGATGCCGTGCGAGAAGCGCGACACATGGCCCTTGGCCGCCAGTTGTTCGTTGACCTGCGGCCGAAAGCCGTGCACCAGCACCAGCTTGATGCCCATGGCGTGCAGGATGGCCAGGTCCTGCACGATGGCATTGAGCTTGCCCGCGGCGATGGCCTCGCCGGCCAGCCCCACGACGAAGGTCTTGCCGCGGTACGCATGGATGTAGGGCGCGACCGAGCGGAACCAGGGGACGAAGGTGTGCGGGAAGACGAGGCTCATGGCGCGCACGATTGTGCCGCAGCGTTCGGCGCCGGGCCCGCCTGGCGGAGATAATCCGCGCCCCGTGAATCTGCGCCCGCCACGGGCCTCGACGGCACATGCCGTCCCGCCCATCACTTACCCCGAATCGCTGCCGGTGTCCGCCCGGCGCGACGAGATCGCGCGCGCCATCGACGCCCATCCCGTGGTCATCGTCTGCGGCGAAACGGGCTCGGGCAAGACCACGCAGCTGCCCAAGATCCTGCTCGAGCTTGGCCGCGGCCTGGGCGCCGGCGGCCGTGGCCTGATCGGACACACCCAGCCTCGACGCATCGCGGCCACCAGCGTGGCCAAGCGCATCGCCGACGAACTGCAGTCGCCGCTGGGTGAGGTGGTGGGCTACAAGGTGCGCTTCCAGGACCGGCTGCAGCGCGGTGCCTCGGTCAAGCTGATGACCGACGGCATCCTGCTGGCCGAGACGCAGTCCGACCCGCTGCTGCGGGCCTACGACACGCTGATCATCGACGAAGCCCACGAGCGCAGCCTGAACATCGACTTCCTGCTCGGTTACCTGCGCCAGATCCTGCCGCGCCGGCCCGACCTGAAGATCGTCGTCACGTCGGCCACCATCGATGCCGATCGCTTTGCGCAGCACTTCGCGTCGGCGCAGGGACCAGCGCCGGTGATCATGGTCTCGGGCCGCTTGTTTCCGGTCGAGCAGCGTTGGCGCCCTTTTGAGGGCCAGCGCAAGGTCGAACTCGAAGACGCCATCGCCGATGCGGTTGACGAGTTGTGGCAACAAGGTAGCGGGGACATCCTGGTCTTCCTGCCCGGCGAGCGCGAGATCCGCGAGGCCACCGACCATCTGCGCAAGCATCTGGCCGCGAAGCACCGCGGTGGCCCGCAGGCCGAGATCCTGCCGCTGTTCGCGCGGCTGTCGCAGGCCGAGCAGGAGCGTGTGTTCGAGACCGGCAACGGCCGCCGCATCGTGCTGGCCACCAACGTGGCCGAGACCTCGCTCACGGTGCCGGGCATTCGTTACGTGATCGACGCCGGCCTGGCGCGCGTCAAGCGTTACAGCTATCGCAGCAAGGTCGAGCAGCTGCAGGTCGAGCCGATCAGCCAGGCGGCAGCCAACCAGCGCGCCGGGCGCTGCGGGCGCGTGGCCAACGGCATCTGCATCCGCTTGTACGACGAGAAGGAATTTGCCGAACGGCCCCGCTTCACCGACCCCGAGATCCTGCGCAGCTCGCTGGCCGGCGTGATCCTGCGCATGAAGTCGCTGCGGCTGGGGCAGATCGAGGATTTCCCGTTCCTGGAGCCACCGCCGCGCAAGGCCATCGTCGACGGCTACGCCTTGCTGGCAGAGCTGGGCGCCGTGGACGACGACAACGAGTTGACCGAGACCGGCCGCCAGCTGGCGCGGCTGCCGCTGGACCCTCGCGTGGGCCGCATGATGCTCGAGGCGGTGCAGCGCCAGGCGCTGAGCGAGGTGCTGATCATTGCGTCGGCGCTGTCGGGCCAGGACGTGCGCGACCGCCCTCTCGACCAGGCGCAGGCCGCCGACGAGAAGCACAAGCCTTTCGACGACGAGAAGTCCGAGTTCGTCGGTTACCTCAAGCTCTGGAAATGGATCGAGGAAGGCCGCGGCCATGGCGACGGCCCGGCGCACAAGCTCTCCAACCGACAGCAGGAGCAGCGCCTGCGCGAGCGTTTCATCAATCCGCGCCGCGTGCGCGAATGGCGCGACATTCATTCGCAGCTGCACACCGTGGTGGCCGAGCACGGCTGGCGGCTGAACAGCGCACCGGCCACCTACGAGCAGCTGCACCTGGCGATGCTGGCGGGGTTGCTGGGCAACATCGGTTGCAAGAGTGACGACGACGACTGGTACCTGGGCGCACGCGGCATCAAGTTCTGGCGCCACCCGGGCGCCAACCTGAGCAAGAAGCCCGGGCGCTGGCTGGTGGCCGCTGAACTGGTCGAGACCACGCGCTTGTTCGGGCGTGGCCTGGCGGCGATCGAGCCGCAATGGATCCCCGCCATCGCCGGCCACCTGCTGAAGAAGCAACTGCTTGATCCGCATTGGGAGAAGAAGGCCGGTGAGGTGGTTGCGCTGGAACGTGCCACGCTGTACGGCATCGTGATCTACAACAACCGGCGCGTGAACTTCGCGCAGATCGACGCACACGCCGCGCGCGAGATCTTCATCCGCCAGGCCTTGATCGAGGGTGACATCGAGACCCGGCTGCCCTTCCTGGCACACAACCAGAAGCTGGTGCGCCAGGTACAGGAGCTCGAACACAAGGCGCGACGCCAGGACGTGCTGGTCGACGACGAGCTGATCCACGCGTTCTACGACCAGCAACTGCCAGCCGATGTTTGCTCGACCGCGAGTCTCGAGCGCTGGTTCCGCACCGAGCTGAAGCGACAGCCGCAGCTGCTGCAGTTGTCGCGCGACGAGCTGATGCGGCACGAGGCGGCGGGCATCACCACCGATTCGTTTCCGCGCACCGTGCGGCTGGGCGGCATCGACTGCGCCGCAAGCTACCTGCACGAGCCGGGCGATGGCAAGGACGGCCTGACCGTCACGGTGCCGATCTACGCGCTGAACCAGGTGGTCGACGAGCGCTGCGAATGGCTGGTGCCCGGCATGCTCAAGGACAAGGTGCTGGCGCTGCTGAAGAGCCTGCACCAGCGCCCGCGTTCACGCTTGCTGCCGCTGCCTGAATTTGCAGCGGCGTTCATCGAGCAGCACGCCTTCGGCGACGGCAGCCTGATCGAGGTGCTGCTTGCGGCCGTGCGCGCCAAGACGCAGCTGCCAGTGCAGCGCAATGACTTCAAGCTCGAACAGCTGAGCCCGCACCTGTTCATGAACTTTCGCATCGTCGACGACCATGGTCGCCAGCTCGGCGTGGGCCGCGACCTGGCCAGCCTGAAGGCCGAGCTGGGGCATCAGGCGCGAAATGCCTTTCAGGCGCTGGCTCAGCTGAAGCTGTCGCAGGTGACGGCGCCCTCGCCGCGCGTCGTGCCCGAGCCGCCATCCACGCCCGGCCAGAGCGGCATGCGCGCGTCGCTGCGCACTATGCCGCCGGCTGCGGTGTCTGCTGCGCCCGAACGCCATACCGACTGGTCCTTCGGCGAGCTGCCCGAGCTGATGGAGCTGCAGCGCGGCGGGCAGTCGCTGATCGGCTATCCGGCACTGATCGACCGTGGCAGCCATGTCGAGCTGGAGGTCTTCGACGAGCCGCAGGTGGCCGCGGCGCGCCATCGGGCCGGCATGCGTCGGCTGGTGGCGCTGCAATTGCGTGAGCCGCTCAAATATCTGGAGAAGAACATCCCTGGCCTGCAGCAGATGGCGGCGGCCTACTTGAGCCTGGGCTCGCTGGAGCAACTGCGCGAACAGATCATCGAGGTGGCGCTGGACCGCGCCTTTCTGGCCGATCCGCTGCCCGACGACGCGGCCACGTTCAAGGCCCGCATCGAGCAAGGGCGCAGCCGGCTCAACCTGATCGCCGCCGAGGTGGCGCGCCACGGCGCGGTCGTGCTGCAGGACCATGCCGCCGCGCAGCGCAAACTGAAGGACGCGCGCCCACCGCGCGAACTGGCCGACGACATCACGGCCCAGCTGCAGCGACTGTGCCCACCACGCTTTCTGGCCGAAACCGACTGGGCGGCGCTGCAGCACCTGCCGCGTTACCTGAAGGCCGTGGTGCTGCGCCTGGACAAGCAACGTGCCGACCCGGCCCGGGACACCGCCCGCGCGGCCGAGCTGCGGCCGCTGGAGCAGCGTTGGCTGCGCAAGCTGGCCGATCTTCGCGGTGCGCCGCATGCACGGCTGGACGAGTACCGCTGGCTGCTCGAAGAGCTGCGTGTCAGCCTGTTCGCGCAGGAACTGCGCACGCCGCAGCCGGTCAGCGTCAAGCGCCTGGACAAGGCCTGGCAGCAGCTGTCGGGCTGACGGCCGATTGATAATCGTGCGATGGTGCGTCACGAAGCAAAGGTGCGACTGAACCCGAAGGGGGAAGGTAGTGCTGCTGCATGCTGCGCCAGTCCAACGGGTGAGAGTCCCGTCCCGGTAGGCGTCGGAGCGCCGGGTAGC
>Ga0138256_10004727_pt1 | contig 14468 bp, 11 predicted proteins | sample KNB2016incub_MG_FD_105486 | JGI IMG/M metagenome (GOLD analysis project Ga0138256, IMG submission 105486) | Active sludge microbial communities from wastewater in Klosterneuburg, Austria - KNB2014incub_MG | ecosystem: Engineered > WWTP > Activated sludge > Unclassified | place: Austria... | reverse complement strand
GCCGCTCCGCCTCGGTTTGACAGACGTTGTGCGCCACCGTCGAGACGTCCTGCACACTGCGTGTCGCACCAAAGCGCCCCAGCGATGCGAGCAAGGCGCGTGGCACTAACAGATTGCGCTCATCCGCCGGCAGGCTCTCCAGCTGGCGCGAATACTCGCGTGTATCCTCGGGCAGCACCTTCATGCCGTCGGGCAGCTTCAACATATCCGCATCCAGCGCGCGTCGCTCGATGCGCTGCTGACGCGCCTTGTAGCCGAGTATTCCGACCGCCCACAACATCAGGATCAACACGGCTTCCTGCTCGTAGTCCTTGATCAGCACGTAGAACGATCGCTGGCTGACATAGCCTGGATCGCGAATCTGTGCCAGGCGATCGGCCTGCAAGATCGCCTGCGCGGTCGGGCGCACGTGCAACACATAGGCGCTGTGCACGATCAGGATGGCGATCGCCAGCACGAACAGCGTGAAGAACAACTCGTTAGGTGCGCGACGGGTCATCAGATATCCACCGGAAAACTGATGTTGGAGTCCGCAGACATCTTCAGATCGGGCGCTTCATCCGCCGCCGCCGGCTCGGGCTCGTCGGCGGCGGCTTCGTCAGTCGACCTGTCGGTCGATTGCTCCGCGGGCCGCGACTCCTGCGCACGCAGTGCGGCAAGGCTCGCGGCCATGACAAGTAGCGACATGAACACCGTCGCGATGATCATGCGCCAAGTATTGTGCATCGGCTGACTCATCGATTGAACCCTCTGTTACGGCGCGACGTAGCGCGCTACCCGGAATCCGAGCGTATTGCTTGGCCCACTTGCGCCATCGCGCCAGGCCAGGCGTAGATCAGACACGCTGCTGGTGCGCCAGTTCGCACCACGCATAACATGTTGCTGGCCTTCCGCGGGCCCGCGGGGATCGGTCGCGGCAGTGGCATCGACGTACGACGAATAAAGATCGGTCGTCCATTCCGACACATTCCCCGTCATATCGTAGAGACCGAGCGCATTGGCCGGAAATTGCCGCGGCTTCGCGATCGCGGCAAATTCATCGTGATAGTCAGGCAGCGCGACTCCCGCGACGTCGCGCGCCTCAGTTCCCGCCAGGTTGGCGATATTGCCGGGAACCGGCAGAGAATCTCCCCAGCTGTAACGATGCACCTTACCCTCAGCTGCATAGCGAGCAGCGTATTCCCATTCGGCCTCGGTCGGCAGGCGATACCCCACGCCGACCGGCGATTTCAAGGCCCAGCCAGCGCCCTGGCGCTGATACGCCTCCGGGAGGCCCTCCTGGGACGACAGCCAATTGCAGAACTCGACCGCATCGTTCCAGCTCACATTACTAGCCGCGAGCGTATCGATATCGAGCGACTGGCCAGCGACGAATCCCGAATTGTGGTTCGCCCGGAACTTGCGGAACTGTGCGTTGGTGACTTCCGTCACGCCGATATAGAACGGACGCTGCAAGGTGACGCGTCGCGAACCCTCGTTCGGACGGCGCCCCTGCTCGCGTCGTCCGCTACCCATCTGAAACACGCCGCCCGCCACCAGCTTGAGCGTGATACCACTCTTGGTTTCGATCGTCGCCGGCGCGTTGCCAACGATATCCCGCGGATCCACGAGATCGTATTGCAAGGTGCGATCGAGACCCGGAGCCAGGGCGAGCTCGGTCGAATACGACTCGAAGCCGCTCTTGCGCACTTCGATGCGCTGGCGCGCCGCCGGCAGGCGCAGCTCGAGCGGCGCAGTGCCGCGCGTTTCGCCATTGACTAACACCTCCGCGTCGGCCGGTTTGCCTGCGACGCGCACTGTAACCAAACGCGGCACGAGCTTCACACTGACAGTGCTCTCGTGGCCGGCCTCGGCGAACACGCGTCGCGTCACGCTGTCGTAGCCGGCGCGGGTGATTGCAACATCGTGCACGACGCCAGGCGATAGCTCCACTGTCAGCGGCGTCTTGCCGCGCAGCGCCCCACCGACCAGCACAGCGGCACCACTCGGGACCGAGCGCACTGACAACCGCGCGTCCGCTGCGCCGAGTTCAATCGGCCCAAGCAGCGCCTGCTCACCGGCTTGCACCACGACGCTCGATCGCCAGGCACGCACACCCGGCGCGTCGAGTTGGATACGGCGCACACCCGCCGACAACTCGAGCGTGAGCGGCGTATTGCCGAGCACCTTCCCATCAACCGTGACTGTTGCACCGGCCGGTACGCTCGCAATCTTCAGCACACCGAACGATGGCCGCATCGCAACTGTCACGGTCTGCGGCTCGCCGCGCCCAAGCACCTTGATGCGCGCGATCTGATCCAGGTAGCGCGGGGCGCGCAGGGTAAGCGTGCGATCACCCGCCGCGATCTCGACCACCGCCGGCACTTGCCCCACCTGTTTGCCGTCGACACTGAGTTCCGCAACCACACCGCCCGTATCGATGGTCACGCGTCCCGGCAATTTCTCGAGTTGCAATACCGCCTGCGATTCCACACCGCGTACCACGCGGACCGTCGTCTCGGCAGCGCGATATCCCGCTCGCTCAGCCCGCAATCGATGCACGCCCGGAAAAGCAAACAGCGTCTGGCCGGCATGCCACGCCAGCACGGTATCCGCCGCTCGAACTCGTGCATCGTCCGGGCTCAGCTTGAGAGCCACGCGCTGCACGAGGCTGAGTGCCAGAAAGGTCATAACTAACAACAGACCCGCCGCCCAGGCAGCGAACCGCCAGCGCGACTGACCTTTAACGGCGAGCACCGGTCCGACGGACGCGGCATCCAGCTGCAGCGATTCGTCCGGCTCGATCGCCGTATCGGCCGGTGTGGGCAACTTGACCGGCGCGACGCGCGTACCGGCTGGATAGATCGAAACGCTCGCTTCGGCCACGCCGAGTCGATCGACAACGAATTCAAGCTCTGCGCAACGGACGACGTCGTGCAGCGCCAGCGTCTGAGTCGTCTCGCAGGTGACGGCGTTTATGCGGAGCGCCTGATCACCGACCGCTCCCACACGAAGGCCGGCATCCGTCCAGACGAGGTGACAAGCGCTCGCTGATGTTGCTAGCGACGCAGCCGCTGCAGTCGTTCCGTCAGGCGCAATGAAGACCTCCTGATCGAAGCTGCGCTCTGCCTCGCCCGAGCGCACCATGATTCTGGGTGTTAGCGCAGCTGAATCCGAGAGCGTCTGCATCGCTAGCCGGCGCGAATGTTCAGATCGGTTCGACGCAACGGACGACGATCGTTTGAATATCCGTTCCTGGTGCGAGCGTGAATTCCCTGCGCACATCGCGATAGCCCGGACGACGCCCGATGATCGTGTACTGCCCCGGCTTCAACTCGAGCTCACGACGATCGAACGCGCCGAAGTAGCCAACGCGCTGAATTGCGACTTCCGTGGCATTGTCCGACTCGAGCGCGAGCGTCACCGGGCGATCGAACGCGGGCAGCAGCATCTCGATGCGCGAAATTTGCGAGCGAATGACGGGACCCTGATCGGGGAGCTCACGCGCACGCTGCAGGAGACTATCGGTTTCCTCACGTACGCCCGGGGCGGCCAGTCGTTCGGGCCGCTCGATCACGCTCTGCAGGCGACGCGACAAATCCGCGCGCGGTAAGGCACGCGCCTTGCCACGCTGCGCGAAGACCAGCGTGGGATCGGCAGCCAGCGCACGTTCGTAAAGTGCCAAGGCCTCCGTCCAGCGTTCTTCGGACACCATGCGGGCCGCAACCGCTTCGAGATCGGCGTCAGCAGCGCCGCGCGTCGCGCCATCGACCTGGGCGATCGCTTCGGTGACTTGAGCGGCGCCCGGACGGATCTTCCGAGCTCGCTCGAACGCGAGGCGTGCGCTGTTGGTACGCCCGGCCGACAGCGCCGCGAAGCCATCACCCATCGCCTTGGCAAACGCATCGTCGTCGGCCTTCTTGCGCATGGCTGCAAGACCACTGGTCGCCGCAGCGTTGCCGGGATACTTGCTCAGGAGCTGCCCGTACAGGCGTTCTGCGGCGTTCACATCGCCCGCTTGTGCGGCAGCCTCCGCTTGCGCGAGCAATGGCGCCGCATCTAACAACTTGGCCAGGTTGTCGAGACCGGCTCGCGCCCGCGTGTTATCCGCGTCGATTTTCGCCGCTGTCTCATACGCCTGGCGTGCTACCGACGCATCGGCTGCCGCCAAGGCACGGTCGCCGGCGGCCAGTTGCGCCTCGAGAGCCGCGGGTGCTTCAGCCTCGACGCTCGTCAGGTACTCCCCGGCAGCTCGCGCGGCAGACGTCGCGGCTTCGACATCACCCCGTTCGAGTGCGGCATTCGCTTCCGCGACCGACGATTTGGCGCGCGCGAAGCCATCGCCACTCCACAGTGTCGCGGCGCGCTGATCGAGAGCGTCGATCCGCTTGGCGAGCGCGGCGACGGCGGCCTCCTGCTCGGCAATTGCCGCGCGCCGCCGCTCGCGCTCCGCGGCAGCCTGTCCCGCCGAGACCGGCAATTCTGCGGTCGGCGCTGCAGCAGGCGGCGCAACAGCGAGTCGCGGCAACCAGTAGAACACACCGATCGCCGCCACGATGAGCGCCGCTCCGACGAGCCAGATGCCCGTGCGGGTAGCACGCGGCCGCGCCGAACCAGCCCGGAAAACATCTTCGATGTGCGGCAACGGCGCCTTTGCTACGGCGGCTAACTCGTTCAAATCGACGAGCGGCAGATCATCACGCGGCGCTCGCTCAGCGCCGAACACATCGACCACGATCGACTCGTTGTGCGTCGGGTCGGCGCGCCGGTCTTCTACGCGGCGTTCCGATGGTGTTGCGGGTCGAAGCTCGGGCCGCTGTTCGGGTCGTGTCTCTGGGTGGGCTTCGGGCCGCGGCTGTGTGTGCCGCTCTGCGCGCGCCAACGGCGGCTCGAACTTCGGGACGAATTCAGTCGGTTCATCGAGTGCCGCCAGCCGCGCGTCGTCTTCGTGATAATCGGACGTCGGCATCGGCAACGCCTGCGTAACGTTCAGGGCGTCAAGCGTCGTGTTCTCGTGCGGTCCAGGATAGCCGTCAGCCTCTTGCAGCGACTGAATCATCTCCGGCGACGCTGTCAAGGTGTCGTGCAAGACCGAGTTCAGTTCTGAAGCAACATCGTGCATCGTCGCCGGGCGCGCGGCGGGCCGCTTCGCCAACATCCGCATGACCAGTTGCTCGAGCCGCGGCGGCACCGGATACGCAGGGTTCAACGGCGCCGCGGGCTCGTTGCGCACGCGCGCGATGTCGAAATTCGGATAGAACGGCGGCGCGCCCGAGAGCAATTCATAAGCCAGCGCACCCAGTCCGTAGATATCATCGGCAGCGGTCGGCGGCTCGCCGGCCAGTTGCTGCGGGCTCGCCGTAAAAGGCGATCCAGGTAGCGCGTTATCAGCATCCCCCGTGACGGCCGCCGACCCAAAATCAGCCAGTAACACGCCGCGGCCAACATCGAGCAAGACATTGCCCGACTTGAGATCACGGTGCACGACGCCACGCGAGTGTGCGTGCTCCAGCGCCCGCGCCACTTCGATCAGGAGGGGGACGATGCGCGTGTAGCGCTGCCCGCGCAGACTCCGCAAGTCACCCCCTGGCGCATAGGTCATCGGCAAGACAGCGCTGCGTTCGTCGCGCACCGGCTCGTACACGCGCAGCACGCCTGGATGATTCAGCCGCGACGACAAGGTGAACTCGCGCTCGAGCACCTGCCACGCCGCGGATGAATGCGTGAGCTGCGGATACAGGATCTTGAGCGCGACATCCTGCTCGCGCACTTCATCGTATGCGCGCCAGACTTCGCCGAAGCCGCCAGCTCCGATCTTTTCGCGCAACACGAAGCGGCCGCACAGGCGTGCGTTGGCTTCATTCATAGTGACTACCGAACTCTAGGGAACCTTGGCCGTGGCCGATTCAGCCGACCCTGTCTCTTCCAGATAGATTTGCCGCAACAACTGACGCCATTCCTTGTACTGCTCCTCAGCGGTGCCGGTCAGGCGCAGCGTACGACCCTCGACTTCGACGACCTGCGGCGCGACCTCAGCCTGAAAGCTCTCGCTCAGTTCCTTGAGCGATTCGGCGTGCGTGCGTGCGTCCGAGAACTTCTGGATACCCGACAGCACCGCGGCTATGCCACCCACCGCGCCGGCCGTGCGCGCGGCCGACTGCACATTGCGGCAAGTATACGCATCGCCCGCACATTGGTCAGGCAGGAGTATCGACGCCAGTACCGCCGCAGCGCCCAAACCTGTGCGCATGCGCGCCGATGACCGCGCCCGATCTTCCTTTTCGATCTCCGTGTAACTCGTCTGCCGCCACCCGCCGTAGGACTCCTGGATTTTCTCCGCGAAGCTCGAATAGTAGCCGTTGACCGTATCGATCACCGCATCATCGCGCTCGCGAATGCTGTCGATACGCTGCGCGAACGGATCGTTAGTCGCAGGCAGACGCGTAATGTGCAGGATACCCTTCTTGTCCGGCGCCGCGAAACCGGTCATCGCTTCGGGTGCAATGTCGCTGGCGAATTTCAGACGTGACAGCCGCTGCAACTCCTGACGGTCAGCCGCTGTCAGCTTCTGACGCTCCGCGAGCAAATCGTTAGCGATCTCCACATAGACATTTTGGAATGGATCGCGCGCCTGCAGTGCCGCGGTGCTCTTGTAAGATCCGAGATCGGCCAAACTCTCATAGCGCTTGTTGTCGATCCATGTACGCCCGGCCGAATCGCGCGCGGTGATCCGTAACACCAACTCACGTCCGGTGGATTGGACGATCTCGCCCGTTACCAGCAAATCCACGAACTCCGCATTCTGTGGTATCACACGCACCGCGCCCCACTGCGCCGTGGACTCGAGCGTCTGGCGCAGCAGCGTCGGTAGATAGCGAGTTTCAGCCTTGCGCAAATCCGGATAGATACGCAGCTTGGCGAGCGCTTCCGTATCGGCGGCCTTGTCGGCCGGGATGCCCGTGGCGAATTCACGGATGCCGACGTCGAGCAGCTCGTTCTGGGGAATCTGCGCGGTCGCCTGTACCGCGACCAGTTTCGGCAGCGGCTTGGTGTCTTGCACCATGCAACCACCGATCAGCGCGGCAACGATGACGACCAGTGCGGCAAACATGCGGTTCATTGCTAACTCTTTCCTTGCGTATTGCGCTTGTACTCCGCGTATTCTTTCCAGAGCTTGTCTTTCAGCTCCGGGTCCGTCTCGCGCTCGGCGGCACGCCGTAGTCGACGCGCAACGATGTCGTCGTCGCTACCGTCCGGGATATCGCGGCCCGCTGCACCGCCGCCGCCGCCACTAGCCGATGGACCGCTGGAGTCGTTTTCCTTGCCAGGCTCAGCCGCTTTGCCGTCTCGATCGGACTTGAGGTCGCCCGGTCTTGCACCCACGGAGGCCGAGCGTGTATCGGCACCGTCCGCGCCAGTACTCTGCGACCCGGAGTCGCGGCCTGCGGCACCACCACCCGCAGCCCGATCCTGCGCATCGCGTTCTCGCGCCACGCGCTCTTGCTCAGTCCGTAGTGTCGTGTCGAACTCGCCTAACGACTGGTCCAGCCGTCGGTCGAGTGCCGCGCGGCGTTCGCCAGAGGTCTGTGCCCCGGCGCCAGCGGCGGCGCGATCGGCCGGATCCGCTGCGGCCGGGAGATCCGGCGATGGGCTGGCGCCCGTGCCCGGCATGCTCGACGGACTCGCGGCCGTGGGCGCAGCCGGCTCACTCGGCGGAGTCGCGCCGCTCGATGGCGCCGGCACACCGGGCTGACTCGGCACACCGGCCTGACTCGGGGCACTGGGTTGACTCGGGGCACTGGGCGGGGCAGGTTCGCGCGGCGGGCTGGGCGGACTCGGAACGCCCGGCGTGGAGGCCGGCGGCGTTGCGCAGCCCGCAGCCAGGACCGCCGCCAGCAGTACTACGCCAGCGACGAACGCTGATGGCCGGTCGGTCGTGCGCTGCATCAATTTGCCCCAGGCCCTGCCACAGGGACGGTGTCAGGCTGGCCGGCCGTGAAGAACGCGCGTAGCTCCTCCGACAGCCGATCGCAGGCGGCGCCCTCGACACGCGCGATGAACGGGATTGGGATCACGGCGCCCACGATCGCGGAAGTACCCGTGACATTGGTGCCAACCGTACCAGCGCTCCTGGCTCGCTGCAGATCCCAGATCGTGGCCTCGTAGTCAGACTCCTTCTCCCACCAGCCAAAGCCGATGCAGCCCGCCGCACCCGGTGCCGCACCACAAGCGAGGCTTCCGCCGCCGTCGGTCTTACGCGTGGAACCGTCCAGCCACACAACGTAGCGCACGCCGGTTTCCGCAATGCGCTCGCTGACTCCGGGTCGCGCAAGCAGGGCGGTCACCGCTTCGGCTTTGCTGGGCGCCGTACCGGGCTCGAACCAGGGAAACAGTTTGTCGACGAATGCATCGTTGCCGTGAACTTTGATCGCTTTGCGGCCTTGCGCCAGATGATCGCTGAGACAATCCATGAAGCGATCCTCGGCCGGCGCGCCTTCGACCTGCGGTTTTGCCAACACCACGATGGCCTCCGCAGCGGAAATCGGCGTCGAGAGCTGACGCGACTCCTCGGTGCGCGCATGCATGCAGCCGGACAGGACGAGCAGGCCCGCGCTTGCCAAGACAACGCTCCAGCAAGGGCCAAAGCGACGAATAGAATGTGCCACTGACGCCATGGTATTTCTCCCGTCAAAGGCGAGACGACGAACGGATCGACGACGCCCTGGGATTTGCGCCGTTAAACGCTCCCAGTATGCCACGGAGCCCCCAATATCGAGATAAGACAACGCCGGCTGGGCACGGTTCCGGCGGCGCAGAAAATCGTGCACGCGCCGGGCAGTCGCCGCTACCCGGCCGACTGCAATCGGTCACCGCGTGTCGGCTCAGTGGCAGGCGCCGGAAAGCGGTCGAGGTGTGCGAGCTGCGGAAACAACCACCGGTACGCGACAACGACCAGCAGGGTGCCGCAGGCGCCGACTACGACCGCCGGCACCAGACCCCACCAGCGCGCCGTGAGCCCCGACTCGAACTCGCCCAATTCGTTTGAGGCACCGACGAACATCGAACTGACGGCGCTCACGCGGCCGCGGATCCAGTCGGGTGTCTGCAACTGCACCAACAGCTGACGGACAAAGACGCTGACCATATCGCCGGCGCCGAGAAGAACCAGCGCGACCAAGGAGACCGCGAAACTCGTAGACAACGCGAACACCAGCGTCGCCAGACCAAATATGACCACGCCACCGAACATCCAGTTGCCTGCGTGCCGATCGATCGGCCGTGTTCCTAACCACACCGCCATCACGGCGGCACCGATTCCCGGCGCGGTGCGCAACGCTCCAAAGCCTGCGGGTCCGACATGCAGAACGTCGGATGCGAAAATCGGTAGCAGCGCGGTCGCGCCACCTAACAAGACAGCGAACAGATCGAGTGAAATCGCGCCAAACAACGAGCGCTTGTGCCAGACGAAGCGCAATCCTTCGAGCACATCCCGCAGTCGCCAGGCGACGACCGCGGTGCGCACGCGCACCTCACCAATGCTCGCCATGAGAATCGTGCTCGCTACCAGCAATGCCAGCGCTACACCATAGACCCATGCAACACCGGCGATCGCCAGGAGTCCGCCCAACGAAGGGCCCGCAATCACACCGACCTGAAAGAGCATCGCGTTGACCGACAATGCGCCCGGAAAAGCCGCGGGCGGCACCAGGTTCGGCGTCATTGCCTGGCTCGCGGGCATCCAGAAGGAACGCGCGACGCCGACGAGCGAGACCGCCAGAAACACGATCCAGGTCGCCCGGCTCTCGGTCAGCGTGAAGACGAGCAACATGCTCGCTGCTAATAACTCGAGCAAGTACGCGGCAACCATGATGCCGCGCCGATCCAGGCGATCCGCGACCTGCCCAGACGGCAAGATCAGCAAAATGAACGGCAGAAACTGGGCGAGACCCACAAGCCCGAGATCGAGCGGATCGCCGGTCATGTGCCAGAGTTGATAGCCGACGCCGATGGCCACCATCTGCCACGCCAGCGTGGCGCACAAACGCCCGATTGCAAAGCGTGCAAAGGGTCGGTGCGACAAGGCAACGAGCGCCGGCGACCGGCGTTCACCGCTAGGTGGCGAACTTTTCTGGGTCTGCATAGATGCGAGCGTGCATGTTAGCTGGTAACGTTGTCCCGTGGCGCAACTGGCGCCGCGTGGCCACCGGAATGTTGGCTGCAACCAGCATCGCTACGAGGTCTCCCATGGCAACACCCAAGATCACCCGACATTTCGCGACGATTCTCGACGGCCGCTGGGGTGACCGTCAGGTTCACTACCGGCGTTGCGGCAGCGGACCGCTCGTGGTGTTGCTGCACCAATCACCGCTGTCATCGCGCGACATGCTGCCGACCATGGAGCGCTGGGGGCGCCATTTCACCTGCATCGCGCCGGATACGCCAGGATTCGGGCTCTCGGATCCGCTCGGCGTCGAACGCGCCGAAGTTGCCGACTTCGCCCAGGCACAGATCGAGTTCTTCGATGCCATTGGCGTCAGCAAGGCCGCTGTTTATGGCTTTCACACCGGTGCAATGGTGGCGGCCGGCCTCGCACAGCATTTTCCGGAACGCATCATCTGTGCGGCTGCCAATGGTTACGTACTGCTGACCGAGCAGGATCGCGCCGATATTCTCGCTAACTACCTACCGTCACTCGAGCCCAAGTGGGATGGTTCGCATCTGACGTGGCTGTGGAATCGCATGCGTGAGCAGACGATCTTCTTTCCGTGGTACCGCAAGAGTCTCGCCGATCGGCTCGATTTCGATGTGCCGTCGCCCGCAGCGTTGCAGGCCGGCGCGCTCGACATGCTGCGCTCCGGCGATAACTACCGCGTCGGCTATCGCGCCGCGTTCACGATGCGTAGCGATCAGGCGTTGCGCGAAATGCGCGTGCCGGTGCTCGTCACCGCCGCCACGACCGATGTGCTCGCGGCGCATCTGCCGCGCATCCGGGCCAAAACGGCGAGCGTGACGGTGGCAGCGGGTGGCACGGCCGAGGAGACGCTCGATCTGATCGGACGCTGGTTGCGCAAGCACAAACTCACAACGGCGCCGAAGCTGCGCGACACTGCGCCGATCAAGGGCCGCATGTGGCAACAGATGCTGGATGTAGCCGGCGGCCAGCTGCGCATCCGCCGCAATACCGACGCTGTCGGACGACCCGTGATCGTGCAACATGACGCGGCGGGCTCGAGCGACATCGTCAAACCCCTGGCGCAGTCGTTCATCGGCCTGCGGCCCGTGATCGCCATCGATCTACCTGGCCACGGCGAATCGGACAACACCTTGCCGGCCGGTAAAATCACCGTGACAACCTATGCGCGAGCTCTGCTCAAAGCACTCGACGCACTCGACATCAAGCAATGCGATTTCATCGGCACCTGGGGCGGCGGCTTGGTGGGGCTCGAATTGGCGTTGCTTGCACCCAAGCGTGTCGCGCACCTCGCGCTGGCCGACCTGCTGTACTTCCCGGCCGCACTCACGGCGGAACTAAAGAAGAATTACACGCCCGAGATCAAGCCGAACTGGTACGGCGGGCACTTGCCACACGCGTGGATGCTGATGCGCGATCAAGGTCTGTTCTGGCCGTGGTACGACCGCACGCGCAAAGGCATCATCTGGAAGCCGCCTTACATCGATCCCGCCATGGTGCACGCGCGCGTCATGGAGATATTCAAGGCGCCGGAAATGTGGCGCATGGCCTACCAGGCGCATTTCGCCTATCCGACCAAGAGCAAGCTGAAGCAACTGAAGACGCCCGCTGTTCTGGTCGCACCGCGCTGGGATCCCAACATCGACCACACGCGTCAGGCGGCTGCCGACTTCCCGCAGTTCCCGTTCGGCCAGATGCCGGATGCGATGACGCGCTGGGGCGAGGAGCTGGTGCCCTTCTTTGACAGTACTGCGGAGTGAACCAGATGTTCGTGACTATCCTGCGTGCGCTGCTGCTAACAGCTTGCCCAGCTGCTGCTATGTTCGGCGCCACGCTCGCCGTCGAGGTCACGGCACCGACAGCGCTCAAGGCGCCAGTCATTGGCCACGATGTCACGCAGATTGGGCCCGACTACTACACGTTTCGCTATAAGGGAATACGCAACGTCTTCCTCGTGACCAGCGAAGGCGTGATCGTCACCGATCCGATCCAACCGGCCGCCGCGCGCGTGCTGCGCGAGGAGATCCGCAAGATCACACCGCTGCCGGTCAAGTACGTGGTCTATAGTCATGAGCATTGGGATCACGTGAGCGGCGGCCAGATCTTCAAGGATGAAGGCGCGGTGTTTGTCAGTCATGAGAACTGCCTCGCGCACTTCGACGATTTACCGAACCCGGACATCGTACGGCCCGATCGAACATTCAAGGGCCCACGCCACGACTTGACGCTGGGCAATCACACGCTGCGGCTGCGGTACTACGGCCGTAATCATGGCGACTGCTTGATCGTGATGACACCCGAACACGTGAACGTACCCTTCATTGTCGACCTCGGCACTGCCGGTGGCATGCCGCTGCCGTTCATCCCCGACTACTCACTGCATAATTGGGTTCGCACACTGCACGAGTTGGAGGCAGAGCCTTTTGAAAGCTACGTCGGTGGCCATGGGATACCGGTCGCGCCGAAATCGCGTTTGACCGAACGACGGGAATATCTCGAGGCGCTGCTGGCGGAAACCAAGCGCGAGCTCGACGCTGGCACGAGTCTCGAGCGGATTCCCGATGTCGTGGCCGAGCGGCTGTCACAGCGCTTCAAGCATCTGCGCAACTTCGAGCTGTGGGTGCGCGACAACGTCCGACGGACGATCACCTACTACAGCATGGGTTGGTGAGCAGCGGCCACGCGCGCCGAGCTAACTGAATGCCACTGGCCGGTTCATCGGTCGGTATTCGGCGGCACCACGGCCGTGGCTTGACGCCCGTTGCGCGTGCGTACCGCCTCGGCGACCTGCGAAGCCTTCTCCTTGACACGCTTGAGCCAGGCGCGAGCCCAGGCAAATTCGAGGCCGAGAATGCCAAGACCGATGGGAATCACGACGACCGCAGGCCCTGGCAGCACGATCATGGCGATTCCCGCCAGCAGAACCGTTCCACCGACAAGCGCCACCACGATGCGTTTCGCATAGCGGTACGTGATTTGCAGAGGATGCATGGGGTGTAACACAGCGCCTCGAAGTGGAGCGGTCGAGTGTACAACAGGCGTCGGCGTGTCAGGTCGCGCGGTCGAAAAACGTGCGAGCGATACCGGCAAACTCAGCGGCGTGCAGATCGAGGAAGCCATGACCCCAGTCAGCGCGCTCGAGGATGGCACCGTTCTTCAACAGCGGCAGTGCACGCCGCGTGTACTCCTGTAAGTCATCGTTATTGTTCAAAACAAGCACCGGCTGCTCGAGGCGAGGCAGCGCATCGGCATTGGAATACTGGAACGCGGCGCGATGACCAAAGTGGCGGCGCTCGCCGCCGCTGACGTGGGTACCGAAATAGCGCATCAAGTCCTGAGGTGTCTGCCCCGGCCCGCGCCAACGCATCAACTCCTGCCAATAGTCCGTCAGATGACTACCGTCGTCACGTATCGTCATCGGTGCGAATTCAACTCGCATCGCGCGCAGTTCATCCGGCGTGTAGATAGGCGTCGAAATCAATACCAGGTGCCGGACACGGCGAGGTTGTTGCAGCGCGAGCTCAATGGCGATCTTGGAGCCCGTGTGGAAGCCAATGCAATCAGCCTCCGGAATCGCGAGTATCTCGAGCATTTCGGCCATTGCAGTCGCATAGTCTTCGATCGAAGGCGGCTCGGTCGGTCCGTCGCTAGCGCCGTAGCCCGGCGTGTCGGGCGCCAATGCGAGACGATCCTGCCCCAGCTGCACGAGCAAGTTCTCGTAGATCGCCCCGGATACGGGACTCAGGTGAAAGCAAACCACCGGCCGACGCCCGCTCGAAGCAACCGGCTCAGCGATGCGCAGATGCAACTGCCCATAGCGTCCATCGAGGTACTTTCGCCTAACAGTCATAGGATTCACTCCCTGCCGGCCGGCAGATATTCGTCCAGCAATGCCGCCATGCGCGGCACCGCGGTCAGGAACAGATCCATGTCGCAATCCGGCAGATCAAGATAGGTGGCTTGCACCGGCAAGATTGCACGCGAACGCACCGACATCTCGTACACATCGTCATGTGGCACGAACGCGACGAGCCGGTGCCGCAAACTCGTTAGCCGAGGCGCTGCATCATAGCTGAAAACGCCAACGTATGCCTGTCCTGGATAAGGCGCTAACAGGTAGTCAAGCATTCTGCGCGCGACATCGGTCAAATCGTAGGGCGACTGCCGATACTGAAAACGTGCGCGCCATGCCGCGACGAGATGCGAGCCATCTTCCACGGGCACCACCTTGAGTTGAGCGAACGTCTGCATGCCATGCTCACGTTCCGCCGCCGTAAAGATCGGAATTGCGACGATG
>Ga0138256_10004726_pt1 | contig 14468 bp, 11 predicted proteins | sample KNB2016incub_MG_FD_105486 | JGI IMG/M metagenome (GOLD analysis project Ga0138256, IMG submission 105486) | Active sludge microbial communities from wastewater in Klosterneuburg, Austria - KNB2014incub_MG | ecosystem: Engineered > WWTP > Activated sludge > Unclassified | place: Austria... | reverse complement strand
AGGTGCTCAGATCATCTGCCTGCAGGAATTATTTGCTTCCTTATATTTTTGCGATGTTGAAGATTATGATAATTTTAAACTGGCAGAATCCATACCCGGACCTACCACAGAAATTTTGTCAGACATAGCTGCTGAACTTAATGTGGTGGTCATCGCCTCTTTATTTGAAAAAAGAACATCAGGGTTATATCATAATACTACAGCGGTCATTGATGCAGATGGCAGTTATCTCGGCAAATATCGAAAAATGCATATTCCTGATGACCCTGCATTTTATGAAAAATTTTATTTCACTCCAGGTGATCTTGGGTATAAAGTATTTCAAACCAAATATGCTAAAATCGGAGTATTGATATGTTGGGATCAATGGTATCCTGAAGCCAGTAGAATAACCGCCTTGATGGGTGCCGAAATATTATTTTATCCTACTGCCATCGGATGGGCCACGTCACAGGATGAAGAAACCAATGAAGATCAATATAACGCCTGGCAAATAATACAAAGATCTCATGCAGTGGCCAATGGTCTTCCTGTAGTAAGTGTAAACAGAGTGGGATACGAGCAAGATGGTGCCATGAAATTTTGGGGAGGTAGTTTTGTAGCAAACGGTCAGGGTAAAATTTTGTACAAAGCTTCTCATGAATCAGAAGAAACAAAAGTGGTAGCTGTAGATCTTGGGCAAGCAGATTCATTTCGTATTCATTGGCCATTTCTCAGAGATAGAAGGATAGACAGTTATTTACCGATCACTAAGCGATTCATTGATGAAGATTGATTTTACACCAAGAGAACTTGGATATTATTTTCCTGCAGAATTTGCTTCGCAACGGGCAATGTGGTTGTCCTGGCCTCATAAGGAAGCTTCATGGCCTGGGAAATTAAATGTAGTGTATGATCCTTATTGTGAATTTATACTTCGTATTGCGGATCATCAACAAGTCTGCATCAATGTAACAGACCAAAGGATGGAAAATGATGCCATAGATAAACTTTTAAATAGCACTTACGCAAACAAAGTTGGAAATGCTCTCTATTTGCTAGACAACATCACTTTTTATCATCATCCCACAAATGATGCCTGGTGTCGAGATCATGGCCCTGCTTTTCTGATCAACCCGGACACAAAAAGTAAAGCTATTATTGATTGGGGGTACAATGCTTGGGGAGACAAATATCCTCCTTATGATCTGGATGATGTTATTCCATCTTTGGTCGGGAAAAAATTGGGGCTGAAGGTGTTTCATCCGGGGATAGTTATGGAAGGAGGTAGTGTTGAGTTTAACGGCAAAGGAACATTACTGACTACTACTGCATGTCTTTTAAATAAAAACAGAAACCCACACCTTTCACAATATGAGATTGAACAGTATTTAATTGAATATTATGGAGTTGAACAAATTTTGTGGCTAGAGGAAGGTATTATAGGGGATGACACGGATGGTCATATTGATGATATAACAAGATTTGTAAATGAGGACACCGTAGTAACTGTAATTGAAAAAGACAAAGGAGATGAGAATTATGATATCCTGAAAGATAATCTCAAAGCTCTTAAAAAAATGAGACTTCCGGATGATAAACCACTTAATATAGTTGAACTTCCGATGCCATCCCCTGTCATTTACGAAGACCAGCGGTTGCCTGCTTCCTATGCAAATTTTTATATTTCTAATGAGAATGTGATTGTTCCTACTTTTAGAGATGATAAAAATGACGCGGACGCATTGGAAATTCTACAGGATTGTTTTCCTGAAAGAAAAGTAATAGGTATTGATTCAGTGGATATCATTTGGGGACTGGGAAGTTTTCACTGTCTCAGTCAGCAGGAACCTACTGTTTAGTATATTAAGATAAAATATACCTGACTTATTTGCCCAATAATTCTTCATCAAATAATTCCAGAATTCTTCGGTATTCATCCACCCAAGACGAGGTTTTGGTGAAACCGTGAGATTCAACTGGAAAAACTGCCAGATCCCAGTTTTTTTTCCCTAATTCAATGAATCTCTGGCTTAATCTGACTACATCCTGAAACTGTACGTTGTCATCCACCATACCATGCAGCATCACCAATCTGTCTTTCAGGTTTTCCGCAAAATAAATGGGTGAACTTCTTCTATATGCAATGGAATCTGTCTCAGGAAAATTCAGAATATTGGAGGTATATCCATGATTATAGTGTGCCCAATCGGTTACCGATCTCAAGGCTGCACCTGCTTTAAAAGTACCCGGCTCTGTAAGCAATGCCATCAAGGTTATGAATCCCCCATACGATCCACCATAGATACCAACTTTATTTTTGTCAATGTGGAGTTTATCGACCAGAAATTTTTTCCCATCCAACTGATCCGAAAGATCCAATCCTCCCATATGTCTGTATATTCCTGTGCGCACATCTCTTCCGTAGCCATCGCTGCCTCTATAATCAATGTCAAGAACGGTGTAGCCTTTGTCGGTTAGTAAGTTATGAAACATATACTCCCTGTGGTAACTACTCCAGTGATTATGGGCATTCTGAAGATAACCGGCACCATGAACAAAAATGACAGCAGCTTTATTTTTACTCTTTGATTTTGGCTGATAAAGTCTGGCATAGACCTCTTGTCCATCCTTAGCTTTGAATGTAATCACATCAGGTTGTCTCCAATTATATTTTTTAAATGCTTCAGTGGTAGAATGGGTAATCTGTTGAAGAGTAGGGTTGGATTTGTTTTCTGCTATAAATAATTCCCAAGGTTGATTTTTATAGGAATATCTGATCAAAAAGCTTTTTTCATCAGGCGACAATTCTACTTCATGTGCACCATCTCTGGTAAGAACACCGTTCATTTTTCCGGTGGCAATATCCAGCCTGTAAAATGATCTGTTTCCGGGGTGAGTAGTGTTGGTAGTGAGATAAAAGGAATTACCATCATTTGAAAGTGTGACATCCCTGACTTCCCATTTTCCATTGGTGAGTTGTTTTTTTTGCCCTGAAGTCAAGTCCATCAAATATAGATGAGAATAACCCGATGCTTCGGATTGAAAGAATATCGTACTGTCATCACGTAAAAATCCTAAAGTTCCGCTGCCGTATCCTATCCCGGGTCCATTGATCCATGCTTCATCATGCTGGTGATCCAGCTCACTTATATTACCTGTCAAAAGGTCTATGCTTATGATCCATCGATCTTTATTGTCCTGACTTCTGATCTCCATTACTGTCCTTGATCCGGATTTATTAAATACAGGTCGTCCTTGTTCGATCGGTTTCGCTTTATTTTCTTTTTCTTTCAGAGCAGGATATTCATGGTAATAAGCCGGATGGGCATTGATTCCTGTCAAACCATCAAAGTTAATCACATAAAAAGTATCTTTTTCCACATTGTATATCCAATATTTATTATCTCCCAGATTATTTACGGATACTTTAGGTCTTGCATTCACATTTTTAGTATATCCGTCATCCTGAATAAAATGTTCCACTTTTGTAGGCGCAGCTTTGGGATAATCAGACAATTGAAAGCAAATGAATTTTCCATCAGGAGAAGGAGTTAAGTTATTTAGGAAATAAGGATCATAAATATATTCTCTGGGGAAAAATTCAATATTTTCCTTAGAGCGGTTTTCGTTCCAAACTTTTTTAGTTTCCGAGTCCTGAATAAATGTAAATAGCTCTTTTTGCTGCGTTTTTAGAAAATTATCTTTAGCAGGTTTGTCAGCTTCTTTGCTTTTTTTGAAATTTGTAAGCTGAATTATGGAGACTTCACTGGTATTCATTTGGTAGATATTGTCTCCTTGTTGAAAATAAATCACATTTTTATCTGTGCCCCGGCTTAAATTATTCACTTTGTTGGATGAAACATACACCTTTTTAGTTGTTTTATCTTTTTTGTTAAAAGAATAGATTCCACCATTTTTTAAATAATAGATAGTTTCATAATCTTGTTGATTTTTGAAGGGTATTGATACATTTTCCTTTTGGTCGGCTGGAAGTTTTTCAGGTTTTGCCATACCATTTTTCCAATAGTAAGTACTACTGCCAGGTTCATTATCAGGATTCCAGTTAAAATATATAGTGCTTCCATCGTAAGACCATTGAAAACGCGTAGGCGAGTGACCTATAAATTCATCTCCTTTCATTATTTGCTCCAGGGTTAAACTCTGCGCTGAAGTATGTATAAAAAGTCCAAAAGTGATCAGAATTGACATTAATGATTTCATATAATATTTGAATTATTTAGGTTATAATTGATTAGTCATTCAGGTTGTTTGGAAACTTTTTACCAGACATTGATTAAATACTCTCTCTATGCTGCTTTTTTCCACGTCATTGCCTATAAAAACAATTTTACTTTCTCTTTTCTCATTTTCACCCCATAAACTACCTTCTTCTATTCTATAGCTCTTATATACCGACTGAATTATCATTCTGTTATCCATATCCGGAATATCAAGAATACCTTTTATACGATATATCTGATGTTTATTTACATGAAGCAATAACATAAGCGTATGTCTGAGATGTGCAAAATCAAAAGGTCTGTCAAAAACTAATGTAAAAGTTTGTATTCCTTTATGTTTATGTTCGTGGAGGTTAGAAATTTCTTTATTCTTTTTTTCGGTCCTATCTTTGGATTGTCCTGAAAATTCCAAAATCTCTGAGTGCGAAAAATGACCTTCAATGCCTTCAAATATTTTTGCAAAAGGATTGAGTGCCCGAATAAGAGTTCGCAAATCTTTAATCTTAGTAGCATCAGAAAGATCACATTTATTCAGTAAAACGATATCTGAAAAAGTCATTTGTCTTCTGGCCTCATCCGTATTCTCAAGACTCTGTTGCATATTTAAAGCATCAGCCAGGCAGATGGTATTTTTGAGTTCATAGTTTTTATCCATAAAACCACCTGTCCAAATGGTCTCAGCTACTGCCGAAGGATCTGCTATTCCTGTAGTTTCTATGATTAATATGTCAAATTCGCTTCTTCTTTTTTCAAGATCAAAAAGCAAATCATATAGTTTTTCATTCAGATTACAACATAAACAACCAGCAGTGAGTTCCATCACATCTTCTGCACTGTCAATAATTAATGCTCCATCAATATTGGTTTTGCCTATTTCATTCTCTATGACAATGATTCGCTTATTCGGTTGATAATGAATGAATTGATTTAGAAATGTGGTTTTACCTGATCCCAGAAATCCCGTGATGATATATACTGGTATTTTGTTTGTTGGCATAAAACAGTAGAGTGAATATGATGTTTAGATACGTCAAATGTAGAAAAAATGTCTGTGTAAAATACATTTTTTAACTATTATTTAGAATGTTAGGATAATACTTTTTGCGAAATGATGAAGTTTATCCGATCGACTTAATATTAATACTAAAAATTAATTGGTTGGCGAAAAGACCATAACTAATGATATTATCAATATCTTTGTGCCACATAATCCTGGGATTAATTCAAATTTCCAGACCTATATTGGTCATCTCATCTTCTCTATAAAAAAAGAAAATCAATACTTTAAATTGAATACCAGCAAAAAGCAACCATATTCAAGTTGTATTTTGTATCAAGTCTTTTAAAGTATTTCTTTCCAATAATAATGTCAAAATTAGCTGCTGAAAACAAATTTTTTGACTTGTCAGATTACGGCAGACCCACGGCACGATGGTGGGCTAACTATCTATCTGAGACCAATGTAACTCCAGTCCAGGTGACCCTGGTTTTTGGATTATGCGGTATTGCAGCTATTTGTTCCATCCTATTTGGATATTATTGGTTTGCTGCTTTTTTCCTTATTCTTAAATCTATAATTGATGCAGTTGATGGAGAATTGGCCAGATTGAAAAAAACACCATCCTATACAGGTAGATATCTGGATTCTATATTTGACAGCATTCTTAATTTTTTATTTCTTCTTGCAATTTATAGTGTGACTGAAAGTTCTTTTTATTTAATGGTAGTTGCATATCTGTCCATGCAGTTACAGTGCAGTTTGTACAATTATTACTATGTTATTTTAAGGAATGCAACATCTGGCAGTGATATGACAAGCAAGATATTTGAGCAAAAAGTACCGCAGGCTTTCCCGGGAGAAAATCAAAAAACCGTCTATATTCTTTACCATGTTTTTAATGCACTGTATTTTGTATTTGACAAAACAATTCAACTTCTTGATCCCAAAGCATACAAATCAAAATCTTTTCCTTCCTGGTTTATGACATGTATTTCTATTTATGGACTTGGTTTTCAGTTGCTTATAATGGGTGTTATGTTGATTGTTGGTTGGAGTATATGTATTATTCCATTTTTTATTGGATATAGTATTTTGATTTTATTATTTGTGTTTATCAGACGGAATATTTTGTAATTGTGTTTGACAGACTAATAATTCGATTTAGCTCCATTCAATCTTTTTTGCAAAAATAACTCTATCCATTTTTAACTAATAATTACCTTAATGACCAAAAGATCGAAGGGTGCAATACTTTTTGGTGTATTTTATCAAAGTCTGTATAACATCCATACCCAAAATGAAATTGTAATGAAAGCTTCAATAATCTCAAGTCAAGATGTTGGGTGATAAAATAACCTGTATTAGAGATAAATCTTGATCACTTCAACATTACGATGCTAAAAACATTCCGTCACTTGGTGGAAACTAATATTTATCGAACTCTTGAAAAATGCTCCATTTCAACAAGAAAAATTTCCTGTTCAACATTATTTTTGTTTTCAAACCATTAAAATAACTAAATTTGTGATAAATAAATGAGTGAAATTCATGAAATTGAGTGATTTAGCAAACAAAATTTACAACAATATTTTTTCTACAAGGGCAGCGGGATTATATATGCTGATTTTTGCAATCGCAATAGGTGTGGCTACTTTTATTGAAAACGATTTTGGTACAAGTTCAGCTCAGGATATGATTTTTAAATCAAGGTGGTTTGAGCTTCTTTTGATTTTATTTGGAGGTACTATTTTGGCCAATATTTTCAGATTCAGGATGATACAGCAGAAAAAGTGGGCTTCACTTACCTTCCATGGTGCTATTATCATTATTATTTTGGGTGCAGGGATTACCAGATATTTTGGTTATGAAGGTATGATGCATATTCGAGAAGGGAAATCGTCTGATTATTTTTTATCGACAGAAAGTTTTTTGAAATTTAAAGTATTATTTGGAGGAAAGTCGTATTCTTTTGATGAACCGGTGTACTTCTCTAGACTGGGAAACAATGATTTTTCAGGCCAATACCAGATAGGACCAAATATGTTATCTGTTAAGCTCAAACAATTTATCCCCAATCCAATCGAAAAAATAGAAGAAACTGAAGGTGGAAAACCTGCTATGAAAGTTGTAGTTGCTGGTAAGGGTGGGAGAGAAGAGATTTTTGTATATCAAGGAGATAAAGTAAATATTAATGGTGTGAATTTCAACTTTACTGATCAATTGCTTCCAAATGCATTTAATGTTATTGTACGTAATGACTCACTTTTATTTTCAACAGATGTTCCGGTGATTCAAACAGTCATGGCAACTCAAAAAACGGATACCATTGTGCCGGCAGATTATCGTCCATTAATGTTAAGATCTATGTATATTTGGAATAATTCAGGTTTTGTAATAGGTGATTTTCGATCTTCTGCAAAAGTAACCCTTGCATCTGATGATCAAAAAATGAAAAATGAAAGCATGGCAGGTCTATTGCTTGAAATTTCAAATAATGGCATAAATAAGGAAATAGTCGTAACCGGTCGAAAAGGAGATGAAGGACAAGCAAAAGTGGCTGATTTTGGGGATGTACAGATGGCAGTCAGTTATGGGGCAAAACAAATCAAAGTTCCATTTTCTTTACAGCTTAGAGATTTTATTATGGAGAGATATCCAGGTACAGATAATCCATCTTCTTATGCCAGTGAAGTTACATTAGCAGATCCCGCCAAAGGGGTTAATAAAGACTTTAGAATTTATATGAATAATATTCTTGACTACGGTGGTTACAGGTTTTTCCAGTCGTCATTTGATCAGGATGAACAAGGGACATATTTAAGTGTTAACCATGACTTTTGGGGGACTTGGGTTTCATATATTGGCTACATTTTATTGACTATTGGAATGATGATGACATTTTTTAGTAGAAACAGCCGTTTTACTGCACTAATAAAAAAATTGGATCATGAAAAAAATAAAACTACTTTTTCAGCGATTGTAGTGATGTCTTTTTTGTCACTCTTTATGATTACTGATACCTTTGCTCAGTCAGCTCCACCGGTAGCTGATGTAAGTGAAGCACATGCTGCTGAATTTGGTCGCCTCCTGGTGCAGGATCACAGAGGGAGATTCAAGCCGGTTAATACCCTAACTGGTGAGGTTTTGCGGAAAATTGCTAAAAAAGAGAGTCTTTTTGGCATGACTTCTGATCAAATATTTTTGTCCATGATGAAGTCACCTGAAAAGTGGGAAAATGTTCCACTCCTTCACATCGGTATGCATCCTGAAGTTCAGAAAATTCTGGGAACAAACGAAAAGCTGATCAGTTACAGGCAATTATTTAATAACGAAGGCCAGTATTTGCTGAGAGAAGCTGTGAGGCAGTCTCAATCAGTAAATCCAAAGGATCAGGGTACATTTGAGAAAGCTGTCATTAAATTGGACGAAAAAGTGAACATTGCCAATATGATTTTTTCAGGTAGATTATTAAAAATATTTCCTGTTCCAGATGATCCAGCGAATACATGGATATCACCCGCAGATGTGAGGGAAATGAAAATGCCACCATCAGAAGTTTTGGATATGTTTGAAGTTTTTTCCTCTTATTTACTTTCGGTCAGTGAAAGCAGTAAAACAGGAGATTATAGTAAAGCAGAATCAATGTTGAAACAGTTGTCTGATATTCAGCAGAATAAAGGTAGTCATATCATTCCATCTTCTTCAAAGATAAAAGCTGAACTTCTCCTGAATAGTTTGGACGTTTTCGGTCGCCTGAGGAATGTTTATGGAATATTGTGCCTTGTATTATTGGGCTTCTTTTTTTATTCTGTTTTCAATGTGAAATCGGATGTTGGACGGTATACACTATGGGCATTCTATGTTATTTTGGTTCTTTTCGTATTTCATACGGTTGGATTAGGATTGCGATGGTACGTATCCGGCAGAGCCCCGTGGAGCAATGGCTATGAATCCATGATTTATATCTCCTGGACAACCATGCTGGCGGGATTGTTCTTTTCCAGAAAGTCGTTGGGCGGTATGGCTGCAACTACTGTACTTGCTGCCACTATTTTATTGGTAGCGGGTATGAGTTGGTTGGATCCGGAGATCACTCCTTTGGTTCCGGTACTCAAATCCTACTGGCTGACCATTCATGTATCATTGGAAGCGGGCAGTTATGGTTTCCTCATGTTGGGAGCGGTAATCGGTATGCTTAATCTTGTGTTGATGATCATTACCAATGATAAAAATAAGGAAAATATATATAGAACGATAAAAGAATTGACCATCATTAGTGAGATCACATTATTGGGAGGATTATTTATGGTTAGTGTGGGTACATATCTTGGAGGTGTTTGGGCCAATGAATCCTGGGGTAGATACTGGGGATGGGATGCTAAAGAAACCTGGGCTCTGGTGACCATTCTGGTGTATGCCTTTATTTTGCATATGAGATTTATTCCCGGATTGCAAAGTGTCTATGCTTTCAATTTTGCATCTCTTTTTGGCTTTGCCACAGTAATCATGACCTATTTTGGGGTCAATTACTATCTATCAGGGTTACATTCCTATGCGGCTGGTGATCCCGTTCCTATTCCACCTGCTGTCTATTACACTGCGATAATTCTTGGGGGAATCAGTTTATTGGCATTCATAAAATGGAGAAATATAAAACATGTTTAGAAAAAAGTAATAAGAAAATTTCAGACCTTTATAAGATTACATTCAATCTTGGTTTTTTCTTCTTTCTGTTGTACCAAGTTGAAATTTCCAATGTGAAGTGGTCTGGATTTTATTTCAGTTGTTTTATATTGGTTTTATTGGCATCTAATAGTTCGGTATTATTTGTGTATTTAAGGACAAATTTTTCCAGCTCTATCAGATCAATCTGGTTGGGATTTAGAGAATATTTTTTTAACATTTTTAGATAAGATGTATCATTCTCAATTCTTTGCTGTATTTCTGCTCTTTCTTTAGTAATATCGCCATGTCCTTGTATTAAAATGTGTACATCACTAAATTCAGTGAATATTTCCATTGCTTTTTTTAAGGTTGTTGTGTAGCTTTCGAAATTATCATCGATGAGAGGTATTTCAATATTGCTTAAATAATCGCCGGCAACCCAAAGATTTTTTTCTGGAATTATCATAAATAACCCATCCTTTGAATGTCCAGGTGCATTGAAAAAAATGCATTCAAAATTTTCGATAGAATAAGAATAGTAATCCTTTTCTATGACAATATCTGTAGCAGGATAAACAATAGGGTAATCTCTGGAAATATAGTATTTACGGTCAAATTCCAGTATTTGATCCAGAATCTCATTTCTATTTTCATTTTTCACAAAGGCAACCGTTGCAATTACTTTAGCTCCGGGAAAAGCACCATACCCAATGATATGATCAAAATCTGAATGTGTGAAGAGTAAATATTTTTGATGATCATTGTAATTCAGTGTGATATAATTTTGTAAATATTCAATTTCTATCGGTAGCCAGTTTGGATCTATGATTAAAATTGATTCACCCAATTCTATGATGGTAGAGGTGGTTCTATACAAACTGCTTTCGAAAACGGTAATTCCATTATGTTTAAATTGTATTTTCATATTGTATAATCAAATGATGAAAAATTGGCGGCCTCAGTATTAATGAGCACCGCCAAGGTTCACAATTAATTGTGCGGGTTATCTTAATGTTTCTGCAAATTCAGAGTAAATATATCCAATGTCATGAGATAAATATAACATTGGAATATAAAAAGCTGAAAATGTTATAAAAACATTATAAAAATAGAATTTTTGCAAATTCATGTTGTTGTATTTTTTTTAGTTGGGGATAAATTGTTTTCTTTGCACCCGATTTCGTAAACCTAAAATATAATTATTATGCGATACTTTAAAATTTCAATTATTGTATTTACATCTTTGATCATGGCATCAGGTTGTGTAAGTAAGAAAAAACTAAATGAAGCTAATGCAGCATTAGAAGCACATAAAAACTTATTGTCCAGATGTGAAGAAAGAAATAAGGAACTGGAAGGCCAGGTTTTGGATCTTACCAAAAAACTTGAAATGGCGAATGCCAATTTGAAAAAAGCGAATGATGAGTTGGCTTCTGCTAATGTAAAACTCAAATCCTTAGAAGATCAGCTTTTAGTGATGAGAAGCAGTCAAAATAGCTTACTTGACCAATTGAATACAGCTTCAGTAATAAATAAATCAGGTGCTGAAAGTATTAAAAAGTCACTTGAGGCGATTAGTCAGCAAAGCCAGTATATCAAGGATTTGACTAAGACTATGCAGTATAAAGATTCAGTAAATCTTGCACTTGCATTGAATCTTAAAAAATCACTCAGCGACTTTAATGATAGTGATGTATCCATTGAAGTGAAAAAGGGAGTAGTGTATATCTCATTGTCTGACAATATGTTGTTTAAGACAGCATCGGCAACTATTAATTCAGGAGCAGACAAGGTACTTGCAAAAATTGCAGGTATACTTAATGATCAGAGTGATCTTGATATTCTTGTTGAAGGTCATACAGATAATGTTCCGATTGCTAATGAGTGTTTGAATGACAACTGGGACCTAAGTGCAAAAAGAGCAACGGCTGTTGTAAGAACTCTTCAGACAAAGTATAAAGTTAATCCGACCAGAATGACAGCAGGCGGAAGGTCAGAGTTTGTTCCTAAAGCTTCCAATGCCAATGCAGCAGGAAGAGCTGAGAACAGAAGAACTGAAATCATTGTTCTTCCTAAACTAGACCAATTCTTTAAATTAATGGAAGCCCCAAAAGGCCAGAAATAATCCATATTTTGGTAAATTTTAAAAAGGGCAGGGATTTATTTCTGCCCTTTTTTTATGCGCCAGTAAAGCTTATTTAATTTTCATTTGTAGTTTGCTATTGTTTTAAGATAATTTTTGGATTGTCAAAAGGCATAATAAAGAAAATCACACGTTAATAAACTTTTTACTATCTTTGTCTTTATGGACAATATGGTATTTTTTAAATATAAATGGTTTAAGTGGCACAATTAGGACAAATTAATCATCTAAAAATAGTCAGAAAAGTAGATTTTGGCTTTTATCTTGATGGAGAAAATCTTGGGGAAATACTGATGCCTAAGAGGTATATTTTTCCTGAGATGAAAATAGGAGATACTATCGATGTTATGGTCTATCTGGATGGTGAAGAGCGATTGCTTGCCACAACTGAAATTCCTTTTGCCCAGGTGGGTGATTTTGCTTATTTGAAAGTAAATAAAATTGAAAATGTAGGTGCTTTTTTGGATTGGGGACTGAGCAAAGAGTTGCTTGTACCATTCAGTGAGCAAAAGGTAAAGATGGAAGAAGGTAAGTCATATGTTGTTCATGTGTACATTGATAAGATCACAGATCGGATTACAGGCAGTATGAAACTCGAAAAATTTATCAATAAAGAAAAACCTGAATACACTATTAATCAGGAAGTTGATCTACTCATATGGACTTTGACAGATGTAGGATATAAGGCTATTATTAATAACCAACATATCGGAGTGATCTATAAAAACGAAATTTTCCGAAAGATCAGTAATGGTCAAAAGATGAAGGGGTATATAAAAAAGATCAGAGATGACGACAAAATTGATTTGACGCTTGATAAAATAGGATACACCAAAATCGATAGTTTTGCCCAACTAATTTTAAATGCAATAGAAAAATCAGGAGGATTTTTGCCTTATAACGACAAAACTGACCCCGAAATCATATACAACATCTTTGGCATTAGTAAAAAAGTGTTCAAACAAAGTATTGGAAACCTTTTTAAACAACGTTATATTGAAATTACACCAGAAGGAATCAAAAAATTGTCCTGATCAAGCCTTTGTTTTACCTTTGTACTGATCTGTCATTTCCTTTGAAATAGCACCTGACACCACTCTGATGTGGGTTTTACTATCCAACTCCAACGTTATTACATTATCTTCAATCTTGTTGATCTGACCTATGATACCACTGGTCGTCACCACTTCGTCTCCTTTTTTCAAATCTGAAGAAAATGCTGATTGTTCTTTTTGCTTTTTTATTTGAGGTCTGATAAAAAAGAAATAAAAGAAAGCCAACATTAATGCAGGAAATATAAATCCTAAAACACCACTTCCGGAGGATTGTAATAAAAAAGATAAAATCATTTTACTTAAAATTTAATTTGAGTGCAAATATAGATTAAAAACTGAATTATCTTTTAACTTTGACTTCATTTACCAGTCTAAGCCGAAATTTTATACCTATGGATGATTTGCAGTTGTGGATACGGCTCAAAAAAGGTAACCAAAATGCGTTTAAAGAAATTTATGACCTTCACGCAGGAAGCCTTGAAAATTATGCTAAAAAGTTTACTTCAGATATTGAGCTGATTGAAGATACCATTCATGATATATTTGTGCAGATATGGCAAAAGAAAGAAAGCCTTAGTGACACAGATTCTATTATCAAGTATTTATGTGTGACGCTTAGACGTGAATTGATCAGGAGAATTGAGAAGTCCTATAAAACATCGGGTTTGGATTATGTAGAGAATCAGGACACAAATTTTGATTTGTCTATCGAAGATATTCTAATCCAGGATGAAACCAACGAAAAAAATAAAACGATGCTTCAACAATCTTTTGAGTTCCTTAGCAGCAGACAACGTGAAGCCATTTATCTTAAATATTATGAAGAATTGTCATATGAAGAAATCTGTGAGATCATGGATATCAATTATCAGTCGGTTAGAAATCTAATTTCAAAAGGAATCATCGAATTGAGGAAATTTATTGTGATGTGGTTTCTTTTTTTGTTGATTGCCTTATATCATTAATAATAAGAACGAAAAAATGAGTACAAAACCAAATCAAAACACTTACATCTATAAGACACAGATTTAATCGCTTATGAGTAATAGAGATTTACACAAATTCCAACACGATCTCATGGTTAATGAGTCATTTATCAGATGGGTGAAATCCGAATTTCAGGAAGATGATGACTATTGGTCCGATTTCATTGATGAGAATCCGGATCATGAAGCAGATATTAATGCCGCAATAAGATTTGTTCTATCCATGAGTTTCAAAGAAAATTCATCTATCGATAAAAATAAATTATGGGACCGAATAGCTGCTTCCACGGAGACAACTCAAAACACCCGCGGGAAAGTGATAAATTTAAAATCTTTTAAATATGTAGCCGCAATATTTGCTGCCGCTTGTCTTTTATTCTTTTTTATTTTTAGATT
>Ga0138256_10004725_pt1 | contig 14469 bp, 12 predicted proteins | sample KNB2016incub_MG_FD_105486 | JGI IMG/M metagenome (GOLD analysis project Ga0138256, IMG submission 105486) | Active sludge microbial communities from wastewater in Klosterneuburg, Austria - KNB2014incub_MG | ecosystem: Engineered > WWTP > Activated sludge > Unclassified | place: Austria... | reverse complement strand
GACCCCCATCGCCCGATGCATCCGTCTTCTCTTGGGGCGGCACGAAAATGCAGTCGATCAGCACCCCGCCAAACGGACGCCGAAAAACCTCCACCCCACACAAGCTCGACGCCCCCACCGTCTCGCCGTGAAATGCCCCGTCGAGCGCAACGAATCGTTTGCGTTCAAATTGTCCTTCGTTGTACCAGAACTTCAGCGCCAACTTGAGCGCCACCTCCACCGCCGTCGAACCGTTGTCGCTATAGAAAACCTTCTCCAAACCACGCGGCGTTACCCGGACCAACTCCTCAGCAAGAAGCGCCGCATTCTCGTGCGTCACCCCTGCGAGCGACGTGTGACACAGCGCCTTCGCCTGCCGCTCGAGCGCTCCGACCAGCCGCGGATGATTGTGCCCAAGCGTCGCCACCCACCAGCTCGAGTTGCCGTCCAGATAGTTTGTCCCGTCGATATCGTACAGACGTGACCCTTCGGCTCGGACAATCACCAACGGATCCACTTCCGCCACGTACCGATCCATCGACGTGTACGGATGCCAAACGTACGTCTTGTCCGCTCGTACGATCTCTTCGCGAGTCACCGTGGTCATAGCGAGCCCATGATCCTTTCTTTGTCGATGTCGCAAGGAAGGCAAGTCAGGTTTCAAGAAACGAACCGGGGCTCGAGCGAATCACACCCAGCCAAACGGAACGGTCGTCACCGAGACGCCATCGATGTCGCTGGTGCCAGCAAAGTCCGTCAAAACCGATTCGTCTTCCACTGGGGCAAACACCACGAGCGTCGAAACGGGCAAACCAAGTTGTTTGGCATAACCTGCCGCTTGTCGACGATGATCGGTCAATTGCGCGGTGGTGACGAGGCTTTTGATTTCGATGACGGCGGTGTGCGTCATTGTTTTCAACACCAAATCCACTTTGCCGTTTCCGGTGGGAAACTCGGGGGCGACGTGGCACTTCTGCCCAATGAGCGCATTCAGAAGCCATGCATAAAGATGAAAATGCCCCACCGCTTCCGTGTAATGCAAATCCTGCCGCCGTGGCTGACCCACCCAAGGATCGATCCCTTTCGTCTTCAGTCGCTTCAAGTAGCCGCGATACCGTTCGAGCAGCTTCGGCGCATCGATGCCTTGGGGCGTGAATACATCCGCCAGCGCATCACCCATTTCAATCGCCAAAATCGGGCCCTTGTCGCTGAACATGTCATCGGTCAGCGCCGCATACAGCCTGCGCTGCACGAAAGGAGACGAAAATCGACTCACATAAGCTTTGCGTCCTGGTTTTTCTGGAGCGTCCACAATGGCTTCGTCGATGATGCCATTCGTGAATAAGTAGTTGCACCAATCCTTGTCCATTGAAAACGGCACATTCGGATCGGTGAACAACCTGAGCACCCACGCGCGATAGTCGCCTCGCGCTTTCTTGACCAGATTGAGGATGGTGTTGTTGAATTCGACAGCCAATGCACGAGCGTACACACGTTGCCAAAGATCATCGTCGATTGGTTTGTTTTGACCCGGATTGTACTTCTCCGTAAGCAATTCGCCAAACCAGCTCACCAATCCCGGTTGGCCTCGCGTGGATTCGTAGACCGCATTCACGACGTCCGGCTCGATGACCTGACCACTCTCGGATTGGTATTGCCGAAAGAGTTCGACGACTTCATCGTAGGTGAGATTCGGGATTTGCAGCGAGCGCTGAACATTGAATGGAGATCCTCGGGGGCTGTCGACCCCCAACACGGCGCGCACGCCAATGAGCGCCAGGCCGTGGAGCCAATACCGATCGCGAGCCAAATACATTTTACGAAAGCTCGCGACGAGACGATCAATGAGCTTGGGCGGCAGACTATCGAATTCGTCGAGCAACAAGATGACGGGGCGGTCGAAGATGCCTGCGTCTTTTCCGAAAAGTCCTCGAAAGGCTTCCCACTTATGGGGTGCCGGTACGTCGATTTCGAATGCCTCGTCAAACAATGCCGGAACGACCTCGAGAAACGACGTGAGCGGTTTCTTGGCTTCGTCACCCTCGATGACGCTTTGCAGCGTGATGACACCAACGACAAACCGATCACCGTATTTTTCGCGAATCGCCTTGACGGCCTCACGCATGACCCATGTCTTGCCGGTTTGGCGAGGTCCCCAGATGGTGAAGTAGTGACCGCCCTTGTCCGGCTTCTCGCCGACGAGTTGTTCAACGCAACGATCGACAAGCGACCGACGTTCATTTGCGAAGTGGATGTCGGAATCGACCGGCCCGTAGGAGCTGAAGTGACGCATCGCGGGCCACTGTAGCATCGAACGCGCCACCGCAACGCGCACGCACGAAGTTTGCCCGATTCACCGTTTGTCCTTCACCCCTTTTTCGTCGACATCGCACGCCGCAACTCGGGAGGCATCGGCGGCAGCGAGCTCGATCGAATCGGCTCGGGAGGAATCGATCGCCTCGTCGCCGAAGGTTCACCGTGATGCGGAAGAAAAACCCGCACGTCTGTCCCGGCACCTTCGTCACTGATGATCTGCAGCCTCCCACCATGCGCATTCACGATGCGCGCCACAATCGCCAAACCCAGCCCCGTGCCCGCCGCTCGCGTCGTGAAAAATGGATCGAACGCTCGATCTCGTACCGCCGTGTCCATGCCCTCGCCCGTATCCACGAACGACACCTCGACACCCGGCACGTCGTTCTCCACGTGCGACTTCACCGTCACCGTCAGTGATCCACCGCTCGGCATCGCTTGCACCGCGTTGTTCACGATGTTCTCGAACACCTGCCGCAACAGCATCGGATCCGCTTGGACTGGCTTGTTTGGTTCATGTTCGACGAGTTTGACTCGAAGATCGGTTTTCCCCTGCGTCAGCGCCAAGGCGCGATCGACGATCTCACGCGCCGACACCGCCTGCCGATTGCATCGCACCGGCCTCGTGTACACAAGCAGATCCCCCACGAGCCTGTTCAGACGAAAGGCCTCTTCGTCGAGGATTCCGAGCAGCGTTTGTCGATCCTCCTCCACGAGCCCGTCGCGTCGCAACGTTGCCACCGCGTTCGTGATGATCGCCAACGGGTTGCGTACTTCATGCGCAATCACCGCCGACAGTTCACCCACCGCGGCCAGTTGTTCTTTCCGAACCATCTCCGCCTGCGCCGCCCGAAGCTCCTCGTACGATCGCCCAAGCTCCGCCGATCGCTTCTTCAGTTCGCTTGCACGCTCCTCGAGACGCATGCGCAGCGTCGCGTACCGCGACACGAGCGACATGAGCACACCCGTCACGAACGCCGCGTATCCGTACGGGATCGTCAAAGGTTTGTCGTAGTCACTCATCCCTCGAGATGCATCGTAGAGCGCGCTGAAAAAGAACGCGGTTGCGCCCCACATCGACGGCAGCAAATCCCTTCGACCTCGCAAGACCGATCGAATCAACACCGTGATGGCAAAACATGCCGCGATAAGCACCAGCATCGACACCGCCGTGTCGAACAGCCGCGTCTTCACCACCACCGCGAAGAGGCGCAAACCAAGCAGTTCCACGAACGCATCGGTTTCAGTTGGCTCGTGCAGCAGCGCATCGACCACGCTCGAACATCCCAGGACAAACGCTAGTCCATAGATGCCGACGAGCGCGCGCGCTTGCAAGCGTATGAGCGCCAGTTGAGCCACCACGTGCAGAAGACACGCCGCCGCCACCGCCCGGCCAAACTCCGACGCGGACAGCGCAAGTTGGACGGCTTCCGGCCTGCGCGTCACGTGCAGCACCACGGCCCCGCCCGTATGCACTGTCAACACCGCGCAGAAGATCCCGAACAACAAAAATTCCGTGCCCTGTCTCCGACCTCGTCGCGATGACAAACAGAACGCTGTGATCGCCACATACGCGACCACCCATGCGCTTAGGAATCCGGCAATCGAGTGTGCGTGCACGTCAGCTGTCTTCTCGCTCGTCGAGCATTTCGCAGATGACCGCCTTGGCCGAACCTTCGCGCTGTCGCTCGATCATGCAGCGAAGCATGCGCGTCGACGAATGCTTCGACAAGCTTTCCTCATCAAGCGATGTTGACCCCCGCCCGCGTTCGCATCACCCTCGCCTCGTGCCTCAACGCAAACGCTACGTCTTTGTCTGTGTCAACCGCCGCCCCGACGGCACGCCGAAGGGATCGTGCGCCGCTCGAGGCTCCGTCGAAATTCACGCAGCGTTGAAGGCCGAACTTCAAGCCCGCGGCCTCGCCCGTGCCGAAGTCCGAGCGTGTACATCGAGCTGCCTGGACGTTTGCTGGGCTGGACCGATCGTCGCGGTCGAACCCGATGGCTACTTCTACGGTCGCGTCACGATGGCGGACGTTCCACGCATCGTGGACGCATTCGCAAACGGCGAGCGTGTCGAAGAGCTCGTTTTGGGAACAAACGAATTCGACGAACCGACCGCCGGTCCCTCACTTCCGATGCAAGTACCAACGCCTTCCGAAGGGAGTTCGTCATGAGCGGTTTCGAATTCTGGGAGACCATGGCCGGGGCGTATCACCTCGTGGACAAACCCCACGAAGAGCGTCCCATGTCCTTCACGATCCACGCGAAGAGTCCGCCGCTCTTGCGCTTTTTGCGTCGGCCCGAAGTCGACATCGAAGGTGAAGTGTTTGCCCCAGGCCTTGCGAATCATCGCCACCTTCGCGGCACGCTCGGCATGAATGTGCTCCGAACGGGAAAACTCCCGTATTGGTTTCGGTTTGTCGGGGACGACGACAAACCGTATGTGTTCCAAGGACAGAAGGACGTCTCGCCGACGGCGCTGGTGGAGACCATGACGACGCTGCCAGGATCCATTCGTGACGAGAACGGGGTGGAAGTGGCCGCGGCGCTGCTCCGCTTCGACGCGCGCAGTGACTTGCTCACATTTTTGCGGAGTTTTCAGTTGGCCAAAACATGACAATTTGACATTCATCGCAGACAGACTGGACAGCACCCGTCGTCATGTGACATCTTGTCCCCATGACTGACGAAATGTCTGGCGCTTCCCCGCAGGCGCCTGCTGATGCGCCTCCTGGTGCGGTCGCCGACGCGCCCACCGTCCTCGTCGTCGATGACGAACCGTCGAACTTGGCGTCCATCGAGAAGATTTTTCAGCGTGACGGCCTTCGCGTCCTCACCGCCTCGAGTGCTCGAGCCGCACTCGATATTTTGCGCACGCACCGCGTCGAGGTTGTTTTGACAGACCTGATGATGCCCGGCACGAGCGGCATTGAGTTGCTTCGGGCCATCAAACAGCTTTCGCCCGATACCGAAGTCGTACTCATGACCGCGTATGGAACGGTCGAGACAGCGGTGCAGGCCATGCGCGAAGGCGCGTATGATTTCGTCGAAAAACCATTGAAGCGCATGACCATCGTCAAGAGTGTGCGCAAGGCGGCCGAGCGTCGTTCGCTCGTCGCAGAAAATCGTTCTCTCAAAAAAGAATTGTCCCTGCTGACCAAGCGTGAAATCATCGGATCCAGTCCCGCACTTCGTCGCGTGCTCGATGTAGCCAGTCAAGCCGCTCCTTCGTCTGCGACGGTCTTGGTGTTGGGCGAAAGTGGCACGGGCAAGGAGCTCGTTGCGCGATACGTTCACGATCACAGCGCCCGCAAGTTTGCTCCGTTCGTCGCTGTCAATTGTTCCGCCATTCCAGAAACCATCCTCGAAGCCGAACTTTTCGGACACGAACGAGGCGCATTCACCGGCGCATTTGCTCGTCGCGACGGACGATTCGCAAAGGCGTCCGGCGGAACGTTGTTTCTCGATGAAATCGGCGAACTCACCCCGTCCGTTCAAGTAAAACTACTTCGTGTCCTGCAAGAAGGTGAATATGAACCCATTGGAGGTGATACCGTTCGAGCGGACGTCCGTATCGTCGCAGCCACCAACAAAGACCTGCGAACTGAAATTGCGGCGGGGCGTTTTCGCGAGGACCTCTTTTACCGCCTGAACGTCATTGCCATCACCGTACCTCCGCTCCGGGCGCGGCGTGAGGACATTCCTTTGCTCGTCGATCATTTTTTGGGCGTTTATTGTGCCAAAAACAATCGTGAGCGCTTGCTTTGCCCTCGTGATGTCGTCGCCCGCCTGTCCGATTATTCATTTCCGGGAAATGTTCGCGAACTCGAGAATATCGTCGAACGCGCGGCGGTTCTATGCCGTGGTGACAAGCTTTCCCTCGACGACCTGCCCGAACCCATCCGTGAAACGACCCAAGCAGCACCGGGGCCCATCACATTTTCCGTCGGCACCCCGCTCGATGAAGTCGAACGACGCCTCATTCGCGAAACCCTGCAATATGCCAAAGGTGACAAATCCGTCGCCGCGCAATTGCTCGGCATTTCCACGCGCACGATTTATCGCAAACTGGGAGAAAGCGAGAATTGACCTTCGCGGGACATGTCAACGGCTGTTGCGAGCGACCAGATCCAGGGCCAGCCGCAGACTTCCAGTGCTCCATCACCCAAAAATCTGCTTGTCAAATTGGCAATGTCGCCCGCCCCCGGCCCTCGTGTCGCGCCACCTTGTCGATCCAAGCCTTTTCGTGCTAACTTTCCCCCTTGAATCCTCGCTCGTGTCGGCTGGCACGACTCTCGCTTCCAGCCTGGCGGCCCCATGGGACTCGACGCGATCCTAAAGCGATATTTTCCCGTTGTTGTATGCATTCTCGTTGCAACGGCGGCGTATTTTCAGGCGTCTGGCATGGGCCAACTCGTCGCGGGCAGCGTTTTGCTCGATCCTTCTGCGATGCCGCCTCCGCCGCCCTTGCCAAAGGGTGGTGCAGCTCGCGCTCCGTCCGGCCCTGAGCGAGTCACCAATGCGGGGCCCATTTTGTCGCGCAATCCTTTCGATTCCGTGACCGGCCCGCTCGATGGAACCAGTCAATCCGTCGCATTGCCATCTACCGAAGACGCTCCGGTCGATACCAGCAATCCGTACAACGACCCCATTTGTGATATTGCGAAATGCCTGCTCATTACGCAATCGGACGATCCTGATTGGTCATTTGCAGCCGTTGCAGGATCCGATGGCAAATCGCAGCTTCGTCGTCGAGGCGATGACGTGGGTGGACACACGGTGCATTGGATTGGGTGGGATCGCGTGTGGCTTACCCAGGGCAATTCGCGCTGTCAAATGCCAGTGCACGGCGAGAAAAAGGTCGCGGCTGCGCCCGCTGCGGCTCCTTCGATGGCCGAGCCCCCGACGACTCGTAAAGGAGGTCGAGGCAGCAAGATTCCGGCTGACATGGCGGCAAAAATTCATAAAGTCAGCGAAACTCAATTCGATATCGAACGTTCTCTCGTCGATCAAGTCTTGGAAAACCAGGGCGAGCTCATGAAGTCGGCGCGGATCGTCCCCGAAAAGGAGGGCGACAAGGTCGTGGGCATTCGCCTTTTCGGGGTCCGCCCCGATTCGCTTCTCGGAACCCTCGGACTCGAAAACGGTGATCGACTTCAAAGCATCAATGGTTTTGAAATGAGCGATCCACAAAAGGCGCTCGAGGCGTATGCCCGGCTCCGCAGCGCGGACAAACTTTCGGTCACCGTCAATCGTCGGGGCACACCGACGACCATTGATTTCAGCATCAAATGAATCGAATGCGGCATCCCACCGGAGACCCACGATGGCCAAATTGAAATTGCCTTCTTTCGACGGCGGCACCCTGCTTCAGAGAACACTGATTTACGTGGTCGGGTTCGTCCTTGGATCAGCCGGATTCGTTGCCATTGCAAGTATATTGGTCGTGTGGGCTGCGAAGTCCATGATTCCGTCGCGCAGCGATTCGTCGGCGTCGGCATCGGCAGCCGACAAGGTTGCCGAGGTTGCTCCCGGATCTCCTGGAAAACCGCTGAGCAAGCGTTCGCGCTCCAATAAAGGAAAAACCGTGGCCGCTCAGGAAGATGTTGCTCCTGCGGAAGAGACGCATTGATCTGCCATCGACATCGCGAGAATGATTGGCACAATACGTGCGAAGAACATGACTATGCGTGAAGAATATCGTGGCCGTTGTCGTTTTGGTTTGGCGCTCGCAACCCTCCTCGGCGCCTCGTTACCCATGAATGCCGTGGCCCAGCAGATTGGGCCGCGAAATGCGCCCGTTCTCAAGACGCCTACGGCGAAACCGCCCGCTGCCAACGCTGCGGCAAAACCCGAAGCTCCCGCGGGCACCGACAAACCGCCCGTTCCTCCGGGTTTCCCCCCGGGCCCGCCTCCTGGCACGGCGGCGCCATTCGGCAGCGCGCCGGTCATCGGTGCCGATCCCATGGGCGCCGTCAAGCAAGGTCCCAAGGAAATCGAATTTCGACCCAAAAATCCCGGGCTCATGGTTTCGTTCAATCTCGAAGAAGCCGACCTGAACGAGCTCGTCAAAGCCATCAGCAACATCACCGGCCGAAGGTTCATTTACGGCGGCAAAGTCCGACAAATCAAAGCCACCGTCTACTCGCCCGACAAAGTCTCCATTGCGGAAGCTTACAGCGCGTTCTTGTCCATTCTCGAGACCAATGGGCTCACGGTCATTCCCCATGGCCGGTTTCTCAAAATCATCGAATCGCCCGGCGTCGTCAGTCAAACGACCCCCATTTATGGACAAGGCAATCCCGTTCCCAATGAAGATCGCTTCGTGACGCGCCTCTACCGCGTGTCCAATGTCGATGCGACCGAAGCGGCGAACGTTTTGTCCAAATTCAAATCCAAGGACGGCGACATCACCGTTCATCCTGGCGGATCATTGCTCATCATGACCGATACGGGCAGCAACGTCCAGCGCATGATGCGCATTCTCGAAGACGTCGACGTCGGCGGGGCCGGAGATCAGATTTGGTTCGAAACCATCCATTACGCTGGCGCTGCCGATGTCGCCGCCAAACTGGGTGAGATTCTCGATCTACGCACGAGCAACGGCAAAGGCGGAAAGGGTGCCGTTGGTGGAGCCGGCGGAGCGCGCATCATCGCCGATGATCGTACCAATTCACTCGTCATTACCGCCAACAATTCCGATTACTTGCGCTTGCTCGAACTCATCAAGCGCATGGACGTCCCGCAATCCGGAGAAGGGCAAATGCACGTGCTGCCTCTTCAGCATGCCGGTTGCAAAGATTTGTCCGGTACGCTCAATCAAATATTGGGCGGCTCGAGCGGCGGTGGCGGCAGTGCCGCGAGCGGCCGTCGTTCCGGCTCCGCTGCGCCCCCCGTTCCCGGCTCCACCGACGACATTTTCGAGGGTCAAGTCAAAATAACCTGCGACGAAGGCTCGAACAAACTCGTCGTCACCTCGTCCCTCCGCGATTACGCCGCCCTTCGCAGCGTCATCGATCAACTCGACCAACCGCGCCGACAGGTGTTCATCGAAGCCGTCATCATGGACGTCAACGTCGATCGCACGAACGACATGGGTGTTCGTTGGCATCTTGGCTATCCAATCAATGCCGGCGGTATCGTTGACGGAGCCGACGGGCAAGGAATCGCGTATGGAGGCAACGGGGCGCTTCAATCGATTGGCGCACCTTTCTCCATTGCTGATCAACTCGGTGCGCTCGCCGTCGGTGTTCGAGGTCCTTCGATCACTGGATCCAGCGACTTGCTCGGCACGGGCATTACCATTCCAGCATTCGGCGTCGTCATGCACGCGCTTGCGACCGACAGCGATTCCAACGTTCTCGCCACGCCCCACATTCTTGCGACGGACAATGTGCCTGCATCCATTGAAATTGGTCAAAACATTCCACTCCAAACCAATGTAGGTGGATTGAGCTCGCTCGCGGGAGCCGCGGGTGCTGCGGGCGCGACAGGCGCAGCCGGCGGTCTTGGCGGTTTGCTTGGCGGTCTTGGCGGCTTGGGCGGTTTTTCCGCGCCTCGTCAAGATGTCGGCACGAAAATCGAAGTGACGCCGCACATCAATGATTCCGACCAAGTTCGTCTCGAAATCAGCGAAGGCATTTCCGAAGCCGGCCCACCCCAAGGCGCCCTCGGAGCCATTCCCATCATCAAACGACAAGCGAAAACCACACTCGTCGTGCGCGATCAGCAAACCGTCGTCATCGGCGGACTCGTTCGCGAAGCCGTCACCAATGCACGAACAAAAGTCCCCATATTGGGAGACATTCCAGTCATCGGAGCGCTCTTTCGCACAACCAAAAGAACCACGCAGAAAACCAATCTCTTGCTCGTCCTGACTCCATACATTGTCCGAGACCAAGACGACTTGCGCGCCATCTTCGAGCGAAAGATGCAGGAGCGTCAGGAATTCTTGGACAGGTATTTCGTTTTTGGTGACACGGCGTGGGAGCCGCCAAAGGACTTCGAAAGGGCCAATGGCCTCCTCGAGGACATTCGCCAATCGCAGCTTCAAGTCGCCGATCGAGCGCGACTCGAAGAAGAGGCGAGACCGAAGGGCCGAAGAACCCATGAGCCTGGACAACCCATTGCCCTCCCGAGCATTGCACGCGCTGGCGGCAGTGGCGATGGTGCCGCCGCGGCATCGCCAGCAACGGCCATGCCGGCCGACAAACCCGCTGGCCAAACCGTTCCAACGCCACGTCGCGCACGCCCCGGATCGGTTCCCACGCCCAGGCCCGTCGAGCGAGTGGAGTGACGAATGAGTTCCGTTGCGCATGCGGAATACGTGGCTGAAATTCTCGTACGGCACGGCGTCGTCGATGCGGTTCGTCTCGCGCCCCTTTTCGATACCGTTCGGGAACGCGGGCAAACCATCACCGAGCTATTGGTGGCGTCGAACATCACCGATGAAGGTAAAATCGCTCGCGCTCTCGCCGCCGAAATGGGTATGGACTTCACTGCGCGAATCGACGTAGCCACCATTCCTTTCGACATTGCGACACGTTTGCCCATCACCTACGCCAAGCAGCACAAAATCCTCCCCGTCGGCGAAGACGATACCCACGTCTATGCCGTCGTCGCCGACCCGCTCGACACCACCGCAGTCGACGACGTTCGATCCATTTTCAACAAACCCGTCGAGGTTTCCGTCGCCACGAGCGAACATGTTCTCAACGCCATCAATGGCATTTGGGAAAAACGTGAGGCGGGACAATCCAATTTGCAGGGGGACAAACACGAGGAAGAAGACAATCTCGTCGATATCATCGATAGTGACGATGATGCGCCCATCATTGCCTGGGTCAATAGTCTCTTCGCCCTTGCCGTTCGCGAACGCGCCAGCGATATTCATATCGAGCCCGAGGAGCGAGACGTCGTCGTTCGGTATCGCATCGACGGCGAGCTGTATGTCGCGCGAAGGGCGTCCAAACAATTCATGGCCCCGATCATTGCGCGCGTCAAGATCATGGCCAGCCTCGACATCGCCGAAAAACGCCTTCCGCAAGACGGTCGCATTACGCTGAAAATCGCCGGCAAAAGCGTCGACATCCGCGTCTCCACCGTACCCACGAGTCGCGGATTCGAACGCATCGTCATGCGCCTTCTGCACAAAACGAACATCCTTCTCGGCCTCGATGACCTCGGGTTTGCCGCCCGCGAATACGGCATCATGGATAACCTCATCCAAAGGCCCGACGGAATCATTCTCGTCACCGGTCCCACCGGCAGCGGAAAAACCACGACACTCTATGCGTGTTTGAATCGCATCAACGACCCCTCCCGTAACATTCTCACCGCCGAGGATCCGGTCGAATACGAGATTGGTGGCATTCACCAAGTGCACGTGCACCCCACGATTGGCCTCACCTTTGCCAGTGCACTCCGCGCATTTCTTCGCCAAGATCCGGACGTCATCATGGTCGGTGAAATCCGCGATAAAGAAACCGCTGAAATTGCCATTCACGCATCGCTCACGGGTCACTTGGTGCTTTCCACGCTGCACACGAATGACGCCGCATCGGCCGTGACGCGTCTCGTCGAAATGGAGGTCGAGCCGTTTCTCGTTCGATCCAGCGTCATCGGCATCTTGGCACAGCGCCTCGTGCGTATGCTCTGCCAGCAATGCAAGATTCCGTATCAGGCAACGCCTTACGAGCTTTCGCAGCTCGGTCTCGACGCGGAACGCCTCGCTTGGAAGGCGCGACGCGTCGTATCACCGCGGTATGCGGTACACGGTCGAACATACGAATATGTCGGGCAGAAAATGGGTGAGACGCCTGTTTTATACAAAGCGGGTGGTTGCGACGCGTGTATGCAAAAAGGCTTCATCGGAAGGCGCGGGATTTACGAATTGCTCGTCATCGACGATGCGGTCGGCCCGCTCATTTTGAAGAATGCCGATGCGCTCACGGTCAAACGGGTCGCCCTTTCGCAGGGCATGGATACAATGCGTGACGATGGCGCTCGCAAAGTCCTCATGGGAATGACCACGGTCGAGGAAGTTCTCGCGGCCACCCAAGAGGACATCATCGTGGATGATTAGGAGGAGCGCTCGTGGCCGTATTCGAATATCGAGGCATCCTCGTCAGCACTGGCAAACAGGTCAAAGGCGTTCGCGACGCCGAAAATGCCAAAGCCTTGCGCACGGTTCTGCGCAAAGACGGCATTTTGCTCACCACCGCTACCGAGGAAAACTCGGCGGCGGCAATAAAGAAAAAGAAGCAGGGCAGCCTTCTTGCGTTTGCGCGTCGCCCTTCCCTCAACGACGTTGCCGTTACCACGCGTCAGCTCGCAACGCTCATCAAAGCCGGCATTCCCCTCTTCGAATCGCTCACTGCGCTCATTGATCAAACAGAAAACGAAGCATTGAAGCGCGCCCTCACGCAGGTGCGTGAACAGATTCGTGAAGGTACGAGTTTTGCCAAAGCGCTCGAAGCACATCCATCCATTTTCCCGCCCCTTTACATCAATATGGTTCGTGCGGGCGAAGCATCCGGCATGCTCCAGAAGGTCCTCGAACGCATTACGGGATTTCTCGAGGCGCAAGCCAAACTCCGCGGCAAGGTGAGCTCTGCCATGGCGTACCCCGCCCTCATGGCATTGCTCGGCGTTTCGCTCGTTTCCGTGCTCATGGTCGCCGTCGTGCCAAACGTCACGTCGATTTTTGCGTCGATGGACCAAGCATTGCCCTGGTACACGGCTTCGTTGATTTTCGTTTCGGATATTTTGAGCGGCTATTGGTGGCTTTTCCTCGGGCTCATCATTGTCGCCATTTGGGGTTTTCGTCGCTGGGTGCGCACTCCCGCGGGCCGCCTCAAATGGCATGGAATCGTCTTGCGAATACCCGTCGTGGGAAAACTCGTCCGCATGATTGCCATTGCGCGTTTTTCCCGAACGCTCGCGACGCTGCTCGGAGCGGGTGTGGCGCTCCTTGGAGCCATGGATATCGTCAAGAATGTCCTCGGTAACGCGGTCTTGGAAAAAGTCGTAGCCGATGCGATTGGATCCATCAAAGAAGGTCAGAGCATTGCCGAACCGCTCAAGCGAAGTGGACAATTCCCGCCCATCGTCACGCACATGATCACGATTGGGGAAAAAAGCGGTCAACTCGAAGAAATGCTCGAAAATGTCTCCAACGCGTACGATCTCGAGGTAGAAACACGCGTGCAGGTTTTGACGAGCCTGCTCGAGCCGCTCATGATTGTCTTCATGGGGGGCGCCGTCGGATTCATCGCATTCTCCATTCTCATGCCGCTCATTCAGATGTCGAGTTTTGCCGGGTAAAACTACGATGACGCGCCGCAGGCAACGAGAACAGACGATCTTTTTCCCGTGGGAACGCGGCGGCGGAATCCTTCGCGGCCGAGGTCTCGCCCGGGCCAAGCTCATCGTCGCAGCTCTTGCAATGGCCCTCGTACTCGGCATCCTCGGGGCGCGTGAACGGCGCAAGACCGGCATCCGCTCCACCGAAGCCACGATATCCGTCGTGCGTGCAGCGATCGATAGTTATCGCGCCGATCACGACCGCAAGTGTCCGGCATCCCTGGATGTGCTCAAAACCGAACGGTATCTTGGGATCGATCCCACCGACGCTTGGGGAAAGCCCTTGCGGCTTTTTTGTCCTGGCAGACAGGACCCAAATGAGTACGATCTGACCAGTGACGGACCCGATGGCGAGGTCGATGGTCTCGACCGCGTGGAGTAATTGACAATGAACGTAAACCTCGAGAATCGAATTCGGAACGTAAAAAAAGCTGCGGCGCGCGGCGTGACGCTCGTCGAAGTGCTCATCGTGCTCGCGATCATGGCCATCATTGCTGGTGGTGCCGTTACGCTCGTGTTTCCGCGGCTCAAGGAAAGCCGTGTCAAGCAAGCCGTGCTCAGCGCTGGCGTCATCAAGACCGCAGCACAAACCTACATGCACCTCGATTCCGCTGGTGGATGTCCAAGCGTCAAAGATCTTGTCGATGGCAAGCAAATTGACGGAAAGAAGACCGACGATCCGTGGGGTACGCAATTCAAGATTGCGTGCGACGGAGATGAAATCACCGTGACGAGCGCTGGTGCCGGTCGATAAGTGGGCACGCCCGACGATGTCAAAGACGACTGCAAGGATGCCGACGCGAAGCGCGT
>Ga0138256_10004724_pt1 | contig 14470 bp, 11 predicted proteins | sample KNB2016incub_MG_FD_105486 | JGI IMG/M metagenome (GOLD analysis project Ga0138256, IMG submission 105486) | Active sludge microbial communities from wastewater in Klosterneuburg, Austria - KNB2014incub_MG | ecosystem: Engineered > WWTP > Activated sludge > Unclassified | place: Austria... | reverse complement strand
TGGGTCATGAGAAATCGAACTAGCTACAGGTTCCTGATCTTGGCGCTCGCGGCGGCTCTGACGCTGCCGGCAACGGCGCTGATGGCGCAATCGGGCGGCGGCTCCGGCGGCCACAGTGGTGGCGGCGGCAGCCACGTGGGCAGTGGGGGCGGCAGCCACGGTGGACACGGCGGCGGCTACAACAGTGGCCATGGCGGCTACAACGGTGGCCATAGCGGGCACTACGGTGGCTACGGTGGCTACCGTGGCTACTACGGCGGTTCCATCGGGTTCGGGGGCTACGGTTGGTACGGCTACCCCGGCTACGGCTACTACGGTGGCTACGCCTACCCTCGCTACGGCTACTACGGTAGCTACGGTGGCTACGGTGGCTACGGCTACACCTCGGTCTACCCGGCCGTCGGGGCGACCCACGGCGCGCTCGATCTCGACGTCAGCCCGGAGGGCGCCCAGATCTACGTCGACGGCAACCTGGTGGGCATCGCGGACGACTACGACGGCTATCCGAACTACCTCTGGCTGGAGAAGGGCACCTACGATGTGGTGATCTTCGCGCCGGGCTTCCAGACCATCGCCCGCCAGTACTCGGTCTACGGCGGGATGATCATCGACGTCAACGACTCGATGGTCCCCGGCCAGGAGACCCTGCCCCAGGATCTGGTCTCCAAGTCGACCGTGAACCGCGAGGAGCGCCTGCGCCGCGACCGCGAGAACGAGGCCCAAGTGCGCGCCTATGAAGAGGCGCAGGGCGGGCGTAACGAGCCGTCCGGGCCGGCGGATGGAGCTCGCGCCCAAGGTGCGCCGGCGGTGTCGGATCGTCTCGACGCCCGCGGCGAACCGGGGAGCCTCAAGCTGGAGATCGAACCCGACGACGCTTCGGTCTATCTCGACGGCCGCTTCCTCGGCACCGGCCGCGAGCTCGCCCGTCTGCGCTCGGGCCTGATCGTCGACGTCGGCGATCACCGCATCGAAGTCGTGCGGCCGGGCCGGCAGTCGGAGGAGCAGACCTTCTCGGTGCGCGCCGGCGAGGAAGTCAGCCTCGCTATCGAGCTCGACGAGAAGTAAGCGCGCGGGCAGGCCGCTTCGCGCGGGCGCTCTTGGCCGGAAGGCCGGTTCTCTAGAGCGTCTGCGCGGAGCTCTCGCGCTCCATCCGCAGTAGCCAGCGCTTGCGCGAAGCGCCACCCACCCAGCCGCCGATCCCCTCCTTGGTGGGGATGATCCGATGGCACGGAATGATCAGCGGAATCGGGTTGTCGAGCAGGATCGACAGCACCTGGCGGTAGGCCTCGGGCCGCCCCGAGGCGTCGGCGATGTCCTTGTAGGTGCGGGTCTTGCCATACGGCGTCCGCAGCGCCTCTTTGAGCACCCGGCGTGAGAAGGAATCGACAGCGGACGGCGCCAGGTCGAAATCGAGCTCGAGGGCGCGCCGCGCCCCGGCGAAATACTCCGATAGCCGCCCGAAAACCTCGTCGAGGAAGTCCGAGTCTTCGAAGGCGGAGAGCGGATGGAAGAGGCGGGCGGTCGGTCCGGTCGGTGCGATCAGAATCCGGCCGATCGCCAGGCCGTAGAACTCCACTCCGAGAGTGCCGATCTGCGACGGGACGAGTACCCGTACCGGCTCGACGGGCACCGGAAGAGAGGGGGCCTCCTTGGCCTCGACCTGCTCGCTGGGCATCGGCGGCAAGGTTACCATGCCCGATTCGGGAGGCAAGGGGCCCCCAACCCCCTCCCCCGGCCGATCAGCGCCCGGAAGGGCCGTCCGGGAGCGGATAGAGAGACGCATACTGGGCCCGGCTCTCCAGAACCCGGACCAGGTACGCCCGGGTCTCGCGAAAGCCGACCTTCGCCAGGTACTCCTCGGGTTCGGCGGTCTGGCAGTAACGGCGCCAGAGGGCGGCTTGATCCTCGCCCGCGTTGTAGGCCGCCACGGCGAGCGGCCGCGCGGCTGCGCCGGCTCCGAAATGGCGCTCGAGCTCGGCCAGGTAGGCCGCCCCCAGGGCGATCGAGACTTCGGGGCGGTGGAGGTCTTCGGCCCGGACCTCGGCCCATCCGAGATTGCGGGCGAGACGCCGGGCGGTGGGCAGGACGAGCTGGGCGAGGCCGCGCGCGGCGGCGGGGGAGACCGCCTCGGGCTGGAAGCGGCTCTCCTCGCGCATCACGGCGGCGAGCAGGAAGAGCTGGTCGGCATCTCCTGCGACCTGATTCCGCAGGCGCCTCTCGTAGGGCAGCGGGTAGAGGAGCTTGCGCAGGGCGGCCGACACCCACTCGAAGGGGATTCTCGCCGGGCGTCCGGAGAACAGGCGCTCGGCCACGTCGATGGCGCGGTCGGTGGCCCCCGCCGCGGCGAGCTCCTGCGCCAGGGTGAAAGCCAGCGGCGGCTGATGGCTGGGGAAGTAGCGCGCCTGCGCGGCGCCGCCTTCGGTCCACAGGCCGAGCGCCAGTAGCCGCTCCTCCGGCGCGAGGAGCGCCGCCGACCAGATCGGCCAGGCAGCGACTGGCACCGGTTGCCAGTCGAGCCAGGAGGCGAGCGTCGGCTGCGCCCGCAGCGCAGCAAGGCCCCGCTCGCGCGCCAGGCTGCCGGAGGAGTGTCCGTCCCCGAGCAGGGCCCACGCTGCCCAGGCATCGTCGAAGGTCCGGCCAGCGGCGCGCTGACGGCCTACCCGTTCGGCCGCCGCAGCGAGCTCCGGCCGTCGCAGGCGCTCGCGCGCCGCGATGGCGAGCGGATGAAAGGGCCGGTCCCGCAGGACCTGAAGGTAGAAGGCGACCGCCGCTTCCGCCGCTCCGGCCGACCGAGCCGACCCAGGGGTACCGCGCAACTCGGCGTGGCGGCCGCGCCAGTAGGCGATCTCTTCGCCAGCTGACGCCCCGGAGAGCTCCGCGGCGCGCAGCCGAGCGGCCGGCCGCTCGCCGGCGTCGCCGCGTTCGATCTCGGAGACCGCCGCGAAGAGCGCCCCGCGGGCGAACGAGGAGCGCCAGGCGCGCTGCGTGGCGAGATGCTCCAGGAGCCTGTCGGCGCCGGCCTCGTCGCCGGTGAGCCAGCGCAGGCGAAAGCTCGCGAGCAGGGCGGCGCCCGACCATTCGCCGGCCGGCTCCGCGGTGTAGGCCTGCTCGAAGAGCGCCACGGCGCGCGGCCAGTCGCCTGCCAGCTCGAGGCTCCGCGCCTGCTGGTAGCGCGCATCGGCGCGGGTGACGGCGCTGTGGGCGGCCGTCGCCAGGCGGTCGAAGTGCCGGGCAGCCTCCGGGTAGCGGCCCGACCAGAATTCGGCGCGGGCCAGGAGGTAGAGCGTCTCGGAGTTGCGCCCCGCCCCGACCTCGCGCGCGCCGGCGAGGGCGCGCTCGAGCAGCGGCACCGCGCCGGCGAAGTCGCGCTGCCGGGCGAGCACGGTGCCGAGCGTGCGGGCGAGCTCGGGGTCCTCGGTCCGCGGCCAGAGCGTCAGCCAGAGCTCGGCGGCGCGAAAGGCGGCGAGGTCGCTTTCGCCCGACGCGAGGAGCTGCTCGAGCTCGCGGCGCGCGTCGTCTTTCTCCTGTCTGCGGAGGTGGCACTCCGCGAGCACCAGGCGGAAGTCGCGCGCCGTGTCGGCGGCGAGCGCCGAGGCCGGCACGCCGCGCAGCAGCCGGCAATCGCCGCCCCTTCGCACAGTGCGGAAGAGGAGCGTCGCGGTGGGTTTCACCAGCGACTTCGGAGCCCCCTGGGCGAGGAGCGTGGCCGAGATTCCGGCCGCGACCTCCGGGTGCCCGAGCGCCTCCTGGACCGCAGCCAGCCGGTAGCGTGCCCAGGGCGCAAGGTCGGGCGTCGCCCCGATCGCCTGCGCGAACGCTTCGGTGCCCTCGCTCAGGCGACCCAGCCGCTCGAGCAGGTGGCCGCGCAGGAAGTCGAGCCCGAGGACGCGGGCGCGCGCCGGGTCGGCGTCGGCGAGGCAGTTCGCCTCGTCGAGCGCCCGAAGCTGCTCTCCCGCCCCCTGAAGCTCGACGAGATGGATGCGCGGATCGATGCTGGCCGCGAGCAGCATCGACGCCAGCTGGAGGATCATCCGGAGATCATCCCGGCGGCCACGTGAGCTGCCGTCCGCCGAGCAGGTGCAGGTGGAGGTGAAAGACCGACTGGCCGGCGCCGGCGAGACAGTTCATCACCAGGCGGAAGCCGGCGCTCGCGCGACCGGCGTCCGCAAGACCTGCCTGGCGCGCCAGGTCGGTGGCGGTGGTGATCATCCGGCCGAGAAGCGGCGCCTCGTCCGCGCCGGCGGCGAAGAGGTGCGCCACATGGCGCTTCGGCACGATGAGCAGGTGGACCGGAGCCTGCGGCGCGATGTCCGCGAACGCGATGAGCTCGTCGTCCTCGAAGAGCAGGCGGGCCGGGATCTCGCCGGCGACGATGCGACAGAAGAGGCAGTTCGGATCCATGGGCGTTCTCTCCGCCTGCAGGCTAGGGGGTGTCGGAGGCGCTGGAGCCAGTGGAGCCAGCAGAGGCACCGGAGCCAGCGGTGGCAGCGGCAGCAGGGGTACTGCCCACCCGCGCGACGTTGGCGCCCAGCGCGTTGAGCTTCGCCTCCATCGCCTCGTAGCCGCGATCGAGGTGGTAGATCCGGTCGACGATCGTCTCGCCCTCCGCAACCAGGCCGGCGAGCACCAGACAGGCAGAGGCGCGCAGGTCGGTCGCCATGACGGTGGCGCCCGAGAGCGCGGTGCAACCGTGCACGCGCGCGTAGCGTCCATCGAGGCGGATGTCGGCGCCCATGCGCGCCAGTTCGGCGGCGTGCTGGAAACGGTTCTCGAAGACGGTCTCGCAGATCGTCGTCAGCCCCTCCGCCTGGGTGGCGAGCGCCATGCACTGCGCCTGGAGGTCGGTCGGGAAGCCGGGGAACGGCGCGGTCACGACGTCGCGCGGCTTGAGCGCCCCGTCGCGCGCCACCGTGATTTCACCCGTGGCGCCGACCTCGACCGCGACGCCGCAGCCGCGCAGCAGATCGAGCAGCGGCGCGAGATCGTCCGCGCTGCCGCCGGCGAGCGTGACTTCACCGCCAGTGATGGCGGCCGCGATCAGGTAAGTCCCGGCCTCGATCCGGTCGGGGATGACGCGATGCGTGGCGCCGTGCAGCGCGCCGACGCCGCGCAGGCGGATGGTCTCGGTGCCGGCACCCTCGATCTCGGCGCCCATTTCGACCAGCAACCGGGCGAGATCGACGACCTCGGGTTCGCGCGCGCAGTTCTCGAGCACCGTTTCGCCGCGGGCGAGCACCGCCGCCATGAGCAGATTCTCGGTGCCGGTGACCGTCGGCATGGCGAAGCGAAAACGGTTTCCGACCAGGTGGGCGGCCCGCACGTCGACGTAGCCGTGCGCGAGCGTCACCGTGGCGCCGAGCGCGGTGAGGCCAGCGAGGTGCTGGTCGATCGGGCGCACGCCGATGGCGCAGCCACCGGGCAGCGAGACGCGCGCGTGGCCGCGGCGCGCGACGAGCGGACCGAGGACCAGAATGCTGGCGCGCATGGTCTTCACCAGTTCGTAGGGCGCGTCGTCGTCGGAGGGTGCGCCGCTCGGAGCGAGGATCAGGCCGGTGTCGGTGGGCGTCGCGCCCTGACCGAGGTGGGCGAGGAGCTTGCGCATCGTCTCGAGGTCGCGCACCCGCGGCACACCGTCGAGCCGCGTCGCCTCGTCGGTGAGCAGGGTCGCGGCGAGCTCGGGGAGGGCCGCGTTCTTGGCCCCGCCGGCACTGACTCTGCCGGAGATCCTGGTCGGTCCGACGATGCGAAATTGTTCCACGCGCTCGAATCCTCTCTCCGGTGAAGACTACGAAGCTCTTCTGAATACCACATCTCGCGCGATGCCCGCGAGGTCGCTGCGGACTTCGACGAGCTCGAGCCATGGACACTCGCCCGCGAGGTCGAGGACGGCGTCGAGCTGGCCGTACCCGATCTCGCAGGCGAGCACGGCCTCGGGGTGCAAGCCTTCCGCCAGGCCGAAAAGGCGCGCCAGGATCGCGAGCCCGCCCTCCGCGGCGAACAGCGCCAGGTGCGGCTCGTAGGTGCGCACATCGAGCGCCACCAGCGCCGGCTCCCGCGGGTCGATGTAGGGCGGGTTCGCGACCACCAGGTCGATCGTGTCGAGGGCGAGCGCCGCGGCGAGGTCGGTGGCGACGAAAGCGACGCGCCCGGCAAGGCTGAGCCGGCGGGCGTTGGCGTGGGCGCAGGCGAGCGCGCCGAGCGAGAGGTCGGTCGCCAGCAGCCTCCACGACGGGCGCTCGGCCGCCAGGGTGAGCGCGATGCAGCCCGAGCCGGTGCCGATGTCGAGCACCGCGGCGGCGTCGGGCAGCGGCAGGGCGAGGGCGATCTCCACCAGCAGCTCGGTTTCCGGTCGCGGGATGAGGACGCGCTCGTCGACGCCGAACTCGCGGCCGAAGAATTCGCGCCGTCCGAGAAGATAGGCCGCCGGCTCGCCGGCCGCGCGCCGCGCGACGAGGGCCGCGAAGCGGCCGGCAAGCTGCGCCTCGACCGGCTGCTCCTCGCGCGCCCGGACCTGCACCTCCGAGAGCCCGAGGAGCGTGCCGAGCAGCCGGGCCGCCTCGCGCCCCGGAGCGGCGATCGCGGCGCCGGCGAGGGTGTGGCGCCCTTGCGCCATCAGGTCGCGTACGTTCGTCACGGGGGGATCTTATGGTTGTGGGCGCGAGGCCGTCCGGTGTCGGTCGCGGTCGAGCCGAAACGGCGATTCACCTTAAATTGCCAGAGTTAATAGACGAAACAGCTGTATTTTTGTAAGATTACCAAGCTATGGACGACAAAGACCTTCAGATTCTGTCGATGCTGCAGTTGGATGCGCGGGTTGGCAACGCCGAGATCTCCCGCCGGGTGGGCCTCGCCGCCTCGGCGGTGCACGAGCGGATCCGCAAGCTCGAACAGCGCGGCGTCGTGCGCGGATATCACGCCCGGCTCGACCCGGAGGCGCTAGGCCGCGGGCTGCTGGCGTTCATCTCCGTCCAGGTCGACGACCGGCTCACTGAGGAGACCACCGGCGTCCAGCTGGCGCGCCTGCCGCAGGTGCAGGAGGTGCACCACATCGCCGGCGAGGATTGCTACCTGCTGAAGGTCCGCTGTGCCTCGACCGCCGACCTCGGGCGCTTCCTGCAGGAGGAGATCGGCGCCTTCCCCTCGGTCCGCCGGACGCGCACCACGATCGCCCTCGGGACGGTGAAGGAGGGGCTGGAGCTGCCGGTCCCGGCGCTCTCTCCGGTCGCCGGAGCCGACTCGCGGGAGGCGACATGACCACCTTCGACGGGCGCAGCCTGTTTCGTGGCCGGACACTCGCGGCGTTGCTCGCGGTCTACCTCGTCTGGGGCTCGACCTACCTCGCGATCCGCTTCGCCATCACCTCGCTGCCCACCTTCTCGATGGCGGGGGCGCGCTACCTGATCGCCGGCGCGCTGCTCTACGGCTGGGGACGGCTGCGCGGCGGCAAACGGCCGGAGGCGCGGACGCTGGTGCCGATCGCGGTGATCGGCGCGCTGCTCCTCGTCGGCGGCAACGGGCTGGTGGTCTGGGCGGAGCATCGCATCGCCTCCGGCATCGCCGCGCTGCTGATCGCGACCGAGCCGCTGTGGATCGCTCTCCTCGTGCCGCTCGTCACCCGCGGACGCCGTCCGGGTCTGCGCACCTGGGCCGGCATCGCGATCGGCCTCGCCGGCGTCTTCGTGCTGGTGGGGGGATTCGGCGGCATGGGATCGGGCGGGATCGACGTCGCCGGCGCCTTCGCGGTCGTCGCGGCCTCTTTTTTCTGGGCGCTGGGCTCGCTCTATTCGACGCGCGCCAGGCTGCCCGCGTCGCCGTGGATTGCCACCGGCAGCCAGATGCTCGCCGGCGGCGCCCTGCTCGCACTGCTCGGCGGTCTCAATGGCGAGTGGGCGGCGTTCGAGCCGGCGAAGGTCACCGCGCCGGCGCTCTGGGCGTTCGCCTACCTCGTGACCTTCGGCTCGATCGTCGCCTTCATGGCCTACGCCTACCTGTTGCGCAACGCGCGGCCGACGGTGGTCTCGACTTACGCCTTCGTGAATCCGATCATCGCGGTGCTGCTGGGATGGTGGGTCGTCGGCGAGCCGGTGAGCGGGCGGGTGGTGGTCGCTGGCGCGCTGATTCTGGCGGCATTGGTCGCGATCCTCTACGACGAACCCAAACGCGAGGCCGCAGCGACTTGACGGGCTGAGGGCGCTGAAGACGCCGAAGGGGGCTGAGGGGACCGGGCGGCCGGTGGGGCTGGAGTCCGCCGCGGGCGCTCAGGCGGTGGTGCTGGTGCGCGCCGCCTCGTCCATCTTCTGCGCCTGGAAATACTCGACGAGCGGATGGATGAGCGGGTCGAGATCGCCGCCCAGCACCGCCGGCAGCTGGTGCAGGGTGAGCCCGATGCGGTGGTCGGTGATCCGGTTCTGCGGGAAGTTGTAGGTGCGGATTTTCTCCGAGCGGTCGCCGGAGCCGACCATCTTGCGGCGCTCGGCGGAGACCGCCGATTCGGCTTTCTCGCGCTCGAGCTCGTAGAGCCGCGCCTTCAGTACCCGCATCGCTTTCTCGCGGTTCTTGATCTGGCTGCGCTCGTCCTGGCAGGAGACCACCAGACCGGTGGGCAGGTGGGTCAGGCGCACCGCGGAGTAGGTGGTGTTGACGCCCTGGCCGCCCGGCCCGGAGGCGCAGAAGCGGTCGATGCGGAGGTCCTTCTCGTGCACTTCGACCTCGACGTCGTCGGCTTCGGGCAGGACGGCGACGGTCGCCGCGGAGGTGTGGATCCGGCCGGAGCCCTCGGTCTGCGGCACACGCTGCACGCGGTGCGTGCCGCCCTCGTGCTTCAGCTTGCTGTAGGCCCCCTGCCCTTCGACGATCGCGGAGACCTCCTTGATCCCTCCGGCCTCGGATTCGGAGAGGTCGATCACCTCGACCCGCCAACCGCGCCGCTCGGCATAGCGGCTGTACATGCGGAAGAGCTCGGCGGCGAAAAGTGAGGCCTCGTCGCCGCCGGTGCCGGCGCGGATCTCGAGGACGACGTTCCGGCTGTCGTTCGGGTCCTTGGGGACGAGCGCCTGCTTGATCTCCCGGTCGAGCGCCTCGCGCTGCTCGGCGAGGCTCTTCACCTCGGCCTCGGCCATGGCCAGGAACTCGCTGTCGGCGCCGGCGTCGGAGCCCGCGGAGCCCGCGGAGCTCGCGGAGGCCACGGCGAGATCCTGCGCCTCGGCGAGCTCGCGGTCGACCTCGCGCAGGCGCCGGAAGAGAGTGACGATCGGGTCGATCTCGGCCAGCGCCTTGCTGATCTCGCGCACCGCCTTCGGGTCGGAATGGACCTCCGGCAGGGCGAGGCGCGCGGTGAGCTCGGCGTGCGAGGCTTCGAGGGCGAGGAGTCGATCGATCATCGGGTTCGACCGGGCGCAAAATCAAAACCCCGGGCGCCGGCCGTGAGAGCGGTGGCGACCCGGGGCGAAGATCTGCGCGCGAGCTGGCTAGGCGGACTTGGTATAGCGCCGGTTGAAGCGTTCGACGCGGCCGGCGGTGTCGATCAGCTTCTGCTTGCCGGTGAAGAACGGATGGCAGGCGCTGCAGATCTCCAGGCGCAGCTCTTTCTTCGTCGAATGCGTCTCGAACGTGTTCCCGCAGGCACAGACCGCGGTGACCATGTGAAGTTCCGGATGGATGCCAGTCTTCATGCGACGCCTTCCTTGCTTGGGACCGACTGACGCGAACATCGCGCGCGGACCGCAGATTCTAGCCGATGCCGCGGCCGTCGGCAATCTGCCCGGCACAAGTCATTTGTTTCCAGTGGTTAGCCGGTGTCAGGAGGCGACGACTTCGGCATTGACGCCGAGCCGCTTCATCATCTCGTGCAGCGTGGTCGGCTTGATCTGCAGCAGCTCGGCCGCCTTCTTCTGTACGCCGCCGGCGGATTGCAGCGCGGCGATCACCAGCTGGCGCTCGTAGGCCGAGACGGCATCCCAGAACGAACCCTCGGGCAGGGTCGCCGGCGTCGGCAGGCGGAGGCCGGGGCCGTGGCCGTTGCCGGAGCGCACCGCCGGCGGCAGCAGCTCGACCTCCAGGACCTCGCCCGACGACAGGACCACGGCGCGCTCGATCGCGTTCTCGAGCTCGCGCACGTTGCCCGGCCAGCGGTAATCCATCAACAGCTCGAAGGCGGCCGGCGAGATGCTGTGCATCGCCTTGCCGTTCTCCTCGGCGTAGGAGCGCAGGAAGTGCTTCGCGAGCAGCGGGATGTCCTCGGTGCGGTCGCGCAACGGCGGCAGCTGCAGCGTGATGACGTTCAGGCGGTAGTAGAGGTCCTCGCGGAAGTCGCCACGCCGCACGAGGGCTTCGATATCGGCGTTGGTGGCGGCGATCAGCCGCACGTCGACGCGGATCGTGTCGACCCCGCCGAGGCGCATGAATTCCTTCTCCTGGATGACCCGCAAGAGCTTGGCCTGGGTCTCCAGCGGAATGTTGCCGATCTCATCGAAGAAGATCGAGCCGTTGTTGGCGGCTTCGAACAGCCCTTTCTTCGCCGCGATCGCCCCGGTGAAAGCGCCTTTGACGTGGCCGAAGAGCGTACTTTCGAGCAGGTCGTGCGGCATCGAGCCCGAGTTCACGGTCACGAATGGGCCCGAGGTGCGCCGGCTGTGGTGATGCAGCGCCTTGGCGACGAGCTCCTTGCCGGTGCCGCTCTCGCCGAGGATGAGCATGTTGCTCTTCGACGGCGCCGCGAGGCGGATCAGGTCGAAGACCTGCTGCATCGGCGAGCTCTTGCCGATGATCTTGTCCAGCCCGTAGCGCTTCTCGAGCTCCTGCTTGAGCGAGCGGTTCTCGCTCGTCAGGCGCCGCTGCTCGAGCCCCTTGCGGATGGTGAGCAGGACCTCCTCGTTCTTGAACGGCTTCGGAATGTAGTGGAAGGCGCCGACGCGCATCGCCTCGATGGCGCTCTCGATCGAGGAGTAGGCGGTGATCACGATCACCACCTGCTCGGGATCGCGCCCGCGGAGCTGCTTCAGCACCTCCATGCCCGACATGCCCGGGAGCATGAGGTCGAGCAGCACGAGGTCGATCGGTTCACGCTCGGCGATGAGCAGCGCCTCTTCGCCGGTGCGCGCAGCGACCGGCCGGAAGCCTTCGCGCTTGAGGAGCGTGCCGAGGACGTCCTGCAGCACCTCTTCGTCGTCGACGACGAGGATGTTGCTGCTCATGCGCGCTCCGGCGCTGAAGTGGAAGGGGAGGGGGCAGCCAAGGGCGAGGCATTGCCGGTCGTCGGCAGCTCGACGACGAAACGGCAGCCCAGATTTCGCCCGCGGCTCTCGACCAGAATGCGCCCTCCGTGCTGCTCGACGATGCTCTTGCTGATGGCGAGGCCCAAACCCGTGCCGCCCTTGCCGGTCTTGGTGGTGTAGAACGGCTCGAAGACCCTGGCCAGATGCTGCGGCTCGATTCCCGAGCCGTTGTCTTCGATACGTACGCGGACGCGTCCGGTTGCAGGCGCCGGCGCCGGCTCGGCGTCGATGGCGACCTCGATCCGTCCGCCCTGCTCCGGCGCGGCGTCGAGCGCGTTGAGCAGAAGGTTGGTGAAGACCTGCTGCAGCTCGCCCTCGGAGCCCGAGACGACCGGCGTCGCCTCCGGCAGTTTCCACTCCACCACCACGGCGCGCGCCTGCAGACGCTCGTGCAGCAGGTCGACGGTCTCCTGGAGCAGCGACGGCAGGGTCACCGGCCCGCTTTCGTGGTCGCGCTTGCGCGCGAACTCGAGCAGCCCGTTGACGATGCGCGAGGCGCGGAAGGTCTGGCGCTCGACCTTCTGCAGGAGCTCGCGCCGCGGGTCGGAGGCGTCGGTGTCGGCGAGCAGCATCTGGGCGTAGCTCGAGATGCCGGTGAGCGGCGTGTTGACCTCGTGCGCCACGCCGGCGGCGAGGACGCCGAGGGAGGCCAGGCGGTCCTGTTCGCGCAGGGCACGTTCCATGGCCACGCGCTCGGAGACGTCCTGGACGACCAGCACGCGATCGGCACGGCGGGCGTGGGCGGGATCGCCGGCGTCCGCGAGCTCGGCGGCGAGCGGGGCGGCGGTCAGTTGCAGGTGGCGGGCGGCCCCGTCGGCGTCCTCGAACGAGAGCTGGCGCAGGCCGGAGCCGGGCTCGGGCAGGGCTTCGAGCGGGAAGAGATCGAGCAGCTTCGCGCCGATGAGCTCGCCGCGTGTGCGGCCGGCGATGGCCGCGAAGGCGAGGTTGGCGCTCACCACGGTGCCGTCGCCGTCGAGCACGACGATGCCGGCCGGCGACGACTCGAGGATCTCCTCGTTGTGGCGCTGCAGCGAGGTCACCCGCGCCAGTTGGCGGTGGACCTGATCGAGGAGCTGGGCGTTTTCGATGGCGAGCGCCGCCTGGTCGAGGAGCGCGCGCACGATATCGACATCTTCGGTCGAGAGCGGCAGGCGGTCGCGGCGCAGCGACGAGAGTGCCAGGCCGATCTTCTGGCCGCGCACCAGCAGCGGAAAGACGTAGCGATAGCCGGCGACGTAGAGCTGCTGCTCGGCGGTCGCCGACTCCCCCGGCAGGCCGATCGGCGAGAGGGTCTCGAACTCCCCCTCCCAGAGTCCGTCGCGCAGCGTCGCGAGGGCGACGGCGCGCGGGATGCCGGGGTGGGGCCGCACCGGCACGAGCGCCGGCCCCTGCAGGAGGAGGAGATTCGCGCGCTCGAGATCGAGCGCCTGCTCGACTTCGGAGAGCAGCGCCTGACACAGGCGGTCGAGGTCGCGCTCCTGGAGCAGGTCCTGCGCCACGCGCTGCAGGCCGCGCCGGTGGCTGAACGTCCGGCCATACTGCAGCCGCTCGAGCACCCCGTGGATGCCGCGGTGTGTCGGCACCACGAGGCCGACCGCCAGGATCCCGCCGATGAAGGTGAGCAGGTCGCGCGTGAAGCCGAGACCCACCGGCATCGTGCGCCGCACCGCGAGATCGATCAGCGAGAAGGTGGTCAGGCCGAAGATCAGGGTCAGGGTGTAGGCGAGGCCGTTGCGGACCATGACGCCCAGGTCCCACAGCCGGTAGCGCAGCACCGCCCAGGCGAAGGCGAAAGGCACGCAGGCGAGCGGCAGCACGGCGAGGGCGGAGAGCGACTCGGGCAGGTCGAGGCCGAGGATCGACGGCAGGCCGTGAAAGAGGAAGAACGGCAGGTAGCCCGCCGCCATACCGACCAGGAGCCAGAGGAGCTGCCGTTGCTGCTCCCAGTCGCGCAGTGCCGAAAGCCGCCGCGCCAGCACGGCCACCGACAGGGCGGCGAAGAGCAGCAGGTGCGCGAGCTCGATGCGGTCGAGCACGGCCAGCAGCGGCACGCTCGGAGCGCCGACCAGCCAGGCGCCGTTCGCCCAGGCGAGATCAGCCTGGAAGAGGGTCAGCACCGCGGCCGGCAGATAGAGGAACGGCAGCCAGCGCCGGTGCTCGCCGGCGGCCGGGCGCGGGATCGACAGGAAAAGGTGCAGGGTCAGCGGCGGCAGCAGGAGCCGCGCCGCTTCATCGAAGAAGTAGATCCAGCGTCCCAGGGCGTCGGGCGGCAGCACCGGCGAGAAGACGTAGAGCACCGCCGAGACCAGGCACCAGAGGTAGAACAGAGGCCCACCGGGGGCGGCACTCGAACGCCAGATGACGAACAGCCCGATCGCCGCGTAAGCGCAGCCGATGAGCGCCAGGATCAGGTAGGGCGCGTCGAGGTCGAGCGGCGGGCGGTGGTACTCGACGGTCTCGAGGCGATCGTGGCGCAGCACGACGAGCTGGGCGGTCGGCGTCTCGCGCAGGGCGGCGGAGAGCCGCGGCACCTGACTCGCCTCGGCCCCGTTGACCAGGACGATGCGGTCCCCGGGCTCGAGCAGCGACTCGAACAGCGGGTCGACGGCGCGCACTTCCCAGTGGTCGCCGGCTGCCGCCGCCTGGAATCCGAGCGGCTGGAAGGTCTCCAACTTCTGCTGAAAGCCGCGGGCGCCCAGCATCGCCAGCCCGGCAGTGGCCGCGAGCAGGATCAGGGTGGCGAGTCGCCGCAGGCGAAAAAGCTCAGACATCAGACCTCGACATTTCCAGGCTCCATCCGAAATAGCACTTTTCGTGCCACCAACAGCTCGGGTGCGAGATCAATAAGTGGCCTTTTTGGAAGAGTTTATGCCGCCCGGGCGCAGAATTTTGGAGTCCATTCAGGAAATTGAATGAACGTGCGGAGCACTCTCCCGGGGCCGTTCCGGCCTTGGGAAAGCGCTGTCCTGGAAAAGCTCGGGGCGAGAGGGGGGTGCGGCGTTCAGAAGCGCACGGCGACACTGGTGACGACACGGCGCTGGAGCGCTTCGGAATCGATATTCGAATGGAAGAACGAAGCACCGCGCGCCAGGCCCATGGCGACGTTCACCGCCCAGTCCTGGGTCAGGTCCCAGATGGCGGAGAGGTCCTGGCTGACGCCCACCTCGAGTCGCTGCAGGTCGGTCGCCGGCTCCACG
>Ga0138256_10004723_pt1 | contig 14471 bp, 9 predicted proteins | sample KNB2016incub_MG_FD_105486 | JGI IMG/M metagenome (GOLD analysis project Ga0138256, IMG submission 105486) | Active sludge microbial communities from wastewater in Klosterneuburg, Austria - KNB2014incub_MG | ecosystem: Engineered > WWTP > Activated sludge > Unclassified | place: Austria... | reverse complement strand
TACAACCGGATAAAAACCTTCCGCCGGTTGTGTAACGAAACCCAGGTATTTCGTGAAGACCAGATCCCATGTGGAAGCATCCGGTTCTTGGGCCAATGGGCTATTCGTCTCCAGCGAGTAATATCCGAAGTTCATTGAAGAATAATCACCTCGAACAATGCTCCCTACCTGTTCTGCGCCGCCATCAAGGTCGGCCCATGTGAACGTGAACGCGTTGGTCGTTGAAGCGTAACCATCAATGCGCAACTTCTTCCACGAACCATCGGCGAGCTTCAGTACGAACAAACTATCTCCGGTAATGTTATGAGATACCATGTTGTAGATGCCCCATCCCAGATCGAAGGGGTTGCTTGTAAGGCCTTGATTGAGTGCACCCGAACTCCAGTTCGTTTCACTGTTCTGTTGCGGGGTCCAGGATACAGCGAGTCCGGATGTATCGAGCATTGTCCACTCAGTAATCGTGTAAGGTGCTTTAAAGACCTGAATGCCTTTGGCCGTATTGACCAGTATACTCCCCGTTATCCCGGAAGTTTCGAAGGCCAGATCCCACTGCGCCAGAGCTGGGTTACTGATGGTCCCGTTCTGTAAGCTGTAGAATTCCTGAGCGGTATTCCCGGCATTCGTGTTAACAACGACCGTTGTCTGAGCAAAAGTCGCGATTGAAAGAAGTGAGGCTGCGCACAGCGTAAAAAGCTTCATGAAATGTGTTGTGTTTTTCCGGGTACAAAGCAACTACCGGAACGTTGAGCACACAACCCATGAATGGCCTTCTAAGGCCGTTTCGGTCATGGAATTGTCAAGAGAATGGATCATGATCCGGAATACCATTCAATGATCCGATCCAAAACAAAAAAGACCCGCACCTGCCTCCACGCATTTACTGAGGGACGGCAGACTGCGGGTCTTATAAAATAACTGTTGGACTACTTCAGACCGATCTTAACGAAACGCTGTGATTCAACACCATGCACACTTTGAACGCGCAGCGTATACGTACCATTGGTAAGTGCGTGCACATTCACGATCAACGGAACGGTTGCGTTGCCGTTCACTTTTTCACTTAGGACCTGATGACCCATAGCGTCAAGAATGGTCAATTCGACCTCGGCGTTATTACCCGTTATCTTCTCACTTACCTGCACATGCAATTGGTCCACAGCAGGTACAGGCCAGATCGCTGTAGAAGGTTGTGTGATAATATTTCCGCAATCGGTCACAGTGAAAGGCACTCCAGGAATATCTATACCTGCGCAGAATGGTTCATCACTCTGTGTGAGCAGGATATGAACGGCATCCATGGTGGACATTCCCGGTGTGATCAGTGAAAGATCCAAAGTCAGTGGATCGTAGACCAACCCGTGGATCGAGTATGCACCCGGTGTGGTAACAGAAAAGCTCGCCGTTGGACTGATCTCCTCGATCACTGCATTCTCACCACTTGCAAGGATATATGCCACGGTGTAACCAGGAGGAACCAACATACTCGCATTCGGTGTAGCGGAAAGTGTGATCTCTCCATTCACCAAACAACCACCGCTCCCGTTCGCGGTGAGGTGGACCTTCGCTAAACACGGCTCCAAGCAATTACCAATGGCATATTGGGCACCGGTCTGGTCCAACCCTGCACAAATGTTCCCTCCGTTCAACAGGATGTATGCAACTACATCGGCTGCTGTCGAAACACCCAACTGGATGATCGATAGATCAAGCGTTGCGGGGTTGTACACAATGGAATGCATGGAATAGACACCCGGCGTAGTGATCACGAATGATGGAACAGGACCGACCTGCATGATCACTAGATCCGGGCCGTATGCCAATACATAATTCTGTACGAAACCAGAAGGTACGATGGCATCTCCATTCGGCGTAGCCATCAACGTGGAAGCGCCATCCGACAAACAACCCAAGCTGTTGACCCCGGTTATGGTACCAGCAGAAATGATGCATTCCGTGGAACAAGGTTCGATCGTGAATGATGCACCGTCCACATCCAACGCAGCACAGATATCACCATCACCTTGGATCAACAAGGCATTCACCTCAGGTGCCGTGGTCACCCCGAATTCAATGATGGTCAGGTCGAGGGTATTCGGATCATAGACCAAGGTGTGGATGGTGTAAACTCCTATCACATCCACGGCAAAAGATGGGTCGGCACTAACTGCTTCGATCACCAGACCGCCGCCACTGGTCAGCACATAGAGGGTAGAATAACCTACTGGCTCTACCGCATCACCATTCGCATTCGCGGAAATAAGAACAGGGCTACCTTCAATGCATGGTGCAGCGTTTCCTGTAAGCGTTCCAGCATCAGCCAAGCAATCGGTCGTGCATTCCTCAATACTGAATGATGCACCGGTAATATCCAAACTACCACAGATATCTCCACCTCCTTGTAACAACAAACCGTGGATCGCACTCGCAGGTGTAGTTCCGAACACCACAACGCCTAGATCCAACGTACCGGCATCATACACCAGCGTATGAATTGCGTACAGACCAGTATTGGATATGGCAAAACTTGGAGTTATAGAAGTTTGTTGGATGATCTGTCCTGTACCGTTCGTGAGCACATAGATCGTTGCGTAACCTGACGGCTCCACTGCATCACCATTCGGTGTGGCGGAGATCGTTGCCATTCCATCCAATAGGCACGGAGTCTTATTACCGGTCAACGACCCGGCTTGGGTAAAGCACTCAACGCTGCAATCAATGACAAGCGTTGATGCACCAACCAGGTCAAGAGACGCACATATGTTTCCGCCGCCTTGGATAAGAAGAGCATTGACATCTGCGGCAGTAGTAACACCGTAGTTCACGACGGACAGATCCAACGTAGTAGGGTCATATACCAACGTATGCACGGTGAACGTACCATCAAATGAAACGTAGAAATCAGGGTCATTGGACACCTGTTGAAGGATGTGATCAGTACCCGAAGTAAGTACGTAGATCACTTCATAACCAGCAGGTACTGTTGGCGCATCCTCAACGAACGCCGTGACCGTGGCCTGTCCATCCACTAAACAGGTCTCGAACGAACCAATGCTCAATGAACCGGCATCCGTGAGACAAGGAACATTGCATTCGATCACTTCGATCGGCGCACCAGCAACGTCAAGTACGGCACATATCCCGCCGCCGCCTTGTAGGAGCATACCGTTCACATCCAAAACCGTTGTGGTTCCAAAAACAATCCCACCCAAAGGCAATGTCGCTGGATCATAGACAAGCGTATGGATCGTGAAGTCTCCCAGTTCCGTGACCATGAACATCGGCTCACTACTAGTTTCCAGGATGATCAGTTCGGGACCTTGCGAAAGAACATACAATACGGTGTACCCATTGGGCACATAAAGCCCACCGCTCGGAGTGGCGCTAATAGTTGCGGAACCAGTAACAATGCAAACCTGTGCTTCAACTGCTGTGAGGCCGCCCGATTCCGGATTCTCGACTTGGATCGTTGTACCTACCAGATCCAACGAAGCACAAATGGAGCCGCCGCCTTCGATCAACAGTCCGCTGATATCCACTGCACTGGTAACTCCGAATTGTACTGAACCAAGATCAAGCGTAGCCGGGTCATACACCAATGTATGCACGGTGTACACAGCCTCTTCCAATACATCGAAGATCGGAACGTTCCGGATCTGCTCAATGATCGCTCCGGGGGCGCTGGTCAGCACGTAGACCACTTCATATCCCGCGGGAACCACCTTATCACCATTTGAAATTCCACCGATCGCCGTACCTCCTTCCTGCAAGCAATCCGTTGGTTTGAAACCCGAAAGTGTTCCGGCATAAGCAGAGCATTCCGTACTGCACTCCACAACGTTCACCAGAGCGCCAGCAACATCGAGGACACCACAAATTGCACCTCCGCCTTGGAATAAAAGGCCATTGACGTCATTCAGTATGGAGCTTCCAAATACAATGAGATCAAGATCCAATGTTGCAGGATCATGGACCAACGTATGTATGGTATAGGTTCCAACAACATTCACCTCGAAAGACGGAGTAGCGGAAGCATCTTCAATAACAAGAGCTGCTCCGTTAGTAAGAACATACAACACGCTGTATCCTTCAGGAACGATGGTGCCATTTGCTGGCGATGCGGCTACGGTTGCCGACCCATCAGCCATACACACTTCGTCCATGACCGCAGAAATGCTACCGGTACTTGGATTAGCCACAATGATCTGCGTACCGACAAGATCCAGACCTGCGCAGATCGAACCACCACCTTGTACCAACACACCATTTATCGCACTCACCGACGTAACGCCTTGAACTATGCTAGTGAGATCGAGCGTAGCAGGATCATGGACCAACGTATGTATGGTATAGGTCGCTTCATCGGTGACATCAAAGATCGGTACCGTACGCACCTGTTGAATGATCGCTCCAGGACTAGTGGTGAGCAGATAGACCTTGGAAAAACCACTCGGCACCACTGCATCGCCATTCGGAATTCCGCCGATCGCGGTTCCACCATCCAACAAACAATCTGAAGGTTTAAACCCCGTCAAAGTACCGGCGAATGCATTGCATTCCGAACCGGTTTGAGCAAATACCACACTGCTCAAAAGGATAGTTCCCAATAGGAGAAAATTCCTCAATTTTCGTGAAAGGAATTCCCTTGAACAGTGCTTGATGAGTCCAGCGTGATCCATAGTTCTATGCTTTAGATGTGAAGTTCGATCGAGTGCCCCAATTTAGGAATTTGTCGTCAAACTACGGTTTTTGATCGATTCAATAATAAAAATGTTCGACGAATGCCTCCGTTCAGTATCATAGATCGATCCAGCTATGACAAGGCTGGAACGCGCCGATACCCATTCAAATAGGCCAAATGATCAATAGATCAGGATAAACCGAGCCTCAACGGCCTTATACCGCTTTATAGGATCGATCATATCGAATCCCATGAGCTGCACCTCATAATTCTGGAGGACCACTTCGCTCTTCGGTCTGAACCCTGCTTGTATCAATTGTTCGCGATGAATTACATCCGTATACACTGCAACACCGGGCCCAATAACATCATTTGCCTCCCCAACATTACTGATCCATTTCACTGGAAACCCAGCATAAAGGTCCAATGCGGTCCCGCTCAGATGCATCCCAAAAAAATGGTTTCGATCATAGCCGTTCTCTGCGGCCCACTTACCAGCTTGTGCATTTGCTTGGTAGTGTAGTATTTGTGGATAAACATGACCATTGACGGTGATACCGATACCCATCATGATCCAGAATGTGGCAAGGAACAGACCGGATCGATCCGCCATTCTGTGCAGGATCAGGACTGCCACTACCACTAGGATGAGCATCAACGCAATGAACGGAACCGACCCATTTGGAAACGACCATGCGGCCAGAACGACGGTCAAGCTCCAGACCAGGATCACCACTATTCCATGTGTTCGAAAGAGCCAAGCAGATCGGGCCGAATGCCAAGCCCTAGCACCAAGTACCGCCAGCAACGGTAGTATTACGTACAAATAATGCGGTAGTTTGAAATGAGACAAAGAGATCGCCACGAAAACAAGTACAATACCCGAAATAGTGAAGTATTCGCGCGCAGTCCGTTCAACCACTTCCTTGACCGAGGCCAGGATCCCGACGAGAATAAAGATCGTCCAAGGCAACATTTGCCATAGTACTTCATGTGTAAAGTAGAAGTAACTGGAATCATCTTTCCAACGATTCTCGCCGGTGATCCTTCCGAAGCTTTGTTCCCAGAAATAGAACCGCAGTCCTTGTATTCCGTGCTGTTCATATAACCCGATACACATTGGGATAAGCAGAATTCCGATCACGAGAATACCGATCAACCATCGGGCATCACGGAATACATCCCATCTTTTGGCGAATGCGATATGTCCGATCAACGCCAACAACGGCGCCATTATGCCCATTGGTCCTTTGACCAACATACCTGCACCAATAGCCATGGCGCACACCCCCAATTGCCACCATCGGCGTTGTTCGATCCACGCTGCACCAGCCCAGATCGCGGTCATTACGGAACCGGTCAATATGGTATCGCAACGCACATCGTTCGTCATTAAGAGAAATGCCGCACTACCACCGAACATGAGTGAAGCACTTCGAGCGACCTCTCGGGACGAATAAAGCAACGTGAAGCGGTAAGTCGCGACCAGACCCAGAAAAGCAAAAAGAATGCTCGGCAATTTGTAGCTCCAATTGCTTATTCCAAATAACTTGAAGGACAGTGCCGAAAGCCAGAACAACAAAGGTGGTTTGTCCAGATAATCATGCCCTCTGAAATACAATTTCGTCCAATTATCACTTGCAAGCATGTCGCGGGACATACCAGCGTATTGGGCAGCATCCACCTCCATAACATCCAATCCGGCCCCCGCTATGGTGACCAGCACTATACCGGCAATTGCGAAATGGAAGGAGCGTTGTGTCACGGAAATGCGGTTGCGGGATGGCAGGTGTAACCAGGTGCGAAAGTAAAACCGATGTTAATACCGACCGGAACGTATTATCGTCTGTGTAACATTGCACTAACGGAAGTAGCATAGGAGCATGGGTCGAAAAGCCATAGGAACGTTGATGTTATTGGCTACGTTGAGCGTGATCGGCGTTATCGTGACACAGCTCCTTTGGCTACAGGTCGCAGCATTGAACCAACAGGAACAGGCGGCATTGAACCAGGAACAAGCGTCGCAATTGGAAAAACAGTTCAATGATCGGGTAGTGATGGCGCTTACCGATGTTACGGAACAGATCCTATCCATTACACAGGACCCGACCGATCTATACGATGCGGTAAAACAAGTGCGACCTAATTATTTCGCCGTTACCATCAACGACACCGTACATCCATACCTCTTAGAAGCCATGTTGCGGAAAGAGTTCAGCCGTCGTAACATCCAGGAGGATTTCGAATATGGCGTTTACGATTGTTTTACGGACAGCATTGTATATGGCAACTATGTTTCCGTGGATAGCGTCAATACGGATACAGTGCCGCATTCTGAGTTATTTAAGCTGGACAAGGACGGTCATTATTTCGGTGTGTTCTTTCCGAACCGCGAGGTCAGTTATTGGAAAGAGGACACCAGCCGTTGGACCTGGATCTTTCCAGCGATCGTAACGTTGATCGTATTCAGTTTTTTCGCGTATAGCGTCTGGGTGATCTTGAAACAACGCAAGTTGAGTGAGATGAAGAATGACTTCATCGGTAACATGACGCATGAACTAAAGACGCCTATTAGTACGATCGCATTGAGCAGTGAAGTGATCAGCGACACGAATATCATCAATGAACCGGATCGCTTACGGGAATATGCGCGGATCATTGGCAGTGAAAATGAACGTCTTCGCATTCAAGTGGAACGGGTCCTTCAGCTTTCAACATTGGAAAAGGGTAATCTGAAGATCAAACACGAGCGTGTGGATCTGGACATGATCGGCAACGACCTACTGGATCTGTTCCGGCTCCCAGCCAAAGAACGCAACGTGCATGTTGAGCTGATAGCGAATGATGGTCCTCACATTGTCATTGGTGACAAAATACACTTGACCAATGCCGTTGCGAACCTGCTTGACAATGCGTTGAAGTACGGACCGGATAATGCTACGATAGAGATCCGGTTGAACAGCGCGAACGGCAACGTAAGTGTGAGCATACATGACCAAGGCATTGGCATAGCAAAGGCTGAACTGGATACCATTTTTGAACGATTCTATCGTGTGCATACCGGCAATGTGCACAACGTAAAAGGATTCGGGCTTGGCCTGCACTACGTGAAACAGATCGCTAAGGAACATTGTGGCAAGGTCACTGTCCAAAGTGAATTGGGACGTGGCAGCGTATTTACATTGACGCTTCCGCTCGCCAAGCAGGAGCAACTAGAACGCACTCCAACAGCATGAACATGACCGATAGAAAAGAGACCATTTTACTAGTAGAGGATGATCAGAACCTTGGCTTCGTGATCCAGGACTCATTGAAACGTAAGGGCTATACCGTCCATCTCAGCAGAGACGGGAAGGATGGTCTTAAACATTTCAATGAGCACGTTTATGACCTTTGTGTTCTGGATGTGATGCTGCCCCATAAGGATGGATTCAGTCTTGCGGAGGACATACGTTTGATAAATGCCGAAGTACCGATCGTATTTCTCTCGGCGAAGAGCCAGACCGAGGATCGCATAGCAGGATTCAAAGCAGGCGGCGATGATTATCTAACGAAACCATTCAGTCATGAAGAACTGGTACTTCGTATTGAAGCCATACTGCGTAGAACATCCGGCACCGGATCGGAAACGCGCGATCGCGAACATTTCGAACTCGGTGAATACACCTGCGACTTTCGGAATCTGACGCTGACCCACCCGACCGAGGAACGGAAACTGACAAAGAAAGAAGCCGATGTGCTTCGGTTGTTGTGCATGCATCAGGAACAAGTACTTCCGCGTGAACTCGTGTTGAATATGGTATGGGGTGATGACACCTATTTTCTTGGACGTTCACTTGATGTTTTCATCAGTCGATTAAGAAAGTACCTGAAAACGGATGAGAAAGTAAACATCGTTAATGTGCATGGTGTTGGATTCAAGCTTGTAATAGAACACTAGGAACAGCAAGGGTTTTCTTCAATCGCAAATGAATCCAACGAATCAATTCGATCATGTTGATGGGCGATATCAACATTGCAGCGTTGGAATATGGATGCATTGATTTGCTCACTGATAACTTCACTGCCATACGTTTGGGGAAACACTCCAAAACAATGGCTAAGAAAGCAAAGAAAGCAGCGACGAAAGCAGCCCCTAAAAAGGCAGCAAAGAAGGCAGCGAAAAAAGCAGCCCCAAAAAAGGCAGCTAAAAAAGCAGCTAAAAAAGCAGCCCCAAAAAAGGCAGCTAAAAAGGCAGCTAAGAAAGCGGCTAAGAAAGCAGCCCCTAAAAAGGCAGCTAAGCCAGCAGCTCGCAAAGCTCCTAGAAAGGCAGCGAAAAGAAAAGCGGCCAAGAAGAAGTAAGCGCGTTTTGGTAACGCACGTTAGGCCCGCGAAAGCGGGCCTTTCGCTTTTATAGTGGTTCCGGAACTACCTGTGGTTCATGAACGGATCAGAACACAACGAACCGGGTCGAATTCGTTCGACCATTTTTGCCAACCCTTGAAGCGATATATGAACCACCCACCAGAGGAGGCGTTACATAGTGCTCATTCTCCATCATGCTCAATGATAGTACCTGGCGGCCAAGTGCATCATGAATGTAAAGCACATCGCCTTTCTTGAATCCGCTGATCTGTAAGGTGCCAGCGCCACCTCCTTGCCAAATGACCAGTTGTTCTTGTACTGTAAACTCCGTGGGCACACCCACGGGTAGGCTGCATGTATCGGCGTACGTACTACCCAAGTAACGAGCCATATGGTTGGTAAAAACCCCATCCACGTTGGGGTTGCTTTGCGAACCATAGAAAAGTGTGTCATGGTAGAATGCAATGGTCTCTACGCGACCTTCGATCTCGCCGCCTAGCCCGCACCATTTATTTCCATCCCAAGTCGCCATGCGCCATGCGGGCACATTGCCTGCATGCCAAAACACCCCACCAACGAAAAGTTTTCCATCATGTACCTCCATATCCTCTGCAACTACATACAGCGCTTGCCCGTTGTCCATATCCTGTAGTCCGGTGCCTACGGGTTGCAAACTCCCTACCCCATCATACTTCAAAACACCTTCGCCTATGTTACCCTCGCTAATGTGTATACCACCTGCTATATAAAGCTCATTCTGGTACACCTCAAAGGCATTGCCCACCGCAAACGAACCGTACAATCCAGTACTCGCTGCAGGTACCCATGCATCGCCTTCGAGTTTGAAAAAATCACTTGAAGTTGTAGTGGAGCTAATATTTCCACAGATATAGATCTCATCATTGAAGATGGCAATATCCATAACCATCGGGCTATTGTTTGGTAGTACGTCTTGCAACCTACCCACGGCTTCCCAATGGTTACCAACACGCTTCGCCACTCCCTTAGCGGTGTCACCATCATTGATATAAATGAATCCGCCAACCAAGTAGAGATCATCTTCTAATATCTTTAGGTGAAACGGCGAACCAACGAACGCACCGTAGTCATACCATTCCCCATCATACAAATACACGCAGGACTCATGTGGCTGACCATTGATCGTGCTAAAACCCCCACTGACGATGATCGTGTCATGGTAATTCACTATAGATCGAATAGACTGGTCAAAGATCCCAATAGTTGACCAAGCACCATCTTGGTATTTATACAACGCATTGTCATTGTTCGTTCCGTTGAATGTACATTCCCCGCCTGCATAAAGCGCATCATTCGCCGTGTCGGCATACACCCTCTGAATGTATGCACAACTACCTGGATGCCCAGCTGGTGCCCATAGATCCTGAGACTTAGCAGCAACTACTATCACCAAAGCAAAAAACAAGAGAATAATTCTCATGGCTTGATCAATGCAACACGAGTGCTTTTGCACCAAATGCGCCGTTGAAGGTGATCACATACGCCCCATCAGACAATGCATCAAGGTCAACTATGAAACCTTCTTTGGTTCTTGACATTGAACTCGTCAATATCTGTCTTCCTGTACTATCGAAAACCAACGGAGCCTGAGCAAGTTGCTCAGAGCCGATGATCTGTCCATTGTTTCTCCAGAACGTTGTATGCTTACTATCTTCTTCACCATATTTATCCGATGGTATAAGCGGATCCTGTGGTGCAACATTCACACTAATGGAGGCACATATCACAAAGAACCAAGCGTAGGTCATGCTATTCATGAGGAAGAAAATTATGCTGTTTGCTTGGTGAATGTAGTCGAAATGATCAAGTTGGTTTCGTCTTGTCCTATGGCTAATTGAGTCTTCCATTGTATAGCGGAATTGTGTCAACCTATTCTAGGACGGGACACATAATACCATTTCGTCATACAGTCTCGACCAATTTGCTCGCTCTTTTCCGACCATGCTTCTCAATAAAATAGTTCCATAGCTTTGGATATGAAAAGATTTTCTTGATCGCCTGATCAAAAAATTGCTACACAACTTTAGTCGATTCATAAGACGAAATGGTATAAAGCGAAAAGGCGCGCCCGGTTTGGACACGCCTTTTCATTCAACCCTAACCTAACCCTGCTCAGCCCCCGCTGAGCAGTTCTTTTACGAGCGCCGCAATAGCGCTTCCATCAGCCTTACCGGCCAATCTTTTATTCGTTTCACCCATTACTCGGCCCATATCCGCCATACTTTTCGCACCTGTCGAAGCAATCACTTCACGCACAACATCAGCCACTTCCTCCTGGCTCATCTGTTGCGGCAAATAGGCTTCTATCACCTTCGCTTGCACTTCCTCTTCGGCGGCAAGATCCTTTCGATCCTGTTCGATATAGATCGCCGCACTCTCCAACCGTTGCTTATGAAGTTTCTGTAGGATCTTCATACCGACCGCTTCATCCAGTTCCTCACTACTCCCTCCTTTTGTAAGTTCGAGCAGTATCGCACTTTTTATTGCGCGCAAAGCATTCAACTTGTCCCTTTCACGGGCAAGCATGGCTGCTTTGATGTCAGCATCGATCCTTTCCTTCAGTCCCATTTTTAGTTTGCGCGTTCTTGCCACGATCGATCAATCGACGTTGTCGTGCAAGTAGTTGTTGTTCTTCTTCAGTTCTACACGACGTTCGCCATTTTCATCGATCTCCTCGTTAAGCGTGTACCTGCTCACATTGGAATCGGTGCTCGGCTTGGCATCGTTCAACTGAATGTTCTTGCGCTTATAGGCCGGCTCACGCTCCAGATCGGTCAACCCGTTCGGCGTGCGCAAGCGCATGTTCAATTCGCGAACATGTGCAACACGTTGTTCTACGCGGTTCTGATGTTCATCGTGGGACAGACGCGCCTCCTGCACTTCGGTTCGTGGCACCGGCGTTTCCGTTACGGATCCGTTCTTCACGGTATCGCCGTATAAGTTGTGCATCTTTTTTTCCGTATCGGGTGCTGGCTCCTTTTTCGCTTCAACAGGTTTGTTGGTGTGCACAGGTGGTTGATCGATGATGAATTCGATCTTGCTCTGTGCAATTGGCGTTGGCTCCGATACCGGTTCTACTTGCTTGAGGTAAGGCTCCTCCGTTACCTTGGTACTAGGTGAACGATCCAACTTTTCTTCCGGGACCACGGTTGCATTTGATTGCACAGGATTGACGATCGGTTGCGTGATCATGGTCGGGCGATACGCATCCAATGGGATCACGGTACGGGTGTTCTGTTCAGTAGCAATGGCTCCTGTAATTGGATGTGTTGGAAAGCCGGTTGCAATAATGGTGATGCGCACTTTCTCACCAAGGCTTTCATCCTTGCAATATCCCCAGATCACATCGGCACTACTACCAGCGGCTTCTTGAATGTGCTCAGTGATCTCACTGATCTCATCCATCTGCACCGGGTTCGTACCGTGCGTAATGTTCAGCAATACGAATTTGGCTCCTTCGATATTGTTATCGTTCAATAGTGGTGATGCCAATGCTTCATGGGCTGCGCGCACAGCACGGTCCTCACCTTCGGCTTCGGCCATACCCATGATGGCTACACCGCTTCGGGTCATCACGGTCCGTACGTCCTCGAAGTCAACGTTGACCTTACCTGTCATGGTAATGATCTCGGCGATACCCCTTGCACCGGTCGTTAGTACGTTGTCGGCATGCTCGAAGGCATTATCCAGTGATAAATTCCCGAAAAGATCCCGCAACCGATCATTGTTGATCACCAATAAGGTATCAACGGCATTGCGCATTTCTTCGATACCGATCGCGGCTTGTTGCTTGCGTCGGCGACCTTCCCATTGAAAAGGACTTGTAACGATACCAACGGTAAGGATGCCCATTTCGCGAGCGATCTCAGCGATAACGGGAGCTGCACCGGTTCCGGTACCACCACCCATACCCGCTGTGATGAAGACCATCTTCGTACGCTTGCCGAGGAGTTCTTTGATCTCGTCGATATTCTCTCCGACCGCATCGCGACCACGTTCAGGTACTGCACCAGCGCCGAGCCCTTCGGTGAGGTTCACACCGAGTTGGAGTTTCACCGGCACTGGGCTTATATCAAGCGCCTGGCGATCCGTGTTACAAATGATGAAGTCCACGCCGGCAATTCCTTGCGTGTACATGTGGTTAACGGCATTGCTGCCACCACCGCCCACACCGATCACCTTGATAATGGAGCCTAGTTCTTTTGGAAGATCGAATTTCATGACTTCTGGGGGATTTTTTTGGAGTGTAATTGCGGGTCTTTCAGTAGGTCAGTTCTCGTCGTCCTTGAGCAATTCACTTGCACCTGAAAGGACTGACTTAAAGAATGAACCGATCCTACCTGGTTCGGAATGTTCTTTAACGGTGCTAGCGGATCTGCGCATTGGGTTACGCGCATCGGCCGCATGTGGGCGACGGCGCTCCAGATAATCAAAGCCTTTCATAACAAGGCCTACACCAGTTGCATGCAAGGGGCTTGTAACATCTTCAACCGCACTTTTCGCAATGTGCTCATTCGGGTATCCGATGCGTGTGGACATGCCGGTCATGTACTCAACGAGCTGTTTCAAATGCTTCAATTGTGCACCACCACCGGTCAACACCACACCAGCGATCAGTTGTTTTTCCAAGCCACTGTTCTTGATCTCGAAATACACATGTTCCATGATCTCTTCCATGCGGCTTTGGATCACTTCAGCCAACGTGCGCAAGCTGATCTCCTTGGGTTCGCGACCGCGCAGACCGGGAATGCATACAACTTCGTTCTCCTTATTCTCTGCTGCAAGAGCGGATCCGAATTTCGTTTTCAATAATTCAGCCTGATCCCGCATGATCCCGCAACCTTGGCGGATGTCTTCCGTTACCACGTTACCACCGAATGGAATTACCGCCGTGTGACGAATGATATTGTCGAAGAAGATCGCGATATCCGTTGTACCACCACCGATATCAACAAGCACCACACCAGCTTCCTTCTCCTCTTGGCTTAGCACAGCATCCGCACTTGCCAGTGGTTCCAGGATCAATTCGGTAACATGCAGACCAGCTCGGTGTACGCATTTATTGATGTTACGCGCAGCGGTCACCTGGCCACTGATGATGTGGAAGTTGGCTTCCATGCGAATTCCGGACATACCGATCGGGTCACGGATCCCTTGCTCGTTATCCACGATATATTCTTGCGGCAACACGTGAATGATCTCCTCACCCGGCGGCATTACCAAACGATAGGTCTCATCGATCAACAGGTCGATATCATTCTGCGTGATCTCTTCATCGTTGCTCTCACGCATCTTCATACCGCGGTGCTGCATGCTACGGATATGCTGTCCGGCAATACCCACATTCACGGTGGTGATCTCGACACCAGCGCTATCCTCGGCCATTTTCACTGCAGCTGTTATGCTCTCC
>Ga0138256_10004722_pt1 | contig 14474 bp, 14 predicted proteins | sample KNB2016incub_MG_FD_105486 | JGI IMG/M metagenome (GOLD analysis project Ga0138256, IMG submission 105486) | Active sludge microbial communities from wastewater in Klosterneuburg, Austria - KNB2014incub_MG | ecosystem: Engineered > WWTP > Activated sludge > Unclassified | place: Austria... | reverse complement strand
TGGCGCACCACAAGCCGGTGGCACATGGAGCGGTCCAAGTGTGATCGTAGGCGGCAACTACGATCCGGCCACGATGAACCCCGGCGTGTACACCTACGCACTCGTTGCAACGGCACCATGTGTAAGCGCCAGCGCGACGGTAACGGTCACGGAGAACGCGCCGACGAACGCAGGCACGAACGGATCGATAACCGTCTGTGACATTGGTGGTGCAGTGAACTTGTTCAACCAACTCGGCGGCGGCCCGACAGCAGGTGGCGCATGGAGCGGACCAAGTCCGGTGGTCGGTAATAGCTACGATCCCGCGACGATGACCGCTGGAGTGTACACGTACACGGTCACGGGTGTAGCGCCCTGCGCAAATGCAAGTGCCACGGTCACGGTGAACGAGACGAGTTCGCCGAACGCCGGAACGAACGCGAGCATCACTGTTTGCAATTCGGATCCTGCATTCAACCTTTCCACGGTTCTGGGCGGAAGCCCGGATGCCGGTGGTCTGTGGAGCGGCCCGAGTGTTCTGGTCGCTGGAAGTTTTGATCCAGCCACGCACACTTCCGGGGTCTACACGTACAGCATTGTCGGAATGCCTCCTTGCGCCTCCGCCTCATCCACGGTCACGGTTTCCGTGGAGGTCGCACCGGATGCCGGTCTCGCCGGATCGATCGATCTCTGTCCGGCAAGTCCACCCATGGATCTGTTCACGTTGTTGGGTGGTAGTCCGCAGATCGGCGGGATCTGGACCGGACCTGACGGTAGCCTGTTTGATGGCACCTTCGATCCAAGTGCTGACGCGAGTGGTGATCATACCTATACGATCACGGGTACAGCCTGCGCCTCCTCTTCAGCGGTAGTGAGCGTGAATGTGTTACCTGGCCCGGACGCCGGTGGTGATAACACGATCGTCGTGTGCAACACGCAAGTTGCCTTCACCCTGATCTCCCAACTTCTGGGAACGCCGGATCCTGGTGGTTCATGGACGAATGCGGCAGGCGATCCTGTTGGTGCTTCGTTCAACCCATTGACCGGTGGTAGTGATGTCTTCACGTACAGCGTATCGGGTTCGGCGAATTGCCCGGATGACGAAGCAACGGTCACCATCACGGTCAACATCGCACCGCACGCGGGGATCAATGGCAACCTCATGCTCTGCGCAAGTTCACCCCCGATCTCGCTCTTCGACGGACTTGGTGGTACGCTTGACGCCGGTGGTGTGTGGACCGATGCCGCAGGTAACAGCCATGCCACGATCCTGAACCCGGCGACCGATGTAAGTGGTCCTTACACATACACCGTGACCGGTGCGGCGCCGTGCGCCAATGCCAGTGCCGTCGTCACCGTGGTGATCAATCCGGTCCCGTATGCAGGAGAGGACGGCGGTCTCGTGCTTTGTACAACATCTCCCAACGTCAGTCTGATCAGCGCGATCGGTGGCACACCGCAAATGGGAGGAAGTTGGACCGGCCCCGATGGTGTTCCGAGCAGTGGATCCTTCGTCCCATCAACGGGAACACCCGGTGTGTACACGTACACCATCATCGGGATCAACCCATGTGTGAACGATACCAGTGAGGTCACCATCATGGTAAGCATCGCGGCGGATGCAGGTGTGGGTGGAAGCGTGAGCCTTTGTGATGGTGATCCGGCGATCGATCTCTTCGCGCAGCTTGGCGGCTCACCCGACGCTACCGGCGTATGGACCGATCCTTCAGGTATCGTCACCACCGCGCAATTCGATCCGCTGATCGACACACCGGGTACGTACACGTACACAGTGACCGCGATCGCGCCGTGTCCAACGGAGACCGCCACGATCGATGTGGGCGTGATCGCTCCGGTGGTCACTTCCTTCCTGACCACCAGCAACGGATCCTGTGCGCCGACCCTAGTGAACTTCTCCCACGATTACACGGGGCCGGGGACATGCACCTGGATCCTGGGCAACGGTGATGTGATCATGGATTGCGCACCGATCGATGTTACATACACCCAGCCGGGTAGCTATGATGTGACCCTGATCATCGATGCCAACAACGGTTGCGGTGCCGATACGGTGACCATCGTGGATGCAGTAACCGTGTACACCCGCCCCCTCGCGGCATTCGATCAGCTACCGGCCCAACTGAACACATTGGATCCCGTCGCCTTCTTCAACAACACCACCAACGTAGCCAACACATACGCCTGGCTGATCAATGGCGAATTCATCACGGATGAGGTCGACATGCAATACCGCTTCCCCGGCGAGATCGGTGATACCTACGGCATCTGCTTGGTGGCCTACGCGGCGAATTCCTGCGCCGATACCGTGTGCAAGTTCATCACCATCGATGATGGTATGCAGGTATTCGTGCCGAACACTTTTACGCCGGACGATCACGCGCCGAACAACACCTTCAAGCCCATCGTTACCGGTATCGATCCGCGCTTCTACCTGTTCGAGATCTACGATCGGTGGGGCAACCGACTGTTGAGCACCACCGACCCCGACGTGTTCTGGGATGGTAAGGTGGATGGCACCCTCGCGCAACAGGATGTCTACGTATGGAAGTTGATCGTCAAGGATGCGTACAGCGGCGATCGTGTGGAACGCATCGGGCATGTGACCCTGCTTCGCTGATCCAAGGGATCCACCCTTCTATATTTACGCACCGCCGAAAGGTGTCAACCCCTCCACGTGCCCCCTCGGCTGGTCATCATACCCACGTACAACGAGCAGGAGAACATCCGCGACATCGTTGCACATGTGTTCAGGCTCGAACCGGAGTTCCACCTTCTCATCGTGGACGACGGATCGCCGGATGGCACCGGCAACATCGTGAAGGAAATGCAGCCGCGTTGGGCCGGTCGCCTGCATCTATTGGAGCGGAGCGGAAAGCTCGGCCTTGGCACCGCGTACATCACCGGGTTCAAGTGGGCCATCGCGAACGACTACGCGTACATCTTCGAGATGGATGCCGACTTCTCCCACGATCCGGATGACCTTGTGCGCCTGTACAAGGCGTGTGCGGAACAGGGAGGTGATATGAGCGTCGGCTCACGTTACGTGAAGGGCGGCCGTGTGAAGGATTGGAGTTGGGACCGGGTGCTGCTGAGCTACTGTGCTTCGCTCTATGTGCGCGCCATTCTTTGGCTGGGCGTGCGGGACACCACCGCAGGGTTCGTGTGTTATACCCGCCGCGTGCTCCAGGCCTTACCGCTTGATGAAGTACGCTTCATCGGCTACGCGTTCCAGATCGAAATGAAATACCGCGTGATCCGGAAAGGATTCCGGATCGTGGAGGTTCCCATCACTTTCATCGATCGCGAACGCGGCACCAGCAAGATGAACAGCGGCATCTTCAAGGAAGCCATCATCGGCGTGCTGCAGATGCGCTTCGGTGGTTGGATCAAGGACTGAGGCGATGAAGGGAGTGGTGTTGCGCGATGTTCATGTGGTGGACGGCGGCCGTGTCTTCCCTGCGGATGTGCTCGTTCGCGGCGATCGCATTGAACGCGTGGCGGAGGAAGGCATCGGCTCGGTGTCGAACGCGGAGGATCATGACGGTAAGGGACGCCATCTGCTACCCGGGGCCATCGATGACCAAGTGCATTTCCGCGAACCCGGACTCACGCATAAGGAGGACATCGCGCATGGGAGTGCGGCGGCGGCGGCTGGAGGCATCACCAGTTACATGGAAATGCCCAACACCGACCCGCAGACGCTGACGCAGGAACTACTCGCGGCCAAGTACGCGTTGGGTGCTGCATCATCGGTGGTGAACTATTCCTTCTACATGGGTGTCGCCAACGACAACATGGACGAGGTGCTGAAGACCGATCCGAGGACCGTTTGCGGATTGAAGGCTTTCCTCGGATCAAGTACCGGCAACATGCTCGTGGATGATCCTGTGACCTTGGAGCGCCTGTTCCACGAAGCACACATGCGCATCGTGATCCACGCGGAGGATGAAGGAACCATCCGCGCGAACATGCAGCGTGCTGTTGAGCGTTGGGGAGAGGACATTCCGCTGGCGGAGCATCCGCGCATCCGCAGTGCTGAAGCATGTTTCCGAAGCAGCAGCAATGCGGTGGCTCTGGCGAAGGAGCATGGCACGCGCCTGCATGTGTTACACATCAGCACCGCGCGTGAGCTGGATCTTTTCGATCCCGGTCCGCTGGATGGCAAGCGCATCACTGCGGAAGCTTGCGTCCACCACCTCTGGTTCACCGAGAAGGACTACGCGAAGAAGGGTGCGCTGATCAAGTGGAATCCTGCGGTGAAATCAAGTGAGGACCGCGACGCGATCCGTCGGGCGGTGAACGAAGGGCGCATCGATGTGATCGCGACCGATCATGCGCCGCACACGTTGGAGGAGAAAGCGCAGAAGTACGCGAAGTGTCCCAGCGGTGGTCCATTGGTACAGCATGCGCTGGTGGCGATGCTTGAGATGATGCACGATGGCGTCCTCACCTTGGAAATGGTCGTGGAGAAGATGTGCCACGCGCCAGCCCGCTTGTTCGCCGTGAAGGAACGCGGCTATGTGCGAGAAGGCTTCAAGGCCGATCTCGTGCTCGTGGATCTCGATGCACCATGGACCGTCACGAAGGAGAACCTGTTGTACAAGTGCGGTTGGTCGCCTTTCGAAGGACAACGCTTCCGTGCGCGCGTTCTGAATACCTGGGTGAATGGTCGGATGGTGTACGCGGATGGCAAAGTGGACCGCTCTGTGCGCGGTGAACGCCTGTTGTTCACATGACGCGCGCATGGCTGATCGGCTTATTGATCCTCGCGGGTTGTGCCCCGAAGGAAACCCTGCCCGAAGGCGTGCTGGATCGTGAACATTTCACCGAAGTAGTGCTGGGCGCTACGTTGATCGAAGCGCGAATGAATGTGGAACGCACTACCGAGCTCGGCGCTGCCATCCCGATGGACCGCTACTACGATGATCTGTTCAAGGAACAGGGCATCGATCGCGCGCAGTTCGAGAAGAGCTTCAACCATTACGCCGAACAACCGCTGGTGATGAAGGCGATCTACGACGATGTGATCGATCGCTTGCGGATCCGGAAGGATGATGGCCTTCAGCGCGATACCCTGCGCTTGGCGAAGGACACCACGTTCGCAACGGACCCTTCCAGCGAAATGAAGTGATGCCCCAGTAGCGCGGTCACCTTTGCGTTGCTGTATCCGCGTCGGTTCATCGAACTCTCCACGGTCGCGCGCGTTACCAAAGGTGAACGGCCCATCAGACGAGAGCGTACCGCTTCCAAGCGCCACGCAAGACCGAGCATCCACGACTTCGCTTCACGCGTGGGCCTCGGGCTACCGAAACCATCGCACAGGAGGTCGAAGAGCCGACGGTAGTCCGCGTTCTCACCCACCAACAAGTACCGCTCACCGCTGATCCCGCGTTCCATCAACAAGCTCATGCACTTCGCGACATCGCGCGCATCCACGAATGCGTTGCTGCCTGTTGTGAAAAAGCGCGTGCCGCGTTGCACCCGGTCCACCAAGGCCATGCTGCTGCGCGTTCCTGCGCCCGGCCCGATGATCACGCACGGGTTCACCATCACCGCATCCAACCCTTCCAAGATGCCACGTTGCACTTCCAGCTCGGCCATGTACTTGCTGCGCGCATAGTCCGAGGTGTTCTTGTCGTCGATCCACGGCAGATCCTCCGTGCGGTCCACACCTACAGTTGCACGTCCGATCGCTGCCGTGCTGCTCACATGGCAGAGGCGCTTCACACCACACTCCAAGGCCACGTTCACCAAGTTCGCGGTGCCCTGCACATTCACGGCGTACATCGCCTTCGCCATGCGTGGATCGAAGGAGACCAGCGCTGCCGTATGGTACACATGCGCCACACCCTGTATTGCATCCGTAAGAGAACTCACATCCAGCAGATCGCCTTCGACCCATTCGATCCGTGGCACCAACTCACTCGCATCGTAGTGATCGAACACCTGCTGTACGATCGAACGATCCGATCCCCTGCGGAACAACGCACGCACGGGCCCGCCGGACCGTGCGCGCTCCAGCAACAAGTGTGTGCCAACAATGCCGGTGGCGCCGGTGATCAGATCCATAGGGCGGCAAGTTAGATGCGGCTTCGAGGGCGCGGCTACCTTAGGCGCCGCTTACAACGGAGGAGATCATGGTCAAGGACTTCATTGAGGAATTGCGGTGGCGCGGACTGCTGCACGACAGCATGCCCGGCGCGGGAGAACAGTTGGCGAAGGGAGCGCAACGCGGCTACATCGGCTTCGATCCCACAGCGGACAGCTTGCATGTGGGCAACCTGGTGCAGATCATGATCCTCGTGCATTTCCAGCGGTGCGGGCACTTGCCCGTGGCGCTCGTTGGTGGTGCGACAGGCATGGTCGGCGATCCCAGTGGCAAGAGCACCGAGCGCAACCTGCTTGATGAAAGCGCGCTCCGACACAACCAAGCGTGCATTCAGAAGCAGCTCGAACGCTTTTTGGATTTCAGCAGCACGACCAACGCCGCCGAGTTGGTGAACAACTACGACTGGTTCGTGGACATGGGCTTTCTGCGCTTCATCCGGGAAGTGGGCAAGCACCTCACGGTGAATTACATGATGGCGAAGGACAGCGTGAAGAACCGCTTGGAGACGGGCATCAGCTTCACAGAGTTCAGTTACCAGCTGGTGCAGGGCTACGACTTCTACTGGCTATGGAAGAACAAGGGCTGCAACTTCCAAATGGGCGGCAGCGATCAGTGGGGCAACATCACCACCGGCACGGAACTGATCCGACGCATGGGTGGTGAGGAAGCCGTGAGCAACCCTGCATTCGCCATCACCACGCCCTTGCTCACCAAGGCCGATGGCACCAAGTTCGGCAAGAGCGAGGGCGGGAACATCTGGCTCGATGCGGCGCGTACATCACCGTACAGGTTCTACCAGTTCTGGTTGAACACACCCGATGACGATGTGGTGCGCTACGCACGGATCTTCACCACGTGGAGCCGCGAGGAGATCGAAGCATATGAAACGGAACATCGCGCTAAGCCTGGCACCTTGCAACGCTTGTTCGCAGCCGACATCACGCGTCGCGCGCACGGCGAAGCGGAGTTGAAGAGCGCGATCGAAGCCAGCAACGTGCTCTTCGGCAACTCCACTACGGAAGCGCTCAGCGCTTTCTCACGCGAACAACTGCTCGACATTTTCGACGGTGTGCCGCAAGGTGAATTGTCGCGATCGGTGTTGGATGCTGGTGCGCCCATTGCGGAATTGCTGAGCGAGCATTCGGGCTTCCTGCCAAGCAAGGGCGAGGCGAAGCGCGCATTGAAGGAGAACAGCATCAGCGTGAACAAGCGCAAAGTGGAGGACGATGCCGTGATCACTTCTGCTGACCTACTGAATGGTGGGCTGCTCTTGTTGCAACGCGGGAAGAAGAACTACTTCCTGGTGAAGGTCATTTGACGCCTTCCGACATGCGCACATGGCCACATGTCCGCATGGTCATATGCCGACCATCAAGTTACACCCCCGCAGATCGCTGTTGTCGAAACGACCGAGCACTTCAATGGAACCATCCGCGTGTCGCCGCCCAAGATCCTGCGTGCTGATGAACGGACAGCTGCCGATGTTGGCGAGGTCGATCACGTTGATGCCACCTGTTCGTTCGTCGGGCACGGAAGCAAACGGATCGTTCACATCGCGCAAGCGCACCTGCATCCACGGCGGACAGCGGTACCGACCCTCACCTCTGCTCCATGCTTGCGAAAGCAATTCGGTCATACCGTATTCACTGTGGATCGACTTCACGCCGAATGCCGCGCACAGGATCCGGTGCAACTCCTCGCGCACCATTTCCGGTCGCCGTCCCTTCATGCCGCCGGTCTCCATGATCGTCGTGTGGCGCAAGGGCATCGGGTGTTGTTCCGCGAGATCAAGCAACGCGAAGGGCACACCGAGTAACAAGGTCTTGCGCCCTTCCGCCTCCGAACGCCTCAGCACATCGGCGAGGTCGGCAAGCTTGTTCAAGTAGGTGCCACTCAACGGATCACTGCTCGCCGCGATGAGTTTCTCGGCCATGTAAACCAGTGAACTTCCACTTCGCTCCAAGTAGGAGGGAAGCAGGGCCAGGATCCGCCATTCGGTTGGATCGCCGTAGGTCGCTTTGAAAGAGGTGAAGAAAGAGCGCTCGTACACTTCGGGCCACGGCACATGGTGTTGGCTGGTGATCGCGCCGGTGGTGCCACTGCTGGTGAAGGTGAACCGGGGATCGAGGCCATCAAGCAGTACGCGTTGACTCCGGAACAATGTGATCGGCAGGCAGGGGATCTCCGCAACGCTTTGCACTTTCCCGGATCCCACCCCTAGTGCCGCGATGTATTCGCGATACACCGCGTTGTGTTCCGCGTGCATGCGAAATAGATCCATGGCCAACGCGTTGAAGGCTTCAGGGCCGTTCACCACGAAGGGACGATCCAGGAAGGACTCCGCCAAGCCGGCGGGCAGTGCTGTTACCTTTGGGACCATGGTCATGCAACGCGCAGCGGTAAAAGTAGCCGGGGGCATTCTGGCGCTTGGGCTGTTGTTGTCCGGATGCCTCAAGCGCGACTCCTTTCCTGCGGAACCCGCCGTGACGTACAAGTCCTTTATGCAGTTCGGAGACTCGGCTTCGCTGACCATTTCCTTCACCGACGGTGACGGCGATGTGGGACTGGATGCATCGGACAACACGGCGCCGTTCAACACCGGATCCCCTTACTACTACAACCTGTTCGTGGACTATGACGATCTGCAGAACGGCATCTGGGTCCCGATCGTGTTCGCGGTACCGTTGCAGTATCGCATCCCGCGCATCACACCCACCGGGCAGAACAAGGCCTTGGAAGGAGAGATCGCCGTGGCACTGCGGCCTTGGCCGTTGATCCCACAGCCGGCAGGGACCGTGGATACGATCCGATTGAGCGTCCGCATGTACGACCGGGCACTGCACGAGAGCAACTCGACCGTGAGTCCGACGTTCCTCATCACCCATTGATCGACGCGACCGACGGCGGTCCATACGAGTAATACATCGCGCGGCTTTGGGACAACTCTCACCACGACACGTTGCGTTCTTCGCCGCACTGGTGGTCGCACTTGCGGTCGCAGGGCTGCTTGCGGTGTTCTTCGCGGAACTCGTCCCTGCGCCTTCCGAATGGTGGAGCGTCGGGATCAGCGTGCTGATGTTCGGGGTCGCGTACTGGGCGTTCTCCTTCGGCATCGAGCGATTCATCCACAGCCGGATCAAGGTATTGTATCGCACCGTGCATGACCTGAAGCGAAGGCCGAAGGAAGCGGATGTGAAGACGGTGAAAGGAGATGTGCTGAGCCGCGTGAATGTGGAAGTGGCGGAGTGGGCGAGCGAACGGCGCAGCGAGATCCGGGAGTTGCATGAGCGGGAGCAGTTCCGTCGGGAGTTCATTGGCAACCTGGCGCACGAGCTGAAGACGCCGATCTTCAATATCCAAGGCTACATCCTCACACTCTTGGAAGGTGGCCTGGAGGACGACAAGGTGAACCGCGATTTCTTGAACCGCGCTTCCAACAGCGTGGATCGCTTGATGAAGATCGTTGAGGATCTGGACCTGATCACGCGCTTGGAGAGCGGTGCCATGGATCTGCGCATCACGCGGGTCGATCTGCATGCTGCGGTGAAGGACGCCACGGAAGCGTTGGAGATCAAGGCGCGGGAGAAAGGCGTCCGTTTGGTGAACAAGGTGGATCGCGATGCGTTCGCGAATGCGGACAAGGACCGCTTGGGGCAGGTATTCCTGAACCTCTTGAACAATGCGATCAACTACGGTCGCGAAGGCGGCACGTGTACGGTGAGCAGTTACCCGTTAGGGAACCAAGTGGTGATGGAGGTCTCTGACGATGGCATCGGGATAAGTGCGGAACACCTGCCGCGCTTGTTCGAACGATTCTACCGCGTGGGAAAGAGCCGCGCACGCAACGAAGGCGGTTCGGGCCTCGGATTGGCCATCGTGAAGCACATCGTGGACGCGCATGGCGAGTCGATCACGGTGGACAGCACGGAGGGGAAGGGATCCACCTTCACCTTCACCCTGAAGCAAGCGGGCTGATCAACGACCGCCTACGGCCTCGTCGTAAAGCATCACCTCACTTTCGTTGTTGATGCTGATCCGCGGGATGTCGTCGAAGATGGTCACCTTTCCGGTTACACAGATCTTCTTGTTCACCAGGAACACCTCGGGATCATAGCTGAAATTGGGCCCGTTGTACTCCCAGATGGTGGCGTAGAAATCCTGGTGCGGGTGCATGCGGTCGAAGTTCAAATAGATCGCCTTCGCCTTCACGGTCTTGCGCGAACTCACCACCGTGCCGCAGATCGTGGCCGTTTGCCCGATGTGGTATTTCGCCTGCACCGTGTTGAACATCCCCTTCGGTAACGGGGCTTTCAACGGTTCCACTTCTCCAAAGAACGGATCGCCCTGCGCATACCAGTCCTTCGGTTCGCGCATCGCTTCGATCCGGTTCTCGGTCGCGTCATCCAGCGCGGGGAAGAAATCGATGCCGGTGAAAGCTTCCACGCTATCCACGGTTACCGAATAGCTGATCGGCGGATATTCCTGAGCGGCATTCCGCATCACGAAGGCGATCGCCTTGGGCTGGTCGCCATCGAGGTCGGCGATCACCTTGAAGAAATACTCCGGTATGCTCACCTCATTCTGCCGATCGGCTTTCTGCATGGTGGGCAATCCATCACGAAGCACCGGGCCGGTCACCACGAAGATCCGCCGCTTGCTGTAGTTCACGTAGCGGCGGCCCCAATCCTCCAACTCCGCCCATGTGCCGCGGTTCAGTTCCGGCACTTGCGGACTGATGTTGCTATACAAGTAGGTGGCCTTCATCGCATCCAGGTTCCAGCGCATGTCGGCGCTCGGTACCAAGTGCCCGCGATCGTACCCACTGTTCCAATAGTCCGCTGTGACCGCTGTTCCTGTCTTCACCATCGGGTCGGGGGAGAAGGAGTCGATGCGTGCGAGGTTTCCGGTGATCAGGTCCGGCACGGCGATGTGCGCCACCCACTTCGGCTGCTCATGCTTCTCACTGTACACGAGCATGTGGGCGGCGTGGACGATCACTTCATCACCGGCTTCCAAACGCGGCAGGCCGATCTTGTTCAGGTCACGGCGGATGATGGCGAGCTTGGCGGAATCCATGCGCGCCACCATGATCTTCTGCTGCTCCTGCAGTTTGGCGTTCTGTTCCTCGATCCGCTTCAATTGTTGGTCTAGGTCGTATTGACCGAACGAGGTGAGGGGGACCAGTGCGAACAGGACGAGCAGCGAAGCGAATGATCTCATGGAAGGCGAAAAGTAACCCATCGCATCAGCGCAGCAGGGAGGCCAGGTCTTCCAAAGCCTGTTCCAGAAGGTCCGGACCACTCGCACGAACCAAGCTCGGTTCCGTGGGTGGAAGAGCCAACGCGGCTTCAAGATCCAGTGTACCCTGCTGTTGAACAATGAACCTTCCGGTGCTTGCATGCAGCTTGGCGAGGTATTCCTGCTCGGGCTGGCCCGGCGTGGGAATGATCAATGCCGTGCGTCCGATCGCGTCCAGATCCATCAGCGTGGTATAACCACTGCGCGAGACGATCAGCTTGGCGGCCAGCAATGCTTCGGTCAGTTCCCGGCCGCTCATGTGCGCGCGGATCGTCAAGTTTCCCAGTCGTTCGTTCCGTGTGCTCTCCGGTTGGCCAAGGACAATAAGGTGATCGCCTTTCAGCGCGCTCATTTGTTCGATCACGCGGTGTTCAAGCAGTGTGCGTTGTGGCTCCGGGCCGCTGATCACAGCCACCACGACGAAGGACTCTGATCGCATTCCAGTTGCAGGACTCATCCGACTCACCGTCCCGATGTATCGCGCGTTCGAAGGAACGGACTGCCCATGCGAAAGTTCCCCAGCAAGACCGGGGGTTTCCGCTTCATCCATGATCCAGCACCGCTCGAAACGTTCGATCTGCTGCCGGTTCAGCATGCGCAGTGCGCGTTGAGCGAACGGCGTGAAGGGGAACACTTGATGGGTGATCAACACGCTGGGCAGATCCGCGCTCCGGAGCCCGAAGCGTTGATCACTGACCACGGCATCCAATCGCAACGAATGCCGCATGCGGTCGAACAAGGCGCGCTCGGCGCGCACGCTTCTGAGCATGGCCGGGAATTGCCGCGTCATGCTCCAGAGCTGGCTGTTGCCTTTGGAATAGCGCACATTCACTCCGGGTATCCGAACGGTTTCCAGATCGGGGAACTCATTCCGCAGCAGCTCCAGCGGACCCGCATCCGCGCCGAGCACCGGCACGGCACCCTGTTCGATCAAGCGCGAAATGATGGGAACGCACCGCGCCGCATGGCCCAAGCCCCAATCGAGCGGGGCCACCAGGATGCGCGCGCCATTGAACATTGCTGCGAAGGTGGGATGATTGCGCCGTTGCATCGACCTCGACCCAACGGGTCCAACGGCCGCACCTATTTTCGCCGACCCGGATGAAGAGTGATGTCCTCGTGCAGTGCGCCAACTGCCAACTGCGCCTGCTAACTGCCGACTGACACATGGGAAAGAACAAACTTTCACGCTTCGCGGAGAACAGCACCTTCGCGCATGTGCTTCAACCAAGCTTCACCGAGTTGGTGGAGAATGGATTGGCGCTTCGTGGGAAGTGGAACGCTGATTTCTTCGAGCGCGACGCACCGCTGGTCCTTGAGCTTGGCTGTGGAGGTGGCGAGTACACCGTTGGCCTAGCGCAGTTGCAGCCACAGAAGAACTACATCGGCGTGGACATCAAAGGCGCACGCATCTGGCGCGGTGCACGAACGGCGAAGGAACTCGGTCTTGCCAATGTCGGCTTCATCCGCACCCATGTGGATCACATCCTGAAATGCTTCGGTCCGCAGGAAGTGGATGAGATCTGGCTCACCTTCTCGGATCCGCAGATCGGCAAGGCACGCAAGCGGCTCACGAGTCCGCTCTTCCTGGATCGCTACAAGCAGATCCTCAAACCCGGTGGACTCATCCACTTGAAGACGGACAGCCCATTGCTGTACGAATACACCTTGGAGCAGATCGCGGAACGGGAGCTTCCGATCCACGAACAGAGCGCGAACGTGTACGCTGATCTCGTGCTGCGCGTGTCTGTAGAAGAGCAGGCGGTGATGAACATCCGCACCTTCTACGAGCAGATGTGGTTGGCGGAAGGGCGGACGATCCATTACGTTCGGTTCGGGGTTCAATAGGACGCAAGGGCGCCAAGTCGCGATGACTTCCTTTGCGTCTCCGCGCCTTTGCGGCTAACACCATGACCAAACGAACCGTTCAGGATGGCGCAGTCCAGGAGCGCGACTTCTTCGCAGATGTGATGGATGTGGTGCGCCAGGTTCCGCGCGGACGCGTATCGAGCTATGGCGCGATCGCGAAATACCTCGGTGCCGCGCGTTCAGCGCGCATCGTCGGCTACTGCATGAACAACGCGCACACCGCGAAGCCCAAGGTCCCGGCGCATCGGGTGGTCAACCGCATCGGTTTGCTCAGTGGCAAGCATCACTTCGGCACGCCCACCCGCATGCAGGAGTTGCTGGAGAAGGAAGGGGTGAAGGTGAAGAACGACCAGGTCGTGGACTTCGCGAAGCGGTTCTGGGATCCTATGGTGGAGTTGGGGTTGTGACCTCCTAGTCAAGCTGATCCTTGATCTCCTCCAAGCGCTTTCGCGCATCCGGAAGAACACGTTCAACGGTTAGCCAAACCGCGTGCTTGTCGATGCCCAAGTAATCATGCACGAGCTTGTCCCGCAGCCCGCGATCTTCTTCCACTCCACGTCGGGATATGCTGAACGGACTTCCGAAGAGATCCGCTTGGTCGCCTCACCCATCACCATGAAGTTCCGGATGACACCATCCTGTACCAAGCGGTTATCCAAGAAGGCCCGGAGGTCCATACCCTTGGTGTAGCGGGACCTGGTCGATCGCTTCCAGGATATGCTCAATGAGCACCCGATCATTCCGGACCTCGCTCATGCGGCGGCTTCAATACGCACAAGGTCGCGCTGGATAAACGGTCGCATCTTCGGATCGATCGCTCGCTCCGTCACCAGATCCACGCGAAGGCCGAGGCGTTCGCTGAGTGATTGCTCCAGACCGACCAGGTCGAGAAAGTCGATCGGTTCACCCAGGTCAACTAGCAGGTCGAGGTCGCTTTCCGGACGCTCATCGCCGCGCGCTCGGGAACCGAACAAGGCAATGGAAAGCGGCGAGAACGACGCCAAGACCTCCCGTATGATCTGCTGTTGTTCGGCGGTGAGCATGGTTCAAAGGTAGAAGGCATAGGGGTGAAGAACGACCAGGTCGTGGACTTCGCGAAGCGGTTCTGGGATCCGATAGTGGAGTTGGGGTTGTGACTTACGCTCGCGCAGTAGTTTCGCGGTCCATTCGCCATGCCCATCACCCAAGAAGCCATCCG
>Ga0138256_10004721_pt1 | contig 14474 bp, 10 predicted proteins | sample KNB2016incub_MG_FD_105486 | JGI IMG/M metagenome (GOLD analysis project Ga0138256, IMG submission 105486) | Active sludge microbial communities from wastewater in Klosterneuburg, Austria - KNB2014incub_MG | ecosystem: Engineered > WWTP > Activated sludge > Unclassified | place: Austria... | reverse complement strand
ATGTCCAGTAAACCTATATTAATGGGAAGCGGCTGTATCATGATGGAGAATGTACACTAGCAAGCAGAACACATAAAAAGATCAATAAATTTAAAACTGATAAAAAAAGTGTCAAGGATTTTGAAGTTCCTGCCAAAGGAAATAAAATTCGTGTCATTGAAGCTCTCGACGGACAACTAATAACTTCAGAACTTCATGCTGATGCTATAATAGTGGATGGTAAAGTAGAGGCAGACGTAACACGTGATGTATTAAAAATATCCGTCGTGAACAGGTATTCAAATGAAGTACCTGCTGTAGCTTTCATCAAAAATTTCGGATTGCGCTCAGGAGCTATTGCTTCCAGTGTAGCTCATGATTCCCATAACATTATTGTTGTTGGGGTTGATGACAATTCTATATGCGAAGCTGTGAATTTGCTTATTGCTGAAGAAGGCGGACTTGCTGTTGTTAATGGAAATAATAAAAATGTACTTCCTCTACCTGTTGCCGGTCTAATGAGTGATAAGAGCTGTAAAGAAGTTGGTGAACTTTATTCTGTATTAGATAAAGAAGCAAAAAATCTGGGCTCAAAATTACGCGCTCCATTTATGACCTTATCTTTTATGGCATTGCTGGTCATTCCACAACTTAAGCTCAGCGATAAAGGGCTTTTCGATGGATCTTCCTTTTCATTTTCAGAACTTTTCGTTGAAGGATGAGAATCATTTGAAAAGAATTAAATTTCCCTAAATCCGTACCCTTGTACCGGCAAGATTGTCAAAGACAGTTTAACCGGACAATCATTCAATATTTTTCGAATCTAACGGTAAGACTGGTATCTTTTTTACATCATTTAATAGGTCATGCTTGAAAATCCGTGAATTTGGGGGCTTTTAAATCAGCCAAATTGATTCATAATTGAGATTGAAGCTTCTATCGATATGTAAGAATCATGGTGTTTAGCTTTTAACATTATTCTGTACAGTTCATATAAGGACATATATCAGATTAAATGGCAGGGTGATAAACAAGGGGCACAAATCTGATAGTATTATCGTTTTTTAACATAATTCAATGCATCGCTCAAAGAAACAGGCTTTTCATTGAAATTCTAAGATAGTGGTTAAGTAGAGTGGTTTTTGGTTAGACAAGAGACCCCGTAGGCAACACCTGCGGGGTTCTCTTTTGGTGAAATTTGAACATTCACCAAGAATATCGGCCCCCTTTAACACCTTTATCAGTCACTTTACCAAACATACTGGAAATCCGGAGCCTCAGAGGCTATTTTTGAATTGTTCATTTAAACTTAAATTTCGAAACAACATGAGTAGAAGAGAAATTCAACAATTCGTACACCATCCGGGACTTTTTACCTTTAATGACGGAAATGCTAATCAGGGGATGATTATTGTCCGTTACAATATCAAAGAGGGTAAAATTGAATACTACTTTATTCCCGAAGAGAATGTGATGGCATATCAAAGTGCTAAATCACATCAGGATCTAAATGCACACAAAGTGCTTGGCAACCAAATTAATGTCGAAGACATTCGCAGCGCCGAAATGTTGAACTAAAATTGGATATTATGAAAAGGATAAATTTATTCAACAAAATATTCATCATTCTTTGTGTGGTCTTCATTATATTCATTATCATGACAGTTCCACATGAGGCTTGAATGAAAGCACAGATTCAATAGCCCATTGGGCAAATTAAAAAAAAACAATCTTGCACAAAAAAGCCCGGTATCTAAGATATCGGGCTTTTATTTTGAAAAAATATTTTTAATTATTGAGCATCACCGGCATTACAAGCATCAGTACATCTTCAGCCTGATTGCTGTTCTCGGCAGGGATGAGAATTCCTGCTCTGTTGGGGGCAGACATTTCAAGGATTATTTTATCTACGTCCAGGTTGCTTAACATATCACTTAGGAAACGTGCATTAAAACCTATCTCCATATCTTCTCCTGTATAATCGCAGGTACGTCTTTCCGTCGCTTCATTCGAAAAGTCAGTGTCCTCACTGCTGATGTGCAATTCGCTTCCTGCAATTCGTAGTCTGACCTGATGAGTAGTCTTATTGGCAAACAAAGAAACACGTCGTACTGATTCCAATAATTCTTTCCTGGCGATCGTTAGCTTATTAGGATTCTCAGCAGGAATAACTGCTTCGTAATTTGGGTAACGACCATCAATAAGTCGACAAATAAGTGAGCTATTTTCAAATTCAAAGAAGGCATTGTTCTCGGTGTAGTTTACCTTCACGTCAGTTTCACCACTCATTAAAATATTCTTCAATAAATTGAGAGGTTTCTTTGGAACGATAAATGCCCCTTCGTTCTTCGATTTAAGATCAGTGCGTTTGTAGCGTACGAGTTTATGAGCATCTGTAGCAACAAAAGTTATATCATCCTTTGATAGCTGAAAAAACACTCCTGTCATTACCGGTCTAAGTTCATCAGTGCCTGTTGCAAACAAAGTTTTGTTGATAGCATTCAACATTACTTCAGCAGGAATCTCCACAGACTTACTTCCATCCATCGAAGGTGTCTTTGGAAATTCTTCTCCATCGAAACCGGAAAGTTTGTATTTACCGGTCTCAGAAACAATTTCAATATTTTTTGTTTTATCGTCCACCAAAAAAGTCAATGGCATCTCTGCAAATGTCTTCATAGTGTCTAACAAAAGTTTCGCAGGGATGGCGATCTTGCCATTTTGCTTTGCCTCAGTAAGCTTAACTTCGGTAGTCATTGTAGACTCTAGATCAGAAGCAGATATGGTCAAGACATCCTTTTGTACCGAAAAAAGAAAATTGTCGAGGATAGGTAAGGGGTTGCTGGAATTAAGTACGCCACCTATCAGCTGAAGCTGACGAAGAAGAGTACTACTTGATACTATGAATTTCATTGATCTTGATTAATGAGGTAAGATTGTTTTTTTCAGTCCTGATACTATCTAAAATCGAATTCTAAACTTTAATTTATCAAATCTGTTTCTTCTTGCAAACCTACAGGATTCGCACCTATCTGCCAAAGGAAATTATTGCATTTTAAGAGAAAAAATACAGTCATAGCAGGAGATGACAATCTATATATATAGTTAATTACCAAGTAATTATACCAGCATATTAAAATTAGTTCAAGAGCGGCTTAAGCTGTCTGTTTTTAAGCAGGAAATTATTACCCTGACGGAACAGCTTATCAAAGGTGTAATGCTGAATTACTACCCATTGTTTCTTGTCCCAAAGATACCCATACATCCTATCCAAATCGTAGGTAAGTGGATTGCCAACGGAATCCTGTATAGACATAGAATTTTCATTTATAGCCATTGGAAAAATCGTAATGCCAGCTTTGACATCATCAACAGATTCGATCTCTATTTGAGTTAAAGGAGTTGTTTTTAACAATGAATCTTTTTGAAAATCACTGAGTCGGGATTCAACGACTTCATAAAAGACCTGTTGGTATAAGGCAAGATAATTGTCAATTGCTACCGAATCAACACCACTGCTTTGATTCTGTGCTGATGGCATGAACAATGAATAACTATCCTTTTTCTTCTCGATTACGAAATCATATTGTGGGAATCCCGGATAGCTGATCTCTATTTTTTTGATCTGATCTGTTTGGTAACGAAAAATGATTGGTTCGAGCCAAACCGCTTGAGATGGGCTATAGCGGGGTGTTAAATAGCCGTTGAATCCCGGAACTTCGATTACAAATGGTATAGAAGAGTTTTCAATCATCATTAATGTTCCTAAGGCATCCGCAGTATGTCCGCCTACATAATATACTTTGTGTGCTTTCTCTTCATTCTTTAAATAGATCTCACATTTGATTGCAGAAGCTGCAAGATCATTGATAACATTATTGTATCCCGATTTTGGAATTCTGGATTTCACAGAAAGTGAGTAAATTGCCTGCAACAGGTATTTCTTCATATCCGGTCTGGGAGGGAAGCTATCATTCATAATCCATGAACCATCATTTTGCCTTTTTAAGATCACACTGTTTCCATTCCTGTCAGCGAGAAAGATTTTACTTATAGAAGCAGTATCCTTAACAGCAAAATCCATCAACTCAGTACGGATACTACTGCTGTCATCACGTTTAATCAAGTAGATTGACAGCAAGCCAAGCGTAAGGACGAATGCTAGTATCAGTAGATTCTTTTTCTTCATGGACTGTTCTTTTTATTCATCGTTTGCCATAGCGTCTTTTACGGCGGAAGTTTCGTATAATTCCATAAATTATAACAAGAATAACCGGAGCAAAGATATTCGTCCAGCTTAATATCGTCGGCGAGGCTGTCTTAACAGGATCGAGTAATCTCAGTTTAAGTTCTTTTCCCCTTAACTCCAAAATCCCGGTCTCATCACACAGATAATCTATGCAATTCAAAATAAAATTCTTGTTCCCGTAAAATTGCTGAGTGAAACGGTCATAGCCGAGAGGATACATGGTTCCTTTTTTACTCACATAATTAGCGATCATATCTCCATCTGAAATCACGATCATCTTCCCCGCAATACTGCTTTCCTTAAAATCAATTTCTTTATCCTCACTAATAGCTCTTGGAATACGGTTTTTATAATTGGATGTGAATTGGCCTTCCAACATTACTGCAACGGGCAGGAATTTCATATTGAATTGTGCAGGATCCGGTTTTTCCTCAAGAATATTGAGACTAACTCTAGCAGGTGGCATCTGGATCCGACTAAATTTAGAACTGGTCAGTAAGATAGTCTTCCTGATCGCCGGACTTTCTATCGTATCAATGCTACTCACGAACTCCGACTTGATCGCATTCAAATTATTTACAATTGGATTTTTTGATTCCGGATTCAGAAGAGGGAAGTAATACCAAGGAAATAATTCCTGTTTTGGTTGATTGCCAACATAACCCGTAACTACCGGAATTGGTGCCGACTGAAGATCAAGTATGAGGTCGTTATTAACTCTGACACCATATCTGAATAACATATCATCAATATTCAGGTCCATAGCCATAGCGATATTGGTGTTCGCCACACTCAAGCTATCCATATTGATTTGCATCTTATCGATCAACCATAGAACTCTTCCGCCGCGCATGATGTATTGATCAATGATAAACTTATCCTTTTCATCGAATGCCAATTTCGGTTGAGCAATGATCAGGACATCGATCTCGTCCAGCGCATTCAATCGCCCCTGAATTTCGATGGTGTCTACCTGATAAAATTCATTAATAGAATTGGCTGCATCAGTTATTTGTCTTGTTGAAAGTTCTTGTTGGCCTTGTAAAAAGCCAATGCGCTTTGTAACAGGCGTTGTGAGTTTTCGAAGTGTACTTGCAATTTCATACTCTAATCCTTCTATTGAGTTATTCAGTATCTCATCCGGGCTACCGCCAATTTTATTCTTTAATAATTGTAAAGCGACTTCCGTACTTCCAAAAGTTACAATAGCACCCGGGAAAACCACAGTTTGTGATCTTGATCCTTTCTCACTTTGTTCTAGTTGTGTTGGTTGTAAACCTTTCTCTGTAATTTGTTTATAGATCTTCAACCTTTCTTTGTCATCACTTCCGGCAGAAGGATCGATGAACTGATATTCGATACGATCACCGGCGTATACTCTGAACTCCTCGAGTATATCTCTTGTAGCATTTCTCAATTGTTTGAATCCCGGAGGAAGTTCACCATCAAGGTAGATTTTGAAATAGACCATCTCCTTTAGTCCTGTTGCTAATTCTTTAGAGGATGTGGATAGGGAGTAACGATTTTCAGAGGTCAGGTCAAATCTTGTATAAACCTTTGCAGAAATAATATTTAAAAACACAAGAATAGCGGTAACACTCAGTAGCTGAATGAGACTTTGTTTCTTTATGTTCTTATTTTTTGTCATGCTATAATTTCAAATAAATTGACTACCACTTTCTTCTTTCAAGGTTGAACTTTGTGAGAAAGACGAAGAATGCAGAGAGAGAGATGAAATACACTACATCTCTTGTATCAATCACTCCACGACTCATGGAAGAGTAGTGAGATGATATTCCTAATGCGCTAAACAGATTTCGTACAGGAAGGGAGAGCTGGAATGTGGAAAGTGCTTCAAAGCCATTGTAAAAGAAAAAGCAAAGTAGTAGTGCCAGCAAAAACGATATGATCTGATTCTGCGTGAGAGAGGATGCAAATATCCCTATTGCAGTAAATCCACTACATAAAAATACTAGTCCTAAATAAGAACCCAAGATCCCCGCAACATCAATATTACCAACCGGGGAAGCCAAGCGATAAACTGAAATAAAATAGATTACTGTTGGAACAAGAGATATTAGTACTAGAATGATTGATGCGCCGAATTTTGCAAGAACAATCTGAAGTTCGGTTATTGGTCTGGTGAATAATGTCTCGATGGTACCGCTTCGCTGTTCCTCCGTGAACATCCGCATAGTAACTGCAGGAATCAGAAATAAGAACACCCACGGCGCAAGGATAAATAGCGAATCGAGAGATGCACTGCCGTTTTGGATCAAGTTGAAATCAGTCCCCGGTATGGCCCATATAAATAAGCCTACAATAAACAGAAAAACACAGATCACCATGTAACCCATTAGGCTAGACAGGAAAGCTGAAATTTCTTTACGAAGGAGGACTAACACGCGATAAGTTTTACGCGTCAAAAATAGTTTTTTTAATGGGAACCTCAGAGCCCTTCTGAAATGTTATAGACAGGTTTTTAGCATAAATAAAAACGGTGACTCAATGAATATATTGACTAGATGACAATCAAGCCCAAAATTTGATATAAGGAAATGCCTGATAATAGGCAATTTGAAAAATCTGAATTATTGTTTACAGAATTTTATCATTTGTACATCCGAAGCACTTTGAATCAAAAAGAAATACACGCCGGGATTGATCCTGCTTAAATTCAGGCTATGCTCATGTGTTGTTGAAAGTTGACCCCCGAAAGAATCGATCAACCTGCCTCCCAGGTCCATAAGACTGATACTGTAAGCGCCATCGAAAGAGGCAGGGACAATGAGCTTTGTCATGTCAATAACCGGATTTGGATAAACTGAGAGCTGTTTGCTTTGATCATACTTCGAATCAATGCCATTACAATTCTCAAACTTAATATTGACTTCTGCCTTAGTTGAACAGCCTTCTTTATTGGTCACTTCAACGCTGTAGCTGCCTGAGGCATTTACAGCTAATGAATTGCCCGTTGAATTATCTGACCATTTGTAAGTATGAATATCACTTCCGGCTTCAAGCAGAAGAGCTTTGCCAACACAAGCGTTGAGATTAGTCTGCATATTTAATATCGGCTTTTGATAAACAGCTTTTAGCTCGATGCCTGAACTAACTGTACATCCATTGCCATCCACTACCTGAACAGAATAATATCCCGCAGCAATACTCACAAGATTTCCTTCATGGCTATTTTGCTCAGTCCATTGATAGGAATATGGCAGGCTTCCACCATTTACAATTGATTGAATGGCTCCTGTCTTATCACCCTCACAGATAATGTCAGTTGCTTTTAACTGAACATCAAAATCATTCACCACAACGATGTAAGTTTCGCTCTTCTCCGCATAGAAAGGGCAAGCATTATCTCTGATAATTACTGTAAGAAAGTATTCATTCTGTGTAGACTGACCGGGATTCCAAGAAACACGAATGACTGGCTTTAATGAATTACTTTGAGTGATTCTTGCATCAGGAAGATTCGTATTCCAGAAAACGCTTAACTGTTGTTCACTATCAGCATCTCCTGATATAATTTCAAACGAAAGGAGGGAAGCTTTGCATGCAATTATCTTTTTCTCAATACCACCGTTGATACCACTAAGGCTCGGAATGGCATTTGAAGAGGCAATAATGCTAACCTGCACATCACGGCTAACAGAACCTATAAGAACAGCATTTCTGTATTCCTGAACCAGCACAGAAAATATTCCATTTAAAATGTGTGTAGGTTTAATAGAAATTTCACCTGTACTTGAGTTAATGTTCATCTCAGCACCTAATGGCTTATTAGAATGGTAAGGAGCAAAAAAGTTTACGAGCTGACCATCGCCTGTTTCCGGTGTACTTAGACTGTAAACTAGAGAATCGCCGTCTACATCTGTAACACCTGAGTGCAACACTTGCTCTTGTCCAATGATCAGTTGAGTTTCTGCGTATTGCTTAAAATCGCCAAGACTGTTTTCACCTAGTGTATTATTTAAAAATGCATGCAAAAAGATATTCGATGAACCCGGATTTGAAATGGTAGTGATGCCGGTATTTCGGCAACAGTCCGTAACGCTAAAATTCCAGTCAGAGCAAGCGAAGGGAATATCAACTTCAGATGAGTAGTTCCATGCCTGAACTCCTGCAATCGTACCACCGTTGCAAGTTGAATGTGTTCCTTCACAGAATTTATTGAGCTCTTGTCCTGAATTATGATCTAATTCAAGTGAATGAAACGATGAATATGAACATGTAACGCTTTGAACTTTAAGGTTCATATTGGAAGGTGCTGTAATCCCGCTACAATCACGGTAGAGGGTGTATTGCACTTTATATTTTGAACCGGAAATGTGTTGGTAGGTCAGATCTGCACCAATCATGTGGCTTGCATTAGCACTTTGGTGGATAATCATCATTATACAAAAGATGAAAACCAGCAAAATGATGCCGTATACTCCGGATGATTGATTATGACGTTGAGAGGACCGCATTGGTGAATTGTATTGATTAAGGTTCAATCTATCCCTCTTTGTGCCCTATTTCAACAAACTTCTGTTTATGTAGCCTGTGATGGTGTAAACCCTAGTATTTATGGTGTGAATGGTGATGATTCCGCGTCAGGAAAAGATTGAATTTTGGTAAAAAAACGTCGAATTTAAAGAAATTGCTCCAAAAGGGTAAAAAAAAAGGGTTGATCCACATTGGATCAACCCTTTTTCCCCGTAAGGATGAATTATTCTTTTACAAGGCGGATCGTTTTCAGGTCGCCATTGTAATCAATTCTCATCAGGTAAATTCCTGCAGAGTATTGGTGAAGGTCAATTGTTTTATTGTATCCATACTCAGCCTTTTCATTGCTGTTGTATAGTTGGTTTCCAAGAACATCAAGAACCAGGATCCTTACATTAGCATCCTTTATCTTAGCGATATTAACAGTAACCTGATCTCTGAAAGGATTAGGTGATACTGTGAAGGCTTCCCAGTTTCCGTATTGTACCTGATTGTTGGTGTTAATAGCAGGGCACTGTATAAAGCTCACCATGATAGCATCAAAATTCTGGCATCCCATTGCATTAGTTACAAGAACAGAATACGTTCCCGCAGAAGTCACCGCCAGAGTTTGGCTAGTGCTATTGTCTGACCATAGGTAACCGCTGAATCCCGCACCTGCATCGAGTATAAGTGTAGTTCCTACACACATCACTGTGTCAGGACCAAGGTCAACAACCGGAGAAGGATTTGTGAAACCAATAGTTACACTTGCATAAGCACGGCAACCGTGGTAATCTTCAACCTGAACTACATAAGTTCCCGGAGCAAGATTGTTTACTGAAGCAGTAGTATCTCCATTTGGCCACAAATAAGTGTAAGGCATTGTTCCACCAGTAGCTGCCACAGAAGCTGTACCATCATCACTAGTCTCACACGTTGCATCAGTAGATCCTGTGATTGTAGCTGAGATACCTGCAAGGTTTCGAACTATTCCGGTGAGCGGAATAGAACATCCCAAAGCATCACTAACTAAACAGTCATAAGATCCGGCTATTAATCCGGTAGCGCTGTTTGTAGAGCTAACATTAGGTGTCCATGTATATGTTATTGGAGCAGTACCACCGGTGACAGAAACAGTAGCAGAACCGTCATTTGCAAGACATGTCGCACCTGTGGTACTCATGGAGGCAGTCATCATCGGTCCGCCATCAATAGTTACGTTACCGGATATTGTACACAAATTAGCATCTTTAACAACTACAGAATATGCTCCGGGAAGAAGGTTAGGAGCAGTCATTGCTGTTCCTCCGCTAGGGCTCCATAAATATGTCGGTGTACCTGTTCCGCCTGTTACATTCGCAGTGGCAGTACCAAATGATCCACCACAACCTGCATCTTGCTTGGTAATATTTAAGTTGAGTGCAGGTGGCTCAGTGATCGTAAAGTAACGAGTACCCATACAACCTGTAGAATCTTCAACATTCACAGTATAAGAACCGGCGTAAAGGCGGTTAACGGCAGCAGTCGTGGCGTTAAATCCATTCGGTCCTGTCCAGGTATAGTTAATTGTTCCAACTCCACCAACTAATGTAGCAGAAGCTGTTCCTGTATGTGCACCGTTGCAAGCTACACTTGGTGAATTCGTAACATTTATACTCAGGTTCGAAACAAGAATAGAGAATGCACGGGTTGTTGAACCATTCGAAGGACAAGCATTATCACGAACAGTAACAGTAAACTGATAAGGAGTAGGACGAGCATCTGCAGGTGTAGGTGTCCAACAGAAATGACCAAGTGGAGAATCAGGTCCACCAGTTACTGAAAACGTTGCTGCAGGAATACCATTATTCCAACTCATGAAGAGTGAGTCAGCTCCGTTGGGATCGCTACCACAAATATCGAAACAAACTTGTCCACCACAAGTTGAAGTGAAAAAGTTGTTGTTAACACATCCAAATCCACTAAGTACAGGATTGTCGTTTGCGCAAGCAGTGGTGTAAATCTGAATATCACGGACCACGCTTCCTATAAGTACACCATTGCGGTATTCCAAAACCAGCACAGCAATAACTGCAACTTCAACCTGAGTAGGAAAAACATTAATTTGTCCTGTTACAGGGTCAATCGATACTCCTCCGGTTGATGTCATTGGATTCGCAAGAGAATAACCGCTTGCATAATCAATAGGAGTGTTTGCATCATCACGAGCAGGGATAAATGAATAAACTAATGAGTCGCCATCAGCGTCATAGGCTCCGTGATTAAAGGAATTAGCTTGTCCTATGCACATGAATGCAACCGGGAAGTTTGTAAATACCGGAGATGAATTTGTCCCAACTGTATTATTAAGGTTTGCATCAATGAACAAATCAAATGAAGCAGGATTATCAAGAGTTGTAATTGCATCATTACGGCAACATTCTGTAGCGCTGAAAAACCAGTCTACACAAGCAGCAGAAAGAGTGACTGTGTCTTGATAAACATAAGCTTGAATACCAACAGCTGTTCCGCCATTACAAGTGCTTAAAGCACCTGCGCAGGTAGTTTGAATTTCGAGTGGGTAGCCCGGTAAAAGAGGTAGCGTTGCAAATGTAGAAGCGATACCACAACTTACTGAACTAAACTCAATCGAGTGAGTCGTAGATGCAGTGATACCTGCACAGTCTCTGTACAGTGTATAAGTTACGATGTATTGACCACCTCCAATATCCTCGTAAGTAAGGTCAGCTCCGGCAGCGTGGCTGGCGAAAGTTTGCTGAGTACCGAATAAGGCACTCATTAGAAGCATTAAAATAATTTTGTGTCGTACGATGTGGGAGACACAGACTGAGTAAATTGTTTTCATCATTTATGGAATTGGGTTGTTTGTTATCTGATTTAGATTTTGAGTTACTGTAAAAATAGTCTCTATGGTGTTCTATATGTAATTTTCTTTTGTGAAACCCTATAATTTCATGGTAAGCGGAACGATTGAACCTGCAAAAGAGTATCTTTCCTTTACAGAATCAGTCCTAACACATTATTCACATTACAATAGTATTGAAAGATACAACTAAATTTTCAGACTTTTAGAAAAATTATCAGCATCAGGCCACATTTTAACAAGGCTCCAGGCCTCTGGTGACGCCGAAAATAGCTTTTTCGTTTGTTCCCAGGTCTTTAAGAACAGTTCGGAAGTCCTGTATTCATCAAGGTTTCCCGCACTTTCCCACAAACTAAATGTGAATAACATGTTCGGAAAGTCCCGTGAATGCAGGAGTTCAAGATGTTTGCATCCCTTGAAAGACCTGATTTTTTCTGCATTTTCCTCAAAGATCCTGAGAAAATCGTCCACTTTTGATGGTTCAAATGTCATTTTAACTATCCTGCTAATCATAAAATTGTATTCGAATTGAGTCCATAATTTTAATTCCTAGAAGTCCTGATGCCGATGCTCGATTTAATGCTATCTCTAAATATCCGTCCTCATTGAAGAATGCTACAATTTCGCCAACTATTGCGTCTTCATAAGTTTTACTGATCTTTTTTATGTTATAATCTGCTCTTCTGAAATGGATAAGTACATCCTTCCCGTTTCGGACGGCCTCAAATTCCTGTTCCTTAACATTTATAATCGCATTTCCGAAATCGTCAATATATAAAACCACTGCTCTGATACCATCCGGATCGAAAGATGATTGTACAAGATAGCTGCGTTTAAAATTTTCCTGCAACATACCTTGTTCTTTTATGGAATGGCCATTAAGAATATTCCCTATGAGTTCTGTAAGCTGCAATGACAAATTCCCTCTCCCGGATTCGTGTTCAACATTTAGTTTATATATTTCTGCAGGTTCATTATCAAGAATGAGAGAAAATATTCCGCTGTCATTACCAATGAAAATATGTTCCATACATTTGATAGCAAGAACAGCAGGCACTTCTACTGAATTCTTCTGAACATTATTCGCACTTAGTCCAATAAAATGAACTGAACCAACAGGGAAATTTGAAAAGGAATTCTTTAAAATAAATGATGCATGCAGAATGTTAAACTGTTCTATCTCATGCGAAATGTCAATAATCTGAACCAATGGAGAACGGCTTATCAATTGCCCCTTGAAGGAGCCGACATAATGATCCCTAAGACCCCAGTCGGTTGTCATGGTAAGAACTGGAAAGGGTCTCTTCATATCTCCTGTTGATAACTTGTGGCTTTTGAAAGGCTAAAAGTAGGGAGTTTTGGTTAGTATTGAAACGAAAATAAGCTGAGAGAATCACAACTTCTTAAGATGTAGTTGTGAACTCAGAATGTCTAACTCCTAAACGAAATAAATTGAGCGAAGTAATTATTCCGATCGACACCTTTAACCCCGTTGAATTTTTTGGAGTTAACGATAGTAACCTCGAAGTGATCCGAAAGAATTTTCCTGAACTGAAACTCGTAGCAAGAGGCAATGAGATAAAGGTAATCGGTGATGAGAAAAACATTCACATCTTTAGTGAAAAGATCAATAGATTAATTCAACATTACCAGAAGTTTGGCAGTCTGACACCGGATAATGTTGAACATTTTCTCGCCGATAAGAATGGCCAAGAAGGTGGGCCGCAAGTTCCTACCGGCGATGTTCTTGTGTTTGGCCAAAACGGTATTATGGTCAGAGCCAGAACCGTTAACCAGAAAAAGATGGTGGAGAGTTCTGAAAAGAATGATATTCTCTTTGCTATCGGACCTGCAGGAACGGGTAAGACATATACAGCTGTAGCTTTGGCTGTCAGGGCTTTAAAGAATAGGGAAATCAAGAGAATCATTCTTACAAGACCGGCAGTTGAAGCCGGTGAGAATCTGGGCTTTCTGCCGGGTGACTTAAAGGAAAAAATAGATCCATATCTGCGTCCTTTATACGATGCCTTGTATGATATGATCCAAGGAGAAAAAGTAAAAAGTTATGTGGAGACAGGTGTCATCGAAGTAGCTCCATTAGCATTTATGCGCGGCCGTACTTTGGATAATGCCTTCGTAATTTTAGATGAGGCTCAAAATGCTACTGAAAGTCAGTTAAAAATGTTCCTTACCAGAATGGGGCCTTCAGCAAAATTCATCGTCACAGGTGATGTAACGCAAATTGACCTTCCCAGAAATCAACCATCAGGATTAGTCCAAGCCATCAAAATCTTGTCGAATGTCAAAGGAATTGATTTTGTTTACCTCGATACAGCTGATGTCGTTCGTCATCGACTTGTGAAAGAAATTATTGAAGCTTATAATAGGTAGGAAATGAATGCAACAGGACTGGAAACACTGAGAGGAACAAACTTTAAACTACCCAAACAAAGCGAATTTTACAAAGGAAAGGTGCGGGATGTATACACCATTGACGAAAAGTATTTAGTCATGGTCGTCACCGATCGAATTTCAGCCTTTGATGTGGTACTTCCTCAGGCAATTCCATTTAAAGGCCAGGTATTAAATCAAATTGCAGCCTATATGTTACAGGCTACTAGTGATATAGTCCCTAACTGGATAATTGATGTACCCGATGCGAACGTAAGTATTGGTCGACGTTGTGAGGCTTTTAAAGTTGAGATGGTTATAAGAGCTTACCTAACCGGACACGCATGGCGTGAATATAAATCGGGTAAGAGGACGCTGTGCGGGGTGAAAATGGCTGATGGGCTAAATGAGAACGATCCTTTTCCCGAACCCATCATCACACCAACGACTAAAGCTTCTCAGGGTCATGACATGGATATCTCCCGAAATGAAATAATTTCTCAAGGGATAGTT
>Ga0138256_10004720_pt1 | contig 14476 bp, 12 predicted proteins | sample KNB2016incub_MG_FD_105486 | JGI IMG/M metagenome (GOLD analysis project Ga0138256, IMG submission 105486) | Active sludge microbial communities from wastewater in Klosterneuburg, Austria - KNB2014incub_MG | ecosystem: Engineered > WWTP > Activated sludge > Unclassified | place: Austria... | reverse complement strand
CGAATATCGTTCAGAGATCCGTCATTGGTTTCCGCGACGACCGGGTTTATCGACTGGACCTTTTCGTTGCCGGGGAACGCGAGCATGTAATCGATCAGAAAATCCGCTGTTTTCGGCACCGCTAATGTCGAGGTCAGCAAAATTGGCGTTTCGATCTCGCCCAGTTCGTTCACCTGCGTTGAACCGGCAAGTTTGCCAAACCCGTTCCCGACAAATATCGCCGCCGGAACTTTCTCCTGAAAAAGATTCCCGGAATGGGGAATGATCGCCGTAACGCCGGTTCGGATATTGTCGCCCCGCGAGATCGTCGTTTGGCCGACCGTCACGCCGGGAACATCTGTGATCGCATTCAACGGTCCTGGCGAAAGAACTCCGATCTTAAGCCCAAGATCGGCGGCACGCGGACGTGTCTGCGCGTTTGCCGGCGGGCAAACGGCGCTGAAAATCGAAAGAGCGCAGATAAACGTCGCCCAAAATCTTCTCATAGGTTTGATCCTGCCTCGTGAATCCGTCGTCAACTTAAACTTTTGCGAATGTAAGCCCGGTTTGGCCCTGATATTTTCCGCCGCGGTCGTCGTAGCTTACGGCGCAATCTTCGTCGGATTCGAAAAATAGGATCTGTCCAATGCCTTCGTTGACGTAAACCCGCAGCGGCAGATTGGCGAGATTAGCGATCTCGACGACGAGCCGGCCTGTCCAACCGGCTTCAAGCGGAGTTGTATTGACCAAAAGGCCGGCACGGGCATAAGTTGATTTTCCGAGTGCGATTCCCGTTACATTTCGCGGCATTCGAAACGTCTCGACCGTTACGCCGAGGCCGTAATGATGCGGCGGCAGGAGATAATATCTCGAACCGTCATCGCAATCATGTATCTCAGGTTCGATCAGCGAATACTGTTCGTCAAACCTTTTCGGGTCGATCTCTTTGCCGTGTACCGAAGAAAAAATGCGAAAGCCGTCATCGGCTAACCGCATATCGTAGCCGTAGCTCGAAGCACCCGCAGAAATTATCTTGCTGCCATTTGATTCGCGCACCAGCTCAGGAAGGAACGGGTCGATCATTCCGCGTTCGGCGGCCATTCGACGAAGCCAGAGATCAGATTTTATCGTCATAAAAAAAGGTGATAAGACGTTAAACTTATCACCTTCTCAAGACTAGCGCCAAGTTCGCAAAATTCACCCTACAATTTGCCGGTCTGAAAAATTTTCATTGTTCCGTCACCGACCGTAAACTTTAAGGGAACGCCACCGCTTCCGGATTTTGCCGCGACCATCTTTTCGGTAAAAGCGTCTCTGCGGGTTCTTGGTTTCAGGTTTGCGTAAGTATTCTCGATCGCACCGGTTCTAAGGATACTTGCGTCAAGTTCGGCGTTCAGGCTCGGCGGCAATCCTACGCTCATTGCGCCCGCGGCCAGTTGTATGTCGGCGAAACGGCCGCGCCAGCTTCGATCCGGCACCGTAACCTCGACCGTGCCGCCGCCGAACGTTGCAAAAACTCCGCCTCCCACAAGGTCCAGCTTTGCTTTTGCCTCAATGAAATTTACCTTCATCGTGCCGTCAACGCCGCCAATGTAAAGGTCTCCTTTGCCGCCGTCGATTTGAAGATCGCAATATCGCGGAACCTTGATCACATAATCGATCCGAAAAGGAAGGCCCAAAAGCCGCTTTGGAAATTTCTTCGCCGCCTTTTTCATATACGACTTGTCGTGCGTTCCAAGACTTGTAATCGCCGTCTTGCCCAGGCTTTCTTCCATTATGAACCCTGTCAGTTTTGACAGTTCATTCAAGCTCTGCTCGTCGGGGGCATTTATCTCGATTTCGGCATCGATCTGTATCCGATTTTCATTCCAGCCTTCGATCCGTATCGAACCTGCCGGAGCACCGATGATCGAAAGTGTGCCGCCGGCCCCGAATTCAAGTGAATCAGATTTGGAGGTGGTTCGCTTGATCATCAATTGCGTCTGCGAAGCAGCCGATGAAATGAATGCCAGGACGAGAACTGCTGCAAATACAGCTGAAAAAATGTTTTTGATTTTCATTGATTTTGGCGTGCGGTAGAGAATCGGGGCCAAGCTCATTTTAGAACTTGAGGGCGGCCGGGGTCAATGAATTTAAATTATCGCCTGAGGAACGCGATGTTGCCCCTTTGGTTGGTGACGGTCAGTGTGGCGGCTCCTTCGCCGGCCTGGCCCGTTACGCGTCTTCCATCCTTAAAGAACCGCATATTTGCTCCCTGGAATGGCCCGAGATCGATATTTCTTGTTGATGGAGCGGTTGCCACAACGCGAAACGACGATTCAAACGGGATGCGGAGATTTATGCTGCCCTTCATCGAAGTGAACCGGTAATGGCCGCCGCTGCGCATTTCGCCATCAAAGAAAATGTCGCCGATCCCGTTTTGCGCGTCCACGGCCGAGGCAACAATATTCGTCAGCGTAATATCTCCTTCACTGGTGACGACCGCGCGGACGAGGCCGCCGGAAATGTTAGTTACGCTTAGGTTGCCAATAAGAGTTTCAATATCAACAACCGAGGTTCTCGGGACACGGATCTGAAAATTCACGTTGCCGACGCTGCGGCCTTGATTTTCGCGGACGAGGTCGAGAATGATCGTCCCGCTCAAGCTTTGCGGGACAACACTTGCTGCCGGGGCCTCAAGATACGCCGAAATGCTGATCTCCTGCCGGTCCCAACCCTGCACCTCTATCATTCCCGACCTGTTCAATAGCTGGAGCCTGACATTTTTTGTTGCCGGATAAGTTCTGGAAAAGCGCTTTTGTCCGGCGACATCACCGGTGAAGACGCCAAAGAAAAGAACTACGTTCATTAAGATCAGAATCGTAGTTCTTCGGACGTTCAACGTGCGCGAAATATGAACAGTTTTAAAGACCATCGGTAAATTCAGGCATTATAATTCAGAGAACGCGCGAAGAAGATTCATCTTCTCGTTCAAGGCCGTATCAAGCATCTCTCCAGACAGATCATCTTGCGGGTCTTTTTCCAAAATGACCGTATAATCGGTGACCGCCTGATCGATCTCATTAAGATTTCGGTCAAAGGCATCCTGCATTCGGGCATCCCATTGTGCCCGTCGTTCCTGGACACGCTTCGACCAATATTCGATCGCGGCCTGCTGTTCCCGCGTCCGCTTCAAACGTGCTTGCTCGGGTGATTCGATCAGGCCGACGCGGCTTAGGACCTTTTCAAATGTGGTCTCAGACGCCGCGGACCGCGACGTGAAATCGTCGCCCGTCGGTTCAAAATAGTTTCGGGCGCCAACGATTGTGAGAAGGGAACTAATAAGCGCGATGCCGACGGCCGCCGATGCAAGCTGCCGAAAGGTGAAACCTCGAGCAAAAAAGCCTTTGGGCTGTTCGATACTCGGCCCTTCTTTCGGAAGCTCACTTTCGATGATGTTATGAATTCTGCACCAGAGGGCCTGAGAGTTTGGCGGCGGCGGCGAAGCAGCGACGTCTTCACGGCAGGAATCGAGAATTACCGCAAAATCCTCACAGATCTTTGCGCATTCAATACACAGCCCCAGATGTGTTTGGATCGAAACCGAAACTTCGTCCGGCAATTCATTATCCAGAAATAGGCTGATCTTATCTTGACACTCTTCGCAGGTCATCGCTCGAAAATAGTAGGCCTTACACAGTTCCGCATCGCCATACAAGGGCGTTGCATATCAGGGCCATGTGCTGAATCATATTCAAATTAAATAGATTAAGCGACTTCGATGAGGGTTGCCTATCAAGCAGAAGTTTTTTGCTCGTTCTGCCCGATCAATAGGCCGCGAAGCTTGAGGCGGGCCTTATGGAGCTGTGATTTTGAGGTTCCGACCGAAATTTTCATCATTTTCGCAACCTCTTCGTGTTCGTATCCTTCTACATCATGAAGGACGAAAACGTTTCTGTAGCCGTTTGGGAGTTCAGAGATCGCGTTTTGCAAAGCGATCCTGTCAACTATCTGCATCTTGCGTGGATTTGCGGTGCCGTTGACAGTTTGTTCCGGCATTTCACCGTCTTCCGAAGTTTTCTCGTTTTTAACGCTCCGACGGCGGAAATGCATAAGAACCTGGTTCACCGTCAAACGATGAAGCCAGGTTGAAAAGGCGGAATCACCTCTAAAACTGCCTATCTTTCTGAAAAGCTGGATGAAAACTTCCTGTGTAAGGTCTTCCGCCTCGGTCTGACTATTGGTCATCCGAAGCGTAAGGCTGTAGGTTCGCCGGTGATAGCGTTGATAGATCAGTTCAAACGCGGCAATGCTGCCGTTCGCGGCGAGCCGGCATAGATCGAGATCTCCAGAAGATGCATCAAACGATTCATCCGCCGCGGCCGGTGAATGAAAAAGGGGCAGCTCTAAAGTTTTATCAATACCAAACGAAAGATCCTGCTCGATCGCCGCAGAGGTTGAGTCCATCGTTACTCCTGAAAAGTTGCCGGTATTTAGAAAATCGTCGGTTGCTTTGATGATCCACCTCCCGAAACTGGTTGCATCGACCGACCCAATAAAATATTGATCTTTGACATCGGCCAATAATAGTCAAATTCTAAGGCTAAACCGGCAAAAGGTAAAGTTATTTATTGTCGAAGGTTTACATGCTGCCGTGAAGCGTTGTAAATCAGTGACGGGACAATTTCGTCTTTTTCAGAGTTTTGAGCTAAAATTCCTTCGACCCGGACAGCCGATTTTCGAAGACCACCGAAAAGAATATGCTCTTCCTCACCCAGTCGGCATCAGTTTATGGTATCGACGCCCTTATCGTTGACATCGAAATAAACCTTCAGCCGGTGCCGAAAGAGGTCGATCTTGCTCCGCCCTTTACGATCGTTGGCCTGCCGGACACAGCAATTCGCGAATCGCGCGAACGTATTCGTGCCGCGATCAAGAACAGCGGCTTTTTCTTCCCGTTCCATAAGACCACCGTTAACCTGGCACCGGCCGATGTTCGCAAGGAAGGCGCAAGTTTCGACCTGCCGATCGCATTGGGCATTCTTGGGGCGAACGGCGATCTGGGTGATGGCGGCAACGGGCCGAAAACATTAAGCATAGGCGAGCTTTCGCTCGACGGCCGCGTTCGCCCGGTCCGCGGGGCATTGTCGATAGCACTTGCGGCGCGGGAAAACGGCATTACGAATCTGCTTGTGCCTGAGGAGAATGCACCGGAGGCGGCGGTCGTTCAGGAATTGAATGTTTTTCCGGTACGGGACCTGCGTGAGGCAACACGTTTTGCCGCCGAACTATGCAGCGGCGGTTCCAACGGGCTTCAGCCGCTAAAGTTGAATATCGAAGAATTTAAGTCTGAGTGGCCAAAATACGCGGTCGATTTTTCCGAGGTCCGCGGCCAGCATACGGCGAAACGGGCACTGGAAGTTGCAAGTGCGGGCGGGCACAATATATTGTTCATCGGCCCGCCGGGCTCCGGCAAAACGATGCTTGCAAAGCGGCTGCCGACCATCTTGCCGCCCCTTGAGTTTGAAGAAGCTCTTGAGATAACGAAAATTCATTCCGTCGCGGGCCTGACCGGACGAAGCGGGTTGGTCCGCGAAAGGCCGTTCAAATCGCCGCACCACACGGTCTCGCATGCCGGGTTGATCGGCGGAGGGTCAATTCCGCGTCCGGGCGAAGTGTCGCTGGCACATCTCGGGGTACTCTTCCTCGACGAACTGCCTGAGTTTGATCGAAGTGTACTTGAGGTATTGCGCCAGCCGATGGAGGATAAGCAGGTAACCATCTCAAGGGCCGCAAGCTCACTTACTTTTCCGTCCAACTTTACTTTGGTGGCCTCGATGAATCCGTGTCCGTGCGGATATTTCGGATCTTCACGCGAATGCAAATGTTCGCCAATGCAAATACAGCGATATGTCGGAAAGATCTCAGGCCCGTTGATGGACCGTATTGACATACATATTGATGTTCCGGCCGTTAAATTCAATGAATTGCGAGGAAAAGGCACAGGGCCAGCCGAAAGTTCCGACGAAGTGCGAAGGCGGGTGATCGCCGCGCGTGAAATGCAAAGCAGGCGGCTCGGCGGCGGTGTCTATTCAAATTCATCAATGTCGCCGAAACAAATACGCGAGTTTTGCGGATTGGATGCGGATTGCGAGGCGCTTTTAGAAAAGGCAATGGTCCGTCAGGGCTTATCGGCGAGGGCACATGACCGGATCTTGAAAGTTTCCAGAACGATAGCCGATCTGGCGGGAAATGAATCGATCCAGGCCCCGCATATAAGCGAGGCTATCAACTACCGCTCGCTCGACCGGAATTATTGGGCGTGATCAAATCGGGCAGTCATTTTTGCTTAATTGGAACTACAAACCCTGGACGGGAAAACCGCGTTGAAATCAAAATACTTTTCATATTCACCAGCATAGGCATTCACGTTTAGCTGAATTTTGCCAAAAACGTGGCAATAGAAGGCCTCATTTATAAGCCTTTCGCCGAGGTACCGCATTGCATAAGCTTCGCTGCGATATTCACGGTCTTCGTAGATCTGCACAGGAGTACCGCCCATTTCCCGGGCAATGTCGATCAATTCCTTTGATTCAAATCGCCAACCGTTTTCCCGCAGGATCGATGTATAGACCGGAATAAGCTGTTCGCGCTTTTGCAGCGAGTTCATTTCGGCCGACACCGCCTGATCGACATGGCCTAGTTCATGCGAGATCTTTGAGGCGGCCAATATATTGCCGTTTATCATGTAATACCCGTTTGAGGAAAGTGCGTTCAAGACCGGGTAATAGATCGGGTTTGGATAACCCTCATCGATCTTTGGCCCAAGCGTGATCGTGGCTCCAACGAGTTTGCCGTCCGAATCCCAAACATACTTTCCTGTCCGGCCCCCACGTTTTCTTTCTTCAGCAACAACTATCTTCAGAATGAAATTGCTATTATTCGCAAAGCGTTCCCATTGGTTTTTTCCGAATCGAGTGGTCAAAAGTTCGGCCTTCCACCTGGCGAAACGAGCACGATAACGTATGGGTATTTCTTCTCTGATCCCGCCGTTTTTGAGTGGGGCGGTAATAGCATCCGAATTTGGCAGCAGGCCCGGCATTTTTACTTCCTTTCGGTCCCGGCCGCCCGGCAAGGGCCTTAGCTCTAATTTTTGTCCGCCGCCAACAGTTTGCGGCCGAACTGAATACACATCAAAGCAGAGGAGCATAATCACCAAAACATGGAGTAGTGCAAGCGCAAAATTTTGCGGCGGATTCATGAATCACGGCCTCCGGCCCCAACACGTAAATGCCCGAAATGACCTTTTTCTATGCTGATGAGGGCTTAAAGTTATACCTCAATTGGCCGGGTGTCAAGAGTTTTGAATAGGATAAAAGATCCGGGATAGTGAAGAAAAGCCGCTATCTCATTCTGATCCATTACTTTGGACAGTGTTCAATGTAGTGTTCACAGTCTCTCGACATGGTCGGCCAGGCCTTTCGCCGTCCTTTCCATCCTGCTATCTTAAAGCTAAAGGCATTTGCGGAAATTGTGGGTGCTGTTTATTTTCATTGGCGGCTTTGCCTAGCTCAAGGCCGTTTTAGAACGAACAAGGGCGAAAATGGAAGGATCCGATGTCATTCTAGTTTTTTCTATCCTATTCGTAGGTTGTGCGGCTGCAGTCTCAATGTTCGGTGCCGACCGCCAAAGCCCGTCGATCACTAACGAATCTTTCGGTACCACATCCACGGGCCGATCTGTAGAGATATTCACACTTACAAACGCTTCCGGTATCAAGGCAAGGATAATGAACTATGGCGGAACCCTGGTTTCCCTGATCGTTCCTGGCCGCGCCAGCGTTTCGCGTGACGTTGTACTCGGTTTTGGATCATTGCGCGAATATGAAACCCACCGGATCTTTCTTGGTGCCCTGATCGGCCGGTATGCCAACCGCATTGCAAAAGCACGTTTTTCATTGAACGGCACGGAATATTGTCTCGCAGCTAATAACGGCGAGAATCATCTTCATGGTGGAATCGATGGGTATGACAGGGTTATCTGGACGGCGAGGCCATATCTTATTGAAAAGGCCGCGGTGCTTGAACTATCGTATTTAAGCCCGGACGGTGAAGAAGGATATCCGGGCGATCTGCAAGTGGCCGTTGTTTACTCACTTAATGACGAAAATGAGTTGAGCATTCGTTACACTGCGAGGTCCGACGCCGATACGATCATCAATCTAACCAACCATTCATATTTCAATCTTGAGGGCGGCGGTGATATTCTCGGACATCGGCTGTCGATTAACGCGGACCGGTTCACGCCGGTGGACAATGATCTGATACCGACAGGTGAACTGAGATCGGTTACGGGGACGCCTTTCGATTTTCGAACGCCGGAATTGATCGGATCGAGGATCGGCCAACCGAACGAGCAGCTAAGGTTCGCCAACGGGTATGATCATAACTGGGTACTCAGCAAGGAAGGCGGCGAACTGTCTTTCGCCGGCGATGTTTATGATCCAGTCTCTGGCCGGGCAATGGAAGTGTTGACGACCCAGCCGGGAATTCAGTTCTATTCCGGCAATTTTCTGGACGGCGGCGTTACCGGCAAAGATGGAACAAGGCTTGCGTACCGTTCCGGATTTTGTCTCGAAACTCAGCATTTTCCCGATTCACCCAATCAACCGGGTTTTCCGACAGTTCTTTTGCGGGCCGGCGACCTATATGAGCAAACTACTATCTATCGTTTTTCAACAAGGCCGAAGTAAATAGAGAAAGCAGTAGTGCCGAACAACCGTCGGCCGAAGCGTTAAAGTGCAAGAGATGAATCAAAAATGTTCGATCTGAACCAACATTCTCATCGCAGGTATAATCCGCTGACCGGCGAATGGCTTATTGTTTCGCCGCACCGGACTCAGCGGCCCTGGCAGGGCCAGGTCGAAAATGCCGTCCGGCCGCATCTGCTGTCGTATGATCCGGACTGCTATCTGTGCCCGGGCAACCAGCGGGCCGGCAGCAAGGCCAATCCGAGATATGAAGGCGTGTTTGTTTTTGACAACGATTTCGCGGCGTTGACGCCGGACGTGCCGCAAGGGAGATCAGATGGAAGCGGGCTGTTTGAATGGGCGAGTGAACGCGGCATTTGTCGCGTAATATGTTTTTCGCCCGACCACAGCCTGACCCTTTCGCGAATGACGGTCGAAGGAATTACCAGTGTTATTGAAGCGTGGTCGGAACAGTATGCCGAACTCGCCGCGAAAGAATTCATTGGCCATGTTCAGATCTTTGAGAACCGTGGCCAGATGATGGGGGCCAGTAATCCGCATCCGCACGGCCAGATCTGGGCCAGCGAATCGATCCCGAACGAACCCGAAAAGGAGATCCGGACTCAAGCGGCATACGCCGAACGAAATGGAGGCTGCTTGTTGTGCGATTATCTTGAGGCCGAAACCCAAACGGGTGAGCGCGTAGTCTGCACGAACGACCATTTTACGGCGCTTGTGCCGTTTTGGGCCGTTTATCCGTTTGAAATAATGATATTAGGGAATCGGCATACCTCGTCAGTACTGGAGCTAGAGGCCGCGGAACGAATTGCGTATGCAGATATCCTTAAGCGGCTCACAACCCGGTACGACAACCTTTTCATGACTCAGTTTCCATATTCGATGGGGCTGCATCAAGCACCGACCGACGGAATTGAACGCCCTTACACTCATTTCCACACTCACTTTTATCCGCCCTTGCTTCGCTCGGCAACCGTGCGGAAATTTCTTGTTGGTTTTGAGATGCTCGGCAGCCCGCAGCGTGATATTACGCCCGAGTCAGCGGCGGCCCGGCTCCGCGAATTGACTGAGACGCATTATCTGGACGAATAGAAAATTGTGTTGGATGTAAAAAGACTAACCACGGAATTCGAACAGCGTTACGGCGCCAAGCCGCGGATGTTTCGTGCCCCGGGCCGGGTTAATCTGATCGGCGAACATACGGATTACAATGACGGTTTTGTTTTTCCGTGCGCCATCGATTTTGCGACGAATGTCGCATGCTTGCCGCGACAGGACCGGCGCATCACGGCAAGAACACTTAATCTGGACCGATCATTTTCATTCGGCCTTGATGACGCCATTGACGAGTCAGTCCCGCAATGGGCTAAGTATGTTCAGGGCGTCGCACTTATACTCGAGCGAAACGGCCACCGTCTTAAAGGGGCCGATCTGATGATCGACAGCGATGTTCCGATCGGGGCAGGACTTAGTTCGTCGGCGGCGCTCGAGATCTCGACAGCTTTTGCTCTTGCGACAGTCTCCGGCGTGCGGATCGATGGTATTGAGATCGCGTATATCGGACAATCGGCTGAGCATGAATTTGCCGGCGTTCGCAGCGGCATTATGGACCAGTTCGCTTCCGTATTCGGCCGGCGCGGACACGGCATTTTTCTCGATTGCCGTTCGATGGAGTGGAAACCGATCCCGGTCTCAAATGCAAAGTGGGTGATCTGCAATACTAAAAAGAAGCATGATCTCGCTGAAAGCGAATACAACAAGCGGCGTTCGCAATGCGAAGAGGCCGCTGCCTTACTCGGTAAATCCTCGCTTCGTGATGTAACTGCGGCTGAACTTGGATCTAGATCGGAAACCCTTCCGCCGCTTCTGTTAAAACGCGCGAGACACGTTGTCTCCGAAAACAACCGGGTGCTTTCGGCCGTCAATGTACTCGAAAACGGCAGTCTTGTCGAGTTTGGGAAACTGATGAACCGCTCGCATGAGAGCCTGCGGGACGATTATGAGGTCAGCAGCCCTGAATTGGATACGATGGTTGAACTGGCACGCTCGATGCCGGGGTTGCTCGGAGCAAGAATGACCGGCGGCGGTTTTGGCGGTTCAACGGTCAATCTGGTCGAAGCGGGACGTGAGCTCGAATTTGCCGAGTCGATCTTTACGGCTTATAGCGACGCGACCGGCATCACTCCAGAGATATATCATTGTGAGGCCAGTGACGGAATGGCGGAGATCGATATGTGATCGTCGGACCGGGCCGGCGAGCCGGTTTTCAAGAATTGTTTTCATTGGACTTAAGTCCGGCCTTTTGCAAGAATGGATTACGCCTTTAATTTAGATTCACGCGTCGTCGCTAACTTACGGCATTGATGGTCGCTGACAACCTTATCGGATTTGACAAGATCCCGCAGACCGTTCCGCATTATTGCATCGAGTCTTTTCGGCGAAATAATAAAAAGGACGCACTCGCATATAAGATCGGCGATGTGTGGACCTATCTATCCGGCACGGAAACGATAGATAGGATAAAACGGATCGCTTCAGGCTTGGCAAGCCTTGGTGTTAAGGCGGGCGATCGGGTCGCAATCATTTCTGAAAACCGGCCTGAATGGTCGTTGACCGACCTTGCAATACTTTCGCTTCGGGCGGTCAATGTTCCAATTTACACGACCCAAGCGGTCGATCAGATCCGATACATACTCGAAGATTCGGGTGCGAAAATGCTGTTCGTGTCGGGCAAAAAACTGTTAAAGCATGCTGAAGCCGCGGTCCAGAGCGTGGAACGCATTGAACGGCTTGTCTTTTTTGACCGAGACGCAAAACCCGAAAATGACAACCGGGCGGTGTCGCTTGCGGACGTAGAGGCGTTAGGCGACACTTACGAGAGCGATTCGGGACAGACGTTTGACGAGTTGCTGGCCCAGGTGCGTTCGGACGATCTGGCGACGATAATCTATACATCCGGGACTACCGGCGAGCCGAAAGGCGTGATGCTCGATCATGAGAATTTTGTCTCGAATGTTGTCGCCATATCCACCGGCCTGCCGATAAGAAGCACTGACCGAAGCCTTGCCGTTTTGCCGCTTTCTCATATTTTCGAACGAACGGTTTTCTATGTGCTTTGCGCAAACGGCGTTTCCATCCATTACTGTGCCTCGTTCGACCAGATCGCCTCGCACCTCCAGGAGGTAAAGCCGACAATTATGACCGCTGTTCCGAGGTTGTTTGAGCAGGTCTATCACAAGATCGTCAAAAAAGGGAAGGCGGCCGGCGGATACAGAACAAAACTCTTTAACTGGGCACTGGAAGTCGGACAGGATTATTGGGCAGCCAGGGACATGCACAACTCGGTCTCGCCGGCGTTGGCAGCTAAACAAGCGATCGCAAGCCGTTTGGTATTTTCGAAATGGCGCGAAGGCGTCGGCGGACATTTGCGTTTCTTTGTTTCGGGCGGCGCTCCGTTGTCGAAAAAGCTCTCCTATGCGTTTTGGGCCGCCGGAATTCCAATTCTGCAAGGCTATGGTATGACCGAAGCATGTGTTGCTTCGGCAAATCGTCCGGACGACAACAAGGTCGGTTCGATCGGAACGCCGTTCGAGGGCATCGAGATGAAGATCGCCGAAACGGATGGCGAGATACTTATTCGCGGAAAGAACGTAATGCGCGGCTATTACAATAAACCCGATGAAACCGCGAAAGCGATTGATGACGATGGCTATTACCACACGGGCGACGTCGGTTACAAAGACGCCGACGGCCACTTTTATATCACTGACCGGATCAAAGATCTCTTCAAGCTCTCGAACGGCAAATATGTCGCTCCGCTTCAGGTCGAAAGCCTGCTGAAGCAAAGCCCGCTCATCTCGCAGCCTGTCGTTGTCGGCTCAGGCCGCAAACAGGCAGGGGCCTTGATAGTCCCGGACTGGGAAACCTTGAAAGAAGTTTTGAAAGAAGAAGGGATCGCCGCCGAAGGCAGCCGCGAGGAACTCTGTGAAAACCCGCACGTCATCAAGCGCATTCAGCGCGATGCCATAGAGCTGACCCGCGAACTTAGCGATTACGAACGCGTCAAACGCGTCTATCTCCTGCCGCGCGAATTCTCCATCGACAAAGGCGAAATGACCCCAACCCTAAAAATAAAACGAAGCGTGATCGACGAGAAGTTTGAAGAAGCCATCGACGAAATATGCGGTAGTTAAATGAACTTAACTGATCCCGCCTGATAAAACCGACGTAACGCACGGGCGCCGAAGAATCGGATGTATTGCCTGAGGTAAATTCAAAACTTAAAGCTCGTCGTCCAATAGGCGGTCGAAGAATGCATCGTCGCGTTGTTTTATTAGCAGGGCTTCGGCCAGTTCGTAAAGCGGCGTCGGGATGGAATCTGCCTCAACGGGTTCGTCGTGTTCGGCGGTTGGCGGGTAATTTTCGTAAAATTCAACCTCGGCGGAGCAGAATTCACATTGGGACAGGTGGCGGCGGACGACATAGCCGTCGCTGACGGGCATGTCGCCAATTTGGAATGCAAGAAGCTCCTCGGATGTCGGGCACTCTTCATTTTTGCAGAATTTTGTCATTTCTACTCTACTCTTCCTATTCGAATCCAAGTCACCCGGCTGGAACTTTTGCTTGTGAAAACTAATCCTTTATTAATTTGGCAGCGCGGCTCCCATTTCCGCGGCGGTTCCTCGATCGCATTTTCAGTTTTGCGTTTAATGGTCCGCCCGCAATGCCGCAGGAGCTGTTTGGACGCAAACACATTCCTTTATGAATAAAACAAATCGGTAATAACGCCGGCATTCCAAATCCGTTTGAATTTGTCACGGCCGCGGCAGGTATTCCGAAGTCGAGGGTTCTCCAATGTATTTATTTATACTAGGAATTCCGAGGAAAATCCAGTCAGCGATAATGATGTTGTGCAGTGTAAAAACTTGTTGCTCAATTCAGGAATAATTGCTAGTATCTAAATGTAGGCGGTGAAGCCGATTCGGACCACTTGCCGACCAGCCAAGTTACCCGCGGACTCGGCGGCACGCGTTAAAAAAATTCTACCAATACCTATCTTGCAAAGTTGAAGTAAACGACCAGGTTTACTGCTTTCGACTTAAGGTGCGTCCGTGAACGCGGCGGATATTCCTCTGCCAGCGAACAGGATAAAAAGCATCGGCACTTCACGATCATCCGCCAATTTCGAAAGCAAGGTTCAATTATGAAGGCACTGAAAACACAGGAAACCGTGGCCAAGCCGGTCCAGGCCCGGCAGCACAAGGTTGGCAAATGGAACGACAGCCTCAAGTCGTCCGACGTTAACCAGATCTGGATCGAGCTTCATCGAATTGTGTCCTCGCACCCGCTGGTGCGTGCGTCGAAGCGGGCCGGTTTCCTTGTCGAAGAAGGCAAATACAACGCATATACTGACCTTACCCAGGAACTTTTTGTTGCTTTGCTGAGCAAGGAACGGTTCCAACATTATATCGACACCGGAATGACGGACGCCGAGGTCGAGGCCGAGATCAGCCAGATCGAGCTGACCAACATGCTCACGGCCGAGCTTCGCAAGCGTTACCCGGAATCTTACCGCCTCGCCCGACGTATCTCGACGCTGATTCAGTCTAGCCAAACCTTTAAGAGGTTCGATAACGTCGATAATCCCGAAGCTCACCGCCGGCTCGCCGATCGTTTATACGGCCTTGCCGAATGGAAGATCCAAAAGATGCACCGCGATGTGCAGGAAATGCACGAACGCGTAAAGGTAGT
>Ga0138256_10004719_pt1 | contig 14479 bp, 15 predicted proteins | sample KNB2016incub_MG_FD_105486 | JGI IMG/M metagenome (GOLD analysis project Ga0138256, IMG submission 105486) | Active sludge microbial communities from wastewater in Klosterneuburg, Austria - KNB2014incub_MG | ecosystem: Engineered > WWTP > Activated sludge > Unclassified | place: Austria... | reverse complement strand
TTCACGTTCGCCTACACGCCGATCGCGCACATGGTCTGGTTCTGGCCCGGCCCGGACGCGTACACGGACCCGAAGCTGGTCGACGGCCTGAACGCCAAGGCCGGCATGATCTGGCAGTGGGGCGCCCTCGACTTCGCGGGCGGCACGGTGGTGCACATCAACGCGGGTATCGCCGGCCTGGTCGGCTCCTACGTGATCGGCAAGCGCGTGGGCTTCGGCAAGGAGAAGATGACCCCGCACAACCTGCCCATGACCATGATCGGCGCCTCGCTCCTGTGGTTCGGCTGGTTCGGATTCAACGCCGGCTCCGCGCTCGAGGCCAACAGCGCCGCCGTCCTCGCGTTCATGAACACGTTCCTCGCGACGTCCTGCGCGGTCCTGTCCTGGACGTTCTTCGAGTGGATCTTCAAGGGCAAGCCCTCGATGCTGGGCGCCGCCTCGGGCGCCGTCGCGGGCCTGGTGGCGATCACCCCGGCCGCCGGCAACGTCGGCATCCCGGGCGCCTTCGCGATCGGCCTCATCGCCGGCGTGGTCTGCCTCTGGGGCGTCTCGGGCCTGAAGAAGATGCTGGGCGCGGACGACTCGCTCGACGTCTTCGGCGTGCACGCCGTGGGCGGCATCACGGGCGCGATCCTCACCGGCGTCTTCTGCTCGCCGGACCTGGGAGGCCCCGGCTACGTGGCCGACTGGGTCACCGCGGCCGTCGTGAAGCCCGCCGACTACTCGATCGTGTCGCAGGTCATCACCCAGGCCAAGGCCGTGGGCGTGACCGTGATCTGGTCGGGCGTGGTGGCATTCATCGCCTACAAGATCGCCGACATCGTCGTCGGGCTGCGCGTGCCGGAAGAGCAGGAACGCGAAGGCCTCGACATCACGGCGCACGGCGAGTCCGCGTACAACTGAGCAACGCAGTACCCGCGGGGCGGGTTGGTGGACCCGCCTCGCGGTTACCCCGCAGCACTCCACCTCCTTCCGGACCGGATGCGAGCGGCATCCGGATCGGGATCTCCCCCAAGAGAGGCCAACCTCAACGGGCACTTCGGTGCCCGTTTTTTTTCGCCTGCCGAACCCGTCCCCCGACCGTCGCTGCGACGGGAGCGCGGGGCTGGCGCAGGGAGGCTGGTCGCACGCGGCCCGGCCTTCGCCGATCGCCATCGCCCGCCGTGATACGATTTCGCCGCTCCCATCCGCCCGCAAAAGACCCGCCGTGCCCCCCTCCCGAATCCGCATCGCCACCCGCGAGAGCAAGCTCGCGATGTGGCAGACCGAGCACGTGGCCGCCCGCCTCGCCGACAGCCACCCCGGGCTCGCCGTCGAGATCGTCGGCATGACCACGAAGGGTGACCGCATCCTCGACCGCCCCCTCGCGCAGGTCGGCGGCAAGGGCCTGTTCATCAAGGAACTCGAGGTCGCCCTCGCCGAGGGCCGCGCGGACATCGCCGTCCACTCGATGAAGGACGTGCCGATGGAGCTGCCGCCGGGCTTCGCGATGGTGCCGTTCGGCCCGCGCGAGGACGCGCGCGACGCTTTCGTCTCCCTCCGCCACGCCTCGCTCGACGCGCTGCCCGCGGGCGCCGTGGTCGGCACCTCGAGCCTCAGGCGCGAATGCCAGCTTCGCCGCGCCTTCCCGACCCTCGTCATCAAGCCCCTTCGCGGCAACGTGAACACCCGCCTCGCGAAGCTGGAGGCCGGCGAGTACGACGCGATCATCCTCGCGGCGGCCGGCCTCAAGCGCCTGGGCTTCGGCGAGCGCATCCGGGCGCTCCTGCCCACCTCGCTCGCGCTGCCGGCCATCGGCCAGGGCATCCTCGCCATCGAATACCCTTCCGACCGCGCGGACCTCGCCGCACTCCTCGCGCCCTTCGTCGATGCCGGCGCGCTGGTGGCCGCCACGGCCGAGCGCGCCCTCGGGCTCGTCGTCGAAGGCAGTTGCGAGGTGCCGCTCGGCGCCCATGCCCGCGTGGCCGGCGGGCAAGTCACGCTCGAAGCCTTCCTGGGCATGCCCGACGGAACGCGCCTCATCCGCGAAACGGCCGAGGGCCGCCCGGAGGAAGCGGCGGACCTCGGACGCCGGCTCGGCGAGCGACTTCTCGCGCAAGGTGGCCGCGCCGTGCTGGACGCGCTGCCCCGCGCGCCGTCGTGAACCCCGCGGGCCCCCTCGCGGGACTCGGCATCGTTCTCACGCGGCCCCGGTCGCAATCGCTCGCGCTCGCGGCGCCCCTCGAGGCCGAGGGCGCACGCGTCCTGTGCTGCCCGAGCCTCGAGATCGTCCCGATGGAGCCCGAGGGGGCGAGCGCCGCGGCGCTCGCCGGCCTGGGCGAAGCCCGGTTCGCGATTTTCGTGAGCGCCAACGCCGTCCTTCACGGCCTCGCCGCCGCCCGCCGCCTGGGCCGGTGGCCCGACGCGGTGACCGCCGCCACCGTCGGGGAAGCGACGGCCACCGCCTTGCGTGAATCCGGCGTTGGATCGGTGATCGCCCCGTCGGGCCGCGCCGACAGCGAGGCGCTGCTCGCGCTGCCGCAATTGCAGGCGGTCGAGGGGGCACCTATCATCATCTTCCGCGGCGTGGGGGGACGCGAGCACCTGAAGGCGGCGCTCGAATCCCGCGGCGCGCGCGTGAACTACGTGGAATGCTACCGTCGGATGCGCCCGGCGACCGACCCGGCAGAAGCCCGATCGGCGATCGAACGCGGCGACGTCCACGCGGTCCACGCCATGAGCGCAGAATCGGTGGAGAATTTCGGGGCGATCCTGGGCCCCGCCGTCTCGCTGGATGCCCTCGCCCTCGTGGTGCCCCACGAGGCGATCGGCCGCAGCCCCGCCCGCGCGCGCTTCGGGCGATTGATCGTCGCGGGTCCCGGGCCCCGCGGCGTCGTCGATGCGCTCCTCAACCTTCGAAAGGTGGCATGAGTTCCTCACCGCTTCCCGAATCCGCCCCGCCCTCGTTGCCGCCGCCGCGCGCCGGGCGTTTCGCCGCGTCCATGGACCGACCCGCCCGCTGGGGCCTTGCCATCGCTCTCGTCGTCGCGGTGGCCGCCGTCGCCCTCGCATGGGACGCCCGACAGTCCTTCTCCTCCCTCTCGCAATCCTCCGGCGGCCGCCTCGCGGATCTCGGCGCCGAGGTGGCGCAGTCGAAGGGCGCGCTCGCGCAGGCGCAGGCCGCGCTCAAGGATTCGCAGGCCCGGCTCGCGGAGCTCGAATCACGCCTCGCCGATGCGCAGGAAAGCCGCGTGGCCGTCGAGGACATGTACCGCGAGCTTTCGCGAAGCGCCGACGACCGCATGCTCGCCGAGGTGGAGCAGCTGCTCATCCTCGCGAGCCAGCAACTGCAGCTCGCGGGCAACGTGAAGGGCGCGCTCATCGCGCTCGAGGCCGCGGACCAGCGCCTCGCGCGCGCCGACAAACTGCAGGCGGCGAACCTGCGCCGCGCGCTCAACCAGGACATGGAGCGGCTGAAGGCGCTGCCCCTCGTCGATACCGTGGGCCTTGCCGTCAAGCTCGACGGCCTCGTGCAGGCCGCCGACACGCTGCCGCTCGTGGTTTCCGAGACCCTCCCGCCCGCTCGCTCGCCCGCGAAGGCGAAACCGACGCAGGAGTCCGGGTGGCTGCGCGCGCTGCGCGACTTCTGGGAGGAGATGAAGGGCCTGGTTCGCATCCGCGAGATCGAGACGCACGAGGCCGCGCTCGTCTCGCCGGCCCAGGCGTATTTCCTGCGCCAGAACCTCAAGCTCCGGCTGCTCGCCGCGCGCGTGGCGTTGCTCGCCCGCGACGCGGCTTCCTACCGCGACGACGTGAAGGCCGCGCAGGCGTGGATCGGGAAATACTTCGACGCCAAGGCGCGGTCCACCGTCGTCGCGCAGGCGACGCTCAAGCAGCTCGCCGACAGCCCGGTGTCGATCGTCGTGCCGGACATCAACGCGAGCCTCTCGGCGGTTCGCGCGGCCCGCTCGGCCCGCGAGAAGCGCTAACGCCATGCGCTTCGCGATCTGGTCCGTCGTCCTCGCCGTCCTCGCGGTGGGCATCGCGCTCCTCGCGCGGCAGTCGGACGGCTATGTCGTGATCGTCGCGGCGCCGTACCGCATCGAGCTCTCGCTCAACCTGCTGGTGCTCGGCGTGCTCGCGGGCTACGTCGCCTTCCACCTGCTGGCGCGCCTCGCCGAGACGCTGCTCGCCATCCCGAACCGGGTGGCGGCATACCGCGAGGAGCGCGCCCGCAACCGCGCCCGCCAGTCGCTCAACGACGCGCTCATCGCCTTCTTCCAGGGCCGGTTCGCGAGCGCGGAGAAGTCCGCATCCGTCGCGATGGAAAGCGACGAGTCGCGCGGCGTCGCCGCGATCATCGCCGCCCGCAGCGCCCACGAGCTGGGACGCTTCAGCGAGCGCGAGCAGTTCCTGGACCAGGCGAAGGGCGCCCCCGCCGTCGACCAGGCCCGGCTCACCACGCTCGCGGACCTGCTCCTCGCCCAGGGCCGCCACGAGGAGGCGCTCGCGGTCCTGAAGGACCTCGCGGGCCGCGATGCGCGCAACGTGCGGCTTCTGCGCATGCGGCTCGCCGCGGAGACGGCTCTCAAGCGCTGGGACGACTCGCTCGCCACGACGAACGCGCTCGCGAAGCTGGGCGGCATCCCGGAGACCGAGGCCGCCGCGACGCGACGCGCCTCGCACCTGGGAAACCTCAACCGCAAGGCACAGGACGCGGTGGCGCTGACGCAATACTGGAAGCACCTCCCGAACGAATTGCGCCTCGATCCGTCGATCGCCGCCACGGCGGCCCGGTTCCACCTCGCCCTCGGCGGCAACGCCGAGGCGCAGCTGATCGTCGAGGACGCGCTCGCCGCGGGCTGGGACACGGGCCTGGTCGCGCTCTACGCCGATTGCGCGGGCACGAGCGCCGTGCACCTGATCGAGCGGGGCGAGAAATGGCTGCGATCGCATGCGCGCGACCCGGCGCTCCTGCTCACGCTCGGCAAGCTCTGCATGAAGCAGGGCCTGTGGGGCAAGGCGCAAAGCTACATCGAGGCGAGCCTCGCCCTCGAGCCCACGCACGAGGGCCACATGACGCTCGCCTCCCTGATGGAGCGCATCGGCAAGCCGCAGGAAGCCTCGCGACATTTCCGCAAGAGCGCCGAGCTCGCCGGCTAGCCCCGTTCGAGCGTCCGGCTCCCCCGAGAAACCCGAAGAAGGAGATCACCCGCATGTCGCGCGACTATGCCGCTCTCAGCCTGACGCCGTTGCCCGCCCCCTCCCGCCTGGCCGACCTGCCGGGACCGGCCCAGGTCGGGCTCGACGACCCCGCGGAGTCCGTGATGACCGACCTTCGCGAAGTCCGGGCCGGTTACACCTCGTCCGAGCGATCCGTCTCGGAAGCCCAGGCGGTGATGGCGAGCCGCAGCGTGCGGCTGCTCTTCGTGCTCGACGCCTCCCGCGCCATCGTGGGCGTGCTCACCATGTCGGATCTCGCGGGAGAAAAGGTCGTTCGCTTCATGCGCGAGCGCGGCATCGAACGCGGCGACGTCACGGTGGCCGACGTGATGACCCCGGAGGCCGACCTGCGCGCCGTTCCCCTTTCGCAGGTGAAGTCCATGCGCGTGGGTCACGTCATCGCGACGCTCAAGGCGGCCGGGAGGATGCACGTCATCGTCGCCGACGGCGATCGCGTCTGCGGCGTCTTCTCCACGCAGCGCATCGCCCGCCAGCTGGGCATCCCGCTCGAGACGTTCGCCGTGGCGAGCACCTTCGCGGAGATCGAGGCGGCCCTGGCGGGCTAGGGTTTCGCGGCGGCCGGGACGGAGTAGGTGAAAGCGTCGCAGAAGAACTCGTCCGCCGGGAGCTCCCGCTCCTCGACGAAGCTCTTCTTCGCCACGTCCGTCATCGCCGGAGCGCCGCAGGCGTAGACCTGCCAGCCCGCCAGGCTCCGGAAATCGTCGAGCACGGCCTGGTGGACGAGACCGGTCCGGCCGGGCCAGTCGTCCCCGGCCAGCGGATCGGAAAGCACCGGAATGTAGGTGAAGTTCGCGTGCTCGCGCTGCCAGCGGATCGGCAGGTCGTGCAGGTACAGGTCCGCCTTCGCGCGAGCACCCCAGTAGAGGATCATAGGGCGGTCGATCCCCTGGTGGAAGGCGTGCTCGATCACGGCCTTCACCGGTGCGAAACCGGTGCCGCCGGCGACCAGGATCATCGGCTTGTCGTTGTCCTCGCGCAGGTAGAAGCTGCCGAGCGGCCCCTCGAAGCGAAGGATGGCGCGTTCCTTCATCTCCTCGAACACGTACTTCGAGAACGCGCCGCCCGGCGTGCGCCGCACGTGCAGCTGCAGGTGCGTGTCGTCGTGGGGTGCGTTGGCCATCGAGTAGCTGCGACGCTTGCCGTCCTTCATCAGGATGTCCACGTACTGGCCCGCGAGGAACTGCAGGCGCTCGGACGCCGGCAGCTTCAGGTAGAGCACTGCGACGTCCTCGGCCGGTTTCTCGACCTTTTCCACGCGCGCCGGAAGCGTGCGGATCGTGAGGTCCTTCAGGCCCGCGAGCTCGCGCACCTCCAGGACGAGGTCCGTCAAGGGCCTCGTGCAGCAGGTGAGCGCCCGGCCCTGGGCCTTCTCCTCGGCGCTGATGGCGCGCTCCTGGTGATCGCCGTATTCGAGCGCTCCGCTCCGGAGCGTGCCCTTGCAGGCGCCGCAGGCGCCGTTACGGCAGCCATAGGGAAGTCCGACCCCCTCGCGAATCCCCGCCTCGAGAACGGTTTCGCCGGGCCGGACCGTGAACGTGCGGCCACTCGGCTCGAGGCGCACCTGGTGGGCGGCCGGGGCTGTCGATTCAGGCAACGGGGGATCTTTCGTGGGCGGTGGCGGAATTCGGGCACGGCGCGGCTCGGCCCGAAGCGAGCCGCGATTCTACCCGAAGGGCCCGGCGCCTAACGTTCGCGGCGGAACTGGCCGTCGACCACGTTGCCGAACTCGCGTGCCGGGAACGGGTCGGCGAGGACGGGACGCGGCAGCAGCAGCAGGGTAAGTGCGATGAAGTCGGAGATGATGCCGGGGAAAATGAGGAAAAGCCCGGCGATCACGGTACGCGCACTGTCCACCAGGGCCGCGATGGGAAAGCGGCCCACCGCGATGGCGGCGCCGATTCGGGCCACGAGCGCGAACCGCGCTTCCTTCAGCAGGGCGAACCCCGCGCAGGCCGCGAGCACCACCCAGCCGAGCACCCACCAGCCGTGCGTCTCGGCCAGGTGCACGAGGAGTCCGATTTCCACGAGAGGGAAACCCAGTAAGATGGCGACCAACGCGAGTCTCATGCTTCATTCCCCGAGAATTCGATCCGGCGCCCGGGTCCGGGGAACATCACGCCCCCATGGCCGTCATCGCCGTCATCACCAACCTACCCGACTCCGAGTCCGCTTTCAATCTGGCGCGGATTCTCGTCGAAAGGCGCCTGGCCGCCTGCGCCAACGTACTGGCGCCCGCGACCTCCTTTTTCCGCTGGCAGGGCCGGACCGAGGAAGCGCCGGAGGTGCCGGTGATCCTCAAGACGACCGCCGAACGCTACCCCGAACTGGAGCGCGCCTTGCCGGAACTGCATCCCTACGACATTCCGGAAATCCTCGCGTTCGACGCGCGCCAGGGACTTACGGCCTACCTGGAGTGGGTCGAGAGCGAATGCAAGGCTATTTCGGCAGATTCTCCGGCACCATGAGGCGGTTCCTGGGGCTTGCCGCCGCCCTCGCGTGCCTCGCCTTCCCGGCCCGCGCCGCCTCCCCGGATGACCCCCTGGAGGCCGACCAGGCGTTCCGGCCCACGGTACGTCTCATCTCGGGAACCGCGGACACGTCGGGCCGCCATGGCATCGACATCGAATACCGCATCGCGGCCGGGTACTACCTCTATCGCGACCGGATGCACTTCGAAGTGCTGCCCGCCACGCTCCTCATCGCGCCGGCCGAGTTTCCCCGCGGCCTCGAGGTCGAGGATCCTTTCCTCGGAAAGTCGGTGATCTTTCGCCAATCGGCGACGATCCACCTTCCGTTCACCGTGAGCAGCGTGAGGCCCGGCCAGTACCGCGTTCGCATCACCGCGCAGGGGTGCGCGGAAAACCGCCTTTGCTACGCGCCCTTCGTACAGGAACTGCCGCTCAACATCCCTCCGGGCTATCGCGTCACCGACTCCCCGGTTCGCCCCCTGCCCCCGGGACTGCAACGATGAAGGCCTGGCTTCCATTTGCCGGGGTTGGCGTCCTCGCGGCTCTCGCGGGCGCCTCCCTGTGGCTCGCCAGCACCCCTACGATCCCTACCCCACTCAAATCGGAGGCGGTCGAAGCCGCTCCCGCCGCCGTGATGGCGGCAAAGTTCGTCGATCATGAAGGCAAAAGCCGTGTATTGGGGCAAATTGCCGGCAAAGTGATAGTCGTCAATTTCTGGGCGACCTGGTGCACCCCGTGCGTGGAGGAGATGCCCGGGTTCGCCCGCGTGCAGGCCAGATGGGAAGCCCGCGGCGTGCGCTTCGTAGGGCTTGCGAACGATGATCCGGCGAAGGTCAAGGCTTTCGGCGAAAGGCTCGCCATCAACTACCCGCTGTGGACCGGCGAGGCCGCCGTCATGGATCTTTCGCGCCGCCTCGGCAACCGGATCGGCGTCCTTCCCCATACCGTCCTGCTGGATGGAGAAGGTCAGGTGATCGAAAGCCGGATCGGCATTTACGCCGAGGAAAAACTCGAAGCGCGGCTCAAGGAAATCCTCCCTCAAGGCATTTGAGCCAAGTTCCTTCAAGTTCGGCGATTTCCGCCGAAATCGCCGATATCCTTTCCGAGGCGCCCGCACCCTAGCGGGTTTCATGCCCGCCCGCGAAAGGTCGCATTCCTGCCAGAAGCCGCGATTTCACGCAACTTCGGCGAACGCTAGACATCTTGCGAGGCCTTGCTGCAGACTCGCCCCCCATGTCCGGCATCCTGGTTCTTCACGGACCCAATCTCAACTTGCTCGGCACGCGCGAACCCGAAATCTACGGGAACGTGACCCTGGCCGATATCGACCGCCGCCTCGTCGAGCGAGGGCAGGCGGCCGGGGTTGCCGTGCGCACCTTCCAGAACAACGCCGAGGCCCCGTTGATCGACCGCATTCATGGGGCGAAAAGCGACGAAACGGCATTCATCATCATCAATCCGGCAGCATTCACCCACACCAGCGTCGCGCTGCGCGATGCCCTTGCGGCCGTGGCCATCCCGTTCATCGAGGTCCACCTCTCGAACGTGCATGCCCGCGAGCCGTTCCGCAAGCACTCCTATTTCACCGATCTCGCGGTGGGAGTGATTTCGGGATTGGGCGCGCAAGGCTACGAACTCGCGCTGGAAGCCGCTTTGGCACGCCTCGCCCCCACGAAGGGCTGAAGGCGGCGCCCGGAGGTCCCATGGACTTGAGAAAGCTGAAGAAGCTGATCGACCTCGTGCAGGAGTCGGGGATCGGCGAACTCGAAATCACCGAGGGCGAGGAAAAGGTGCGCATCAGCCGCGCCGGTACCGCCGCGCCGATGGTGATGGCCACGCAGCCCATGCAGATGCTGCCCGCCGGCATCGCCACGGGCCCCGCCGCCGGCACCGCCCCGGCGGAAGCCGCGCCCGCCGCCGCCGAGCCCGCCGGCCATACGCTCAAGTCCCCGATGGTCGGCACGTTCTACCGCTCGCCCTCCCCGGGCGCCCCGTCCTTCGTCGAGGTGGGCCAGGCGGTGAGCAAGGGCCAGACCCTGTGCATCATCGAGGCGATGAAGCTCCTCAACGAGATCGAGAGCGACAAGGCCGGCGTCGTGAAGGCGATCCTCGTGGAAAACGGCCAGCCCGTGGAATACGGCCAGCCGCTCTTCGTCATCGAGTAGCGGCCTTTACATGTTCGAGAAGATCCTCATCGCGAACCGCGGGGAGATCGCCCTGCGCATCCAGCGGGCCTGCCGCGAGATGGGCATCAAGACGGTCGCGATCCACTCCGAGGCCGACGCCGACGCCAAGTACGTGATGCTCGCCGACGAGTCGGTCTGCATCGGACCGCCTCCCTCGCGCGACAGCTACCTCAACATCCCGGCCATCATCAGCGCGGCCGAAGTGACGGACGCCCAGGCGATCCACCCCGGCTACGGGTTTCTCTCCGAGAACGCCGACTTCGCCGAGCGGGTGGAGAACTCCGGCTTCGTCTTCATCGGCCCCACCGCCGCCTCGATCCGCCAGATGGGCGACAAGGTGGCCGCGAAGGCCGCGATGAAGCGCGTGGGCGTGCCCTGCGTGCCGGGCTCCGAAGGCGCCCTTCCCGACGACCCGAAGGAGATCCGGCGCCTGGCCGCCCTCGTGGGCTACCCGGTCATCATCAAGGCCTCGGGCGGCGGTGGCGGGCGCGGCATGCGCGTCGTGCACACCGAGGCGGCGCTCCTGAACGCCGTGAACACCACGCGTTCGGAGGCGCAGAACGCCTTCGGCAACCCGACCGTGTACCTCGAGAAGTTCCTCGAGAACCCGCGCCACGTCGAGATCCAGGTGCTGGCCGACGAGCATCGCGGCGCGATCTTCCTGGGCGAGCGCGACTGCTCCATGCAGCGGCGCCACCAGAAGATCATCGAGGAGGCGCCGGCGCCCGGCATCAAGCCGCGGCTGATCGACCGCATCGGCGAGCGCTGCGCGGACGCCTGCCGCAAGCTCGGCTACCGCGGCGCGGGCACCTTCGAATTCCTCTACGAGAACGAGGAGTTCTACTTCATCGAGATGAACACCCGCGTGCAGGTCGAGCACCCCGTCACCGAGATGGTGACCGGCATCGACATCGTGCAGGAGCAGATCCGCGTCGCCGCGGGCCTCAAGCTGCGCTACCGCCAGCGCGACATCGTGAAGCGCGGCCACGCGATCGAGTGCCGCATCAACGCCGAGAACCCGGTGACCTTCGTGCCCTCGCCGGGGCGCATCACGCAGTACCACACGGCCGGCGGCCCGGGCATCCGCTACGACTCGCACGCCTACGCCAACTACTACGTGCCGCCGCACTACGACTCGCTCATCGGCAAGCTCATCGCCCACGGCGACACGCGCGAGCAGGCCATCGCGCGCATGAAGATCGCGCTCTCCGAGATGGTGATCGAGGGGATCCAGACCAACATCCCCCTGCACCAGGAGCTCATGAACGACGCCGCCTTCGTGCGCGGCGGCATGAGCATCCACTACCTCGAGGGGAAGATGGCCGCGCTCAAGTCGATCCAGGCCGAGAGCTGAGCGCCGCCATGGCCTGGCGCCGCGCGAGCGTGGTCGTGGAAGGCGCCGCGGCCGAGGCCGTGGCCGAGGCCCTCGAGGCCCTGGGCGCCGTCTCCACCGAGCTCGCCGACGCCGACGCCGGCACCCCCGACGAGGACGCGATCTTCGCCGAGCCCGGCGCCGACACCGGCGTATGGGCCCGCTGCGCGCTCGTCGCCCTCCTGCCGCCCGATGCCGACGCGCCAGCGATCCTCGCCGGGGCGCTCGAGGCCGCCGGCGCGCGCGCGCTGTCCGAACCGGCCTTCGACGACCTCGCCGACGCCGACTGGGTCGCCGAGACCCAGCGGCAGTTCGAGCCCATCCGGGCCGGGGAGCGCCTCTGGATCGTGCCCACCTGGCACGTGGCCCCCGACCCGGGCGCCGTGAACATCGTGCTCGACCCGGGCGCGGCCTTCGGCACCGGCAGCCACCCCACCACGCGGCTCGTGCTGGGCTGGCTCGAGCGCACGGTGAAGGGCGGCGAGACGGTCATCGACTACGGCTGCGGTTCCGGCATCCTCGCGATCGCCGCGATGAAGCTCGGCGCGACGCGGGCGGTCGGCGTGGACATCGATCCGCTCGCCCTCGAGACCGCTCGCTATAATTCGCGGGCCAACGCGATCGAACTCGAGGTGCTCGCCGCCGAGTCGCCCCTCGCGACCGTCGCCGAGATCACCGTCGCCAACATCCTCGCGAATCCCCTGCGCATGCTCGCTCCCCTTCTCGCCGCCCACACCGCGCCCGCCGGCCGCATCGCCCTGTCGGGGGTGCTGGCGGCGCAGGCCGGCGAGGTGCTCGCGGCGTACGCGCCCTGGTTCGACATCGCGGTGGAAGGCCGGGAAGGCGACTGGGTCTGCCTCGCCGGCGTGCGCAGGGCCTAGCGCGATGCTCGTCACCACCTGCAAGCACTGCGCCGCGCGCTTTCGGGTGACGCCGGACCAGCTGAATCTCCGGCAAGGCCAGGTGCGCTGCGGCGAATGCGGCGGCGTCTTCAACGGCTTCGAGGCGCTCGAGCGCTTCCCGGGCGACGATACCGGCACGCGGTTGCTCGCCGCGCGGGCCGCGCCCGCCGAACCCGACGAATCCCTGATGCCGGCCCGGCCCTTCGCCGAGGCTCCTTCGCCGCCCCACCCGGTGATGGGACACGATGCGGAAAGGTCGCCGGGCGTCGCCGGGCCTCGCTCCGGGACCGAGCCGCCGCCGGAGCCCGCCGCCCCGCGCCAGCACTGGGCCGTCGTGCCGGACGGCGATCCACCCGCCGCCGTCGAGCCGCGACCCGAGCCGCTGCCGGAGCTCGAGCCGCCGGTGGAGACGACGTCGCTGCCCCCGCGCCGCGCCGTCGAGGCGGCGCGTCCGCTTTCCGATTTCGCGATGCCCGTCCCCGATCCCACGCCCGCGCCGCCGCCCTCGCGTGCCTGGGCCTTCGCGGCCGCGCTCCTCGCGCTCGTGATGGGAATGCAACTGGCCTACGGTTTTCGCGCCGAGATTGCCGCTCGCTACCCGGCCGCGCGCCCGGTGCTGGAATCGGCCTGCACCCTCGCGCACTGCACGGTGCCGTGGATCAACCGGGACGGCGCGCTCAAGCTCGAGGACTCCGAGCTTCTGGAGGTTCCGGGAAAGCCCGGGCAGATCGCCCTTTCGGCCCGCATCCGCAGCCTCGCGAACGCCCCGATGGAGTATCCGCACGTCGAGCTCACGCTCACCGACTCGACGGGCCAGACGGCGGTTCGCCGGGTGCTCGCGCCCGCGGACTACCTCGGTCGCGCACCGGTGGCGGGCGACGCGCTCGAGCCGGGACGCGACCTGCTCCTGGGCCTGCGGCTCGACACCGGCAGCGTGAAGGCCACCGGATACGAGCTGATGCTCTTCTATCCGTAGGCCGCCAAGTCACCCGGCGAGGAGCCTGCAGGGGATCGACGGCAAGGCACAGGCGGTCGCGGCCGACACGATGATGCGTCCGTTCCGGCCAAAGGTACGGAGGCCGCTACGCCGCCCGCTCCTTCAGGCTGGCGAGCATCGAATCGACCGCGCGATCGACGAGCGGAGCGTCGTCGATGAGCCGCGCTTCCCCGCGCCGCATCTGCTCGGCGAGCGCCTCGGGCGTGATCGACACGGCCGCATCGCCTTGCGGATTGGTGAACAGGTAGACGCCCTTGGCCGGGCTGATCCACGTGAGGCGCGCGCGCACGGGCTTCCTCGCCTCGCCCTGCGCGAACTCCACCCAGCTGAAGCGCTGCACGTTCGTCCAGATGCCGGTTCGCGTGAAGACGTTGCGCACGGGCGGGGCACCGCGCGGCGCGCGAAGGCGTATCTCCTCCACCTCGACGCCGCCCGTGCGCACCCGTGCGCGTTCGAGCGTCGGCGTGGCCGGCGCGGCCGGCTCGACCGCATCCTGGGGCCGCCCCTTGGGCTTCGCCGCCGCGACGCCCTTCAGGCCCGTCTTCACGGCATCCGCGTGGCAATCCACGAGCGCCCCGAAGAACGCCTCGCGCGTCTCCGGCTCCACCTCGGCGAGCTCGAGCCCGTGGTGCAGCGTCGCGAGCAGCGAGGGCAGCCCGTTCACCAGGCGCCGGCGATCCTCCGGCGTCGACTTCGGCTCGAGGCTCCAGAGCAGCTCGTCGACCGCCCCGAGCAGGCGGTTCCACGCCGGGGAGCCCTCGCCGTCGGTGACGCCCACGCGGCCGAGCGCGCGAGCCCACGCATCCTCGAGCATCACGCGGACGGCATCGGGGACGGGGTTGCAGGCCGCGAGGCGCGCATCGACCTGCGTCTCCGCCGACAATCGCGCGATCTCGTCGCGCTCGCGCGATTCCACGAACCGCGCGGCGCGCTGCACAAGCGCTTCCTCGGCCTGCGCGTCCTCGGCGAGGAAAACGTCGAACTCGGCGGCCAGCGTGGCGAAGAGCGCGACGTCCGTATCGAACTCGTCGAGCACGCGCCCGACCGCCTTCTCGATCCGCGCGAGCGTCTCGTAACCCCGGGGCTGCGCGGGGTCCAGTCCGATCGACGCCTCCGCCAGCCGGTTCAGCAGCTTTCTCGCCGGATGGGCACGCGCCGAGAAGAATCCCCGGTCGAGCAGCGCCACCTTCACCATCGGGATCTGCAGCCGGCCGATGGCGGCCTTCACCTCGACGGGAATCTGGCGGTCCTCGAAGACGAAGTCGAAGAGCATCGCGACGATGTCGATCGTGAGCGCGTCGGCGGGCGCGAGCGCCTCTCCCGGCGAAGCC
>Ga0138256_10004718_pt1 | contig 14480 bp, 17 predicted proteins | sample KNB2016incub_MG_FD_105486 | JGI IMG/M metagenome (GOLD analysis project Ga0138256, IMG submission 105486) | Active sludge microbial communities from wastewater in Klosterneuburg, Austria - KNB2014incub_MG | ecosystem: Engineered > WWTP > Activated sludge > Unclassified | place: Austria... | reverse complement strand
CCCGGAGCTGCTTGGCGAGGTAGGTGGCGTTCTGGGTCGCGAGCCGCGGGAACACCTCGCTCGAGCTCTCGCCGTCCATGCCGTGGCACAGGAAGCAGCGGCCGGCCACGATTCTGCGGGCCCCCTCGAGGTCGGCGGCCGGCGCCTCAAGGGCGAGGGCGAGGAAGGCGGCGAGGGCGGCGAGCAGCGCGGGGCGGAGCGGTCTCATGGCGGAAATCCGTTTGTCGAGCGAAAATTGTAGCAACGACCGGCGCCCCGGAATACGGGGCTCTCTCGACTGTTGACCGGTTACACTTCCCGCCCTGAAGGCCACCGAAGACCATGTTCGAAGACCGATCCCCGGCACGAGGCCGGAACGGAACCCTGCCGCGATGAGACGCAGGCGCATCCTCGTCCTCTTCGCCGACGAGTGGGACCGGACGATGGCCGCCCGGCACGCGGGCGGCCACGAATTCGCCTTCGAGGGATTCGACCTCTTCCGCTTCCCCGGGAACGCGCGCCTCTTCAGCTTCGACATCTTCCGCTTCGTCGACCGCCTGGCGCGTCGGTACGGGCGCTCGGGGATCGACGGCATCGTCACCTCGGACGAGCAGTTCGGGCCCGTGGCCGCCTCGCTCCTCGCGGAGCGGCTCGGTCTCGCGCACACGCCTCTCGAGGCGGTCCTCGCGGCGCAGCACAAGTACTACGCGCGCCAGGCCTTCGAGCGCGAGCTTCCCGAGTGCAACGCGCGCTTCGGGCTCGTGGGGCGCGACTTCCGGCGCACGCGCGAGCTGCCGCTCGCCTTCCCCTTCTACATTAAGCCCGTCAAGGCGGCGTACTCCGTCCTCGCGCGGCGCATCGAGTCCTGGGCCGAGCTCGACCGCCACGCGCGCTTCTCGTGGTTCGAGCAGGCGATCATCGAGCGGCTCGTGCGGCCCTTCGGCGACGTGATGCGCGCGCGCTCGGATTTCGAGGTCGAGCCCTTCAGCCTCATCGCCGAGGAGATCGTCGACGGCGCCCAGGTCACCGTGAACGGGTTCGCGCGCGAAGGTCGCATCACCATGCTCGGCGTGGTCGATTCCCTCATGTATCCCGGAACGGACCAGTTCCAGCGCTTCCAGTATCCGTCCGCCCTGCCGCGCGCGGTGCAGGCGAGCGCGGAGGACGCGGCCCGGCGCGCGCTTGCCGCGGTCGGGTTCACCCACGGCATGTTCAACGTGGAGCTGCGCGTGTGCGCCGCCACCGGCCACCCGAAGGTCATCGAGATCAACCCGCGCGCGGCCGGCCAGTTCTACGACCTCTTCGAGCGCGTGGACGGCTACAACCTGTTCGACGCCCTCGTCGCGCTGGAAACGGGGGAGGAGCCGCGCATCCGCCGCCGCGAGGGGGCGAGCGCCGTCGCGGCGAGCTTCGTGATGCGCGACCTCGCCGGGGAGGGGCTCGGGCGCTGGCCGCGGCGCGGCGAGATCGCGGCGCTGCGCTCCCGCCATCCCGAGGCGCTGATCATGTTCTACCTGAAGCGCGGCGCCGACCTGCGCCGCGAGATGAAGTGGCTGGGGAGCTACCGCTACGGGATCGCGAACCTGGGCGCCCGCTCGGCCGGGGAGCTCCTTCGCGCCTACGACCGCATCCATCGCGAGGTCGCCTTCCACCCCCGCGCGCACGAGGCGGATGCGGCGCTGGGCGAGGCGTCCGCCGACTAGCGCGCGGCGTGGCTCAGGCGCGCAGCCACGTGGCGTCGAAGTGGGGGTTCGTCCTCGAGGTGAGGACGTGGTCGCGCCACGCCCCGTCGATGAAGAGGTACTCGCGGGCGTAGCCCTCGCGCGCGAATCCCAGGCGCTCCAGGATCCGCCCGCTGCGCACGTTCTCCGGCCGGTAGTTGGCCATGACGCGGTGCAGGCGAAGCTCCCTGAAGGCGTAGTCGAGGCTGGCCGAGAGCGCCTCGAACATGAGGCCGCGGCCTTCGTGGCGGCGCGCCACCTGGTAGCCCAGCACGCAGGCGCTGAAGGCCCCGCGGAAGATCTGCGTGTAGTTGCAGGTTCCGACGACCTCCGGGGGGTCGCGGCCCGGCGCGAGCAGCACCCAGCGCGCGGCCGTCCCGGCCTCGAACTCGCGGGCGCAGCCCGGCAGGCATTCCTGCCAGTAGGCCGCGGCGAGCTTGTCGCCGGGCATCGGCGGCGACCAGCGGTCGAGGTGGCCCGCGAAGTTCTCCCGGTAGAAGAGGGCGAGGGGCTCCTCGAGCCCCGGCTGCGCGATGACCAGCCGCAGCCGCTCGGTCCCGATCTCGGGCAGGGGCACGGCCACGCCGCCCGCTCTCAGGCGGAGAACACGCGCCAGTGCTGCGGCCAGCCGTCGATGGGCGAGCGCTTGAAGCCGCTCTTGGCGAACAGGTGCCAGCAACCGATCACGTAGGCGATGAGCGTCGTCGCGTAGGCGTTCACGTCCCAGTCGGCGGGCAGCTGCCCGTTCGTGACGGCGAGCCTCGTGCTCTGCCTGAGGCTCGCCTCGAGCCGCTCGACGAGCTGGTTCACGCGCGCCTGCAGCCGCTCGTCCTCGTTCACCAGGGCGTCGCCCGTGAGCACCCGCGTCATGCCGGGGTTCTTCTGCGCGAAGCCCAGCATCGTGGCGACCGTCGCCTCGACCTGCTTGATCGCGTCCTTCTCGTCGGCCTGGATGCGGTTCACGAGCGTGAAGAGGGTCTGCTCGATGAACTCGATGAGCCCCTCGAACATCTGCGCCTTGCTCGCGAAGTGGCGGTAGAGCGCCGCCTCCGAGACGTCCAGGCGCGCCGCGAGGAGCGCGGTGGTGACGCGCTCGGCCTTCGGCTCCTCGAGCATCGAGGCGAGTGTCTGCAGGATCTGGGCCTTGCGCTCGCCGGTCTTCGCCATGGGCTCCCCCTTCGTTCAGCGGCGCCCGCCGAGGATCGACCCCAGCACGCCGCGGATGATGCGCCGCCCGACTTCGCTCCCGATCGCGCGCGCGGCGCTCTTGGCCGCGGCCTCCACCGGCGTCTCCCTCGTCCTTCCCTTGGGCGCGCTTGCCCCGGGCAGGCCGAGCTTGCCCAGGATGCCGCCGAGCACGCCGGGCTCCTCGGCGGGCGCCTGCGCGCCGCCGGCCTCGGCGCGGCCACCCGCGCGGGCGGCGAGAATCTCGTAGGCGGACTCGCGGTCCACCGCCTTCTCGTAGTGCCCCGCCACGAGGGACGAGGCGATCACCCGGCGCCGCTCGTCCGGCGAGAGGGTACCGATGCGCGAGCGCGGCGGGATCACGTAGGCGCGCTCCACCGGATGCGGCCGTCCCTTCTCGTCCAGGAAGGACACCAGCGCCTCGCCCACGACCAGCTCCGTGATGGCCTTCTCGACGTCGAGCTTCGGGTTCTGGCGGAAGGTGGTCGCCGCGGCCTTCACGGCCTTCTGGTCGCGCGGCGTGAACGCCCGCAGGGCGTGCTGGATGCGGTTGCCCAGCTGCCCGAGCACGGTGTCGGGGATGTCGAGCGGGTTCTGCGTGACGAACCACACGCCCACGCCCTTGGAGCGCACCAGGCGGACCACCTGCTCGATGCGGTCGAGGAGCTCCTTCGGGGCGTCGTCGAAGAGCAGGTGCGCCTCGTCGAAGAAGAAGGCGATCCGGGGCTTCTCCGGGTCGCCCACCTCGGGGAGCTGCTCGAAGAGCTCCGAGAGGAGCCACAGGAGCATCGTCGCGTAGACGCGCGGGCTCGCGAGGAGCTTGTCGGCGGCGAGGATGTTCACCACCCCCCGGCCGTCGACGGTCTGCATGAGGTCGTCGAGGGCGAGCACCGGCTCGCCGAAGAACTTCTCCCCGCCCTGGGACTCGAGCGACAGGAGCCCGCGCTGGATGGCCCCGATGCTCGCCGTCGACATGTTCCCGTACTGGGTGCGCAGCTGCGCGGCGTTGTCGCCCGCGTGCTGGAGCAGGGCGCGCAGGTCCTTCAGGTCCAGGAGCGCGAGCCCGCTGTCGTCGGCGACCTTGAAGACGGCCGCGAGGACCCCGGACTGGGTCTCGTTCAGGTTGAGGATGCGCCCGAGCAGGAGCGGGCCCATTTCCGTGACCGTGGCGCGCACGGGATGGCCCTGCTCGCCAAAGACGTCCCAGAAGGCGACGGGGGCGGCGAGCGGCGTGCGCCCCTCGATGCCCAGCATCTCCAGGCGCTCCTCGACTTTCTTGTTGGGCCCGGCCGGGGCCGCGAGGCCCGCGAGGTCGCCCTTCACGTCGGCCATGAAGACCGGCACGCCGATGGCGCTCAGCGCCTCGGCCACGGCCTGCAGGGTGACGGTCTTGCCGGTCCCGGTCGCGCCGGCGATGAGGCCATGGCGGTTGGCCATGCCCGGCAGCAGGCCCAGATCGACTCCGGATTTCGCGACGACGAGGGGGGGAAGCACGCGGTTTTCGCTCGGGGAGGGACTGTGCGGGGATGTTACCATTAGCCCCCTCGAAACAGAATTCGCGGCGAAGACCCATGGCAGGCCACAGCAAGTGGGCGAACATCCAGCACCGCAAGGGGCGCCAGGACGCCAAGCGCGGCAAGATCTTCACCCGGCTCATCAAGGAGATCACCGTCGCGGCGCGCATGGGCGGGGGCGACCCCGACATGAACCCGCGGCTGCGCCTCGCCGTCGACAAGGCGTACGAGAACAACATGCCCAAGGACAACGTCGAGCGCGCCATCAAGCGCGGCACCGGCGACCTGGAGGGCGTGAACTACGAGGAGATCCGCTACGAGGGCTACGGCATCGGCGGCGCGGCCGTGATGGTCGACTGCCTCACCGACAACCGCACCCGCACGGTGGCCGACGTCCGGCACGCGTTCTCCAAGCACGGCGGGAACATGGGCAGCGACGGCTCGGTCGCCTTCCTCTTCAAGCATTGCGGCCAGCTCGTCTTCGCGCCGGGCACCAGCGAGGAGAAGCTCCTCGATGCGGCGCTCGAGGCGGGGGCCGAGGACGTCGTCACGAACGACGACGGCTCGATCGAGGTGGTGACGGGGCCCTACGATTTTCCCGCGGTGAAGTCCGCGCTCGAGAAGGCGGGCTTCAAGGCGGAGATGGCGGAGGTGACGATGAAGCCCTCCACCGAGACGGTGCTGGAAGGCGAGGACGCGGCGCGCATGCACAAGCTCGTCGAAGCCCTCGAGTCCCTCGACGACGTCCAGGAGGTGTACACCACCGCCGCGATGGACGAGGCGGCGTAGGGGCGCGCCCGCTTGCGCATCCTGGGCATCGATCCCGGCCTTCGCGTGACGGGATTCGGCGTGATCGGCCGCGACGGCCAGCGCCTGCAGTACGTGACGAGCGGGTGCGTGAGGACGCGCGATTCCGGCGAGATGGCCGAGCGGCTGCGCACGATCCTCGAGGGGATCGCGCAAGTGATCGCCACGCACCGCCCGGAACTGGTGGCCATCGAGAAGGTCTTCGTGAACGTGAACCCGCATTCGAGCCTCCTGCTGGGGCAGGCGAGGGGCGCCGCGATGTGCGCCGCGGTGCTCGCGAACCTGCCCGTCTCCGAGTACACCCCCGGCCAGGTGAAGCAGGCCGTCGTCGGCAAGGGCAACGCCCGCAAGGAGCAGGTGCAGGCGATGGTGAAGCGGCTGCTGGGGCTCACCGGCGACCCCTCGCCCGACGCGGCGGACGCGCTGGCCTGCGCCATCTGCCACGCCCACGGCGGGATGGGGCTGGGCGCGCTGCCCACGCGGGGCCTCAGGATGCGCCGCGGGAGGCTCTCGTGATCGGGCGCATCGCCGGCACGCTCGTCGAGAAGAACCCCCCGCAGGTGGTGGTGCTCGCGCACGGCGTGGGCTACGAGATCGACGTGCCCATGAGCACGTTCTACAACCTGCCGCGCACGGGCGAGGCGGTCGAGCTCCTCACGCACCTGGTCGTTCGCGAGGACGCGCACCTGCTCTTCGGCTTCCTCACCGCCGGCGAGCGCACGGCCTTCCGGCAGCTGCTCAAGGTGAGCGGCGTGGGCCCGAAGGTGGCGCTGGCGGTGCTTTCCGGGCTCTCCGTGGACGACCTCGCGCTCGCCGTGGCGGCCGGGGACGCGGCGAGCCTCACGCGCGTGCCCGGCATCGGCAAGAAGACCGCGGAGCGGCTCGTCCTCGAGCTTCGCGACAAGCTGCCCTCGTCGCTTCCGGCCGCGAAGTCCTCGGCCCCGCACGGGCCCGACGTCCTCAATGCGCTGCTCTCGCTTGGCTATAATGCCCGCGAGGCGTCGGCCGCCATCCGCGACCTGCCGCCCGAGCTGGCGCTCGCGGATGCGATACGCCAGGCACTCAAGGTGCTCGCCAAGCCGTGATCGAAACCGACCGCCTGATCGCCAGTGCCCCGGCTTCGCCGAAGGAGGAGGGCGAGGAGAGGGCGCTTCGGCCCCGCCAGCTGGCCGATTACGTCGGCCAGGCGAAGATCCGCGAGCAGCTCGAGATCTTCATCTCGGCCGCGCGCGGACGAGGCGAGGCCCTGGACCACGCGCTCCTGTTCGGCCCGCCGGGCCTGGGCAAGACGACGCTCGCGCACATCATCGCCCGCGAGATGGGGGTGAACCTGCGCCAGACCTCGGGCCCGGTGCTCGAGCGGCCGGGCGACCTGGCGGCCATCCTCACCAACCTGGAGCCGCGCGACGTCCTCTTCATCGACGAGATCCACCGCCTGAGCCCCATCGTGGAGGAGATCCTCTACCCGGCGCTGGAGGACTACCAGATCGACATCATGATCGGCGAGGGCCCGGCCGCCCGGAGCGTCAAGCTGGACCTGCCGCCCTTCACGCTGGTGGGCGCCACGACCCGCGCCGGCATGCTCACCAACCCGCTTCGCGACCGCTTCGGGATCGTGGCGAGGCTCGAGTTCTACACGCCCGAGGAGCTCACGCGTATCGTGACGCGCTCCTCCGGCCTGCTCGCGATGGCGATCGAGGCGGAGGGGGCCGGCGAGATCGCGCGCCGCTCGCGCGGCACGCCGCGCATCGCCAACCGCCTGCTGCGGCGCGTGCGCGACTTCGCCGAGGTGAAGCACCAGGGGCGCGTGACGGCGGAAGTCGCGGACCTGGCGCTGCGCATGCTCGACGTGGACGTGATCGGGCTCGACCTGCAGGACAGGAAGCTCCTGCTCGCCATCGTCGAGAAGTTCGGCGGCGGGCCCGTGGGCGTGGACAACCTCGCCGCGGCCATCGGGGAGGAGCGCGACACGATCGAGGACGTGCTGGAGCCCTTCCTCATCCAGCAGGGCTACCTCCAGCGCACGCCCCGGGGGCGCATGGCCACCGCGCTCACCTACCGCCACTTCGGGCTGGCGGGGGGACCCGAGCCCGGCGGGGGGCTCTTCGGATGACGAGGATCGCGGTGAAGCCCCGGCTGCAGCCGGAACTGTTCGTGTACTCGTTCCCGGTCCGGGTGTACTTCGAGAACACGGATGCCGGCGGCGTCGTCTACCACGGCGAGTACCTGAAGTTCCTCGAGCGGGCGCGCACGGAGTGGCTGCGCCACCTCGGCTTCGACCACCAGAACCTCGCGCGGAACCATCGCATCGTCTTCGTGGTCACCCAGGCGGTGGCCGATTTCCTGAAGCCGGCGCGGCTCGACGACAACCTCGCGGTGAGCGTGCAGCTCGAGTCGCTGGGCAAGGTGCGCTGCGTGTTCGTCCAGGAGATCCGCCACGACGACGAGCTGCTCGTGCGCGCGAAGATCACCGTGGCCTGCGTGACGGGGGAGCACTTCAAGCCCGCCGAGATCCCCGAGGCCCTGCGCCGCAAGATGCAGGCCTCGCTCCAGTGATGCCGAGGAACCCATGATCGTCAGCCACGACCTCACCATCCTCGCGATGATCGCGAACGCGAGCATCGTCGTGAAGGCCGTCATGGCGGTCCTGGTGCTCGCCTCCCTCTTTTCCTGGACCTACATCTTCATGAAGGTCTTCGCGCTGCGCCGCGCCCAGAGGCAGGCCGAGGAGTTCGAGCGCGAGTTCTGGAGCGGCTCGGACCTCGTGGGGCTCTACCAGCGGGCCGCGGGCGGGCGCTACGTCGCCGCCGGCATGGAGCGCATCTTCGAGGCGGGGTTCAAGGAGTTCCTGAAGCTCAAGGGCCGCGCGGGCGCCGACGTGACCGCGCTGATGGACGGCACGCGCCGCGCCATGAAGGCGACGCTCCAGCGCGAGGTGGACGCGCTGGAGTCGCACCTGTCGTTCCTCGCCACCGTGGGTTCCGTGAGCCCCTACATCGGCCTCTTCGGCACGGTGTGGGGAATCATGAACGCATTCCGCGGGCTCTCGAACGTGGCGCAGGCCACGCTCGCCCAGGTCGCGCCGGGCATCGCGGAGGCGCTGGTGGCCACGGCGATCGGCCTGTTCGCGGCGATCCCGGCCGTGATCGCCTACAACCGGTTCGCCCACGACATCGACCGCCTCGCGGGGCGCTACGAGAGCTTCATGGAGGAGCTCTCCAACATCCTGCAGCGCCAGGCCCACCAGCCGGAGCGATAGATGCGCCGCCGCCGCCGCGCGATGAGCGAGATCAACGTCGTGCCCTACATCGACGTGATGCTGGTGCTGCTCATCATCTTCATGGTCGCCGCCCCGCTCATCAACCCCGGGCAGATCGACCTGCCGCAGGTGGGCGCGAAGCTCGACCCGGCCGTGGCCCCCCTCGAGGTTCGCGTGCGCGCCAACGGCGAGCTCTCCGTCGTGGACCGGTCCCGCTCGCCCGACGAGCTGCTCGTGAAGCGCCCGCAGCTCCTCGAGATCGTGCGCCAGGCGCAGCGGGCCAACGCGGAGCAGGCCGTGGTGATCGCGGGCGACCGCAGCGTGCGCTACGAGGAGGTCCTCAAGGTGATGGACGTCCTTCAGCAGGGGCAGGTGAAGCGCGTGGGGCTCCTGGCCCGGCCCGCGCCATAGGCGCCCGGGGTGAAGCAGCCGGCGCCGACGCACGAGCGGCCCCGCCAGCCGGGGAAGATCCGCTCCGTGCTCCTGGCGATCGCCGTGCACGGCGCGTTCTTCGCGCTCATCGTGTTCGGGGTCACCTGGCAGAGCCGCCCGACGCCGCCCCTTCAAGCCGAGCTCTGGGACAAGCTTCCGGCGGGCAAGCCGTCGCCGGCGCCGAAGGCCGCCCCGGAGCCTCCCCCGCCCGAGCAGCCCAGGGCGGAGCCCAAACCCGAGCCTGCCCCGCCCGCCCCGCCCAAGGCGGATCCCAGGCCCGAGCCGCCCAGGCCCGATCCCGCCATCGCGGAGAAGAAGGAGCGCGAGAAGAAGGAACGCGAGAAGAAGGAGCGGGAGAAAAAGGAACAGGAGAGGAAGGATCTGGAGAAGCGCGAGCAGGCGAAGAAGGAGCAGGAGCGCAAGGAGCGCGAGGCAAAGGCGGCCGCCGAGACCAAGGCGCGGGTGGAGGCCAAGGCGCGGGCGGAGGCCGAGGCCCAGGCCAGGGCCGCGGCGGAAGCCGCCACGCAGGCGCGCCTTTCCGAGATCGACAGCTATCGCGGGCGCATCCGGGATAAAATCCGCGGCAAGGCCAACGTCCCGGACACGGTGCGCGGCCAGCCCGAAGTGCAGGTGCGCATCACCATCCTGCCGGGAGGCGACGTGCTCGACATCGCGATCGTGAAGTCCAGCGGCAATCCCGTTTACGACACGGCGATCGAGCGCGCCATCCGGAGCGCCGCGCCGCTGCCCGTGCCGAGCAATCCGGAACTTTTCGGCCAGTTCCGCAGCCTTAACCTGAATATCAAGCACGAACGCTAGCCGGGCCGCGGGCCCGCAGGGGCCACCGAACCGATGAAAAGAATCCTCGCAGCCTTCCTCACCGCCCTCGTCGCGTTCGCCGCGCACGCCCAGCTCACCATCGACATCACCACCTCGGGCGGGCGCCAGATCCCGGTGGCGATCCTCCCGTTCGCGGGAGAGGCGGCGCAGCCGCAGCCCGTGAGCACCGTGGTGGGCGCGGACCTCGCGCGCACCGGCCTCTTCCGGCTCGTGAACTCGATGGGCGTGAGCCCGCTGCCCACCGAGCCCTCGGAGGTGAACTTCGTCGACTGGCAGGCCCGCACGGCGGAGGCGCTCGTGATCGGCAAGATCGAGCCCCAGCCCGACGGCCGCGTGGAGGTGCGCTTCCGGCTCTTCGACGTCCAGAAGCAGTCGCAGCTCGCGAGCTTCTCCTACGTCGTCGCGCCGGCGCAGCTTCGCGCGACGGCCCACCGCATCGCGGACGTGATCTACGAGCGGCTCACGGGGGAGAAGGGCGTGTTCTCCACGAAGGTCACCTACGTGGTGAAGCGCGGCACCCGCTACGAGTTGCAGGTGGCCGACGCCGACGGCGCCAACGCGCAGGCCGTCCTCGCCTCCAACGAGCCCATCATCTCCCCGGCCTGGTCTCCCGACGGCAGCCGCATCGCCTACGTCTCCTTCGACCAGAAGAAGCCCATCGTGGTGGTGCAGAACCTCGCCCAGGGCACCACGAAGGTGGTGGCGAACTTCTGGGGCAACAACAGCGCGCCGGCGTGGTCGCCGGACGGCACGAAGCTCGCGGTGACGCTCACGCGCGACGGAATCTCCCAGCTCTACCAGGTCCCGGCCGCGGGCGGCGAGCCGAAGCGGCTCACCACGACCCCGGCCATCGACACCGAGTCCAGCTTCTCGCCCGACGGCAAGTGGATCGCCTTCACCTCCGACCGCGGCGGCTCGCCGCAGATCTACCGCATGCCCGCGGCGGGCGGCCCGGCCCAGCGGCTCACCTTCGAAGGGACCTACAACGTGCGCCCGCGCTTCAGCCCGGACGGGAAGTCGATCGCGTTCGTGCAGCGCGAGGCCGGCCGGTTCCGCATCGCCGTGCTCGACATCGATTCGGGCCAGGTGACGGTGCTCACCGACGGCACGCTCGACGACTCCCCCAGCTACGCGCCCAACGGCAAGATGATCCTCTACGAGGCCCAGGTGGGCGGCCGCGGGCAGCTCGCCGCCGTCTCGAGCGACGGCCGCGTCCGCCAGCGCCTGGTGTCGTCGGCCGGCGACGTCCGCGATCCCGCGTGGGGACCGTTGCCTACGAATTGAGCGGGGCGCAGAATCCCGCTGTCCGCACCACCGAGCGCCTTACCCGAAAAGGAGTCACCCGTGAAGAAAGTCGTTCTGAGCATCGCGATGGCCGTTCTCGTTGCCGCCTGCGGCAGCCAGGAGGTGAAGAAGGACGTCCCCGTCGCCGACCGCACCACGCCCCCGTCGCAACCGACGCAGCCCACGACGGGGCAGACGACGCCGACGACCCAGCCCGCGATCACCGCAAACCCCCTCACGGACCCGCAGAACATCCTGTCCAAGCGCAGCGTCTACTTCGACTTCGACTCCAACGCGGTGAAGGACGAGTACCGCGGTCTCATCCAGGCGCACGCGAAGTACATGGTGGACAAGAGGGACGCGAAGGCGCGCGTCGAGGGCAACTGCGACGAGCGCGGCAGCCGCGAGTACAACCTCGCGCTGGGCCAGCGCCGCGCCGAGGCGGTGAAGAAGGTGATGACGGTGCTCGGCGTGCAGGACGGCCGCATCGAGACGGTGAGCTTCGGCGAGGAGAAGCCTTCGGACCCGGGCCATGACGAGGCCGCGTGGGCCAAGAACCGCCGCGGCGACATCAAGTATGCCGGCGAGTAGCGCCCGGATCGCGGTGGCGGCCGCGCTGCTCGCGGCCGCCGGCGCGGCCCACGCCGGTCTCTTCGACGACGACGAGGCGAGGAAGCGGATCGACGAGATCCGCGCGTCCCAGGAGAAGTCGGCAAAGGACACCTCCGAGCGCATCGGCCGCCTCGAGGAGAGCATTCGCAACATCGGCGTGGTGGACCTGCTGCGCCAGATCGAGACGCTGAACGCGGAGATCGCGAGGCTGCGCGGCAGCATCGAGGTGCTCGCCAACCAGAACGAGCAGATCCAGAAGCGCCAGCGCGACTTCTACCTCGACCTCGATTCGCGCCTGAAGCGGCTGGAAGGCGGCAGTGGCGCCTCCCAGGCGCCTGCCTCCGCGCCGCCGCCCACGGCCGCGCCCGCCGCCGAGGGCGCGGCAACGCCGGCCAAGGCGCCGACCAAGGAGGAGCAGGCGCGCGAGCTCAAGGCCTACGACGCGGCCTCGGGGCTCTTCCGCCGCAACGATTTCGCGTCGGCGGCGGACGCGTTCCGCGCCTTCCTCAAGGACTATCCGCAGAGCGCGCTGGCGCCCAACGCCACCTACTGGATCGGCATCTGCCAGGCCAACCTCAAGGACTACAAGGCCGCGCTCGCCACGCAGGAAGGGCTTCTTTCCCGCTATCCGCAGTCGCCCAAGGCGCCGGACGCGCTGCTCGCCATCGCCGCGGTGCAGTCCGAGAAGGGCGACCACGGCTCGGCGCGCAACACGCTCGAGGACATCATCGCCCGCTACCCGGGCTCGGAAGCGGCGGGCAAGGCGCGCACGCGCCTGGCGGCCAGCAAGCGCTAGGCGCGCCGCCTTGAGGAAGGCGGTCGTCCTCGTCTCCGGGGGGCTCGATTCGGCGACCGTGCTCGCGATGGCCGTTCGGGAAGGCTGGCGCTGCCACGCGCTTTCGGTGGACTACGGGCAAAGGCACCGCTCGGAGCTGGACGCCGCGGCCGCGGTGGCCCTTCGCCTGGGGGCGGCCGAGCACCGCGTCGTGCGCGTCGATCTCGGGGCCTTCGGCGGTTCCGCGCTCACCGACAAGGGGATCGCCGTGCCCACCGCGCCCTCGCCCGGCATCCCGGTCACCTACGTGCCGGCGCGCAACACCATCCTGCTGTCCCTCGCGCTCGCCTACGCGGAAGTGATCGAGGCCGACGCGATCCTCACCGGGGCCAACGCGGTGGACTACTCGGGCTACCCCGATTGCCGCCCGGAGTACCTCGCGGCCTTCGAGGCGATGGCCAACCTCGCGACCCGCCGGGCCGTGGAGGGCCACCCGGTCACCGTGCGCTCGCCCATCGTGAGCTTCTCGAAGGCCGACATCGTGCGCCGCGGCCACGAGCTGGGCGTCGACTTCTCGCTCACCGTTTCCTGCTACGACGCCGACGCCGAAGGCCGTGCCTGCGGCCGGTGCGACGCCTGCCGGCTGCGCCGGGAGGGCTTCGCGGCGGCCGGCATCCCGGACCCGACTCGCTACCGCCCCGGGGCAGGGCGGTGACATCCTCCCCATCCGGGTATCGGCCTCCTCCCCAAGAGAGGGATGGGCCGGCGGGGGGTATCCGCCAATAATGCTCGGTCGAACCGGGAGTCCCCCATGAGCGCTGCAGCCTCCAACCTTCCTGCCGTCGTCACCTGGTCCGGCTTCGGGATCGCCTTCGTGGTCGGGGCGGTCGCGCAGCGCACCAACTTCTGCACCATGGGCGCGGTGTCGGACATCGTGAACATGGGCAGCTGGGGCCGCATGCGCATGTGGCTGCTCGCGATGGCCGTGGCGATCGCGGGGGCCGCGGCGCTGCACCTCACGGGCCTGGTGGACCTTTCGAAGTCCATCTACCCGCGGCCCAACCTGGCCTGGCTTTCCTTCCTGGCGGGCGGCTTCGTCTTCGGCGTGGGCATGACCCTCGGCTCCGGCTGCGGCAACAAGACGCTCGTGCGCATCGGCGGCGGCAGCCTCAAGTCGGTGGTGGTGCTCGCCTTCCTCGCGATCTCCGCCTACATGACCATGAAGGGCCTGTTCGGCATCTGGCGGGTGACCTGGTTCGATCCCGTGTCGATCGACCTCGGCGCCCGGGGCCTCGCGGGCCAGGACCTGCCGACGCTCGCGGCCGCGGCCTTCGGCGTGGAGCGCAAGGTGGCGCACATCGCCGTCGCCGCCGCCGTGGTCGCCGCGCTTCTCGCCTTCGTCTTCAGGGACCGCGACTTCCGCACGGACTTCGACCATGTCCTGGGCGGCGTCATCGTCGGGGCGGCGGTCGTGGCGGGGTGGTACGTCACGGGCCACATCGGCTTCGGCGAGAACCCCGACACGCTCGAGACGGCCTATCTCGGCACCAACAGCCGCACGCTGGAATCGCTCTCGTTCATCGCCCCGGCGGCCTACCTGCTCGAGATCCTGCTCCTGTGGAGCGACAAGTCGCTCGCCTTCACCTTCACGATCGCGCTCGCCCTGGGCGTGGTGGCGGGCTCGGCCGCGTATTCGCTCGCCACGCGCACCTTCCGCTGGGAGGGCTTCGCCTCGGCCGAGGACACCGCCAACCACGTGATCGGCGGCATCCTCATGGGCTTCGGCGGGGTGCTCGCCCTGGGCTGCACCATCGGGCAGGGGATCACCGGCGTCTCCACGCTGGCCGTGGGTTCCCTGATCACGCTCCTCGCGATCGTGGCCGGATCGTGGGCGACCATGAAGTACCAGTACTGGCGCCTCATGCGCGAGGCCTGAGGCCCTGCCGCGGTTTGACCCTCCCTCGGGCGAAACGCTATAATCTCGCGTTTTCCGGGGCGTTAGCTCAGTTGGTAGAGCAGCGGACTTTTAATCCGTTGGTCGGCGGTTCGAATCCGCCACGCCCTACCAGGTT
>Ga0138256_10004717_pt1 | contig 14480 bp, 8 predicted proteins | sample KNB2016incub_MG_FD_105486 | JGI IMG/M metagenome (GOLD analysis project Ga0138256, IMG submission 105486) | Active sludge microbial communities from wastewater in Klosterneuburg, Austria - KNB2014incub_MG | ecosystem: Engineered > WWTP > Activated sludge > Unclassified | place: Austria... | reverse complement strand
TCTCCTGGACGCGGTGACGCCCCTTCCTTTCCAGGGCGGCCTTGATCTTCCCGGCGCCGTAGCGTCCGCGGCCGTCGCGCCGGACCGCGCGCCGACCGCATTGCCGTCGCCCGCCGCGGCCTGGCGCTCGGCGCGGCTGCGAGTCTGGCGGCGGGGATCAAGCTCAACGCCCTGCCGATGGTCCTGGTGCCGGTACTGGCCGCGCTGATCGGCCCGCCCGGCGGACCGGATTCCCGCGCACGTCCCCGCGCACGGTGGCGCGGCGTCGGTCGGGCCGCCGCGATGCTCGTGGTCGCTGTGGCAACGGCTGCCTTCGTCCTGACCCTGTTGGCGCAGGTTCCCTTGTTCGCCGGACTGGCCCGCCTGCCGGCGCAGTTGCTGCAGCGATCCGCCGGCGGGAGCCTGGCGGATGCCGGTAGGCTGCAGGACCTGTTGCGTTTGCTCGACTCGACGACCGGCATCTACGGCTGGCTGAACGTGACCTTGGACCACCGGCTGCGACGGCTCCTATTGGGCGCATTGGCGGCCTGCGTCGGGTTGTCGCTGCTTCCGACCGCGAACCAGACGGCCGGTCCGGCCGCGGGGGCGGCCATCGCGGCCGGCGGGGCGCCCGGGCGAACGCGTTGGCTGGCCGCCGCGGGTCCGCTGCTGCTGGTCCTGGCAACCTTGGGGAACGCGGCGATGGACCCAGCGGCGCTGCAAGGACGGCTGCTTCTGCCCGCCCTGCCGGCCGCGGCCTGGCTGGTCGCTACCGGCGTCGCCCGAATGCCGCGCGTGTTCGCGTTCGCCTTGCCGGGTCTCTTGCTCCTGGCGCAGTGGGTCGCCACGACGCAGCTGCTGCCGGCGGCCTACGGTGGACCGGTCAACGACGCCGTCCTCCTGCAGCGGGGTACCGACGGGGCGGTGGTACCGTCGCTGCTTCTGAATGATGGTGAGACCATTGAGGAGGTGTTGACCGTCACGGCACCCCTGCGCCTCCAGCGCTTGGAACTCGGCGTCATCGTTGGGCGGGGGGCCGGGCGCCTGCGTCTCAGCCTGTGGCGGGATCCCACCGGCCACGGCGCCGCACCGGTCCTGTTGGGGCGAACTGAGGCGCCGCTCGCGGCTCTCGGCCGCCGCGCCATCGATGGACCCACCCGCATCGGGCCCTTGGCGGACACCAGTTGGCTGGGTGTGGACCTCTTGCCGATCCCTGCGACCTTCGTCCCCGGCACTCGACTGCGAGCTCGGGTCGAGTTGGTTCCGCGCGCAGCCGGCAACGGGTCGGAACAAAACGAGGCCCAGCTGTGGTCCGGCGAGCAGCCCTCGGCGCGGCTGCTGTTGGTGACGCCTAGGCCTGATGATGCGCCCGCGATCGCCTGGCTGGCCTACGGGGTCCAAACGACGAAGGCGCCCCGCTGAGCGGAGCGCCTTCAGAATTCTCGTTTGTGTCCGGCGGTTGAACCGGGCCAGGCCCGATCAGTCGATGGTCACGAGCCGCTGTCGTCCGCGGGCGTCGTGACCTCCCCGTCGGCGTCCGGAGCGCTGTCGTCCCCGGCCGCATCCGCCGGGCTCACCGCAATGGCGCCGCCGTCGGTCTCAGCCGCGGAGATCGCTGCGGCATCCGCGTCCCCGTCCGGTTCGTCGGAAGGCGCCTGCTCGGCGGAAGGTGTCGCAGCGGTGTCACCAGCTTCGGACGCAGCCGCAGCCGTGTTGCCTGGATCAGCGTCGCCAACCTCGCCCGCTTCGCCGTCATCGACAGCCTCGACAGCCTCGACAGTTTCATCGTCCTCGGCCGCCACCGCCATGGGAGCATCCGCTTCCGAAGCGTCCGCTTCCTCAGACCTGTCCGCGGCATCCGATTCGGAGGCGCGGTCGGCGACCACGACATCGTCATCCTCCGGCTCATCCACCTCGCCGGAGGTGTCGATCGTACGCAGGTGCGTCGGCACGCGGCGGATGGACAGGCCCACCCGGCGACGCTCCGGATCGATGGCGATGATCTCCACCGTCACCCGCTGCCCGACACGCACGGCTTCCCGCGGATGCTCGACATGGCCGTCGGACAGCTCGGAGATGTGAATGAGGCCTTCCAAACCGTCGTTCAAGCGCGCGAAGGCACCGAACTTGGCCAGGTTGGCGATGGTGGCCTCGGCCAGCTCGCCGACATAATGATCGCGCTCGACCGTCTGCCAGGGATCCGGCTGCAGGCGCTTGAGGCTGAGCCCGATGCGGCTGCGCTCACGATCGATGGACAAGATGTAGACCTTGATCGACTGGCCCACCTTGAGGATGTCCTTGGGCGACCGGCCGCGCTCATGGGTGATCTCCGACACGTGGATCAGACCGTCGGCACCACCCAGGTCCACGAAAGCGCCGAAGTCGGTGACCGAGCTGACCGCCCCCGTACGCGTCTCGCCTTCCTGCAGCGCGTCCAGGAGCCGGCCCTTCTTGGCCGACCGCCATTCGCGCAGGGCCTGCCGCTCGCTGACGATGAGCCGCCGCTTGCGTTGGTTGACCTCGATGACCTTGACCGGGATCACCATGCCCATGCGGGCGGAGCCGTCCCCATCGTCGGCGCCCTGGGCCACGTGGCTGCGGGGGATGAAGCCCTGCAGGTTGCCCAGCTGCACCAGGATACCGCCCTTGTTCGTCCCGACGATGGGCAGTTCAAGGATCTCGCCGCTCTCTTCCAGCGCCTTGGCCTTGTCCCAGTCGTCCACGGTCAAGGCCTGGTACAGGGAGATCACGATCTCGCCTTCCGGCCGCATGATGACGCCCCGCACGGTGTCGCCGACCTTGAGCTTGTCAACCACCTCGGATGGCAGACGCATCAGGTCGCTGGCTGGAACCACCGCTTCCTGCTTGGCCCCGATGTCCAGGGTCAGCTGGTTCTTGTCCTTGCGGACGACGGTGCCCTCTACCAGGGCGCCCCGCTGGAAGTTGCCCGGCATGAAGCCGCTCTCCTCCAGCAGGAGTTCCATCATCGACATCTCTTCTTCGGGGGCATCCGGCGTCGGCGCCGACGAGGTCGGCGCCTCGTCGGCCCCCATGCCGCTGCTGTTCATCTCGTCGGTCGGTAGGTCGTTGGCCTGGTCCACTTAATCCTCGTCGTCGATGGGGGCGAGGTCGGCGTCGTCGTCTGCTTCATCGACTTCAACCGTCGCGTCGCCGAAGAGCGCTACGTCGTCCTCTGCTGATTCTGCGTCATCGTCTACCACGGAGCCGTCGTCCTCGGCGAGATCCAGATCGTCGGCGAGGTCATCCGGCTCCAGATCACTCGGAAGGTCATCGGCCAGGTCATGGTCGACATCCTCCTCCAACTCGTCCTCTTCCAGCTCGTCGATGTCAGGATCGCTGTCCAAGGTGTCCAGGTCGTCGTCGTTGTCGTGTTCGACCAACGCGACCCGCGGCAGGGGCGACTCACCATCGTCGATGAGGAGCAGCCGATCCAGGTCCAACTCGTCTTCCAGCAGCTCGGCCAACGCCTCTTCTGAAAGGTCCAGATCGAGGTCGCCGCCCTCGCCGACGGCCAGCAGGTCCGTGTCCTTGTCCGTGCGAACGTGGAAGCCGGTTCCCGCTGGGATCAGCTTACCTAAAATCACGTTTTCTTTCAAGCCCACCAAGCGATCCGTCTTGCCTTCGATCGCTGCACGGGCCAGGATGTTGATGGTATGCTGGAAACTGGCGGCCGAGAGGAGGCTGTCGGTGTCCAGCGAGGCCTTGGTGATGCCGAGCAGCATGGGCTGGTGGGTGGCCTGCCGGCCGTCCTGCTCGGCGATGTTGGCGTTGATCTCCTCGATCGCCGCGCCGTCGATCAGATCGCCCGGCAGCAGCTTCGTGTCGCCGGGACGCAGGATGCGCACCTTGCAGAGCATCTGCCGCACGATGATCTCGATATGCTTGTCGTGGATGTTGACGCCCTGGGTGCGGTACACCTTCTGGATCTCGTCCAGCAGGTAGTTCTCCGTGGCCTCCACACCCATGATCTGCAGGATGCGGTAGGGGTTCTGGGAGCCGTCGGTCATCTGCTGACCGGCGACCACCTGGTCGCCCTCGCTCACCCGGAGACGCGAGCCGGCCGGGACCACGTAGGACTCCTCGCGCCGCTCGTCGCGGCGGACGATGATCTGGGCGCCCGCCACGTCGACGACGCCGCCACGCTCGGCCACGATGGGGCCGTCCGGCCCGTTGGCGAGGATCCCGCCGTTGTCGACGACGGCCCCCGCATCCACTGCCGCGACGTAGCCCGTGGGTATCAGGTAGCTGTCCGACATCACCTGGTTCGCCGTGACGATGAGCGAGAGCACCTCGCCGTCGCGGTGCGGGCTGACGGTGCCGTCGATATCGGAGAGGATGGCCTCGCCCTTGGGGTTGCGGGCCTCGAAGAGTTCCTGGACGCGGGGCAGACCGTGGGTGATGTCGCCGCCGCCGCCCATCGCCACACCGCCGGTGTGGAAGGTCCGCAAGGTGAGCTGCGTGCCAGGCTCGCCGATGGACTGGGCGGCGATGATCCCGACCGCCTCGCCGATGCTGACCAGGCCGCCGCGCGCCAGGTCTTTCCCGTAGCACATCTGGCAGATGCCGTAGCGCAGCTGGCAGAGCTGCGGCGAACGCACGGCCGCCTCGGTGAGGCCGGCCGCGACAGCGAGGTCGGCCTTGGCCTGCTCGATGATCTCGCCCGCCTCGATCAGCACCTCGCCGGTCTGCGGATCCACGATGTTGCGCGCCGCGACCCGGCCCAGCATGCGATCGGCCAGGGTTTCGTCGAAGACCTTGGCGTCGCGCGGCTTCAGCGCGATGAAGCGCTCCGTGCCGCAGTCGAAGCTGTTGATGATCGCGTCCTGCGCCACATCCACCAAGCGCCGCGTCAAGTAGCCGGCGTCGGCCGTACGCAAGGCGGTGTCGGCCAGACCCTTCCGGGCCCCGTGGGTGGAGATGAAGTACTCGAGGGTCGTGAGACCTTCGCGGAAGTTGGACCGAATGGGCAGGTCGATGATGCGTCCCGATGGATCGGCCATCAGGCCGCGCATGCCGGCCAACTGACGGATGGGGGTGAACCCGCCCTTCGTGGCGCCGCTGGAAGCCATGATGCGGATGGAGCCGTAGGCCGGCATCTCGGACTTCACCGCCGCGGTCAACTCCTCCGTGACCCGGGTCCAGACCTCGATGGTGCGGGCGTAGCGCTCGTCGTCCGTGATCAGGCCGCGCCGGAACTGCCGGTTGAGCTCGTTGACCGTATCGTCGGCGGCCGCCACCAGCTCCTTCTTGCGCTTGGGGATGGTGATGTCGTCCACGGCGATGGAGAGGCCGGATCGCGTGGCGTAGGTGAAGCCCACCCGCTTGAGCACGTCCAGGAACTCGCCGGCCGGCTCCTGGCCCAGCACTTCGATCGCCTCGGCCACCAGCCGCTTCACGCCACCCTTGTCCAAGGGCTCGCCGGGGTCGTAGAAGTGCATCTCCTGCGGCAGGCTCAGGTTGAAGATGGCGCGGCCCACCGTGGTCTCGATGCAGCGCTCATGCATCCCGTCCAGATAGCGCTCGCCCGCCTCATCGTAATGGGTGGCCATGTACAGCTTGATCGGGGCGTGGATGTGGACCTGTCCGAGGTCGTAGGCCATCTTGGCCTCTTCCAGGCTGACGAAGCTGCGACCCTCGCCGGCGACGCCCGGACGGCGCATGGTGAGGTAGTACATCCCCAGCACCATGTCCTTCTGGGGCTCGACAATCGGCTCGCCGGAGGCCGGCTTCAGCAGGTTGCGGGTGCTGAGCATCAGCTCCCGCGCCTCACGCTTGGCCTTTTCCGACAGCGGCACGTGCACGGCCATCATGTCGCCGTCGAAGTCGGCGTTGAAGGCCTGGCAGACCAGCGGATGGATCTGGATGGCCTTGCCCTCCACCAGGATGGGCTCGAAGGCCTGGATGCCCAGTCGGTGCAGGGTGGGCGCGCGGTTCAACAGCACGGGATAGTCCTGGATGATCTCCTCCAGCACTTCCCAGACCACCGGGTCCATCTTCTCGATCAGGCGCTTGGCGCCCTTGACGTTGTGGGCGTAGTTGTACTCGACCAGCTTGCGCATCACGAAGGGCCGGAACAGCTCCAGGGCCATCGTCTTGGGCAGCCCGCATTGATGCAGCTTCAGCTGTGGGCCGATGACGATGACCGAGCGGCCGCTGTAGTCCACGCGCTTGCCGAGCAGGTTGCGGCGGAAGCGCCCCTGCTTGCCCTTGAGCATGTCCGACAGGCTCTTCAGTTTGCGCCGGCCGCGAGCCGACACGGCCTTGCCACGACGGCTGTTGTCGATGAGCGAGTCCACCGCCTCCTGCAGCATGCGCTTCTCGTTGCGGATGATGACATCCGGCGCGCCGAGGTCCAGCAGGCGCTTGAGGCGGTTGTTGCGGTTGATGACCCGGCGGTAGAGGTCGTTGAGATCCGAGGTGGCGAAGCGGCCGCCGTCCAACTGGACCATGGGCCGCAGGTCCGGTGGGATGACCGGCAAGGTCTTGAGGATCATCCATTCCGGGCGGTTCTCGCTGCGGCGCAGGGCCTCGATGACCCGCAGGCGCTTGGTGGCCTTCTTGCGTCGCTGCTTGGACCGACCGTGCAGGATCTCCTCCCGCATCAGCCCGGACATGTGCTTGAGGTCCATGCGGGCGATGATGTCGTAGAGGGCCTCGGCGCCCATTCCGGCTTCGAAGACCGATCCCCAGCGCTCCATGGCGTCCCAGTACTCGGCCTCGGTCATCAGCTGCATGACCGCCAGTCCGGCGACCTCGTCCCGCTGGACGCGGTACTGCTTCTCCAGGTCGACGATCTCGCTCTCGATCTGCCGGTCGCGGGTCGACAAGCGACCCTCGTGCTGGCGCATGAGCTGCTCGCGCTCGGCGAGGTAGCGTTGCTCGTCGGACTTGACGGCGTCATCCAACTCCATCTGCAGGTCTGACAGGCGCACCTGCAGGAGTTCGTTGAGGCGATCATGGTGCGTAGCGGTCACGGTCTCGCCACGCTCCACCACGGTTGCACCGGTGGGAGCGAACACGATGTCCTGGGCGGCCGGCTTGTCGCGCAGGCCGTTGAGCACGTCCTGCATCTGCGCCGCGCCGGCCATGAGCGTGCCGGTTTCCTGCTCCAGGCGCGCCTCGGCTTCCGCCTTGCGTGCGTCGATGGATGTGCGGAGGTCCCGGAGCGCCTCGTCGACGACGCCCCTGACGGCCTCGGCTTCATCGCCGGTCCGTGACCTGAGCACCGACACGGCCGCCTGGTTCTCTTCGTCGAGCCGACGCAGGATGCGTCCGCGCTCGTCTTCGTCCACCTTGGTGACGATGTATTGGGCGAAGTAGAGCACCCGATCCAGGTTGCGGCGGGAGATGTCAAGCAGGATCCCGAGATAGCTTGGAACGCGGCGGGTGTACCAGATATGGGCTACCGGGCTGGCCAGCTCGATGTGGCCCATCCGCTCACGGCGCACCCGGGCCCGCGTGACCTCCACGCCGCACTTGTCGCAGACGATGCCACGGTAGCGAATCTTCTTGTACTTGCCGCAATAGCACTGCCAGTCCTTCGTCGGCCCGAAGATCGCCTCGCAGAACAGACCATCCTTCTCAGGACGAAGCCGGCGGTAGTTGATGGTCTCAGGCTTGGTGACCTCGCCATAGGACCAGGTCCGGATTTCCTCGGGCGAAGCGAGGCTGATGCGGATGGCGTTGAAGTCTTTGATCGACAAGGAGGATCCTCCTGCACTCGGCGGATGATGGACGGAGTCGCAGACCACTTCACTCCAACTCATCTATTATAGGTGTAGTGACGGATATGTCAACCCTCGGCGTTGAGACCCTGACGGCGGTCGCCGGGCCGCGGCGGGGCGTGCTATACTCGCGGCCAAGCATGGAGCCAACAGGCCCTTCCGTCAGGCCGGGTTCGCTCGCTACATGCCGGTCGCCGGACTGTCCACGAAGCGGGTGCTGCCGCACGGGTCGTCGCCCGACGGAGGTCTGTTCTACCCTCGTAGGATCCGCTCCCATCCCCTTGAAGGCTCATGAACCTCTTCCCCCAATACCAGGGACCCGCGACCGACGTTGCGGTGTTCATCGATTTCGAGAACATCTACATCTCCGTTCGCAATCGCTATGACACCAATCCCAACTTCGAGTCGATCATGGAGCTCTGCCAGCGCTATGGCCGGGTGACCATCGCTCGCGCCTACGCGGACTGGTACCGCTATCCACGGGTCACCAACGCCCTGTACGCCAATGCCATCGAGCCCATGTACGTTCCTACCTACCACTACGACCGGGAACAGGGCCGCATGGGACGCCCCATCAAGAACAGCGTCGATATGCACCTGTGCATCGACTTGATGAAGACCCTCTACGCCTTCGGCAACATCGGCACCTACGTGCTCATCACCGGTGACCGCGACTTCATCCCGCTGGTGAACGCCGTCAGGCAGCAAGGCAAGAAGACGGTGGTCATCGGTGTGGCCCAGGCCACGGCCAGCCATCTGGCACAGTCGGCCGACGAGTTCCTCTTCTACAATCAGGTGGACGAGGATGTGGATCGGCTCCAGTCCCAGGAGGTCCAGGATCCCTACGCCGCGGTGGTGCAGGCGGTTCGTCTGGGTCGCGAACGTGGGGCGGCCACCACCCTGGCCGGGGTGAAGCTGCTGATGATGGAGGTGGCGCCGGACTTCGACGAGCACAAGTTCAAGGATCGCTCGGGAAGGGCCTTCGGCAAGTTCAAGGACTTCGTCCGCGACGCCGAGCGTCGCGGCCTGGTCAAGGTGTTCACCAGCGGCTCGGTCAGCGAGGTCTTTCTGCCGGCCGAGGATGCCTACAGTCTCAGCCACTTCGCGCCGGAGGCCCCGCCGGCGACCGTCGAAGAGGAGGAGACCGACACGGTCGATGAGCAGGATCTGATCCTGACCGACTCGGACTGGGCGGTCTTTGAAGAGGCGATGCGCAGTTTTGAGGAGCCGGTGCTCTTCATCCAGGTCTACGACTCCCTGCGAGGCTTGCGGAACAAGGAAATCATCGACCTGTCGAACAATGCGATCAAGCACATGATCAAGGTGGCGATCAACGAGGGACTGCTCAAGCGCGTCACTCGCGGCTCCCACGCCTATTACGCGATCGATCCTGGCAAGCCCTTCCACCCTGCGCGTGCCGTCAGCTGACGGCCATGCGCAGCGGAGCCGCTCAGGATCGGGATGACAGGAGAGGTCCATGATGCGCGCCGCAAGGTGGATGATTCCGACCCTGACCCTGCTCGTCGTGGCGATCGTCGCCCTGCCGGTCAGCGGCCAGTCTCAGCTCTACAAGTGCCAAGGCCGCTGCGCGCGGCTCGCCAACACCTTTGTGCGGGCCGACATCGGCCCAAACGGTGCCTGGGTGATGGGCACGACGGGCGGGGACCCTGGAACCGACCAGGACGATGATCGCCGTCTGCTCTATGGCTTTGAGCCGGCGGGCACCAGCGTCGTGGGCTATGGCTACACCACAGTCCGAGCCGAAGGGCCGCGGGGGACGGTGGACTGGGTGCGCTTTGACCCGTCGCCGCAAACGGTCACCGGGGCTCAGGTCAGCAACGTCTGGCGCTGGTCGAGCCCTTATCGCGTCGCAGTGACCCAGACCCTGGCGCTCAAGCCCAACCGCTTCACCAACCGTCCCGACATGGTGGAGGCCCGCTATGTCCTGCGCAATGAAGGTGCGGAGACGATCAGCGTGGGGTTGCGGGCTTTGTTCGACGTCAAGTTGGACACCAACGACGGTTCGCCCTACTTCATCCCCGGTCAGGGGACCGTCGCCCATGAGCGTGAGTTTCTGGGTGGCGATGTGCCGGATTACTGGCTGGCCTTCGCTTCGCCGCGCTTCGACGTCGTGGCCTTGCGGGGCATGGGGGTACTGCGAGACGAATCCTTCGCCGCGCCGGATCGCTTCGTCATCGGCCGCTGGTACCTGATGCAGAATGCGCGCTGGGACTATCCTGTGGATGCGACCCAGGTCGTCACGCGCGACAGCGCGGTGGCGATGTACTGGGATCCCATCCGCCTGGCGCCCGGTCTGGCCGCCGAGCATGCTACGGCCTACGGCCTGTATGCCGGCGGCGGCGGGGAAGCCTTTGTATCGGCGCCCTTGGACGCCCAATGCGGCGAGAACCTGTCGGTGGCCTTCTTCGTCAGCAACTTCGGCATCCTGCCGCTGCGTGGCGGCCGAGCGACCATCAACCTTCCACCAGGACTGAACCTGGCTCCCGGCGAGGTCGGTCAGAAGACCTTGCCGGAGATCGGGGCGGGGGCCACAGCCTCATTGACCTGGCTGTTGCGGGTCAGCGCTCCCGCCAGTGGTTCCGCAGCCATCGGGGTCGATGCGCTGTTCGATGAAGGGCGGCGCTTCAGCGCCGAGACGAGCATCTCCCTGACCTGCCCGCCGACGGTCACCCCCACGGCCACCAAGGCGGCGACGAGCCGGCCGTCGAGTACGCCCACTGCCACGCGCCGGCCGGCCGATGCTACGGCGACCGGGGTACCAGCGCAGGGCAAGGCCTGCGCCAGCCTGACTGGGCGTGTCCCCATCGGGGCGGTCAACGACGCCGTCGCCAACCCGGAGCGAATCAACGGTTGGCGACAACCCGTCAATCCAGCCCTTCCGCCGGGGCCGAACAACCCGCTCCGCCTCTGGCTGAGCATGCTCGACCTGGGCAAGGCCTACCATCCCATCTTCAATCCCCTGGTCTACAAGGCGGGCTGTCCGTGAAGCATCTACACAGCAGGCCGAGTTGGCAGAGGAGGCGGACTTGAGCGACGGCTACATCCACATCAAGGTCTCCGGACTGACCGACCCCGAGGACGCCCGCCGAGCGGTTGACCTCGGCGCGGACCTCATCGCCTGCGTCTTCTGGTCGCAGAGTCCGCGCGTGGTGGATATCCCGCAGGCCTGGGATATTCGGCAGGCGATCGGCCGGCGGGCGCAGATGGTGGGTATCTTCGTGAACACGCCCCGGCCCTTGGTGCAGCGGGTTGCGCGGCAGAGCGGTCTGGACATGGTGCAGTTCTTCGGTCGCGAGACCCGCCAGGACCTCGAGCATTACGGATCGATCCATACCTTCAAGGCCCTGACCGTCGATGCGCCGGACCAGTTAGAGGCCCAGACCCGGCCGTTCGTGAGCGGTGTTCATCTGCGCACGCCGGCCGCACCGGCGCTCTTGCTGCATCTGGCCGGGGCGGCGGCCCAGTCGTGGACCTCCGTCGCCGCGTTGGCGGCCCGCATGCCGACCATTCTGGCCTCTGACGCCTTGGCTCCCGACACGATCGGGCGAGCCGTGGCCGAGGTCAAACCCTGGGGCATCGATGTGTGGCAAGCGGTGGAAAGCCAGCCAGGCCGACTGGACGACGATCGGCTGGAAGCCCTGGTTCGGGTGCTGCGTCCGCAGTCAGGTTCCGTCAGTCCATAGTCGCGCATGTGCGGCAAGCACACCCGCCAGAACATGAAACTGCGGCCGGAGCGCGGCGTATCTTCATGGCTGGGATGAGGCGTCGACGGCCCACCCAGCTCTGCTAATCTGCGGCCGAGGCCGCCACCAGCAGTCGCTCGCCGCCAGCAGCGCGCCATTCCTCGAAGTGCTGGCTCTGATCGGACCGGCGCTCATCCCACATTCCGACCACCCAACGCTGGTAGCGCTGCGTCTCTGTCGGCAGAGGGGCGTTCCAGGAATCCAAGTTGCGGCGCAGCCGTCCGGGCCCTCCGTTGTACGCGGCGGCGATCAACCGGACCTGTTCCCGTTCATCACCCTTGGCATCGACGGCGAAGGCCCGCGATTGGGCCGCCAGATAGGCCGCACCCAGGTCGATGTTGATGACTGGATCACGCCAGCCGGATGCCGCTTCGTTTCGCCCGGTTGCCGCAGCCATCTCGGCTGCGGTGGCCGGCATCAGTTGGGTCAGCCCGTAGGCCCCCGCGGGGCTGATGGCCTGTGACCAGCCGCCGGACTCCACCAAGACGACGATGGCCAACAGGCTGGGCGCGATGCCATGGCGGCGGGCCGCGTCTGCTATCGGCGCCTCCCAGCGCCGGACGCTCTCGGGAAGCCAGGCCGGCAGATCGTCGCGGGCAATGCGCATCACGGCTACCGTGGGCGGTGCCGGCGCCGACGCCGACGGGGCTACACCGGCACCCCGCCGCTCGGCCCGGCCGTCCGCATCGTCACGCGGGTCGATGAGCGGGACCGTACCCGACCGTAGCAACACGGCGTCGGCGGCGACCCATCCTTGAACGATCGCCGGCCCGGCGGTGGCGACCCGATAGACCGTCACCTGGCGCAACCCCACCCTGAGGCGCGTCTGACCGTTGACCGCGAGCTCCGTGCCGGCCGCCAATCGAGCGGATTCCGCGGCCCATGGCGAGGGAGCGACTCCGACCGGCCTGAGCAACAAGCCTCGGGCGGACACCGGCAGGTCGCTGGCCACCGCGGGTGACCCGCTGGGCGGGCGACTGACTTCCCGGGCGAGCGCCGGCGGACGATCCAGCGTCGCGCTCAGCAGGATCAGGGCGAGCAGCAATGGGTAGGCCAGACGAGAGGCGGGGTGGGGTTGGCGCATGGCAATGGTCTCCATATAGAACGAGTGTTCTATTGTCGTTGATTGCCAGGCTGTTGTCAAGTCGCGCATGTGCGGCAAGTACACCCGCCAGAATATGAAACTGCGGCTGGAGCGCGGCGCATTTTCATAGCAGTGCCACCGCGCTGCGGGCAGGAAGCCGGTGTGGGGCGAGACCGGGTCAAGGGGCAAAGAGCAGGCGGTCGAGCACCAGGACGATGAAGAACAGCGGCAAGAAGACAACCGAAGCCCTCAGGAGCCGTCGAGCGTGGAGCGGTGAAGGCTCCAGCTGCAGCCTTCGGCTGGCGCTGACATAATACAGGCCCAAGGCGAGTGCGCCCGCGCCGTAGACCGGTCCGGCATAGCCGCGCTGCAGGAGCAACAGGGAGCAGGGGAGGATGGCAAGGGCGAAGAGCAGGCTCTGACGGCCCAGGTCGGCGCCGTTGGCCGGACCTCCTCCCAGCATCTGGAATCCGGCGCGCTGGTAGTCGGCGCGGTACAACCAGGCGATGGCCAGGAAATGGGGCACCTGCCAGAGGGCAAGCACGCCGAAGATCACCCATGCGTCGGGCGTCAAGGCCCGGGCGGCGGACCAGCCCATCAGGGCCGGAATGGCGCCGGGGAATGCGCCGACGATCGTGTTCAAGCTGCTGCGCTGCTTCAGAGGCGTGTAGACGAGCGAATAGCTCAAGACGCCGGCGAGCGTCCAACCGGCCGTCGACAGCCCTACGCTTGCGGCGAGCACTGCCAGGCCGCCCGCCGTCAGCAGCAGCCCGATCAGACCGGCCGCTAGCGGCGATATGCGGCCGGTGGGGAGCGGTCGCCCGGCTGTCCGACGCATGAGGGCGTCGGGACGTCGCTCAAGAAACTGGTTGAGGGCGCTGGCTCCGGCGAGGGCCAGGGCACCGCCGACGATCAGGCCGGTCAGACCCAGCAGCCGTGGCGGCGGACCCGGCGTCGTGTAGGCCAACAGGTTGCAGAAGAGCACGGTGATCATGCCCAGGACGCCCAGGCGAGGTCGTGTCAGCCCCAAAAGGACATTGCCCTTGCCAGCTTCCGAGCGCACGCCGGTAACCGGGCCATCGGTCTCGGGGACGGCCAGGGGTTCGCCGATAGTCATGGAGCCTGCTTGCTGGCGCGGCCCGACCCATGGGAAGCGGGTCGAGCGGCGTGTTGGAGAGACCTCCGATTATAGCGGAGCAGCTACAGCCGTGATCGGACGGCCGGTCGCCGATTGCCGCCCAGGCTGCGCCCCGATCGGGTGACGCGCCGTGCCATACCCGCCCAGCCGCATTCCCAGCCCAGGGTTGGTCAGGATGTTGTCTGCCGAAAGTCAGGGTTGCAACGCGCACGCCGTGTTACACTAGTCCGACCTACTCCGGGCGAGGCTCGTCCGGCGCTTGTCCCCGGCGACCACGGCAATGACGATTCCTGCCGATCGACTTGCCGTCGGACCGGCTGAACCGACACCGATATCAGGCGACTTGACGGCTAGTTCTGCTTCGTGATCGCTGGTGTGCCGCCATCACGGCTTCGCCGCGGTTGCCTTGTCCGGACAACTTCGTACAATGCGCTTGTTCGCAATCATCCCGCTCTGAGGAGGAGATCCACGGATGGCACATCGCTTCCAACTCCCGCGCGTGCTCGCATCTTGCGCGCTTCTGTCGCTCTCGCTTTCCACCGTAGGGTGCCAGTACATGCCATGTGTGGCCGGCTATGGCAACTGCGAGCCGCCGCTCGAGATCCCCCCTGAGACCATTCTGGGCAACGGTCCTTGCCTGCCCGCCTACGGCACCGAGGTGCTTTCAGCGGACATGAGCGCCACCGGCACCCGGATCCTGACCATCACCAGCGCCAAGCCGGCCTCGCTGCCGGAAGATGCCAGTTGGCCGAGCGACTCCCTGGCGCTGA
>Ga0138256_10004716_pt1 | contig 14481 bp, 13 predicted proteins | sample KNB2016incub_MG_FD_105486 | JGI IMG/M metagenome (GOLD analysis project Ga0138256, IMG submission 105486) | Active sludge microbial communities from wastewater in Klosterneuburg, Austria - KNB2014incub_MG | ecosystem: Engineered > WWTP > Activated sludge > Unclassified | place: Austria... | reverse complement strand
GAGCCACCTCAGTGCCATAGCCGGCCGGTGTGAAGAAGGCTGGGATTCCCGCTCCACCCGCCCTGCATCTTTCCGCCAGGGTACCCTGGGGGATCAGGTCCACCTCCAGTTCACCGCTCAGCATCTGTCGTTCGAACTCCTCGTTCTCTCCGACATAGCTGCTGATCATCTTCTTGATCTGCTTCCGCTGCAACAAGAGCCCTAGGCCAAAGTCATCGACCCCTGCGTTATTGCTGATGCATGTCAAGCCCTTGACACCCATGCGGACGAGAGCGGCGATGCTGTTCTCCGGTATTCCACAAAGACCGAAGCCACCGACCATTAGGGTCATGCCATCGCTGATACCCTTTGTTGCCGCCTCCGCGTTGGCCACCACCTTGTTCATCTGGAATACCTTGAGGTGCTGGCGAAGATAGTCCCGGCATCACTCCCACTTCGGGCTTTCCTCCAGTAGGATGGGTAGCTCTTTCCCACAGTCCAGTACGGATGCGTCGAAGCCACTGGGGCGTTCGAAATCTTCGGTGCTGATGGGGATGGTGCTGTCCGCGTAAACCTTGTTCATGTAGTAACCATAAATGGGCAACGCCATGTTCGCCCCCTGGCCCTTGTCCGTGCTGGCGAAGCGCACGCTGCGGTCCTCCGCACCTGTCCAGATACCGGTCACCAGGTCGGGCGTGATCCCGATGAACCAGCCGTCGCTATTGTTCTGGGTGGTCCCTGTTTTTCCTGCTGTGGGCACTTTGATGTTCCCATACTTGGCCCGGTTCCCCCCCCCGCCTCCGCGAAGGCGCAGGCCGGTGCCGCGGTCCATCACCCCCTTCAGCATGTCCAGCATGATGTAAGCCGTGTTCTCGTCCAGCGCCTCGGTGGTGCTGGGCATCACGTCGTAGATGGCGTTGCCGTTCTTGTCCTCGATCCGGGTGAAAAGGATAGGATCGATGTGGACCCCTTGGTTCGCGAACGCGGCGAACGCACCGGTCATTTCTTCGAGAGTAAGGTCGGCCACCCCGAGGCAAAGGCTTGGAACGGGGTCCAAGGGGCTCTTTACGCCCATGTGTCTGGCCAGAACAGTGACCGGCAATGGGCCGTATTGTTTCATCAGCCAGGCGGTCGCGGTGTTGATGGATCCGGCCAGGGCCTGCTTCAAGGTGATCATGCCGCCGTATTTGGCATCGCTGTTCTCCGGGCACCAATCGGGCTGACCCTCGGGCATATCGAAACACACCTTCTGGTTGGGCAGGGTGAAACAAGGGGCCAGTCCTTCGCGCATGGCTGTGGCGTAAATGAAGGGCTTGAAGGTGGAACCGACCTGCCGGCGCGCCTGCTCCACATGATCGTACTGGTAGTGCTTGAAGTTGATGCCGCCCACCCAGGCCTTCACGAAGCCGGTGCGCGGATCGATGCTGTAAAGTCCGCTCTGTAAGAAGCTCTTGTAGTAGCGGATCGAATCCATCGGGCTCATCACTGTATCGATCTCCCCGCGCCAACTGAAAAGGCGCATGGGAACTGGCTTCTCGAAAATGGGGGGGATGTCCTTCTCCTTCACCACCGGCCAGAACGTGTCACAACCGCCCAAGTCGGCACGGCAGTGGTGCTGGCGCGTACCCTCGTGCATCCTCTCCTCGATGAATTGCGCTGGGCGCTCGCACGCTGGGCACTGCTTGCCGACGAGGACGCGGTACCGCACACTACGTTTCATCGCGGTTCTCATGATGGTCTGGATCTCCGCATCGGTCACGCGGAAATCGAAGGGTTTGTTCTTCTTCTTCGCCAGGTCCTTGAAGAGATCCTTCTGCAATTCGCTGCGCAGATGTTCCTGCACGGCGAACTCGCCGTAGGCCTGCAGGCGGGGGTCCACGGTGGTGTGGATGCTGAGGCCATCGGTATAGATATCGTACGGACCGCCGTCGGCCTTGGCCAATCTGTACTTGCCCGTGGCCGGGTCCTTTTCATTGAAAAGAGCCGTGAGCTTGGCGCGCAACACCTCGCGGAAGTAGGGCGCAGGGCCTTCGGTATGATCGATCCGTTGGAAACGCAGCCCGAGCGGAAGTGCCTTCAGTGAATCGTATCGTTCGCGGTCGATCATGCCCGCCCGCTGCATCTGTGCCAGCACGACCATGCGCCGGTGCTCGGTGGTGTCGGGTCGGCGGAGGGGATTGAACAGCGCGGGGTTCTTGCACATACCCACCAGCAGTGCTGCTTCTTCGATGCGCAGACTGTCCGGGCTTGTGTTGAAGTACACATGCGCCGCGCTCTGGATCCCCACCGCCTGGTTGATCCAATCGAAGCGGTTCAGATACATGGCGATGATCTCCTCCTTGGTATACTGCCTTTCCAGTCGTACGGCGATGATCCATTCCTGTAGCTTCTGGAAGATGCGTTGCACGGAACTGGCCGGCTTTTCCGTGAACAACATCTTGGCCAACTGTTGGGTGATCGTACTAGCGCCCCCCTTGCGGCCCAAGTACACGGCTGCCCGGAGCGTTCCGCGCAGGTCGATCCCACTATGATCGCGGAAGCGTTCGTCCTCGGTAGCGATCAGCGCGTGTACCACATGCGGGCTGATGCGATCGTACTTCACAGGGATCCGGTTCTCGCGATAATATTGGCCCATGAGGCTGCCGTCGCTGAAGAGTATGGCGGTGGCAAGGTCACTGCGCGGGTTCTCTAGGTCACTGGTTCCCGGCAGGTCTCCAGTGGCGGCAATGAAGAGCGCTAGAGCAAGTGCCAGCAGCGGGCCGAGCAACGCGAACCAGAGGAGCCAGAGGAGCGGGCGGCGACGCGGGGCGGCGGGAGATGCGCTCATCGGCGGCCGAAGTTAGCGGCGGGGTGGCGGCGGGGCGGCTTGCGAAGGAGCGATATTGATCCCGATATCCAACACATCATGCAGGGTGTCGGTGCGCATGGCCTGTTCCATGCGAAGGCAATAACGGCCGGTGCGCGGGAACCTATCGCCCAACTTGTATAGGACATGCGCCTTGAAGCGGTCGGCGAAAACGAAACCTGTTCCACGGCCATACCAGCGGCCCATGGGGTCGGCCAGAAGGCATTCCACGGTATCACGAAGTATGCGCCCGTCCGGGGCGATGATGTCCACGAACAGATAGAGGTCGCTGTAGGCGTAATCGCCCGTGTGGCGCACATCGATGAAGACATCGTGTGGGGTCACCGTGTCGGTGATCCCGAAACAGAACGTCGGCCGTAGGTCTCGGACCCAACCGCTTTCTGGCAGAGGCACGTCGCTTTGGTAGATCTCCGGCCGACCGCAGGCCAGGAACACAACGGCGAGCAGAAGAACTAGAGCGGAGCGGTTCACGCCTGGGGCGGTTGCGGGGGTTGCGGAGGACGGTCCGGCCGTGGGCCTCGGTCACGACGACCACCCCGTCCGCGACGATCCTGACGCGGTGACTGTCCGGTGCTTTGTGGAGCGGCTGCCGGGGGCGGTTTGGCGGGTGCTCCGCCTTCGCCACGAGGCCGTTCGCGGTTCCTGCGGTCCCGATCGTTGCGCCCTCCACGTTGCTTGCCCCCTTTGTTCTTTTGGTCGAAGCGAGTGAGGTCGTCCTGGCCCACCACGTTCTCATAGTCGGGCGCTTTGACAGCACTGACCGGCTCGTCCGTCATGTTCAGGTCCACTTCGGGCTCGATGCCTTCCTTGTTCTTGGCGAGGACATCACGTACTACGTCAATGGGGAATCCCGCCATCACGAACGGCTCTCCCGGTCGCTTGAACCCGTACCACATCTTCTCCAGGAAGATGTCCGTCTTCAGATGCGCACCGATCCCCTGCTTGGTTTTCAGCTTGGCGTTTGGTGAGGGATAGCTCTTCACGGCCTCGATGTACATATCGAGCTCATAGTTGAGGCAGCATTTCAACTTGCCGCATTGGCCCGCGAGCTTCTGCGGGTTGAGAGCGAGTTGCTGATAGCGGGCGGCGCTTGTGGTCACACTGCGGAAATCGGTGAGCCAGGTGCTGCAACACAACTCGCGCCCACAACTACCGATGCCGCCGATGCGTCCGGCCTCCTGCCGTGCACCGATCTGTTTCATCTCCACACGCACCTTGAACCGGTCCGACAACTTGCGCACCAGGTCACGGAAATCAATTCGCTCCTCGGCCACATAGTAGAAAATGGCCTTGGTACCGTCGCCTTGGTATTCCACGTCCGTGACCTTCATCTCGTGGCGCGCCTCGCGAGCGATGGCGCGCGAAGCGAAGAGCGTCTCGTCCTCCTGCTTCCGTGCGGCATGCCAGCGGTCCAGGTCTTCCTGGGTGGCCTTGCGAAGCACTTTGCGCAATTCGAAGGTGTCTAGCTCCTTCTCCTTACGGGACATTTGAGCTCGTACCAGTTCACCCGTGAGGTTCACCACGCCCACGTCGTATCCTGGGCTGGCCTCCAGTACGACGGCATCGCCTTGGGTAAGACCCAGGCTGGGCGGGCATCGGTAGAACCCTTTGCGGGTGTTCTTGAACCGCACCTCCACCGCGTCGAAGGCCTGTTGGCCGCCGGGAAGCGGCACCCCCGTGAGCCAGTCGAACACGCCGAGCTTGTTGCACCCGCTGCTGCTGCAATAGCCGTTGCTCTTGCACCCTGCCGGTTTCCCGTCCTTCCCGCTGCTACAGCTCGCGCATCCCATGGGGCGCGAAGATAGGTGGCTCGCGGGGGCCCGAAATACGGGTAGGACTAAGCCCGAAGCAGCCCGTACACCCGGTAGCTCAGATCCATGAAAAGCACCTTGGGATTGGCGTTGCGCTCCAGATGCACATGGGCCGTTTCAAGTTCTTCGCGCAAGCCAGCCACTCGCCGTTCGTTCAATAACGCACCGAACTTCTGCACAAAGTCCTGCTCCTGCCCCACGGCACGCACCAACTGGGGCACGCGTTCGGCCTGCAATAGGCTCATGCGGATAAGGTGAAGGCCGTAGCGCATCAGGCTTTTCTGGCGCTCGCGACCCATTTTGGCGAAGTGCTCCGAGAACTCGGCAGCCTCATGCACGCGCAGCCCGTAGCAAGCGCGCAACCAATCCCGGAAGAGCACGAAGAGCTCCTCCTCGCTCTTTTCGGCCATGGCGACCGCCTCAAGCAGGTCACCCCCGCTGCGTACCGCGCACGCGCGCGCATCCACCGGTTTCAGGTCATCGTACCGCGCAAGAAGCGCCTGTTCCACATCGGCCTCCGCCAGGGCCGGCACCTTCACAAGCTGGGTGCGACTGAGTATGGTGGGGAGCAATTGGTCGGCTTCGGTCCCTACGAGCAAGAAGAGCGTTCGGGGTTCTGGCTCCTCCAGGACCTTGAGCAGTTTGTTCGCTGCGGAGGCGTCCATCATTTCAGGAAGCCAAACCAACATCACCTTCCAACCACCGGAGTATGCTTTGAGGCTGAGTTTACGCGTAATGTCGGCCGCGATGTTGACACCCATCCGTAGCTGCTTGTTCTCCCCTTCGAGCTGGTCACGCCAAATGGCCGCGTCCAGGAACGGTTCCTTCAGGACGAGCGCACGCCAATCCGCAGTGAACGTATCGCAGGTCTTCACTTTCTCGCTCAAGAAGATCGGGAAGCTCAGGTGCAGGTCCGGGTGTGCCAGCTTGTCCATTTGCTTGCAGGCCGGACACTCGCCGCAGCTATCGGCCACTCCCGGTGCTTCGCAGAGCAAGTAACGCGCGTAGGCCAGCGCCAGCGCCAGATTGCCGCTGCCGCGCGGGCCCAGGAAGAACTGCGCATGCGGGACACGGCCCTCGCGTATGTTGCCGATAAGCCGCGCTTTCAGCGCCGTTTGTCCGATGATGCGGGAGAAGAGCACAAGTGCAAAGCAACGCAACATGCGCTCATGTCGCCATGTCTGGTCCACCTCCGGCCAACGCTCGCTGTAGGCATGGTATTTTTGCCCCATGCTGACAATGGACACGTTCGACTTCGCGGGTAAGAAAGCACTGGTCCGCGTGGACCTCAATGTGCCACAGGATGCCAATGGCAATGTGACGGACGATTCCAGAGCGCGGGGCATCGTGCGCACGGTGAACAAGATCCTCAAGGATGGCGGTAGCGCGATCCTCATGAGCCATCTCGGCCGCCCGAAGGGGAAAGTGGACCCCACCATGAGCCTGAAGCCTGTGGCGGAACACCTTGGCACGCTGCTCGGCAAACCCGTACAGTTCGCCACGGATTGCATAGGACCGGATGCGAAGGCCAAAGCCACGGCGTTGAGGCCGGGCGAAGTACTGGTATTGGAGAACCTGCGGTTCCACCCGGAGGAAGAGATCGGCGACGAAGCCTTCAGCAAACTGCTGAGCGAACTGGGCGACGTTTATGTGAACGATGCGTTCGGTACCGCACATCGTGCGCATGCCAGCACCACCATCGTCGCCCGCTTCTTTCCCTCCGCCAAACTCTTCGGCTATTTGGTGGAGAGCGAACTGGCCAGTGTAGGCAAGGTGTTGGACAACCCGCAGCGCCCCGTATGCGCCATCATTGGTGGGGCCAAGGTGAGCAGCAAGATCGCCGTCCTGGAGAACCTGTTGGCGAAGTGCGATGAGGTGATCATAGGTGGGGGCATGGCCTTCACCTTCATTAAAGCGCATGGCGGCCACGTTGGGTCCTCGTTGGTGGAAGAAGACCAGCTGGACACCGCTCGGGCCATCATGCAACAAGCGCAGGACCTGGGTGTCCATATCCACTTGCCCACCGATGCGGTGGTGGCCGATGCCTTCTCGGACACCGCCAACACGGACATCTGCCCGGCCACGAGCATTCCGGACGGATGGATGGGCCTGGACATCGGACCATCGACGATAGAAGCGTTCAGCACGGTGGTGAACCGCAACAAGACCCTCCTCTGGAACGGCCCCATGGGCGTGTTCGAGATGAAGAATTTCCAGCGTGGCACGCTCGCCATCGCCACCGCTCTAGCCGATGCGACCAAATACGGGGCCTTCTCCCTGGTGGGTGGCGGTGATAGTGTGGCCGCAGTGAACCAGTTCGGTCTGGCGGACCAGGTGAGCTATGTGAGCACCGGCGGCGGCGCGATGCTGGAGTTCCTCGAAGGCAAGGTGCTGCCCGGGATCGCGGCGGTATGGGAATAAGGGGCCGTTCGACCCGCAGCCTTTATCGTCCGTATCAATCGGTCAACTCGCTGGCCTCCTCCTTCACGTCCTCCATTACTTGATGCACCCACTTGGTTTCGCCGAGCGCAGGTATGATCAATGGCGCGAATGCCCATAGCGGTTCAAAGAACTGAGAGCCTTCCTGGACATGCTTGGGCGGCATATCCCCCTTGGAATAACCGAGCAACAGGTTCAATGCGATACTGAGGGTGAACGCCGACCGCAGGACGCCGAAGGCGATGCCTGCCAACTTGTTCGGCAGGCCCAGCTCGGCCGCATCGAGGAGCGTGGTGAGGAGGCGGGCGAGCAGGTGTACGCCGATAAGCACCAACAGGAAGGTCACCACGAAGGCCAAGATCTCCTTCGTCGGGTCGAGGCCGATGGCCGTTGCAACGCTGCTGCTGAAGTGTGTGGCCGCCCAAATGCCGGCGACCAGCGCCACCAGCGACGCGAGTTCCACGATAAAGCCCCGCGCGAAGCCTTGGAAGGCCGCGATGCCCAGCACGATGATGATCGCCCAGTCAAGCCAGTTCATAGCAGAAGATCCGTTCGCTTGGCGGTGAAGATGTGAAGATCTTCGCACCCGGAATTCCGACCCCACGTGGACCTACAGTTCGAAAAACGCTGGCGCGACCTGCTCAAGGCCATGGAGGTTCGGTTTGGCGCCCCCGTGGACCTCAACGGGCTGATCTTCCTGATCGGCGTGCAAGAGCTGGGGCAGCACGCGCGCGAGTTCAAAAAGGACGAGAAGTTGAACCTGATGCACATCGGCATCTGCGTGCTGCTGATGCCCTACGGCTACTATAAGGAGCTAGGCCGCGATGCGGACGGATGGCCTCATTTCGAACGAGTGAAGGAACTGCCACCGCTCAACGACAAGGAACAGGAGCGCCTGATGAAGGAGGCGGTGTTGGACTACTTCGATCGACCCGCCTGAGGTTGACCCGGTGGCTCGGCGCTTCGGCCTAGGGTGCGATCGGCACGAGAACCACGGTCTCCTCCGAGGTCTCCTCCTCCACGATCTTGATGATGCCCTCGCCCACCGCGCTATCCTTGAAGCTCACGATATCCAGCACCGCGAACCCGGACTGTCCCTGCTCATAAAAGCTGGAATAGTCGAACTCCGCGCGTCCATCGCTGCCGGTCAACTTCTCCTGCATCAGACGGGAGGGGTCGCCCAAGGGATAGACCGGGTTGGCATAGAGCTTCACATAAGCCTCGGCTTGGGGGTACCCATCCTCATCGGTAATGGTGACGATGGCCGTCGTGGGCTTCTCCTTATTGCAAGCCGGTAGTACCAGCCAAAGCAGGAGCAATGCGGCCACGGGGACCAGGGCACGGAAGGTCGATCGCCTCATCGGTTTACTTTTGGGCGCCTTGCCAGCCAAGGTTCGGCGATCCTCAAAAGTAACGCTGCGCGCGATGTCCCTGCAATGCCTCCGGGCCAAAGTCCTCTCTGTGCTAATGATCCTGGCGGGTATTCCGGCTCTTCCCGCCCAGCCGAAGGACGATGGCCCCCAACACTTGGTGGAGATCCGCACCAGCCTCGGGGTACTGATCGTAGCCCTGTACAATGAGACCCCGCTGCACCGGGACAACTTCCTGGAGTTGGTCAGAGATCAGTACTACGACAGCCTGTGCTTCCATCGGATCATTCCGGGCTTCATGGTACAGGGCGGCGACTCGGGCAGTAAACATGCTGCTGCGGGAATGCCCTTGGGTACGGGCGGACCGGACTATAAAATACCGGCTGAGATCCTCCCGGGCATGTACCACAAAAAAGGTGCGCTGGCCGCCGCGCGGCAAGGCGACCAAGTGAACCCCGTGAAGGAAAGCAGCGGCAGCCAGTTCTATATCGTGCAAGGCCGTACCTACCAGGCCGCGGAAATGGACATGATGAGCAAGCGCAACGCGAACATGGGCACTCCGGTGAGCTACGACGACGAGGCCAAGCGCACCTATGCCACGCAGGGCGGGGCGCCTCATCTCGACGGTGCCTATACGGTCTTCGGGGAGGTGATCGAAGGCCTCGATGTGCTGGACAGGATCGCCGCGGTCGAGCGCGACCAACACGACCGGCCCTTGGTGGATGTACGCATGTGGATGAAAGTGCTGGAATGAGCCTCCTGGAACGTATCACTTCGCTGGAGGCCGAGGTGGCAGCTGCGGCCGCGACGAACGCTGATGAGGTCGAGCGCTTCCGGGTGGCCTATTTGGGGCGGAACGGCTCACTAACCGCGCTCTTCGACGCTTTCAAACAGGTTTCCTCGGAGGAAAAGAAGGCACTGGGCCAGCGCATCAACCAGTTGAAGCAAGCCGCACAGGCCCGCTTGGAGGAACTACAGCTCGCCACGGCCGGGCAAGAGGCCAGAACCATCGCTTCTTCGGACGGCACGCGTCCCGCCGCGCTGGACCTCCCGGGCAGCTTGCATCCCATTACCCTGGTCCGCCGACGCATCGTCGACATCTTCGCCCGCATCGGTTTCACGGTGAGCGAGGGCCCGGAAGTGGAGGACGACCACCACAACTTCGGTGCGCTCAACTTCCCTCCCGAACATCCCGCACGGGATATGCAGGACACGTTCTTCGTGGAAGGTCCAGGGGGCTTGGCGCTTCGCACCCACACCAGCAGTGTGCAAGTGCGCGTGATGGAAGGCCAGAAACCACCGATCCGCACGGTGAGCCCCGGTCGCGTGTACCGCAACGAAGCGATAAGCGCACGTGCGCATTGCATGTTCCACCAAGTGGAAGGGCTTTATGTGGACAAAGACGTGAACTTCGCTGAACTGAAGGGCACCTTGGACCACTTCGCCAAGAGCCTCTTTGGGCCGGAGGTGCGGATCCGCATGCGGCCCAGCTACTTCCCCTTCACCGAGCCGAGCGCGGAGGTGGATATGAGCTGCAGCATCTGCGACGGCGCGGGGTGCGCCGTGTGCAAGCATAGTGGCTGGGTGGAGATCATGGGTTGCGGCATGGTGGACCCTGCCGTGTTGAGCAATTGCGGTATCGACCCGACGGAATACTCCGGCTTCGCCTTCGGCATGGGTGTGGAACGGATCGCCCAGTTGGTTTACCGCATCCCCGATCTGCGGCTCTATTGGGAGAATGACGTGCGCTTCCTGGAGCAGTTCAGCGGCGAAGCCTTCCGGTCCTGAACTTGCCGGGATGGACCGGAGGAGATCCGTGAAAACGGTCGTTCGTGAAGAACAGCGGCCCAACCAAGCGGTGCGCGTGCGATGAACGAGGTGATCAACACGGATGTTTGCATTGTCGGCGGTGGGCCAGGTGGCTGTTCGGCCGCCTTGCAGCTCGCAAAGCACGGCGTCCGCAGCGTCTTGTTGGAGAAGGCGGTCTTCCCGCGCGACAAGGTGTGTGGCGATGCGCTCAGTGGTAAGGTGATGCGTTCGCTGGGCCGGCTAGATCCGGTGCTGGTCGATGCCGTGAACCAGAGCGCTGGTCGACTACCCAGTTGGGGGGTGACCTTCGTCGCGCCGAGCGGACGGGCATTGCGCGTTCCGTTCAGCAGAGAAACCGGTTTAGGTGAGGCCCCGGGCGCCATATTGCCAAGACTAGACTTCGATGCGCTGCTTTTCGATGCCGTGAAGCGGAACCCGCATGTTGACGTGCTCGAGGGGACGCAAGCCAAGAGCTATGAGCGTTCCTCTTCAGGATGGTCCATTGCACTGTCCAACGCGACCGACAACCATCAACCGTCAACCATCAACTGCAAGCTGATCCTTGCGGCCGATGGTGCCAACTCGCACTTCGCGCGCCATGTGGCGGGTCTGCCCACGGAGCCACGCCACCATGCGGCCGGGGTGCGCGCGTACTATCGCGGCATACAAGGCCTCGATGCGCACGGTTTCATCGAACTGCACTTTCTCAAGCAACTGTTGCCCGGTTACTTGTGGATCTTTCCACTGCCCGGCGGCCGTGCCAATGTAGGCCTGGGTCTGCGCAGCGATGTGGTGCGCGACCGCCGGGTGGATCTCAAAGCGGAGCTCCTTCGGCTCGTCGCGACGCATCCTGCCCTGAAGGATCGTTTCGCCACCGCTACACTGGAGGGTCCCGTTCAAGGCATGGGCCTTCCACTCGCCAGCAAGCGACATCCATTGAGCGGCGCTGGGTTCCTGTTGATCGGCGATGCGGGCCACTTGATCGACCCCTTCACCGGCGAGGGTATCAGTCATGCCATGATCAGTGGGGTACACGCGGCGGATGTGGCCGCCGAAGCTCTGCGTGCGCAACGCTCGGACGCGGAGTTTTTGAAAGCCTACGACCAGCGCGTCTGGAAACGCCTGGGCCAGGAACTGGCGATCAGCACGCACCTTCAGCGACTTGCGCACAAGGCCTGGCTCTTCGACTTCGTGGTGGACCGCGCTAACAAGAACCCGGCTCTAGCTGATACGATCAGCAGCATGTTCACGGACATGGATCTGCGTGCGCGGCTGAGAAAGCCGGGGTTCTATCTCGACCTCGCCCTAGGTCGTGCGGCACGGTGATGGCCTACCGCACGCGCCGAGCGGCAACGAACCAATCCCAAGGATAGGGCGCCTTCATCCACTTGGGTGGTGCATCGAACTCGGTGTTCCACGGGTACTCCAATTTCTCGATCGATTCCACCGCGAAGCCGTGATCGTCTAGCATCGCTTCGAGCTCCTCGCGTAGGTAATGCTTGGTGGGCACCCCATCTATGTACACGGTGCCGTGGTCAAGGCCCTTGCTATTGAGCGCGGCCGCTTTTTGCGCCTCCTTCGGATCCATGCCATCCCGTAGGTTCCATTGCAAATGCCGGAACGCGGTGAGCAATGCCGAGTTCAACGAGGGTACGACGAGCAACAAATGACCACCGCGCTTCACGCTGCGACAGGTGCGGTCGATCAAGGGTTCACGCACTTCGATCGATGCGTTCAACAATGTGTTGATGCACAGCACAAGATCCGCAGCGGGATAGCTGTTGCGGTCCTTGGAAAGATCGGCATGCACATAACTGATGTTCGGGTGGTCGGCACAAGCTTCCGCGGCGACTGTCAAACATTGACTGCTCACGTCCACCGCGTACACCTTGCCGAAGCGATCGGCCAACAAGGGCAGTGTACGGCCCACACCACAACCAAGATCGGTGGCCACGGCTTCCTTCGAGGCGTAGCGTTGTACCGCCTGCGGTATCAGGCCTCTCCGATCGTTCGCTGGAACATTGAATATCTCCTCTTCGAAGGTTACTGCCACTCGGTCCCAGTCGCGTTCCAGCATCGGTCCAGGGTTAGGCCGTCACCTTGACGGGCGGTTGTGCAAGGCAAGGTATCCGGGCTCACCACGGGTCAGCCGGTTGCGCGCAGGCATGTTTCCACGATCCCAAGTGAGCAACCACATGATCACATCACCTTTGTAGCTCATGTTGAGCCTATGAGAAGTGTCATCGCGATCCCGTTCGTTGTTCTTCTTGCGACGATCGCCCACGCGCAAGGCACGTGGTCCACGCTCACTATTCCTTCCTCCGCGCGCTATGACGATCTCTACTTCGTCAACGATAGCGTCGGCTGGGCTGCAGGCGGACCCACAGGCTGGATCCGCAACACCGTGAACGGTGGTGCTACCTGGAATTTGCAGTTCACCTCACCTAGTTATCTGCGTAGCATCGAGTTCCTCAATGCCGATACCGGCTTCTGCGGATCGCTGAACGGCGAGCTCTACCGCACGCACAATGGCGGCACCACATGGATCGACGTAAGCGGAACGATCACTCCTTCGCCGCCGGGCATTTGTGGATTGTCCGCGCCCACGTCGAACACGATCTACGGTACCGGTCTCTGGGCTTCTCCTGCCTACGTGGTGAAGAGCACGGATGGCGGTGATACTTGGAACTACATCGACATGAGCGCCTATGCGCATGCCTTGGTGGACATCCACTTCATCAGCGCGGACACGGGCTTCGTCACCGGCACGGCAATTCCAGCGAGCAATGGTGGCATCGTTCTGTACACCACCGATGGCGGTACCACCTGGCAGCCCAAGCACCTCACCGGATTGGCCTCGGACATCGTGTGGAAGATCCAGCGGCTGGATGCCGATCGCTGGTACGCTTCAGTGTACAGCGAGCCGGTGAACGATGATACGCGGCTGCTCAGTAGCACAGATGGCGGGCAGACCTGGATTACCACGATCGTGTCGAACTCATACACCTACGTGGAGGTCGTTGGCTTCCTGGATAGCCTGCGCGGTTGGATCGGCGGCGACAATTCGCTGTGGGGCACCACCGATGGCGGCGCTAGCTGGAGCCAGGAACCGGTGGGCAGCAACTACAACCGTTTCTTCCGCTTGAACGATTCGCTCGCCTACATGTCCGGCGCGCGGATCTACAAGTACACCGTGGATGCGCCCACGGCGATCACCTCACCTGAGCCCGTGCCGCAGTATCACGCATTGGTGGTGGATCCAACCATCACTGACGGACGTGTCACCATTTCCCTCCGCTTGGATCGATCCACCATAGCGGACCTGTCCATCTTCGGCGGTGACGGTGCGCTCGTGGAACAACTGCTGCATCGCCACGCAGTACATGGCGAGCATCGCTTCACGACCGATCTATCGCGTTACGCGGGTAGCACCTTCGTCGTTGTGCTGAAAACGAACGAAGGGATGCGCTACGAGAAGGTGGTGGTGAAGTAATTCTGTACCGGACGCGGCCGGTGCATGTTCACCATGCCTTGTTCCGCGATGGGCTGTAGGGCCATGTGTGCTAGAGGCTCGCCTCAGGCCCGCGCTGTTTGGCGGCACGCGGTCCTGCGCCTAGCTTCGTAGTAGAATACCACCTGCCGTGAAACCGATGCTCGCTTTCCTGCTATTGCTGGCCTCGGCGGCGGCGGTCCATGCGCAGATCCCCGCCGTGGCCTGGACGCGTTCGCTTGGAAGCGGCTATTCGGACGCCGGGCACTTCATCCATCAGTTGCCCGACAACAGCTTCTTTCTCGCAGCAACAAGCAATTCCGCAGATGGTCAACTTGGCAACACCACGGGGCCAGCCAACGGGGAGGTGGTGTTCATCGGTCTTGACAGCTTAGGGCAGATGCAATGGGGAAACCGCATAGGCGACCTCGGCCTCGTACAGATCATGCATGGCACCGTGATGCCCGATGGGAACTATGTCTTCGCCGGTAGTATCTATGATGCGGGGCAGGTGATCATCGATAGCTGGGGCGACGAAGACCTCTGGATCGTGAAGGTCTCCCCCGCCGGCTCTGTCATCTGGGAGCGCTTCTATGCTGGTCTTGTGGACCAGAACGATCTGGGGATCCATGTAGCCGCCCGATCGGATGGAGGTTGCTTCGTTTCCGGATTCCGTGGGCAAAACGACTGGGAAGCATGGGTCATCGCCTTGGACAG
>Ga0138256_10004715_pt1 | contig 14481 bp, 13 predicted proteins | sample KNB2016incub_MG_FD_105486 | JGI IMG/M metagenome (GOLD analysis project Ga0138256, IMG submission 105486) | Active sludge microbial communities from wastewater in Klosterneuburg, Austria - KNB2014incub_MG | ecosystem: Engineered > WWTP > Activated sludge > Unclassified | place: Austria... | reverse complement strand
GTCATTGCCGGCCACCACGGCACGATGCGTGTGCGGGCCGAATACCTGGCGATCGATCCGCCCCTGCGCATCGAATACACGCAGCAGTTCGTCGACGAGCGCGAGCAACTCGCGCCGGCTCCCGGCGCCGAGACCTGGCCGGCGACGCTGCTGACCAGGGTGTTGTTCACGGAAGAGGCGCCCGACAGGACGCGCGTGACGGTGACCAGCGAGCCCTATGGTCACGGTGGTGAGGATGATGGGGTGACGGGTGCGGAGGTCGAAGCCTTCGTCCGCGAGCGTGCCGGCATGACGCTCGGGTGGACGAGCTCGTTCGATGCGCTCGAGGCGCTCGTGCAGTAGTCGCCTGGCGCGCCGAAGATCGCCACGCCCGACGCAGCCGGGGCGCCGGTGCTCGACGGCCAACCCGGGTTGCGGCGTCAGCCGCGCCGGGCCGCTTCGATCACGGCGATGTCGATCTTCGTCATCTCCATCATCGCGTCGAAGGCTCGCTAAGAGAACGCCTTGCTGTGCCTGAACGCAGGCCCGCCGTTGAGCCCGAGACAGGGAATGCCCATCACCGTGAACTCGACGGTCAGCACGTCACCCCGCTGGCCCGAGGGAAAGTCGCCGGGCGCGCGACGGATCGCGCCCACGTCGCTGTCGGGAAACGTCTTCGCGTAGAACCGCGCGGCTTCGACGGCATCGCCGTCGAACCAGAGGCAGATCGTATTCTTGCTCGTCATGGGCGCTCTCCAGCTTGATTCAGCGCCTACGCGCTCACGATGGCCTCGAAGCCGCCGAAGATCATGCGCTTGCCGTCGAAGGGCATCGGGTTGCGCTCCGGCGACATCCGGGGATCGTCCATCATCGCTGCCATGCCGGCGTTGCGCGTCGCCTTGTCGGGCCAGGTGATCCAGGAGAAGACCACGGTCTCGTCGTCCTTGCGCAAGACCGCGGTGTGCATCGAGTTGATGGTCCCTTCGGGCACATCGTCGCCCCAGCATTCGACGACCGACAAGGCGCCGAACTCCTTGAACACGGCGGCCGCCTCGCTGGCGTGGCGGCGGAACGCTTCCTTGTTGGCCGTCGGAACGGCCAGGACAAAACCATCGACGTACATGTCTGTGCTCCTTTCGACTTGACGACGTCCGGGCAGGTCACGTGCCCTCCGTCGCGTGACTGCTTGCGCCAGGCTTCGACCTCAGCGCGCAGGCGATCCTCCTGCTCGCGCAGCTCGGGCGTAAAGGCTTCACCGAAGTCGTCGGCCTCGAAGACGGGGCGGATCCCGACCTCGCAGTCCTCCGCGTGCCGGTTCGGGCAGCGCCGCACCCACTCGATGTCCTCGTCCATCGAGCGCACCTGCCAGAGCCGGAACCCGGCCACCAGTTCCCTGGTCTCGACAAAGGGCCCGTCGACGACGCTGCGCTGGTTGCCCGAATAGCGCACGCGCACACCCTTGCGGCTGGGGTGCAGTCCCTCGCTGGCCAGCATCACGCCCGCCTTGACCAGTGCCTCGTTGTAGTGGCCCATCGCGGCGAGCAGCTCGCCTTCGGGCATGGCGCCGGCTTCGGAAACCTGCGGCGCCTCGACCATGACCATGACATGCATGAACGATTCTCCTTGAGATTGGACGAGGCCTGGCCGGACGCCTTGCAGGCTGTGACCCGTGCCTTCCTCACCACGACGATCGACGGCCGCGAAGATTGCCATGCTCGCGCGAGCCTTCGGGAAACGCCAGGATCTCGGCGTCGACGAAGGCGGTGCCGGCGTCCACACGCGCACGCAGTGCCGCCACGGGTGCCATCGCCGCGCGGCAGGGCGGGTGGGTGCCGTCCTGCGCCTGACATCGCGCCCGAAGAGTATCGCCGAGGGTTTCATTTCATTCGGGCGCCAAGGGCCGCTCGCTGCCGCCTTCCAACCCGTTCGTGTAGGCTACGCAGTCACTCGCCCTCGAACCCGGAGTCCCGATGAACAAGCCCCGCCTGACCTATTTCGATTTCGCCGGCAGCCGCGGCGAGGAATGCCGCATCGCGCTGCACCTGGCGGGCATCGACTTCGACGACATGCGCGTCAAGAGCGCCGACTGGCCGGCGCTGAAGGAGAGCATGCCGTTCGGTGCGATGCCGGTGCTGCAGATGCCGGGAAAACCGCCGCTGGCGCATTCCAACGCCATCCTCGTATTCATCGGCCGCCAGCACGGCCTTCATCCGGTCGACGCCTTCGAGGCCGCACGGCACGAGGCGGTGATGTGCGCCGTCGAGGAACTGCGCCACACGATCACGCCAACGCTGCGTATTTCCGACCCCGAACAGAAGCGTGTGGCTCGCGAGGCCTTGGCTGCGAACGAACTCGCGACCTGGGGCCGTCAGGTCGAGCGTCAGCTCGGCGACGGTCCCTTCGTCGGCGGCCGGTCACTCCAGGTCTGCGACATCAAGCTGTACATGGTGGTCCGCTGGCTGACCTCGGGCACGCTGGACCACGTACCCACCACCGTGCTGGATCACTGCCCGAAACTGCTGCGCCTGTACCGTGCCGTGGGCGAACATCCGGGCGTGAAGGCCTGGCTGGCGAAGTCGGCGCATTGAGGTCTGCCAGGCGGGACCCAGGGCGCCGCGTGCAGTGGTCGCCTGCCTCGCAGCGTTGACCACCAACGCTGCGCAGCCTGTTGACGGGCGTGCTAGCCGTAGTTGGTGATCCACTCCACGCCCTGGGCGTAGGCGGCGTCGATGGCGCTGTCCTCGGTGGCGAAGTCGCCTCGCGGGACCGCGATCTCGCGCGGGCGGGTTGGCCAGACCTGCTTGCACACCACGAGTCCGGGCGCGAACTTGCCGTTGTCCGCCGCCTTGGCGCTGCACTGCAGTTCGTAGTCCCGGTGCCTGAAGATCTTGGTGGTGCCCATCTTTTGCTGGTCGTCCTGGTGTGTCGTAGGGGCGGTGTCGGGCCGGGCCCTCGAGGCGAAGCCGTCGTCGGTGGAGGGCGCGCCGGCATGTCGAAGCTGCAGCACAGCGCAATCGTCCGGTGCGCGAAGTCACGACCCATGCGCTGCCTGTCGTGCGGTGTGTCGCAGGCGGTGGCCGGGTCGTTCGTGATGGTGGCCGATGTCCACCGTGGCCTCGGAACGTACGCGCAGCGGACCGGGCGCGGCGCTCGGGCGCCGCACTCGGGCGATCTTCAGCGGCGGCGCGCCGCCGCAGCCGCCCCCGCCGCCGGGGCGGGGCCGCGGCCTTCGAGATGGCGGAAATTGATGCGCCCCTTGGTCAGGTCGTAGGGCGAGAGTTCCAGCGAAACGCGGTCGCCGGCCAGGATGCGGATGTGGTGCTTGCGCATGCGTCCGGCGGTGTAGGCGATGAGCGAGTGGCCGTTTTCCAGCGTGACGCGGAACCGCGAGTCGGGCAACACTTCGGCGACGACGCCGCTCATTTCGATCAGGTCTTCCTTGGCCATGGGGTCTTTCTTGGTGGATTGAAGGCGAGGCCCGCCACGGCAGCCAGCCACGAACTCGGTCGTGGCCGGGCGGACAACGGGGAGGGCGGTGCGGGCCGACAGGGCCACCCGGAAAGGGTGCGGACCGCGCGGGGACGGGGCGACTCGGGGTTCCGCTGCCGTGAACCGGGCTTCGGGCGCGTGGCTTGAAGCGATATGAGTCTTGAATTCAACTCGCGGAGTCTACCACCGCACGGTGCCGGCCGCGCCCGCCGGCCGCGCCCGCGGCCGCGGACCGGCGGTTCAGGCCGCCTCGGCGTGGTAGTCGGTGACGCGCTGCACCTCGTTGCGCGACCCCAGCACCACGCTCACGCGTTCGTGCAGGCTGGTCGGCACGATGTCCAGGATGCGCTCGCGCCCGTTGGTGGCCAGCCCGCCGGCCTGTTCCACGATGAAGGCCATCGGGTTGGCCTCGTACAGCAGGCGCAGCTTGCCGGGCTTGGCGGGCTCGCGCTGGTCCCAGGGGTAGAGGAAGACGCCGCCGCGGGTGAGGATGCGGTGCACGTCGGCCACCATGCTGGCCACCCAGCGCATGTTGAAGTCCTTGCCGCGCGGGCCCGCCTTGCCGGCCAGGCACTCGTCGATATAACGCGTGACCGGCGGCGCCCAGTGCCGCATGTTGGACATGTTGATGGCGAATTCACGCGTGTCCTCGGGCATCTGCACGCCCGCCTGGGTGAGCACCCAGGAGCCGGTCTCGCGGTCCAGCGTGAACATGGCCACGCCGTTGCCCAGCGTCAGCACCAGCGTCGTCTGCGGGCCGTAGACGCAGTAGCCGGCCGCCGCCTGGTGCTTGCCGGGCTGCAGGAAGTCCTCCTCGCTCACGCCGCGTGCGTGCCCCACCTTGCGCAGCACGCTGAAGATGGTGCCGATGGAGACGTTGACGTCGATATTGCTGCTGCCGTCCAGCGGGTCGTAGACGAGCAGGTATTCGCCCTGCGGGTAGCGGTTGGGCACGACGTGGATGCTGTCCATCTCCTCGCTGGCCATCGCCGCCAGGTGGCCGCCCCATTCGTTGGCCTCGATCAGCACCTCGTTGCTGATGATGTCGAGCTTCTTCTGCACCTCGCCCTGGATATTCTCGCTTTCGGCGCTGCCCAGCACGTCGCCCAGGGCGCCCTTGTTGACGGCGATGGCGATGCGCTTGCAGGCGCGGGCCACCACCTCGATCAGCAGCCGCAGCTCGGCCGGAATGCGGCCGTGCTCGCGCTGCTGTTCGACGAGGTATTGCGTGAGGCTGATGCGCTTGCGGTAGGTCATGCCTGCTCCAGCGCGCGGGTGACGATCTCGCGCACGTCGTTGCTGAGGTCGGATTTGGCGGCCACGCGGGCGATGGCCTCGCGCGCCGCGCTGCGGTAGGGCTCGGCCAGCACGGCCCAGCGGTCCATGGTGCGCGCCAGGCGACCGGCCACCTGCGGGTTGAGGGTGTCCAGCTCCATCAGGCGGTCGGCCCACAGCACGTAGCCGGCGGCGTCGGCGCGGTGGAAGGCCGCCGGGTTGCCGGCGCACAGCGTGAAGAGCAGGCTGCGCACGCGGTTCGGGTTCTTCATCGAGAAATCGCGGTGCTTGAGCAGCGCCTTGGCGCGAGTGAAGACGCGGCCGGCCTCGGCGCCCAGCAGCTCGGGGGTGCGTGCCTGCAGCATGAACCACTTGTCCAGTACCAGCGCGTCGCCGTGGGCCTGCGCGTGGAAGCGCTCCAGCGCTGCTTCGGCCAGCGGCGAATGCGCGTCGGTCAGCGCCGCCAAGGCCCCGAGCCGGTCGGTCATGTGAGTCGCGTCCTTGAAGCGCTGGTAGGCCTTGCCGGGCCATACCGCGTCGCCCTGGCGCACCGCTTGCAGGCACAGCATGGTCAGCGCCAGGTGGGCCAGCGCACGGCGGCCGGCCTGCGCCGGGCGCGGGCTGTAGCCTTCGGTCACCTGGTGCGCTTCCCAGGCCCACGCCCAGTCGGCGTGCAGGCGTTCGGCCAGCTGCGCACGCCACTGCTCGCGCACGGCGTGGATGCGTTGCGGGTCGACCACCGGCAACTGCTCGGCGATATAGAGCTCGCCGGGTGCGAGCAGCGCCAGCTCCTTGAAGGCCGGGTCCAGTGCCGGGTCGAGCAGCACGCGGCGCAGTGCCTCGGCCAGGGCGTCGTCGAGCACCGGCGCGCTGCCGCTGGCCACCGCCGCCAGCAGGCGGCCGAGCATCAGGCGCTGGCCGGCTTCCCAGCGGTTGAAGGGGTCGCTGTCGTGCGCCAGCAGCACCAGGCGATCGGCGTCGTCCAGGCCGTCGTCCAGCCGCACCGGCGCCGAGAAGCCGCGCAGCAGCGAAGGCACGGGCGGGGTGTCGATGCCTTCGAAGACCCAGCTCTGCTCGCCTTCCTCCAGCACCAGCAGGCGGTCGGCTGCCAAGTCGCGGCCCCCGGCGTCCAGCAGGCCCATGGCCACCGGCACCACGAAGGGCAACTTCGTCGGCTGGCCGGGCGAGGGATCGCTGCGCTGCGCCAGCGTGAGCGTGTAGCGCCGGGCCTCGGCATCGTGTTGCCCACGTGCCGTGATGCGCGGCGTGCCGGCCTGGGCATACCAGCGCTTGAAGGCGTCGAGCCGCGTCGCCAGTTCGCTGCCGGGGTTGGCGTCGGCAATGGCCTGCGCGAAGTCGTCGCAGGTGACGGCCTGGCCATCGAAGCGCTGGAAATACAGCGCCATGCCGCGCGTGAAGCCTTCGCGTCCCACCAGCGTGTGCATCATGCGCACCACCTCGGCACCTTTTTCGTACACCGTGGGGGTGTAGAAGTTGTTGATCTCCAGGTAGCTGTCGGGCCGCACCGGGTGCGCCATGGGCCCGGCGTCCTCGGGGAACTGCGCGGCACGCAGCCGGCGCACGTCGTCGATGCGCTTGACGGCGCGCGCCGAGGGCGAGCCCGCCATGTCCATGCTGAATTCCTGGTCGCGGAAGACCGTCAGTCCTTCTTTCAGCGAGAGCTGGAACCAGTCGCGGCAGGTGATGCGGTTGCCCGTCCAGTTGTGGAAATATTCGTGGCCGATGATGCTTTCGATGCGCGCGAAGTCAGCGTCGGTGGAAATGGCCGGGCTGGCCAGCACGGCCTGGGTGTTGAAGATGTTCAGGCCCTTGTTCTCCATGGCCCCGGAGTTGTAGTCCTCCACCGCCACGATCATGTAGCGGTCCAGGTCCAGCGCCAGGCCGAAGCGCGCTTCGTCCCAAACCACCGAGGCCACCAGCGAGTTCATCGCGTGCTCGGTCTTCTCCAGGTCGCCGGGCCGCACGTAGACCTGCAGCAGGTGCTCGCGGCCGCCGCGCGTGCGGATGCGCTGCTCGCGTGCCACCAGATTGCCGGCCACCAGCGCGAACAGGTAGCTGGGCTTCGGGAACGGGTCGTGCCACTTCGCGAAGTGGCGGCCGCCTTCGAGTTCACCCTGCTCGACCAGGTTGCCGTTGCTCAGCAGCACCGGAAAACGTGCCTTGTCGGCGCGCAGCAGCACGGTGTAGACGGCCATCACGTCGGGCCGGTCCAGGAAATAGGTGATGCGGCGGAAGCCCTCGGCCTCGCACTGCGTGAAGAAGCTGCCGCCGCTGGTGTACAGGCCTTGCAGCGCGGTGTTCTTGTCGGGCGCGCAGGTGTTGCGGATCTCCAGCGTGAAGCGGTCGGTCTCGGGCGGGCTGTCGATGACGAGCTCGCCGCCCTCGTGGCGGAACGAGACGCTGGCGCCGTCGGCCTGCACGCGCAGCAGCGTCAGTGCCTCGCCGTGCAGGCGCAGCGGCTGGCGCGGCAGCGCGGGGTTGCGTTCGATCGTCAGCCGGTTGGCGACGATGGTCTTGGCCGGATCGAGGTCGAAGCTCAGTTCGGCGGCGCGGATGAAAAACGCCGGCGCGGTGTAGTCCTCGCGGCGCACGGGAGTCGTGGTGGCTTCACGCATGGGGCGTGGTCTCCAGGGAGTGGTGGGCCGGCAGCCCGCGGGGGCTACAGCCCCTGCTTCAGGCTGGCTTCGATGAAGGTGTCCAGGTCGCCGTCGAGCACCTTCTGGGTGTTGCTGATCTCCACGTTGGTGCGCAGGTCCTTGATGCGGCTGTTGTCTAGCACGTAGCTGCGGATCTGGTGCCCCCAGCCGACGTCGGTCTTGGTATCTTCCAGCTTCTGCTGCGCCTCCTGGCGCTTGCGCAGCTCGTGGTCGTACAGGCGCGAACGCAGCCGCTGCCAGGCGGTGTCGCGGTTGCTGTGCTGGCTGCGGCCGTCCTGGCACTGCACCACGATGCCGGTGGGAATGTGCGTCAGCCGCACCGCCGAGTCGGTCTTGTTGATGTGCTGGCCGCCGGCGCCGCTGGCGCGGAAGGTATCGGTGCGCACGTCGGCCGGGTTGATGTCGATCTCGATCGAGTCGTCGACTTCCGGGTAGACGAACAGGCTGGCGAAGCTGGTGTGGCGGCCGCCCGAGGAGTCGAACGGGCTCTTGCGCACCAGGCGGTGCACACCCGTTTCGGTGCGCAGCAAGCCGAAGGCATAGTCGCCCTCGACCTTGACGGTGGCGCTCTTGATGCCGGCCACGTCGCCCGGGGTTTCGTCTTCCACCGTGGCCTTGAAGCCCTTGCGCTCGGCGTATTTCAGGTACTGGCGCAGCAGCATCTGCGCCCAGTCGCAGGCCTCGTTGCCGCCGGCGCCGGCCTGGATGTCGATGAAGCAGTTCAACGGGTCGGCCGGGTTGCTGAACATGCGGCGGAATTCGAGGTCCTTGACGGTGGTCTCGAGCGCCTGCGCCTCGGCTTCGATGCTTTGCAGCCCGGCTTCGTCGGCTTCCTCCTTGCTCATCTCGAACAACTCGAGGTTGTCGTCGAGATTGCGCTTCAGGTGGTCGATGGTGCCGACCACGCCTTCGAGCATCTTCTTCTCGCGCCCCAGTTCCTGGGCCCGCTTTGGTTCGTTCCAGACCGTGGGGTTTTCCAGCGCGGCGACGACCTCGTTCAGGCGCAGGGCCTTGCGGTCGTAGTCAAAGATACCCCCGGAGCTGCTCGGTGCGGGCACTCAGGTCGGCGAGCAGCGTGCCGATCGAGTTGATATGTTCGACGTCCATGGTAGGCGGTGGGTGGCTGGGTGAAAGCCCGCGATTCTCTCACGCAGCCCGCGGGGCGAGGGCAACCGAGGGTTCTCGCGGCCTCAGGCCAGGAAGCGCGCCAGGTGCCCGGCCAGCGCGGCCGGCTGGTCGTGGTGCAGCATGTGGCCGCAGGGCGAAAGCCGTTCGCGTTGCAGCTTGGGCACCACCGCCAGCCGGGCTTCGAAATCGCTGCGCGGATAGCGGTGGCCCCACCACTGCGTGGTATCGGTGAGGTCGCCTTCCACCCACAGCACCGGCGCCGTGATGAGCCTCCAGGTTTCCAGCACCTCGTCCTTGCGGTAGAGCACCGGGTTGACGCGCTTGTGCGCCGGGTCGCCCAGGATGTGCCAGCGGCCGTCGCCGCCGGGAGCCGTGTCCGGGCGCGACCAGTGCGGTGCCAGCCAGGCTGCCTTGTCGGGCGTGAGCAGCGGGTTGTTCTGCAGCAGCCGCTCGGCCACCGCGTGCAGGCTGTCGTAGCTGCGCAGGATGGCCGGCTGTTTCAACTCGTCGAGCCACTTCGCCAGCCGGCCGGGGGCCTGGCGCGGATGGGTTTCGGGCAGGCCGAAACCTTCCAGGTTGACGAGGCGGCGGATGCGCGCTGCTCGCACGCCGGCATACGACATGACCACGTTGCCGCCCATGCTGTGGCCGAGCAGGTCCACCGGGCCAGTCCAGCCGGCGGCGCCGAGCACCGTGTCGAGCAGCGCGTCGAGGTCGCCCAGGTAGTCTGGGAACCAGTAGGTGTCGGCACCCGGCGCGGCGGTGAGGCCGAAACCGCGCCAATCGGGGGCGATGACCCAGCGTTCGAAACCATCGGCGGCCGCCAGCGCGTCGACGACGAACTGAAACGAAGCGCCGACGTCCATCCAGCCGTGCAGCAGCACCAGCGGTGGCCGGCCGGGGCGCGCGAGCGAGGCGTCGCCCCAGGTGTGCAGGTGGTACCGGAGGCCGCGGAGGGGAACGAAGGCGCTTTGCGCACAACGCAGGGGCATGTAACTCATGCTGCGCACTCTAGCGCCGGCAGGGGCGCGGTGCCGTCGCGCCCGCTATTCGGGGCTACGGCGGCCGGTCAACCACTGGCTCACACGATGGTGACGAGGGCGACGGTCCCCAGAACGAAGCCGAGTGTTTCCAGGGCACCGCTGCGCGGCGGGTTGCGGTAGATCTGGCCCAGAGTCATGTGCAACCTGCCTGACCGCCAGTCCTGCCGGAAGTGATAAACACCGACGGCGGCATACAGGCAACCGAGTGCAGGATGGGTGATGCCGTGCGGACCGAGATCAAACAGCACGGCCACCGCGGCCGCAGCGAGCGCGCCTTCGGCGATTTTCAGGAGGCGCAGGTGCATGTCACCTCACCTTGGGGCAGCCACTAGCCGGGCAGCCGCTGCCACCTCCCAAGGTAACCATACACCACTCGTTGACCACGAGATAGTCGCCGCCAGTGAACCCGATGGTCAGGCCGATCGAACCCATGTCGAAGGGCACCGAAGCCGCGCGCTGGGCCGATCCGGCCAATGTCACGTTCCCCGACTGGAATGTGCTGCTCAAGGTGTCGACCATGGTATAGATCCCAGCCCCGATCGCATTGTGGACCGAGGGAGCGTGCTCCTGCAACAGCGTGGAAATCTGAGTTCCGATGGTGTATCCGGTGCCATAGGCAAGCGCTAAGCGAGTAGCAGCGAACGAAGTTGTCTCGTACAGAGCGGCCTTCACTGAGAGCCCTCCGTAATGCGCTGTGCGAAAGTAGGTGTAGATCTGCCGAATCGTCATGTCGACCGTTGGGCCGGAAGACGAAGCCGTGGTTGCCACGAGCATGTCGTTGGAGTTCGCGGCCAGCTCCAGCGCAAACGTTTTCTCCGATGCGGCGCGCCAGGTGGCGTCGTAAACGGGAGCAAAGCCGAAGTAAGGCGCCAGCTGCGCCATGGCCGTACCATCCAGGCGCGTTGCGAGCAGTTCGAGTAGCGTGGATGGCCGGCCGTCGGTGGCCTCGGTGTAGACCTGGGCCAGCAGATGCAACTCCGAGTCACTCATGTCGGCCAGAAGCGCCGCAACCGCGGCGCGACTGCGGCGTGCGAAGTTCTGCTCGATGACCTGGGGTGTCATGGCGCGGATGACGGCAGCGGCATCCGCACCCGGCACGAGCCCGTCATGCAAGGTGCGTATCTCCTTGCTCAGGATCGCCAATGTCCTGCTATCGGGAGCGGTCTTGAGCGCATATGCGCCGGATGTCGACCTCGCAAATGCTGGGAAGGCCAGGCTGGCGGAAGCGAGCAATGCGTGGCGGCGTGTGGTCATCGGAATCTCTTTTGTCGGTTGTAATGATCCGAAAACTATTCCCGCCATGATTTCGGCGAATGAGGGCAAACCCTGAATTGCAATCCTCATCCTAGGGGGTGCGCGCGAGCTCTGGAGAACGGGCCTTCCACTGGCACGGTTGATGGATCGGGGACCTTTGGCAATTCCCGAACCGTACCTGCAGCGGCGATGCGGACAAGCCCATCCTCGCGGCAAAATGAGTCGGATGACAGCCCCCCACACCCTGCGCCCCGCCACCCCCGCCGACCTGCCCGCCATCGTCGGCCTGATCCGCGAACTGGCGGTGTTCGAGAAGCTCGAGCACCTCGTCGTCGTGACGCCCGAGTCGCTGCAGCCGCACCTGTTCGGTCCCAGGCCGGCGGCCGAGGCGGTGGTGGGCGAGGCGGGCGGCGAGGTGGTGGCCTTCGCCCTCTTCTTCACCAACTTCAGCACCTTCCTCGGCAAGCCTGGGCTGTACCTGGAAGACCTGTACGTGCAGCCCGCGCACCGCGGAACGGGCCTGGGCAAGGCGCTGCTGCACCACCTGGGCGGGCTGGCGGTGGCGCGCGGCTGCGGACGCTTCGAATGGAGCGTGCTCGACTGGAACGAGAACGCGATCCGCTTCTACGAAAGCATGGGCGCCACGGTGCTGCCCGACTGGCGGATCTGTCGCCTGACGGGCAATGCGCTGCAGGCCTACGCGCGCGATTGAGCGATCAGGGGTCGAGGGGCAGCAGGCGCGGCAGGTGAAGCGGCGCCGTCGCGCGCCATCGCTTCTTCGTTTTTTCCGTCAGGCCGCCAGCGCTTCGATCAACCGCTCCAGCGGCACACGCACGTTCACGCTGGCCTGGCCCACCACGGCCATCACCGCATGCTTGCGGTCGCTGGTTTCCCGACGCACCGGCGCCGGCAGCGGCATGCCGCGTTCGTTGGTCAGGCAGGCCACCATCGGCGCGGTGATGCTGGCGCCGCGCGCCACCACCACGGCCAGCTCGCCGGAAGCCAGGCGCACGTGGCAACCGGGCGGGTAGATGCCGAATTCCTTCACCAGCGCCGCCGTCATGGGGTGGCCGGGGTCCTGCATGAACATCTGGCGGCCGGCCACGTCGGCGGCCAGTTCGTCGCGCGTGCTGCGCGCCGCGAGCTTGCTGGTGTAGACGTCGGCGCGCCGCGCCAGCGAGGCCAGTTCGCCCACGTCGGTGCAGCCGCCGGGGTAGCCGCTGCCGTCTTCCACCTCGTGGTGGCGCAGCACGGCGTGCAGCCAGTCGGCGTCGGCCACGCCGGCCTGCTCCAGGATGCGCACGCTGCGCATCGGGTGGGTGCGCAACTCGGCGCGCTGCTCGTCGCTGGGGGCCGTGCGCTGGCGCGCCAGCTGGCCCTGCAGTTCCAGCATCGACAGATTCATCGTCAGCGCCACCTTGAACACGCGTTCGCACTGCGCCGACTCCCACGCCAGCCGCGTGGCCACCAGGAAACTGGTGATGGCCGTCTGCAGCGAGCGGTGCGCACCGTAGGCCATGTCGGTATTGGCGCCGCGGCGCAGCACCTGGAAGATGGCCAGGTCGGGGTCGCGCTCGATCAGCGCCTGCACCGGTTCGGCCGCCGATTCCAGCGCCGCGCGAAAGCTTTCGCCACGCGCCTGCAGCAGGGTCTGAGAAACGTTCGTCATGCAGCCCGACCACAGGCCGGGCAGCGCTTCGCGTGGGGCCTTGAGGATTTCCTCGCGCGCCGTCTGCAGTTCGGCCAGGTCCACCAGCGCGCCGCGCGTGAACAGGGCGTCCAGGTGTTCGTGGCTGTCGACCTGCTGACCGCGCGCCAGCAGCAGGGTGCGGTCGGCGTCGCGCACGTTGAAGGGCAGCGGGGCCCCCACCTGCAGGCGGTGCTTGACGGTGTGAAGTGCGGCGAATTGCATGTCTGGACGCTTTCTGCGGCGGTGGCGCCGGCCCGGGCGGGCGGCATGGGGTGGCTTGTTTTTCGGCAGCCGCCTGCCGAACTTGACGGCTCGCCCGGCGCGGCACCGGCTCGCGGCGCGGGTAGGCCCGGGACGGTCAAAGCTTTGGTCGCGCTTATGCTGGCGACATGAAAGCCGCACCTGCCCCGTCTTCCGCCCGCTCCACCGACGCTCATGCACTGCTGCATGCCGGCTTCCGCTGGCAGGTGCCGGAGCGCTTCAATATCGCCCAGGTCTGTTGCGGCCGCTGGGCACGCCAGCCGCGCACGGCACGGCGCGTGGCCGTGGCCTGGGAGCACGAGGACGGCCGCGCTGGCACGCTGAGTTATGGCGAACTGCAGGCCCAGGCCGACCGCCTGAGCCATGCCATGCAGCGCCTGGGCGTACGGCGCGGTGACCGCGTGGCCATCGTCATGCCGCAGCGGCCCGAGACGGCGGTGGCCAACATGGCGATCTTCCAGCTCGGCGCGGTGGCCATGCCGCTGTCCATGCTGTTCGGCCCCGACGCGCTGGCCTACCGGCTGCAGGACAGCGGGGCCCGGGTGGCCATCGCCGACGAGTCCTCGATCGCCAACCTGCGCGCCGCGCGCGCCGGGTGCCCGCTTGTGCAGACCGTGCTGGCGGTGGGCGGCGCGGCCGGGCAGGGCGACGCCGACTGGCGCGATGCGCTGGCCGCCGCGGGTGGCGCGCCGTTCGCGCCCGCCGATACGTCGGCACACGACCCCGCCGTGCTCATCTATACCAGCGGCACCACCGGCCCGCCCAAGGGCGCGCTCATTCCGCACCGGGCGCTCATCGGCAACCTCACCGGCTTCGTGTGCAGCCAGAACTGGTTCGGCGCCGGCCGCGACGAGGTCTTCTGGAGCCCGGCCGACTGGGCCTGGACCGGTGGCCTGATGGACGCCTTGTTGCCCACGCTGTCATTCGGCCGCTCGATCGTGGCCTTCCAGGGACGCTTCTCGCCGGAGCGCGCGTTCGAATTGATGCAGCGCCACCGCGTGACCCACACCTTCCTGTTCCCCACCGCGCTGAAGGCGATGATGAAGGCGGTGCCGGCGCCGCGCCGGCAGTACCGGCTGCGCTTGCGTGCCGTCATGAGTGCCGGCGAGGCGGTGGGCGACGCGGTGTTCCACTGGTGCCGGCAGGCTTTGGGCGTCACCGTCAACGAAATGTTCGGCCAGACCGAGATCAACTACGTGGTCGGCAACTGTGGCAGCTACGTCGCTGCGGACGGCCGCCGCCGCCCGGGCTGGCCGGCGCGGCCCGGCAGCATGGGCCGCGCCTATCCGGGCCACCGCGTCGCCGTCATCGACGACGAAGGCCGCGAGTGCCCGCGCGGCACGCCGGGCGACGTGGCGGTGCACCGGCTCGACGTGCACAGCCACCCCGACCCGGTCTTCTTCCTGGGCTACTGGGGCAACGAAGCGGCCACGCGCGCCAAGTTCACCGGCGACCCGGCCTCTTCATGGTGCCGCACCGGCGACACCGCGGTGATGGACGACGACGGCTACCTCTGGTACCAGGGCCGCAACGACGACATCTTCAAGGCCGCCGGCTACCGCATCGGCCCGAGCGAGATCGAGAATTGCCTCGTCAAGCACCCGGCGGTGGCCAATGCCGTGGTGGTGCCCAAGCCCGATGCCGACCGCGGCGCGGTGGTCAAGGCTTATGTCGTGCTGGCGCC
>Ga0138256_10004713_pt1 | contig 14483 bp, 4 predicted proteins | sample KNB2016incub_MG_FD_105486 | JGI IMG/M metagenome (GOLD analysis project Ga0138256, IMG submission 105486) | Active sludge microbial communities from wastewater in Klosterneuburg, Austria - KNB2014incub_MG | ecosystem: Engineered > WWTP > Activated sludge > Unclassified | place: Austria... | reverse complement strand
TTGTCATCCTCTCGATAATAATATTCTTAGTGTATTTTTACTTATCAACTTCTGACAGTCGATTACTACTGGACAGCATTGGAATTCTTTCCATAGCTTTCTTAAATACTTTTCTTGCAATCTATCAGGAGATCAAGGCAAAGCACGCGCTTGATAAGGTTAACCTGCTTTTAAAGAATGAAGTCATAGTAATGCGTGACGGAATCGAAGTTTCCCTGGTACCGGAAGCAATAGTTCTGGATGACATTATTAAGATTCAGCGTGGAGATCAGGTAGTGGTTGACGGAAGTGTCGTTTATTCCAATCATCTTGAAATAGATGAATCTCTTTTAACCGGAGAGTCAAACCCAATTCATAAAAAAGTAAATGAAGAAATGCTTTCGGGGAGCTTTTGTCTTTCAGGTAACGGATTTTATAAAGCTGAAAAAATTGGCAATGACAGTTATGCTGCTCAGATTACGGAACAGGCAAAGAAATATAAATTTGATCTTACGCCTTTGCAGAGAAAGATAAACGCTATAGTTAAAATTCTTTTTGCAGTAGCTTTAGTCCTCGTAATTCTGGAAGTAATCTTTAATAAAGGCGGATTCAATATAGATTTTATAAGAAAAATTTCGACTATACTTATCTCACTTGTCCCTCAGGGTCTTGTTCTGATGTCAACTGTTACATTTGCGGTGGGAGTTTCAAGGATCAGCAAACTCGGAGCAATTATTCAGAAGTTAAATGCAATTGAATCATTCTCAAATGTTCAGGTAGTTTGCATGGATAAAACAGGCACGCTCACTCAGAATAAATTAAGCGTACATCAATTGATCAGATTCGGAAATGACAGATCTGAAGAAGAAATAAAATCTTTGATCGGAACATACGCTTCTCTGACGAGTGACAAGAATGCAACTATCAATGCGGTAAATATTTTTGAACCGGACAAAAATTATATTTTTACTGATGAATTTCCTTTCAGCTCTGAAAGAAAAATGAGCATGATACAGGCAAAGAAAGGGGATGAGAATATAACATTCATTCTTGGTGCTTATGATATCCTTTCAAACAGACTTGAGCAGAAATATAAGGATGAGTCGCGGAAATTGTTTGAAGAGAATAAATTAAGCATCTACCGAAACGTACTTTTCGGCATAGTAAAGACTGCAGATACACTAGAAAAGCTGAAAGAGAATTTAGATTCTGTCGAAATAGAACCTTTATGCATCATATCTATAACAGATAAAATCAGAGATGATGTATTCGAGGCTATAAAGTTATTTGAAGATAACGGAATAAAAATTAAAATATTATCAGGTGATTCAGCTAAAGCAATTCAGGAAGTCACAAATGAGATCGGCTGGAACGTAAAAGATTCGGATATGATCTCAGGAAGTGATCTTGATAATATCAGTGATGAGGATTTCAAGAAAGTTGTAATGAATAACGTGATCTTCGCACGTCTGAAGCCCGAACATAAGCTAAGGATAATCAGAACCCTCAGAAAAGAAAAGATCTATACAGCCATGATAGGTGACGGAGTGAATGATCTTCCGGCCATAAAAGAATCAGACATGGGCATTGCAATGGAAGAGGGGAGCAGCATTACTAAAGAAGTCGCGGACATTGTTCTGCTGAAAAACAAATTCTCTTTGCTGCCAAAGATATTTGACGAGGGAAATAAAATTGTAAATACCGTAAAGTCAGTGGGAAAACTGTTCATAACCAAGAATTTTTTTGTAATTTACATTACTTTGCTTTCGTTGCTTTTCTTCCTGGACTTTCCGCTGACACCGCGACGTGTATCGCTGATAAATATCTTCGGTATAGGATTGCCGGCATTTATGATCACTTTGAAAAATACAAACATTGAAAGGACAAAGAATTTTATGAAAGATCTCATTTCATTTGTTCTTTTGTCTGCATTGATTATTGTTGCCGCCGGATATATAGGAGTTTATATCGTGGAAAAATATCATCAGGTTTCAGAGAAGGATATACAGATGGTTATGCTGACAATTATGATTATTACAAACATTGCTAATTATTTTTCGATAGTTCTTCCCAAAGCAGAAGAAAACAAGCTTACTTATCTGATCTATGGATTTATGCTTCTCATTGTTTATATTTTCTTTGCTGCAACAAGTATAAATACAGGGGTTATATATCTTATAAAGCAATTCTATGAAATTGATTTTGTGAGAGCGGATCTCTGGCCGGTAATAATGACAGTAAGCATTGTAAGTTCGTTTATTTTATATCTAGCTCAGAAATACAGAGACCGGAAAATTAATAAAAATTAGACCGATATGAAAATAAAATTACATACTCAGATAGTAATTGCACTTATTCTTGGTGCATTGTTCGGTTCATTCTTTCATATCGATCAGCACAAGCTTGAATTAAAAACCCAGGGAGATCCCGTAATAGTAAATGACTGGTCAGGAATCTCATTTTTCAAGAATGATTCATTGCTGAAATCTTTTGATTCAAATTCACAGCTTTCTGTAATAAAGTATTTCAATTCATTTAAAGATAAGAAGTTAAAGGAAAGTTTAAAAATTGAGATAAAATATTCTGACAGGGAAAAACAGATACTTGAGAATGTTAAAGAGATTAGTAAAGTAAGAACAATTGGAGTCATGCTTAAACCAGTGGGAGATATCTTCATACGGCTTTTAACAATGATTGCCGTTCCGCTGGTTCTTGCTTCACTTATTGTCGGTGCGGCTTCTTTATCCGATCTGAAGCATATTGCTAAAATAGGAGGAAAGACACTGGGCTTTTATGCTTTGACAGCGGTAATAGCAATTACAATAGGTCTAGTATGTGCAAATATAATTCAACCCGGAAAATTCATGCCGGAAGAAACCAAAACAAGACTGCTTGAAACATTTCAGGAAGATGCGCAAAGCCGGATAGAACAGAATGTTTCAATGAATTTAGTAGATTTTATTGTGAACATAGTTCCGAAGAATCCGTTTAAAGCCATTGCTGACGGAGATTTTTTACAGATCGTTTTTTTTGCAATACTTACCGGGATCTTTTTATCACAGATTAAAACAGACAAGTCAAAGACTGTAATAGATTTTTTTGACGGAATTTCCAGCGCGATGATAATGCTTGTAGAAAAAATAATGTATGTAGCGCCAATAGCTGTATTTACCCTAATATCTGCAACTGTAGCAGAGTTCGGATTTAATATACTTCAGACTCTCCTGCTTTATTCCCTTACAGTGATTTTAGGCCTGATGATACTTACATTTATTGAATATCCTGTTCTTTTAAAAATATTTACAAAGGTAAATGTATTCAATTTTTTTAAGGTTCAGAGACCAGTTATTGCCGTTGCATTTTCAACAAGTTCTTCAGCAGCTACTTTACCTGTAACTATGGATATATGCGAAAAAAAATTAGGTGTTCCGAACAGAATAGCGAGTTTTGTACTTCCTCTTGGAACAACAGTCAATATGGACGGGACGGCTTTGTATCAGGCGGTTGCAACAATGTTCATAGCCCAGGTTTACGGTTTTGATCTGAATCTTACCCAGCAGCTGACTATTGTATTCACCGCTGCCTTAGCAGCAGTTGGTACTGCTCCTGTCCCGGGTATTGGGCTTATCATGCTTATAATCGTTCTAAAATCTGTCGGTGTACCGGAAGAAGGGATAGCATTAATTATCGGAGTTGACAGGATTCTGGATATGTGCAGAACTGTACCGAATGTAATAGCAGATTCTTTAGCTTGTGTAGTAATTGCAAGCAGTGAAGGTGAACTGGAACCTATGAAATTAGAAGATTAATTAACGAGAATTTTTTAGACCCTTTATAAGTTGTCACCAATGAAACTTAATTAAAAAAATATATAATGTGGAAAAAATTTATTCTCTTATTTGCAGTATCAGTATTACAAATTACGTTAATCAGCTGCTCCAGATCTACAAGCCGGAATTCAGATACACAATCTAATAACACAGCCAGTCAAATTAAATCAGAAGGAAATAACAGCTTGAATAAAAATATATACGATCTGTCTGTTAAGACCATGGACGGAGAGAACAAGAAGCTTTCGGATTATAAAGGTAAAGTACTTCTTATTGTAAATGTTGCATCGAAGTGCGGATATACTTCTCAGTATGAAGGACTTGAATCAATTTATAAAAAATATAAGGACAGGGGATTTGAGATACTTGCTTTTCCGTGCAATGATTTCGGTGATCAGGAGCCCGGTACAAATGATGAGATCAGAACTTTCTGCGAATCAAAATACAATGTTACATTCCCATTGTTTGATAAAATAAAAGTACTGGGTAATGATAAAAGTCAGTTATATGAAAGACTTACTGTAAATTCAGAACCTTCCGGAGATATCGGGTGGAATTTTGAGAAATTTATTATCAATAAAAACGGGGACATTGCAGCGAGATTTAAAAGCAAGGTGAAACCGGAATCGGATGAAATTACAACAGTGATAGAATCCGAATTATCAAAATAAAAACATAAGGAAATAAAAAAAGGCATGGAAATATATTTTCCATGCCTTTTAATTTTGCTTATTAATCTTATCTCAGGATCACAAGTTTCTGGGTCTGAGTGACTGTTTGCGATTCATCTTCAGTTACAAGTTTGTATAAATAAGTGCCATTCGAAATAATATCACCGTCATCATCTTTTCCGTCCCAGGCTATTTTATTGTTTCCTATATTCACGGTTGACTCGATCTGTTTTATAAGCTTCCCGGATACAGTATATATCTTAATTTTAAATTTGTCCGGTACGTAAGAACCGGCGAGATTAAAAATAAAGCTCGTTTCGTTCTTCATAGGATTCGGATAATTATAGAGGTCCTTAACAGCAAGTTCATCACTTACATATACATCAAAAGAAACGGTATCTGAATTATCAGTTCCTGCGCTATAAAAAATGGATAATGTATTCTTGCCGTTTAAGAATGAAGGATAAAACATTACTGTATTGCTGTTTCCGGAGTTCATATTGTCGTTTTCAATGACTCTCAAAATAGAGTTCGTATTCCCGTTAATAAAATAGGGAACATAATTGTTGTTGAGTTTTAATGAAAATGCAGCTGTATCTGAAACAAGAGACAAAAGTCTGTCAGGATCTGAAACAGTAATTTTTATTTCAGGCTTCGGAGCAACAAAATCTCCATTGCTCAGTATCTGATTGTCACTGAAAACACTTATGTTTACAGGTTTATTTAAGTGAACAGCATTCATGGTGAATTCTAAATTATTGTTGAATACATAAAATTCATTATTTTGATCTTTCGGCCTGAGCTCTGCAATTATTCGCATACTATCCCTGAAATATGGTACGGTGAATTTAGTGCTGTAAAATTTCAAACTATCCGGTTTTAAAAGATAAGATAGTGTATCAGTAGATATGAAATTAACAGAATTTATACTTTTCTTGTAAAGGTTTACAATCAATCCGGATAAATTAGTATATCCTGAATTATAAAATACAAAATTTAATTTCGCGGTCTCACCTGCTCTGTAATTTGATGCAATTTTCAGAGAATTAACATCCCATGTTAATTCAGTTGGTGCGGTAAAATTAACTTTCAAAGAATTCAGAACCGATGAGTTCTTACCCAGTAAGGTGTCAATATTTATTTTAGCTACCAGATTCAGTTTTGGATACTGATAAGCATTTATAGAACTCAGGGCATTTGAATATGGATTCTGCAGATTGGATAAAAGAAGTGTCTGCTGATTATTGATATTAAGTCCATAAACGTCAAATGCAATTGTGCTGTTAGCGTTTAAAGTTTGTGACCAAGACAGGTCAGTCCATGACTGAGCGGGTCCAACTATACTTGAGACTGTTCCGCTGGTTTTCTTAAAAGTTACTGTCATGTTGCTTGTGGATTCCGTCCAATGATCACAAGCTGTACAATTCGGGGAAGATCTGCAGCATGGATCAAACATTTCTGATGTCTGGCTGCTGTTTGCTCCCAGATAACCAATCAAACTCCAGGTGTGAAAATAGCTGAGCAGAGATATTGAATCGCAGTAAATACTCCCAAACTGCTTTAGCTTATTCTTTGCCGAAGTATTAAGATATACTCCTCCAGCTGCATATGCAGCATTTAAAAGCATCATGTATTGTGTAGAATCAAAAGTATTGAGAAAAGTGACCAAAGAATCATTAGATGTTCCTGAAGTCATTCTGATGTTCTTAAATGTCAGAATATTTCCGTTTAGTTTACTTACCTTAAGAATACTAATACCTGCATTTAATCCTCCATCTATATAAACATTTTTATCTCCTACACTGAAATAAGAAGACTCTTCGGCATTGCTTCCTAAAGACCTTATAAATAAATTTGCTGTATAATCGGAAAGCTCAATTCCGGATGTCTTATAAGCTGTATTGTAATAATCAGTCTGTGAATACTGATTAGAGTTATTCTTTATTATTGTGATATTAGAGTTTATCTGATTCTCATTCTTCGACTTTTCGGAAAGAGAACTAATCGTATTATTGTAAACGAATGTCTGCAATCCTGACCATCCTGAACTGTCATTGTTTATAGTGCAGTTTGTTCTCCAGAAATATGCTTTATTATTTACAAGTATAGGTACTGAAGTCTTAAATTTTGTAGAAACGCCTGAAACACTGCTGCTGACAAAGGTCCTTAAAACGGGAGAATTGAATTTAGAACTTGTGTCCATCTGCAGTATGACTTTTATTGAGTTTGTAATAGAGCTTAATCTTGGATTCAGCGCGCTGAATTCTACACTGTCTGAGTTTATGACAGAGTTGTTAACAGGTCTTAAAGGAATGAAAGCAGTGTTCTTAACAGGGATATTTATATTGAGAATGTTATTACCCTTATATTCAAGCGGGATCCAGTTATCAAAATCAAGAGTAACAGTCGCAGTGTAAAGTCCGACAGAGTCTAACAATAAATTAAAGCTTACATTTTTTTCCAGACCAAAACTTCTTACAATTGTATCCTTGAAATAATAATTCTGATTATCTTTTTTCAGCTGCATTCTTATTTTTGCAGAATCACAATGCAGTCCGAAATTTTTCGGAGAAACTGATAAATTAACATTGTCACCGATATTAGGAAAGTTATTTGATAAACTGAAATCTGCATTTGTAACAGACAATTCAGGTCTTACGGGTAAATTCAGTTTTACAGCGGGATCTCCTATCAGCCCGTAACAATTAAGAGTATGCCTTATGCTGAATGAAAGGGAATCTTCTGACATTCCTGTCTGCGCATATTTTGTTAAATTTCCAATCCTTCTAACAGTATCCATTTTCATTGCAATCAGTATATATGTTCCGAAATCATTGCCATATTGAGCATAACTCCATCCTGTTGTTCCTACAAATCCGATTGCACCCTTTCCCGGTAAATATATAAATCTTTCTCCAAATCCCCGATAATCAGATTTAGAATTCTCTCCGGTAAAACAAGTAAGACTTAATACAACAGGCAGCTTGTCTCCGTTAGAAAGAGTATTCGGATCATTCATACCTACTTCCCAGTCATGACTTCCTGCATGACCTCTGTAATTTACATACAAGGCTCCACGGCTTATATCATTTTTTATTGAATCCATTAAGTTAAAAGTAGGTACTCCGGAAATGTCTGATCTGTAAATCTTATGAGGATCACCAGAAATGCTCGGAGGAATAATATACTGACTTATTTCTGAATTGGATTTTGACTGATGAGAATTCTGCTCAGAAATTGTTCCGCCCCCGGTAATAAAAATGAAATCTTTTGACCAGTCGGCCGGACTTTGACTCTCATAAGCTATGATCTTGTCAACCATCGTCTGAGCTTCAGAAACACTATATGCAGGCAATCTTCCGATCGCAATCTGATTGTAGTAACAAAAAGTCCCAATATTAAAATTAGCAAAATATCCGTCCGACGGGGGATAGCCGTATGTCGGAATTAAATTTTTATAATATGATGAAGAGGAATTGATTTTTTTCGGATCCAGAGATGCTCTTCCTAAGAGACAAATATAGCCTAATCTGGGTAACTGCCAGTTATTATATATATGGGTTGTAAAATTTCTTACAGCTATTGGATCTTCAAGACCAAAATTGAATATGTCATAAATATCTTCTATGTCAGCTTTAATTGATCTGAAATTATCATGCGTCTGTCTGTAAGCTCTGAGCTGCTCTGCCTGAGACAAAAATGTATTGTGATATATAATAAGATAATCAGCACCGTTTTTTGAACTTATTAAATCAGGAACAGACTTTTGCTTAATACGAATGGGTTTCTTTGTAATATCACTGTTAACAAATTCAAATTTTGCATTGCTCTTTGCCGTAAATTTCAATGTATCCAGACTTCCGGTAAATGAGCTTATTTTCATATTGTTGTTTACATCATAAATATTCATAGGACTGGCTGAGTTATACCCTCTTACACTGAATAATCTGGAAGTAGTATCAATTCCTCCCGTATTTGAAGACAACTTTGAATTTCTCATTCTGAATATTTTCGGATACTGAATTTCAAACAGATCGATGTACATTGAACCTGAATAGCCGGAAGCCGGAACATATTTTATTGATACTGTATTTACTGCGGAATTAGACAATAAAGAACTTGAAAATGTAACGGTTGTATCTATTCTGTTCAGGTCATTAGAATACAATGTTGAAATTAAATTACCATTAACTCTCAACTGTAAACTATGTTCATTTAAAATGGACGTACTTCTGTTTGTAGGATTTGCATAAACTTTTAATGAAGCGTTTTGTGGTGTAGTATAAAGATCAGGCAATGAAAAAGTATCACTTAAGGTTTGGTTGTCGTATAAAGCCGACCAGTACCAGCCTTCTCCCTTGAATTTTTCTGTGCTTAAAAATCTCAGATCAGATGCATTTATATTCTCTCCCTGATAGTAAAAATAATCTCTTTCAAAATGAATAAGATCATTAAAGTAAAGATTAGGATAATTTACGAGTGAGGAATAGTTTGATACTGCATATCTTATACCGTTTGCACCACCCCAGTCAATCCAGTAAACATTTGTATCTGAATAAGAATTGTAATATTCATTAGTGTTATAAACCACAAGATTATTATGGTCATATGTAGGTATCATTCCGCCATTGTTTCTTGTGCCGTAAAAATCAAAATAATCTGAAACATCAAAAGTTCCGTCCTGTTCACCGCTGAAAAAAATAGGAAGCTGATTTCCTTTTGAATATAGTTTTACGGTGCGCGGATCTATGGAATTTGTATTTATTCCTGCATTAGTGAAATCGGTTTTATTTATTCTGTACATCCCGTTTTCTGCCACGTACATCTTCAAATAGGTCTTGTTCGGGGTTATCCACGCATAATTCTGAGAAAAAGAATTATTTAATAAAAATACAGAGAATAAAAATAAGAATATTATTTTTTTCATAAAATTTTTTTTAATAAAAATTGATATTTGAACTGATTTCCGGTTGAATACTTTATTGAGATATTTGGGATAAAAGGAATTATCGTAAAACAACAAGTTTCTGAATTTTCAGTTCCGGTCCTGCTTCATCTCCAACAATTAATTTATAAAAATACGTTCCATTTGCGACAAAATCTCCATCATTATCCCTGCCGTCCCATATTACGCTGTTATTGCCGATACTTGCATTATGATCTAATTCTTTTATCAAACGCCCGCTTACGGTATAAATCTTTATTTTAAATAAATATTCTGAAACAGTTCCGGACAGATTAAATATAAAGTTCGTTTCATTCCTCATCGGATTTGGATAATTATAAAGATCATTTACTAATAAACCGTCACTTACGTTTACATCAAAAAATACAGTATCAAAATTGTTGTCATTTTCTGTTCTGTAAATAACGGATAATTTATTTATACCCGTATTCAAAATCGGAAGATAATATAACGAAATACTGTTATCTGAAATTTTATTATCGGAATTAATTGTTCTTAACGCCGGATTTAAATTTCCGCTGACAAAATAAGGTACATAAATGTCATTGAGCTTGATCCTTAACCTTGTCGTATCGGTTAAGTCTTCTAAACTCCGGTCACTCTTTAATTCGATACGGATCTCAGGTTTTTTACTTACGTAATCCCCGCTGTTTATTTCTTTCCCGTCGCTGTAGACAACAACACTTTGAGATTTATTTAGGTTTGTACCTGCTAAAATAAAATCGGCCGAATTATTAAAAGTATAAAATTCACCGGAATGTTCCTTTAATTTTATATTTATATAGATCCTTGTGCTGTCCCTAAAAAGCGGAGGAATGAAACTGTTTGTATAATTAAGCGTGCTGTCGGTTTTTAAAATTACTGATACAGTATCTGTTAAAATTAAATTCGGATCAGACACAGACCCGTTGTACAAATTAATGATGGTTCCGCTGCTGTATGCAAATCCCGAATTATGATAGTCAAATGAAAAACTGATCACGTTGTTATCTTTACTTAATGAGCTTATAACCAAAGAATTTCTGTCCAGTACGAGTTCGGATGCCGGAGTATAATTGACATTAATAGAGTTCAATACAGGTGATTCTTTTCCGCTGACTGTATCAATGTTATATTTAGCCAGCAGATTCAATAACGGATACTGAACGGCATCAATAGTGCTTAACTCTGTAAATTTGTTGGTCTGAACATCTGACCTTAAAAGAGTCTGGTTCCCCAGCATATCAATTCCTATGATATCAAAGACCAGGCTGCTGTTAACCGGGACATTGGAACCCCAGAAAAACTCTGTCCATTCTTTGGCAGGACCGGTAATATTTGAAACTGTTCCGGATGTCTTAATGAATATTACATCTCTGGAACTTATGGATTGAGACCAGTGATCACAGGCAGTGCAAGTCGGAGAAGTTCTGCAGCAAGGATCGAACATTTCTGATACTTCGTTATTATTTGCTCCCAAATAACCTATAAAACTCCATGAGTGAAAATAACCGATTAATCCTATTGAATCGCAATAAACACTTCCGAATTGCCTCAGTTTATTTTTTGCATTTGCAGTAAGATATGTTCCTCCCGGAACGTAAGCTGCATTCAGAAGCATCAGGTAATAAGTTGAATCGAATGTGTTTAAATAAGTAACAAGTGAATCTGAAGAAGTAGAAGAAGCCATCCTGAAGTTTTTAAAATCAATAATGCTTCCGCTTAATTTTTTAACTTTCAATAAGTTCAGTCCTGCATTTGCTCCTCCATCTATATAGATATTTCTGCCGCCGACACTGAAATAAGAAGCTTCCTCATTGTTACTTCCTAATGATCTGACAAAAAGATTTAAAGAGAATTCATTCAGTTTAATACCTCCGTCTTTATAGCCTGTATTGTAATAATCGGATTCCGAAAACTGATTTGATTTATTTTTTAGAAGATTTACAATTTTGTTGGCACCTGCAAATCTGTCTGATTCTTTAGTCTTTTCTCCAGTACTTAAACCATTATTGTAAATAAATATTCTTGTTTTATTCCAACCGGTTGTATCACCGTTGATTACGGAGTTAGTTCTCCAGTAATACAGTATATTGTTATTTAATACAGGTAATGAAGATCTGAATTTAGTGTCTGATCCGCTCAGATTACTGCTTGCAAAAGTTTGAAGTACCGGAGAATTAAATAATGTATTTGTATCTAACTGCAAAATGACTTTAACATTATTCTGCTTGTAATCAAGCAAAGGATTCAATCCTGAAAATTCCGCGGTGTCATTAAAAATCAATGAATTGTTAACCGGGCTTATCGGCAAATAAGAATATTCGTTAAAAGGAATATTGAAAGATATTGAATTATTTGATTCATCCTCTAACGGAAAACGATTATTCTGATCAAGAATCACTGTCATTTTGTAAACTCCCGGTGTATCAATCTTAAAAGTGTATAGGACAGTATCCAGATATCTGAAAGCCCGGTAAGAAGTATCCTTGATCAAATAATTTAAATTATTCTTTTTTAACTGAAATCTGATTTTACAGGAATCTGCATGAAGTCCGTAATTCTTGGGAGTTATTTTTAAGGTTACAGGTTCATTTAATAAAACCGACTGGCTTGAAAGCTTATAGTCATTATTACTTATTACAAATTCAGGATATCTTGGCAATATTAATTTTACAGCAGGGTCTCCCATAAGATTATAACAGTTGACAGTATGCCTTACTGAAAATGAACCGGAATCATCAGTCATATAATATCCCGCATATTTCATCAAGTCTCCCATTCTTCTTAAACTATCAATTGATATAGCCATAAGTATCAATTGACCAAAATCATTACCCTGGGTTCCAAAACTCCAGCCTGTTGTTCCTACAAATCCTATCGATCCTTTTCCGTTTAAAAACATAAATTTTTCTCCGAAACCCCGGAATTCAGATTTGGAATTTTCACCTGTGAAACATGTCAGGCTCAGTATAATAGGTAATTTATTGCCGTTATTTAAAACATTCGGATCGGTCATGCCGACTTCCCAGTCATGGCTTCCTGCATGTCCTCTGAAATTTACAAAAAGAGTTCCCCTGTTAATTGTATTTTTAATGGAATCTGCATAATTAAATGTAACGTTACCTGAAGTATCCGACCTGTATATTTTAACGGTTTCTCCCGAGACGGGCGGATTTTTTACATAAAGATTGCTTTCAAAATTTGACCTTTGCTGGTATGACTGCTGTTCGGGAAATGTAGCTCCTCCTGTGATGAAAGTAAATGTTTTCAACCATCTGTCGATAGGTTCATTTTCGTATGCAATTATTTTATTAACCATTGTTTGTGCTTCCGAAGAAGTGTATGCGGGAATTCTCCCTACGGATACCATATCATAATAAAAAAATGATCCTTCATTAAAATTCGCAAAGTAACCGTCTGAATTAGGGTTACCGTATACCGGGATAAAATTCTTTTCGTAGCTACTGCCCTGAGAATTTTTTTTAGGGTCAAGAGAACCTCTGCCGAACAAGCATACAAATTTCAGTGCAGGCTGCTGCCAGTTGAAATTTACATATTTTACAAAATGTTTTATGGCGACAGGATCTGTAAGACCATAATTGAAAATATCAGTTATATCCTCTATCTCCGCTTTAACGCTCCTGTAATTATCATGCGTTTGTCTGTATGCTCTCAGCTGCTCTGCCTGTGACTGGAATAATGAATTATAGATAACAAGATAATCAGCTCCGTTTGTACCTGAAACAAGATTAGGTACCTGTTTCTGTTTTATCCGTATAGGTTTATTGCGTATTGTATCATTTACGATCTCAATTTTTGCATTACTCCTGGCTGTAAATTTCAGAGTATCTCCGGTATTTGTAAAATTAGAAATGCGGATGTTATTATTTACATCATAGACATTTACGGTGTTGAAAGAATTGTAACCCGTAATCTTGAAGAGTTTGGATGTTGTATCGGATGAACTTAATTTTGAATCTAAAGTTTTATTAAAAATTTTGAATGAATGCGGATAGCTTAATTCAAAAAGATCAAAATAAATACGTCCGTCAAATCCCGGTGATACATATTTGATTGAAACATTGTTTACTGAACTGCCCGATAAAACAGAACTAGGAAAATTAACCGTAGTGTCAATTCTTTTAAAATCATTAGTAAATAATGTACTTACCAGATTTCCGTTTATTCGTATTTCCAGAGAGTGTTCATTAAAAATAGTACCGGTGCTGTTCTGAGGGTATGCAAAAATTCGAAGGGAAGTATTTTCCGGCGATCCGTATAATCCGGGCAGTGAAAACGTGTCGCTTAAAGTTTGATTATTGGATAGTAATGACCAGTACCATCCTTCGCCGGCACATTTTTCAGTGTTTAGAAATCTGAAATCGGTTGCAGAAATATTTTCACCCTGAGAATAGATCTTGTCCTGCTCAAAATGAACAGTGCTGAAATAATAGTCCAGAGGATACGGTACAGTAACTGAATAATTTGTATTTAAAAATCTTAACCCGTTTTCTCCGCTCCAGTCTATCCAGTAAATGTTAGTATCGGAATATGGGTTGTAGTATTCATTTGTTACATAAATAACGTTGTTGTTCTGATTATATGTATTTGTAAGCCCCCCGTAATTTCTTGTTCCGTAAAAATCAAAATAATCGCCGTCATTGAATATGCCATCTGATTCACCCTGGAAAAATAAAGGGACCTGTGATCCTTTGTTGAAAACTTTTACTGTCCTTGGATCAACAGTTGAAGTGCTGATCCCTGCATTTACAAAATCCACTTTATTGATTCTTGTTAAACCCTCATTAATAATATACATTTTCAGATAGGTCTTGCCCGGAGTGATCCAGTTAAAATTCTGCGCTAAAGAAAAATTACATTTAAAAACAAAAATTATTAATAAAAAGCAGACAGATTTTTTGATCATTATAATAATCTATGATTTGATATAAAATTTTATTGACTTTTATATACTTAAAAATTCAGATTCCATTTAAAATCTGAAATGAAAAGAATGCTAAAATATAAATTTGTCTTATTTTTCGGAATACTTTG